>Ga0326597_10014838_pt1 | contig 10200 bp, 11 predicted proteins | sample RVTome_12_FD_203789 | JGI IMG/M metagenome (GOLD analysis project Ga0326597, IMG submission 203789) | Soil microbial communities from uranium-contaminated site in the Upper Colorado River Basin, Wyoming, United States - RVT100D185 | ecosystem: Environmental > Terrestrial > Soil > Contaminated >...
TCTCGCGGCTGCGCGCCGGCGCAGCGTTAGGACGGTCCTCTATAGATGAGCATTCCAGGTGGATGGTTGGTTCTCATGTTGCTGCTTCAGGCCGGGGCGATCCGCGAACGGGCGCCGGAGGCGCCGGCGCTCGCGCCGCAGCAGGTCGACAAGGCCGAAGCCTACCGGCACTTCACGATGGGCCGGATCAAGGCGGAGGAAGGCGAACGCAGCGGCGCGATCGAGGCCTACTTCCGGGCCCTGAAAGCGGATCCGTTCGCGACCGAGATCTATCTCGAGCTCACCCAGCTCTACTATCAGAGCCAGCCGCTCGAGGAGGTGGCCGAGCGCACCCGCGCCCTGGTCAAGGCCGAGCCGGACAACTACACGGCGCACCGGCTGCTGGCGACCATCTACTGGGCGCAGCTGCAGCACTTCGAGCGCTCCGAATCGAAACGCTTGATGGACGAGGCGATCGACCAGCTGCGCTGGCTGACCCAGGCCGCCCCCGACGAACCGTGGAGCTACCGGGTGCTCGGCGAGCTGCTGCTGCAGCGCGGCGACAACCAGGGGGCGCTCGAGCAGCTTCAGCGTCACGTCGAGCTGGAGCCCGATTCGGTGGAGGGCGTGGTGGCGCTGGCCGCCGCGTTCGCGGCGTTGGAGCAGCAGGATGCGGCCCATCAGGCGATGCGCAGCTTCTTGACGCGCCACCCGGAGGAGCTCCAGGTCTGGATGCGGCTCTCTTCGTCGTACCTGGCCGCGGGCCAGCTCGACAGTGCGATCGAGGTGATCGTCGAAGCGCTCGGAACGTCGCCCGAGGATCCGCAGCTGCATTTGCAGCTCGGCCGGCTCTACCTCGAGCAGGGCGAGGGCGAGAAAGCGCTGCGCGAGCTCGAGGATCTGCGGCGCCGCGACCCGAGCGATTTTCAGGTGCGGGCGCTGCGGGTTCAGGCGCTCAAGCTGTCCAACAGCTTCGAGCAGGCCGAACAGGAAATCCTCGAACTGCTCGACGAGCAGCCCAACAACGTACGCCTGCGCTACGATCTCGCCGATCTCTACGAGGAGTCGGGCGCGACCGCCAAAGCGCTGTCGGAGTTTCGCAGCCTGTTGGCGCGGCTCGACCTGAGCGATCCGGACCAGCTGCGGTTTTACGCCGGAATCGAATCGCGGGTCGGCTCGCTGCTCTACCAGCGCGGCGACTACGAAGCCGCCATGATCAGCCTGGAGTCGGCGATCGGCCATCAGGCCGGCGATCCGCGCGTTTGGCTCCTGCTCGGCACCACCTGTCTTTTGGCCGAAAATTACGACAAGGCGCTGCACTGGGTGGAGGATGGGCAGCGCCGCTTTCCCGAAGAGATCGAGCTGGACATCCTGCACGCCGATATCCTGGCGGCCCAAGATAGAACCGACGAGGCGCTGGATGCGCTGGACGGCCTTCGCCGCGAGCATCCGGACCTGCGCCGGATCGCCAACGCCAAGATCCAGATTCTGCTGCGCAAAGAGCGCTATCCAGAGGCCGAGCAGGCGGCGCGCGCCGAGCTCGCCGCGGCCGAGGATGCGCCGGTGCTCTACTTCTTTCTCGGCAGCGCGCTGGAGCGCCAGGGGCGGCTGGCCGACGCCGAGCAGGTGTTCCGCAAGGGCATGGAGCTGGACGCCAAGGATCCGCGAATCCTCAATTATTTGGGCTACATGTTCGCGGACAACAACATGAACCTCGAGGAGGCCCAGCGGCTGGTCGAGCGCGCGCTCGAGATCGACCCGGACAACGGTTCCTACATCGACAGCCTCGGCTGGGTGCACTACCGGCTGGGCAACTTCGACAAGGCTCTCGAGCTGCTCGAGCGGGCGGTCGAGAAGGAGAGCGAGAGCGGCGAGATCTACGAGCACCTCGGCGACTGCTACGCGGCGCTGGGCCAGCCGGAGCGGGCGCAGGAGATGTATCGCAAGGCGCTCGAGCAGGACGATCTCGACGACACGCTCCGCGGCCGCATTCAGGGCAAGCTCAGCGCGGAATAAATTTGATAGCGCGGCCCCTCTCACCGAGAAGATGTAGGGAGGGGCTCGTCCCCTCCCGAGCTGGATCGGCGCGAAGGAACGAGCCTGAAGTGACGGACCACGCCGCCCCTCACCCCGCCCTCTCCTTGCAGGCCCCGCGGGTCCGGAGGGAGAGGGTTCGGTAGCTTCATGATCCTGGTGCAGAGCACAGCACTGCTGCTGGTAGTCTTGAGCTGCGCGGAGCCGGATCCGGCGCCGGCCAACTTCAGCGCCAGTTACCAGCTCGACGCTCGCTCCGGCGGCCAGGCCTACTCGGCGCAGCTCGTAATCGTGGCCGAGCCGCCCGAACGGCTGCGTCTGGAGCTGATCCACATGGCCCAGACCAACGCGGTGGCGGTGTTCTCGGGCGGGCGTATTCGGGTCGCCAACTTCGAGCGCCGCGAGTGGATCGACGCGCCCGCGAACGACGCGAGCGCGCGCGCGCTCCTGGGTATCGCCGCCGGCGTTCCGGAGCTGCTGTTCGCCTTGTCGGGCGCGCCGGGTTTTCTTCCTATCCGCTGCCGGCCCGACACCGGCGGCTGTCTCTGCGATGACGGCGGCAGCGAACGCGTCTATCGCTTCGGGCGCAGCGCGGAGGGCGGGTGGGCCGAATGGCATCCGGCGGCCGGCGCGACTCAGGCCGGTGCCGCCAGTGCAGCGGCGGAAAACGGCCTAGAAACGATGCCTGCGCTCGCCACCCAAGCGCTGCTGTCGGCTCATTACCAACGGCTGCGTGCTCGCGGCGGCTCGGAGTGGCCCGAGCGGATCGCGATCGAGATCCGCGACCCGGAGGTCTCGCTGCGGCTCGAGCTGCTCGATCTCCGCCTCGATCGCTCGGACATCGACCCCTCGATCTTCGCTCTCGAAGCGCGCCCGAGCCTGAGCCCAGTCCCCTGGGACAAGGTCCTCGACCAAGCGCCTTACCTCTGGCGTTGATGTCCGAAAGGGTGGCATGGGTGGCCGGAGGGCGCCCATAGACGAGCTGCGCATAGAGAGTGACTCTGTACCGGGGCCTGGATTCCGGCTTGCGCCGGAATGACGGCGGCGCACCAGCGAGCACGCAGGTCACCCCAAGTGGACTCGACCATGGGCTTGCTGCGCACGCCCATGCCACCCGTGCGCGTCGCGTAGCCGACAGGGCTCCGAAGGGGGGTGGCGTGGGCGGCCCAAGGGCGCCCATGGACGACGAGTGCATCGAGAGTGAGGTCGCTCATGGGCTTGCTGCGCACGCCCATGCCACCCGTGCCTATGCTAGGCACGCCCATGCCACCCGTGCCTATGCTACGCACGCCCATGCCACCCGTGCCTATGCTGCGCACGCCCATGCCACCCGTGCGCATCGCGGTGCTTTTGATTCGTGCTCCGGTCGATGCCAACATAGGGCGTGTCGGCTGCGCGCATGGCGGTCACGGTCCGGGCTTTCGCCAAGATCAACCTGACGCTGGAGGTGTTGGGCCGGCGCGCCGACGGTTACCACGAGCTGCGCTCGATCTATCAGACGCTGGCGTTTCACGACCGGTTGCGGGTCGAAGCGCGGCCTCGAGGTTGCGAGATCGAATCGACCCATGCAGAGCTCGAGCGCGGTCCAGCGAACCTGATCCACCAGGCCTGGAGGCTGCTCCGGCTGCGGGGGGCGAAAGGGGCCAAGGTTTGGGTCGAAAAGCGCATTCCCCTAGCCGCCGGCCTGGGCGGGGGCAGCAGCGACGCCGCCGCCATGCTCCTGGCCCTGGATCGGCTGTACCGGCTCGAGCTCGGCCTGCCGCTCTTGCTGGAGCTGGGTGCTCGTCTGGGCGCCGACGTCCCGCTGTTTCTGATCGGCGGGACGGTTTTGGGGGTGGGCCGGGGGTCGGAAGTCTATCCGCTGCCGGACTTGAAGCCGGCGCCCGTGGTGCTGGTCTTTCCGGGTTTCGGGGTCCGCACGCCGTGGGCCTTCGGAGCGCTCCCGAATTCCTTGACAGGGAGGCCCAGGACCCATAAAATCCTTAGTTTCGCCGCCCAGGAGGCCTCCGTGTACCCCGAGCTGGTCAACGACCTCGAGCCAGTCGTCGGCAAGCGCTACCCGGTCGTGCCTCGAATTCGCGGGCGGCTGCTCGAGCTCGGCGCCCGGCAGGCGCGCATGACCGGCAGCGGGCCGACGCTTTATGGGCTGTATGCCGGTCGTGCGAAGGCGGTCGCCGCCGCGAGGGCCTTGCGCCGCAGCGGGCTCCAGGCCCTGGCCACGGTGACGCTGGCGCGGCGCGAGCTGAGGCGCCGGCGCTTCGGGAGCAGTTGACGCAGGCGAAGGGCAGGGCCAAGGCGCTCACCAGGGAGAACAACCATGAACCTCGAGATTACCGACGTGAAGGTGGTACCGGTCGACGAAGAGCGGCTCAAGGCGTTCGCGTCCATCGTGTTCAACAGCTGTTTCGTGGTCAGCGATATCAAAGTGATTGCAGGCGAGAGCAAGCTGTTTCTGTCGATGCCGAGCAAGAAGCAGAAGGATGGAACGTATCGCGATGTCGCCCATCCGCTCAACAGCGAAACCCGCAAGCAGATCGAGGATCGCGTGCTCGCCGAGTATCGCGCCGTCATGGCGCGCCGCGGCGACCAGCCGCAGCGCCGGCCGGCGCCTCGGGTCGAGCCCGGCCCACCGACTTCCGAGCCCAAGCCATCGGCCGATCCAGGTCCGGAGCCAGAGACTGGATCGTAGAACAGAGCTCTGGGGCGTGGCCAAGCGGTAAGGCGCGGGACTTTGGATCCCGTATCCGAAGGTTCGAATCCTTCCGCCCCAGCCATTAACATGCGAGTCGGGTACCGGTTAACTGCGAGCCCATAGGACCTTTCGAGAGCGAAGATGTCGTCCCTCAAGATCTTCAGCGGCAACGCCAATCCGGCGCTGGCGCGCGAAATCGCCGGCTACCTGGGGCTGGAGCTCGGGCAGATGCGGCTCGGGCGGTTCAGCGACGGCGAGATCGACTGCGCGATCCAGGAGAACGTGCGCGGCTGCGACGTGTTCGTGATCCAGCCGACCTCTCCGCCGGTCAACGAGCATCTGATGGAGCTGCTGATCATGCTCGACGCGTTTCGGCGCGCCAGCGCGCGCCGGATGACCGCGGTGATCCCTTATTTCGGCTATTCGCGGCAGGACAAGAAGGACAAGCCGCGGGTTCCGATCACCGCCAAGCTGGTGGCCGACTTGATCACCGCGGCGGGCGCCTCGCGGGCGCTGTGCATGGACCTGCATTCGCTGCCGATCCAGGGCTACTTCAACCTGCCGGTCGACAACCTGTTCGCCGCTCCGGTGATCATCGAGTACGTCGAGAGCCTGCAGCTTCGCAATCTCACGGTAGTCTCGCCCGACGCCGGCGGCGTGTCGCGCGCCCGAGCGATCGCGAAGCGGCTCGACGCCCAGCTCGCGATCGTCGACAAGCGGCGCGAGAGCGCCAACGTCGCCGAGGTGATGCACATCGTCGGCGATGTCGACGGTCGCAACACGGTGATTTATGACGACATGATCGATACCGCCGGGACCATCTGCGAGGCCGCGCGCGCGCTCAAGAAGGCCGGCGCGCAGCGCGTGTTCGCCTGCGCCGCTCACCCGGTGCTGTCCGGACCGGCGCTGGATCGGATCCTGAACTCGGAGCTCGAGCAGGTCGTGGTGACCAACACCATCCCGTTGGATGACTCCAAGCACTCCTGCAGCCGAATCAAGGTCTTGTCGGTGGCGCAGCTTTTCGGCGAGGCGATCCGGCGGATTCGCGAAGAGACTTCGATCAGCTCGTTGTTCGTTTGAGCGGCATGACCCAAGACTAGGAGCATAAAGCTATGCGTGAATACAAAGTGACCGCCCAGTCGCGCAGCGAGCTGGGCAAAAACAGCAACAATCGGCTGCGCGCGGCCGGCCTGGTGCCGGGCGTGCTCTACGGCGGCAAGGGGCAGTCCTTGAATCTGTCGGTGAACCCCAAGGACCTGGTCCGCATCCTGGGCTCGCACACCGGCTACAACACCATTTTCGACTTGCAGATCGGCAGCGACGCCTCCGAGACGGCGATGCTGCGCGAGCTTCAGGTCGACCCGACCAACAGCCACATCCTGCACGCGGATTTTCTGCGCATCGACCTGACCCAGGCGCTCGACGTGCAGGTACCGATCGAGATCTACGGCGAGGCCAAGGGGGTCAAGATCGAGGGTGGGCTGCTCGACTTCGTCAATCGCGAGATCTCGGTCCGCTGCCTGCCGGACTTGATTCCCGACAGCGTGCGGGTCGACGTGACCGAGCTGGAGCTCAACAAGGCGATCCGGGTCTCCGATCTGCGGCTCGGCGAGGGCGTCACCATCACCGGCGATCCCAACATGGTGATCGTGCACGTCACCGTGCCGCGCGCCGAGGTCGAGGAGGTTCCGGCAGCTGCGGTGGAGGGCGCGGAAGCGGCGGCGGCTCCGGCCGAGGGTGAAGCGGCGGCGGCTCCGGGTGAAGCCGGAGCGGCCAAGCCGGGCGCGGCGGCCAAGCCGGGCGCGGCGGCGAAGCCGGGCGCTCCGGCCGCCAAGGAGGACAAAGGCGGCGACAAGGGCAGGAAGGCCAAGGAGTAATTCTACCTCCCTTTGTGGATCCTGCTTGGCCTCGGCAACCCCGGCGCAACCTACTCGGAGACCCGCCATAACCTGGGCTTGATGTTGGTGGATCGCCTGCTGCGACGCGCCCGGGCGGCGCTGCCGCCGGGCGGCGGCGCCTGCCGCGAGGTCAAGGTCCGTCTGTTCGGCAGCGAGCTGCTGCTGGCTGTGCCGACCACGTTCATGAACCTGAGCGGGAGCGCGGCGGCGCTGCTGATGCGGCGCCACTCGATCGCCCCGTCCGACCTGCTGCTGGCCTACGACGATCTCGATCTGCCGCTCGGCCAATTGCGGGTGCGGGCGCGCGGCTCGGATGGGGGCCACAAGGGCGTCCGCTCGGTGCTCGAAGCGCTCGGCAGCGAGGAGGTTGCGCGAATTCGAATGGGCATTCGGCCCCAAGCTCCGATCGGAGATCCGGCCGAGTTCGTGCTCGATCGGTTCGCGGCCCCAGAGCTTACCGCGGTGGACGCGATGCTGGAGCGAGCGGTCGACGCGGTGCGGATGATCCTGCGCGAAGGTCTGCGCCAGGCCATGAACGTGATCAACACCCCGCTGGACCGTCCGGCAGGCGATGCCTGACCCGGGGGGCAGGGGACACTAGCAATCGAGCGGGTTTCAGGTTAAAAAGTAGGGGACGCCGAACATCGCGTTCCTACCCGGATCGTCCCGGCGGGTTAGACCGGGACGCGAGGGCCCGTACGGTGCGGGCCCGGGCCAAATCCATCCCCGGCGCACGAAGCGGCCGGGCCGGAAGCGGGGGCCTATGAAGGCCGCCCGCGAGGAGTTCCGAGATGCGTCTGTATGAGCTCGTCACGATTTCGCCGCCCGCGATGGGCGACGAGGAGGTCGAGGCGCTGGCCGGCGAGATTTCCGGCCTGCTGCAGGGCGAGGGCGCCGAGCTGGTGCGCCTCGACCGCTGGGGCAAAAAGCGCCTCGCCTATCCAATCAACCGCCACCAAGAAGGCTTGTATCTCTACGCGCTGTACAAGACCGAAGGTGACATCTCCAACAGCGTGGAACGCAAGCTGCGGCTGCGCGAGAGCATTCTCAGGCTGCAGATCGTTCGGATCGACGAGGAGCTGCGGCGCGCCAAGACCGATGTCTCCAGCATCCTGCCTCAGGTCACGATCGCCGAGCCGCTGGCTGCCGCCGTCGATCAAGAGACGGACAGCGAGGCGGGGGATCAGGAGAGCGGGGACGCCGAGGCGAGCGAAACCGAAGCCAGCGTAACATTGGGCGGCGACTCGGATAAAAGCGGAGCGGAGGATCGGTGATGAGAGGCGGTGGAAAGAAGAGCTTCAACAAGAAGGGCCGTAGCGGCGGCCCGCGGCGCGGGCCCGGAGGCAGCGGCGGCGCACGCCGCATGGGTGGCTATCGGCGCCGCAAGGTCTGCCGCTTCTGCGCCGACAAGATCGAATACATCGACTACAAAGACGTTCGGACGCTGTCCCATTTCGTGCCGGAACGCGGCAAGATTCAGCCGCGGCGCATTTCCGGAACCTGCGCGCGGCATCAGCGCAAGCTGGCGCTCGCGATCCGGCGCGCGCGGGTGATCGCGCTGCTGCCGTATTCGACCCACTAACCCAGGAGGCCGGGATCATGCAGCTGATTCTGAAGCAGGACGTTCCCAATCTGGGGGAGCGGGGCGAGGTGGTCAATGTCTCGGTGGGGTACGCGCGCAACTTCCTGCTGCCCAAGAAACTCGCGGTGGCCGCCAATGCGGCCAATCAGCGCGAGCTGGAGCGCGAGCGGGTCAAGCAGTCGCAGCAGCAGGTCCGCCGGCAGCAGGAAGCCCAGGAGCTGGCCCAGCGGCTCAAGGATGTGTCGCTGACGTTGGTACGCAAGGCCTCCGAGAGCGAAGCGCTATACGGCTCGGTGTCCGGCAGCGACATCGCCAAGGCGCTCAAGGGCGAAGGCTTCGACATCGATCGCCACGCGGTCGAGCTCGAGCAGCCGATCAAGGCGCTGGGGATCTACAATGTGGCGCTGCGGCTGCATCCCGAGGTTACGGTCGAGGTCAAGGTCTGGGTGGTCCGCGAGTAGGGGGTGACGGGTGGCGGAGCCGGCCGCTGAACGGCCACTGCCGTTCGATTTAGAAGCCGAGCGTGCGATTCTCGGGGCGGTCCTGCTGCAGAACGAGGCTCTGTTCAAGGCCGCGGAGTCGCTGCGGCCCGAGCACTTCTACCGCGAGTCGCACCGGCGCGTGTTCAGCGCCATGCTCGAGCTGTTCCAAGAGTCGCGCGCCATCGACCTGATCACCTTGCGCGACCTGCTGGCGCGCCAGGCGCTGCTCGACGCGGTCGGCGGCAGCGCCTACCTGGCCAGCCTGGTCGACGGGATTCCGCGCCACCTCAACGTCGAGCACTACGCGCGGATCGTGCGCGACAAGGCGATCCTGCGCCGCCTGATCAGCAGCGGCCAGCGAATGGTGGAGGCGGCGCTGGAGCAGCAGGACGAGCCCGCCGACCTCTTGGACCGGGCCGAGAAGGCGATCTTCGATATCGCCGCGGATCAGCTGCGGCAGGGGTTCGTACCGCTCGGCGAGATCACTCAGGGCACCTTCAAGCAGATCGAGAGGTTCTATCAGGAGAAAGCGACCCTGACCGGCCTGCCGACCGGCTTCGTCGATTTCGACGCCTACACCAGCGGTTTGCAGCCCAGCGAGTACATCGTGCTGGCGGCGCGTCCCTCGATGGGCAAGACCAGCTTGTGCCTGAACATGGCCCAAAACATCGCCGCCAAGGGCTACACCGTGGGGATCTTCAGCCTCGAGATGAGCAAGGAGCAGCTCGCGATGCGCCTTTTGTGCTCGGAGGCGCGGATCAACGCCCACCAGCTGCGCATCGGCGCGCTCCACGACAAGGAGCTCGATCGGATCATCGATGTGCTCGATCGGCTCGGCAGCATGAAGATCTTCATCGACGACACCCCCGCGATCACGGTGCTGGAGGTGCGCACCAAGGCGCGCCGGCTCAAGCTGGAGCACGGCCTCGACCTGGTGATCCTGGACTACATGCAGCTGATGCGCACCCGCGAGCGCTTCGAGAACCGCAACCAGGAGGTCTCGTTCATCTCGCAATCGCTCAAGGCGCTGGCCAAGGAGCTCAAGCTGCCGGTGGTTGCGCTGTCGCAGCTCTCGCGTGCGCCCGAGGCGCGCCGCGAGCATCGCCCTCAGCTCGCCGACCTGCGCGAAAGCGGCGCGATCGAGCAGGACGCCGATCTGGTCGGCTTCATTTACCGGCCGGAGGTATACGAACCGACCCAGGAAAACGAAGGGCTGGCGGAGCTGATCATCGAGAAACAGCGCAACGGGCCCACCGGCACGGTCAAGCTGGTCTTCCTCAAGGAGTACACCCGCTTCGAGAACCGCGCGTTCGATTAGACCGTCATGCCCGATGAAATGAGAATCTTGGAAACGAGAATCTTGCGTCGATCGGGGCCGTGCCGGTCGGCACGCGCGGCCTCGAGCGCCGAGGCCGCAGCGGGCGGGGGCAAGCCCCGCCCCTACATTTTCTTCCAGCAGCCATCCCTGACGCGCGCCCCGAAGCGGTGGCATGCCTGTGGCGCCATGGCGGTCGTGGGCAACGAAAGCACGAT
>Ga0326597_10014839_pt1 | contig 10199 bp, 9 predicted proteins | sample RVTome_12_FD_203789 | JGI IMG/M metagenome (GOLD analysis project Ga0326597, IMG submission 203789) | Soil microbial communities from uranium-contaminated site in the Upper Colorado River Basin, Wyoming, United States - RVT100D185 | ecosystem: Environmental > Terrestrial > Soil > Contaminated >...
TGCTTACGGTTCGACCCTCTCGGGACTTGGGCCGGCTTGCAAGGGAGTTCGAGGCCCACCTGCCCGGTATGCTCAAGTTCCTGGTACGCGGCCTCGGCACCCGGCAGACCGAGAGCCCGGACGTCCTCTCGTTCCTCCTCTTCGATCCCGGCTACATCAAGCTCATGCTCGACATGGGCGAGCGGGACGGGGAGGCGCGCCTCGGCGAGATCGAGACGATGCTCGGGCCCGTCCCGCCGTGAACGCCCCCGGTCCGTCAGGGCCCGCGGGACAGGAGTCTCGGCAGGTCGCGGAAGCGGCCCGGGAGCACGAGTGGGAACGAGAGAGCTTCATGCGGCACCTATTCGAAGGCCGCTTCCGGCTCGATCTGATCTACCCGGCGCCCCCTCCGGACCCCGACGAGCAGGCGCGCGCGCGCCCCTTCCTCGAAGCCCTCCGTGCTTTCGCGATCCGGCACATCGACGGCGACCGTATCGACCGCGAGGGTCACATCCCCGAGGAGGTGCTCGACGGTCTGCGGGAGCTCGGCGCGTTCGGCATCAAGATCCCGCGGGCTTACGGAGGGTTGGGGCTCTCGCAGGTGACCTACGGGCGGGCCCTCGGGATCGTGGCCTCCCGGTGCGCGTCCACCACGGCTCTCCTCTCCGCCCACCAGTCGATCGGCGTGCCTCAGCCGCTCACCCTCTTTGGGACGGAGGCCCAAAAGGAGGCGTACCTCCCGAGGATCGCAAAAGGGGCACTCTCGGCCTTCGCGCTCACGGAGTCCGACGTGGGCTCGGACCCCGCCAACATGAGCTCCCACGCCGAGCCGACACCCGACGGCGACTGGGTGCTTCACGGGGAGAAGCTCTGGACCACGAACGGCCCGCGCGCTGAGCTCATGATCGTGATGGCCCGGACGCCCCCACGACCGGGCGTACGGTCCCGGCGTCCCGTGACGGCGTTCATCGTCGAAACGGCGTGGGAGGGTGTGGAGGTCGTTCGGGAGTGCCAGTTCATGGGCCTCAAGGGGATCTCGAACGGGGTCATTCGTTTCAACGGCGTCCGCGTGCCTTCCGCGAACATCGTGGGGGGCGAGGGCGAAGGCCTTCGGCTCGCGCTCGTGACCTTGAACACGGGCCGGCTTTCCCTGCCCGCCTTTTGCACCACCGCGGGCAGGGCGGGGCTAGAGATCTCGCGGCGTTGGGCGGCGGAGCGAATCCAATGGGGCCGGCCCATCGGCGAGCACGAGGCGGTGGCCCAGAAGTTGGGCGGGATCGCCGCCGAGGCGTTCGCCATGGAGGCCGGGTCCGAGCTCGCCTCTGCGATGGCCGACGCCAAGAGGTTCGACATCCGGCTCGAGGCCGCGCTCCTAAAGCTGTGGCACTCGGAAACCGCCTGGGTCGTCGCGAACGAAGCGTTGCAGATCCGAGGGGGGCGAGGATATGAGACTGCGGACTCCCTCCGCGCGCGGGGCGAAACGCCCTACCCCGTCGAGCGCGCTGTCCGGGACCTCCGCATCAACATGATCTTCGAGGGGACCTCGGAGATCATGCGTCTCTTCATCGCTCGGGAGGCGCTGGACCGTCACGTGAAGCTCGCCGGGGCGCTCCTCGACCCCGACGCGCCGTTGCCACGACGACTGGCCGCTGCGGGGAGGGCCGCCCTCCACTACCTCTGGTGGTACCCGACCCTGTGGCTGGGATGGGGCTTCTGGCCGGCTCACGGGAGCTTCGGCCCTCTCGCGAAGCACTTGCGATTCGTGTCGCGGACGTCGCGCCGGCTGTCGCGGGCGTTCTTCCACCGGATCGTCCGACACGGCCCCGCGCTCGAGAGGCGCCAAGCCGTGCTCGGCCGCCTCGTCGACGTGGGCGCGGAGTGCTTCCTGATCTCCGCCGCGTGCATCCACGCGGAGGGCCTCGTGCGGGAAGACCCGAAGAACCGGGTCGCGGTCGAGCTCGCGGACCTCTTCTGCCGAAGAGCGCGACGCCGGGTCGCGAACGCCTTCCGCGGCCTGCGATCGAACGACGATGTGGCGACCGACCGGGTCGCGAAACGGGCGATGGCGGGGGACTACGGGTGGCTGACGCGGGACGTGGGTGAACTGGTGCTCGGCGACCTCAACGCGTCCTCGGAAAAGAGATGACGGCCTCACCCCCGCCCTTCGGCGAGTTTCGAACGCTGATCTGCGCGCCCTGAGCCTCGAGGAGCCTGCGCGCCTGCGGCAAGCCGAGGCCCAAGGAATCGGGTTCGGTCGTCCAGAACGGATCGAAGGCCTGGAGGAGCGCTTCTCCGGTGAAGCCGGGGCCCGCGTCCCGCACCCGTACCTCGATGCGGTCTCCCGCGCCCTCGACTCGGATTTCCACAGTCCCCCCCTTCGAGAACCGGTCCGCGTTCGCGAGCAGAAGGAAGAGCGCGTCCTTGAAGCGCTCCGGCGCGAGGACCACGGGCTCACTGACGTGACCGTTCACGTAGACCGTGACGCCGGTGGCCCGCGAATACTCTCGCGCCACTTCCCGGACGACGGCTCCGATGTCCGTTCGTGAAGATCCCGACTCCGGGACCGAAGCCCCGTACGCGATCAGGTCCCTGAGAGCGTCCACGGCGTCTTCGGCACCTGTCCGCGGATCTCCGGTGCGAAGAGCGGCTTCCAGCGGCCGAACCACGGCGCGGTCGAGATATCGGCCGACCTCTCGAAGCGTATCCGAGTGGTCGGCTTTTCCACTCTTGGCCGACGGTGAGGCCTTCCCGGCCACGGGCGTCCCGGTCCCGGGCGTTCCCGTCCCAACCGAGACCGCAGATCGACCAGGCTCTCCGCCACCACCGGCCGGGTTCCGGCGAGCGAAATAGAACGTCAATCCGGCGAAGAGAAACGCCACCACCCATCCTAGGACTTCCATGGATCTTGGCCCCCTATTGGTAGCTCATTCAGGTGGCGGCGACGGCGGCCGCCACGTCCTCCACGTGGCCCTTTGCGCGCACCTTCCGCCACGCTCGCGCGACGACTCCCTCACGATCGATCAGAAACGTGCTCCGTTCGATCCCGAAGAAGCTGCGTCCGTACAAAGACTTCTTCTTCCAGACCCCGTAGGCTTCGCAAACGCTGCGGTCGGGATCCGACAGGAGGGGGAACGTGAGCCCGTATTTGGCCTTGAACTTCGCGTGCGACTCGACGGAGTCCGAGGATACCCCGAGGATCACGGCGTCCATGTCCCGGAACCTCGGCGCGGCGTCCCGAAAGTCGCAGGCCTCCGTCGTGCATCCCGGCGTGTCGTCCTTGGGATAGAAATAGAGGACCAACTTTCGGCCCGCGAAGTCTCCGAGCTTGACCCGGCGGCCATCGTCAGCCTCGAGGTCGAACTCCGGGGCCTTGGATCCCTCGACCGCCACCTCCCCCTCCTTTGGGCTCATTGCTGGAGCGACCACAGGCAGCGCCCGTCCCCACGGGCTCGGCAGCTCGAATGGGCGATCTCACCGGCTCCGGGAGCGTATGCGTCCAGAATAGCCTGTGAGAGGCCGGTCACCAGAGAGCATGCGCCCCCGTCCGGATCGGCGGAAAGGAACACGTCCGAACTCGCTTCGAGAGCAAACCGTCCCCGCGCCGCCGACACGATGCGCTCCCCGAAGAGCGACTTCAAGCGGCGCCGGACGCGTTGACGGGCCCACGGGAGCACGACGCGCTCCGGAAAGACCCTTCTCCACGAGGGAGCCCCGTCCGCGGCGGTCAGGGAGCGTCCGACCCGGGTAAAGATCTCCTCTGCGTCGTCGCGCCGCGTCGCGAGTCGCATCAGGTCCTCCACCTCGGCGGCCGGGATCCGGCGCCCGTGGCGGGCCTCCCGCTCGTAACGGCGGATCTGAGCGTCCACGACTCCGGAAAGCCCGAACCGCCGCGGCAAAGTGAGGCTCACGTCCTCGTCCTTGAGGATCTCGACGGGCCGGTCCATGTCACGAAGCGCTTCGAGGAGGGCGAGGGCCACCCGCGCCTGGGGCCGTCGACCGCTCTCTTTTCGCCCTTCGAGCGGGCGGGCTGCGTCGTGTTCCATGGCTCACTATGGCAAGGCGTCCGAAACCCGGTAAGCTGGGGCCCGACACGGGCAAAATCCAGTCGTCCCAAGCGCTTTGCAGGGCCGAAACCCTTGAAACGCGGGGGTCCGTGCCCCATACTACTGCAGCCCCTCCCCCTACGCTGTCGAGGATCAGCACCATGTCAGAAACGTCAGCTCGGCGCGGCAATCTCGACGAGTTGAGCGACGAGGAGCTGGTCACCGCTCACCTCGAGGGGCGCCAGGGTGCCTTCCAGGAGCTTTTCGAGCGTTATCGGGACCGCCTCGTCCACTTCATCACACGGAAGACGGGGGACGCGGATCGTGCCCAGGACCTGGTGCAGGAGGCCTTCATTCGGGTCACCCGACACCTGCACCGGTTCGATACGAGCAAGAAGTTCTCGACCTGGGTCTATACGATCGCGAGCAACCTGTCGAAGAACGAGCTGCGGAATCGGTCGCGAAGTCCGCTCGTGCTCTTTCAGAAGCTTACGAGCAACTGGGATGACGACCATCGCCCGTTGCAGTTCGAAGACTTGAGCATGCGACCCGACGACCTGTACAGGAAGCGGTTCCTGCAGCGGATCGTCGAGGACACGGTGGAGAAGCTCCCCGAGCACCACAGGCTCGTGTTCCGGTTGCGGGAGCTCGAGGGGAAGAGCTACGAGGAGATCGCCGAGATCACCGGGGTGAACCTCGGCACGGTGAAAAGCCGCCTCCACCGAGCTCGCAACTCGTTCGCTCAGCGGATCGAGCATCTCCTGAACTGACCTCGGGGCTTCGCGCTCCCACCGTCCGCGGGCCGCGTCGACCGAGGGGATCCATGCTCGACTCCCTGCGAGAAGCCTTCCGGCAGGCCGTCGTGAACTTCCGCACGGAGCTGCGCGGCGGCATCCCGGACGAAGCGGATGCCATCCTCCGCGCCATGCGGCAGGAACTCGTTGACCTCCAGATCCAGACGAATCAGGTCGAAGTCGAGTTGCGCCGTGCCCGCGACGAAGCGGCGCGGGAGGGCCTAGCCCTCGAGACGTGCCTCCGAAGGGAGGCCCTGGCCCAACAGGCAGGCGACGACGAAACAGCGGCGATCGCCCGCGACTTTGCCCAGAAGCATCGGATCCGACAAGAAATACTGTCGAGCAAGGTCGAGGTGATCGGCAGGGAGTTGGACGAGCGCAGGCGGAGCTTGGCCGAATCGACCGCCAGGCTCAAAGCGGCGCGTGTGCAGCGGGAGGGCTTGTCCGCGACCGCAGGTCGTGCTGGGGCCCGTAACCGCATGCGTCGAACCGATGCCCTTTTCGAGGACATGGACCGGATGGGGGACCGAATTCGGGACCTCGAGGCTGGCGTCGAAGCCGCAGAGGAGGTCGACGAGGCCCTGGCCGGCGGCGGCCGGCAGGCCTCTGCTGAAGAGTCACGGGCGCCAGACGCTGACGTCGACGCTCGACTCGACGCGCTCAAGCGGGAGCTGGGAAATCGCTGACGGGGTGGCTCCCCCCGGGACCCGCATCTAGATTCAGGCGCTTCATCATCGACGACCATCTCGGAGCCGTTAGGAGTCATGCAGAACTGGATTGGAGTGGCGGTTTGGATCGCGCTCGGGGCCGTCATCGGGCTCGCCATGCAGGCCATCGTGAAGCTCCCATCGGTGCGCCCCGGTCACACCGTCGTCCTGGCCGTCTTCGGGTCGTTCGGCGCCGTGATCGGCGGCATGCTCGGGGTCGGGATCCTGGAGTTCGAGGATCCTCGCGCCCTGAGCCTCGGAGGTATGGCGGGGGCCGTTTTCCTGAGCGCGCTTCTCACCTGGACCTACCGGTGGGGGACTCGGTCCGCCACCTGACGCTCGTGGGTCCCGGGAGCTGCCGCGCCGGCGCGTGACCGGCATGTACGCGGGGCTCAGGGAAGAGTTGTTCGAGTTCCTCCGCATTCCGTCGGTCAGCGCCAAATCCGAGCACGACGCGGACACCCGGCGCGCCGCGGAGTGGGTTCTCGCGGCACTTCGAAGAAGCGGGTTCACCACAAGCCTCATCGAAACCCCGGGGCACCCGGTGGTGCTCGGGGAATGGCGCGGCGCGGGACCTTCCGCGCCCACCGTGCTCGTCTATGGGCACTACGACGTCCAGCCGCCCGAACCGCTGCACCTCTGGAGCTCCCCACCTTTCGAGCCCGAGCTGAGGGACGGCCGCATCTATGCGCGTGGGGCGGCGGACAACAAGGGCCAGCTCTTTGTGCACTTGAAGGTGCTCGAAGGCCTGCTTTCTGGGGGAGGGCGCCTTCCCGTCAACGTCGTGGTCCTGGCAGAGGGAGAAGAGGAGATCTCGTCCCCTCACCTTCTTCCCGTGGTGACCGAGTGGAAGGACCGGCTCGCGGCCGACGCGCTCATCATTTCCGATTCCTCCATGTTCGCCCCCGGACTGCCGTCGATCCTCTTGTCTCTCCGGGGGCTCGTCTACTTCGAGTTGCGCGTAACCGGCACCGGTCGGGACGTGCACTCCGGGATCTACGGCGGCGCGGTCCCAAACGCCGCGACCGCGCTCGCGCGGATGCTCGCGACGCTTCACGACGACGGCGGAAGGGTGGCCTTGCCGGGGTTTTACGACTCCGTGGTGGAGTGGGAAGACGAGGTCCTCGACCGCCTCCGGGCCCTACCCTTCGACGACGCGGCGTTGCTCGCCGAAACGGGGGCGTCCTCCCTCGTCGGAGAAGACGGCTACACGAGCCTCGAGCGCCTCTGGCTTCGGCCGACGTGCGACGTGAGCGGCCTCACTTCCGGCTACCAGGGAGAAGGCGCGAAGACCGTCATCCCCGCGCTCGCGACCGCGAAGGTGAGCTTCCGACTCGTGCCCGATCAGGATCCTGTCGAGGTGGGCCGGCAGTTCCGGGCTCACATCCGAGCGGTGACGCCGCCCGGGGTCCGGGTCGAAGTGATCGACCTTCAGGGGGGACGGCCGTGGCGCGCGAATCCCGGCGGCCCCTTTTTCGAGGCGGCGCGCAGGGCGCTCGGCGCGGTGTTCGGGGTGGAGCCGGTTCTCACCGGGGAGGGCGCCTCCATCCCCATCGTCGCCGACCTCGCGCAGGTACTCGGCGCGGAGGCAGTCCTTGTCGGACTCGCCCTTCCCGGCGCCAACATGCACGCCCCTGATGAGTGGTTCCCGGAGGAGCACATCCGGAAGGGGATCGAGACGTTCACGCGCTTCTATGAGGAGATCCCTCAGGGGCCCCCCCCGCGGGTTGGGCCCTCTCCGGGCTAGGCGCCCCCGGGCTTGGACACCATGGCCGCGGCGCGGAGCAGGGCGCGCGCCTTGTTCAGCGTCTCTTCGTATTCCTGAGCTGGATCCGAGTCGGCCACGATCCCAGCGCCTGCCTGCAGGTACGCCTTACCGCCGCGCGACACCACGGTCCGGATCGCGATCGCCGTGTCCATCGAGACCCCGCCATAGCCCACGTATCCCACGGCGCCCGCGTACGGTCCGCGGCGCACCGGCTCGAGCTCCTCGATGATCTCCATGGCGCGGATCTTCGGCGCACCGGAGACGGTGCCGGCCGGAAAGCAGGCGCGGAGGACATCGATCGCGCTTAGCCCCTCGCGGAGGGCACCCTCCACCTGGGACGACATGTGCATCACGTGCGAATACCGCTCCACGACCATCAGCTCCGGCACGCGCACCGAGCCGAACGTGGACACCCGCCCCACGTCGTTTCGCCCAAGGTCCACGAGCATCCGGTGTTCGGCCAGTTCCTTCTCGTCGTGGAGGAGGTCCGCTTCCAGCTCCGCGTCTTCTTCCGCGGTGCGACCCCGCCGCCGAGTGCCGGCGATCGGCCGAACGGTGACCACCCCTCCCTCCACCCTCGCTAGCACTTCGGGAGACGACCCGACCAGCGTGAGCCCGTCGAGCTCCATGTAGTAGAGGTACGGCGATGGATTGACCGACCGAAGGGCTCGATAGAGGTCGAACGTCGACACTTCGAGCGGAAGCGTCAGTCGCTGACTCAGCACGACCTGGAAGGCATCCCCGGCCAAGATGTACTCTCTGATCCGACGGACGGCCGCTTCGTACTCTTCCCGTGTGGTGGTGCTCGTGAATGCAGGGTCCCGCGCGGGCTCGGCCGAGAGCGTGAGCGGCTGCGGGCCCTCCGCGCTCCGGAGCCGCTCCACCAGTCCGGCAATGGTGGCCCGCGCGTCCTCGTACCGCTCGCGCAACTCCGCTGCGGACAGTCCCGGCTCGACGGGTACCGCTCGGATCGCGGCTGCCTTGCCGAGCAAGTTGTCGATCGCAAGCACGACGTCGGTGAAGACGACGAGCGCGTCGGGGATGTCGAGGTCCCGCTTCGCAAGCTCGGGGAGCCGCTCGATGCGACGGACTATGTCGTAGGAGAAGTAGCCCACGGCCCCGCCCCAGAACCGCGGGAGCCCTTCCACCCCGGCGGGCGTGCGCTCCCTGAGACGGGCGTCGAGATCGCTGAGCGGATCTTCGACCTGCACCTTCGTCCAACCCGAAGCGGGCGTCCACCAAGAGACTTCATCGCCCTGCAGTCGCCACGCGGCGCTGGGCTCAGTTCCCAGAAACGTGTACCGTGCCCACTTTTCACCCCCGACGACGGATTCGAGCAGGAAGCCGAAGGGGGGCCGAGCGAGCTTATGGTACGCGGTAACCGCCGTGTCCGTGTCGAACAGGAAGTCCGCGCGCACCGGTACGATCCGAGCGCCTCGCGACAGCTCGACGAAGGCCTCGAAGGAGGGCGTGAGATCCATGTGCCGAAGACCGGCGGGCGCCTGAGAGGGGCGAGCGAGAGGGCCGGAATGTCCGGAAGTGACTTCGGAAAGTCAACGCCCGTGGTGGCCGTGGACACGGGCGGCACGTTCACGGATCTGCTGCTCCTCCGAGACGGTTCTCTGACCGCGTTCAAGCTCCTTTCGACACCTGAAGATCCGGCTGCAGCGGTGCTCGAGGGACTCCGGCGAATCCTCGCGGGGGATGCGGGGGGAGAGTGCCGCGTGATCCTCGGATCCACGGTCGCCACGAACACGCTGCTCGAGCGCTCCGGGGCGCGCGTGACCCTCGTCACGAATCGCGGGTTCGAAGACGTGATCGAGATCGGGCGTCAGAACCGGCCGCAGCTGTACGCCCTGGTCGGCCACCGCCCTCCTCCGCTCGTGGCCCGCGAGGATCGCATCGGGATCGCGGGTCGGCTGGACGTGGAAGGCGCGGAGGTCTCTCCGCTCGACCGCGCGGAGCTGGAGGGGCTGCCAGGCCGGGTGCGCGGGGCCGAGGCGGTGGCCGTGGTCCTGCTCCACAGCTACGCAAACCCCGCCCACGAAGCCGCGGTCGCCGAAGCCCTGCGAAAATGCGGGCTCCCGGTTTCGGTCTCATCCCTGATTCTCCCGGAGTTCAGGGAGTTCGAGCGGGCGTCCACGACCGTCGCGAACGCATACGTCGCGCCTCGGGTCACGCGGTACCTCTCCCGGCTTGGACAGGACTCCGCGGGACGGCTCCTCCAAGTCATGGGCTCGAGCGGCGGTACGCTCACCCTCGAACAGGCCATCGCGGAGCCTGTCCACTCCGTTCTCTCCGGTCCGGCCGGAGGGGTCGTCGCGGCGCTCGACGCCGCGCGGCAGTCCGGCCTGTCGAACGTGGTCTCGTTCGACATGGGTGGCACCTCGACCGACGTGAGCCTCATCCCGGGCAAGCTCCTCCGAACCAAGGAGGGCGGAGTGGGAGGGATTCCGATCGCGGTCCCGCTCCTAGACATCCACACGGTGGGAGCGGGCGGCGGGTCGATCGTGCGCCTCGACGTGGGAGGCGCGGTCCGAGTCGGACCCGAGAGCGCCGGAGCGAACCCCGGCCCGATCGCTTACGGGCGCGGCGGGAAGGAGGTGACGGTGACGGACGCGCACGTGTTCCTCGGCAGGATCCCGGGGGATCTGCTCCTCGCCGGAACCGCTCCGCTCCACGCCGGGGCCGTGAGGGCCCCGATAGAGGCCCTCGCGCGACAGGCTGGGGTCACGCCCATTCAGCTTGCGGAAGGCATTCTCGAGGTGGCCGATACGGCCATGGAGGGAGCCCTCCGGGTCATCTCCGTCGAGCGCGGGGTGGACCCAGCCGATTACCATCTCGTCGCGTTCGGCGGTGCTGCCGGGCTCCATGCGGCGGAGCTGACGGAGCGGCTGGGGCTCGCGGG
>Ga0326597_10014840_pt1 | contig 10197 bp, 7 predicted proteins | sample RVTome_12_FD_203789 | JGI IMG/M metagenome (GOLD analysis project Ga0326597, IMG submission 203789) | Soil microbial communities from uranium-contaminated site in the Upper Colorado River Basin, Wyoming, United States - RVT100D185 | ecosystem: Environmental > Terrestrial > Soil > Contaminated >...
GGCCGGCGATCAGGCTTGGCGCGAGAGGCTCCGCAGGTACCAGCCCATCGCTTCCCCGAGGCCCTCGCGTACGCGGTGGGTAGGGGCGTAGCCGAGGAGCTTTTCCGCCTTGGAGATATCGGCCTGGGAATGGCGCACGTCGCCTTCCCTGAACTCGCGATAGCGCGGGCGGCAATCGCGCACTTCCGGAAAATGCCCGGCGAGCCGCGCGCGCTCGAGCTCGAACAGCTCGTTCAGGGTGGTGCGTAGCAGCGGGCGAAGACGTCGGCGTAGAGTTCGCTCGCGTACCGGGAGATGGCGTAGTGTGGGCGACCGCCAGCGTGTTGACGAAGCCCGTGAGATTGGTCTCGTGGCTCGCCAATGGGTCCTCGAGCGAACGCGGCAGTCCGCGAACGGCCCGGATTGCAAAGTTAAACTTAAAGCAAAACTTTTCCCCGCTTCAGGACTGGCCGCGCCCGCCCGTCGGAAACGTGGCGAGCGGCAACCGCGCTGGGTGGAGTGATCAGAACTCGACCGGCGGTCCCCGCCACGCGTCGTCCCGCGGCCGGGCGCGGGCGAGGGCGTGGGCGGCTCCGCACCAGCCATCGCATGCGTTGCGCCCCGGGCGGCGGCGCCAGAAATTGAGCAGTCCCTTGCACTTCGCATAGAAGTGGAAAAACCGCAGCACGTTGCGGCGCTCCGACGGCGTCAGGGGCTGGTGGCTGCAGACCAGCTTATCGTCCGTCATGCCGCGGTCCGTCAACGTTACGGCGCCCCACGCCTTGACCCGTATGCGGGTTCCGAACGGCAGGCGCGGCCCGAGCACGAGCGCGTCCAGGAGATCGCCTTCAAGCCCCAGGTAAACCGGCACCGAACCATAGTTGAACGGGCACGGCAGGGGCGAGATGAAGTCGACGCGGCCGGTGGACCCGCGCTTCAGAAAGCTGCCGCGTGGAACCTCGATCACGACCTCCAACTCCGGTGGCTCGGGCGATGGCTCGGGTGCGAGGCGTAACGAAAAGGCCCCGGGCGCAGAGGATTGCCCGTGGGACAAGCCGCTCATTGGGAAAACCTCAGGGGCAGATCCAGCCAGGTGGAGCGGATCGATGCTTAACTGGCCCACCCATTTTGTTCAGATCACTTTCGTTGCGGCGCAAGCATTTCAAGAACAAGCTCCAAAAGAACGAGCGCCAGGGATACAATCCTCGGCGCCCGTAAGCAGCTAGCTTGCTTGGTACGGATAGTGGCTAACCGCGACGGTGCTTCCTTCGGGTTGCCACACCTAGTATCAATAGACCCGACCCGAAGAGAATCAGCGTCGAAGGTACAGGGACCTGGGCGTCGCAAGGACCGCCCGAACTGGCACTACCCGGGTTGCCAAGGGCGCCAATCCAACTGCTACAGTTCACTGGAATACCTTGGATGTGAGCGGCGACGTAATAGTTGCCATTACCTCCGCCCGGTGCGCTAACAGAATTGAAAGAGGTCGCGCTAAGGCCTGCATGCGCGACCGTAAAACTTTCCGTTTCACCACCATTGAATCTATCCGCGCCACTCGCTGTGGCAAAGTTGACCACGAAGTCGAAATAGCCATCACCGTCAGCTTTACATTGAGCCTGGTTTCCGGAACAAAACGTAAGAGATGCCGGATTGGGCGAAAAACCTGAAAAATCGCTAGCGCCCAGAGTGATACCGCTGTTGAAGTACACCTTGGTGACGAACTGTCCATTAGCTGCAAGATTATTCGCATCTATCGTTATCTGGACATTATCAGCAGTTTCAGTATCCGCAATTGTCACGACTAGCCACGGGGATGTCCCCATGGGGTCATTTCCACTGAGTACGGTACTAAGGTTGTAGGTGAAGACGGTTGCTTCCGCCGGTGTAGCCCTGACAATCGCTGCCAGCATCAGCACGACCAGCCCTATCATCGATGCTTTCATGAAATTCCTTTTCCTAACGCCTGACCGTGGCATGTCGGCACCCCTATGTGGATCGTCAGGGAGGCCAGCTTCTCGATATCTAGGCATAAACCATGCCCAATGAATATAGACTTTATTATCAGCGGGATGTAGAACTGGATAGCCAACTCACGCCACTGGCTGTAAGAAATTCCGACACGGCGAGTACACGTCCCGACCTTCAAGCCCCAGGTAAACCGGCACCGAACCATAGTTGAACGGACACGGCGGGGGCGAGATGAAGTCGACGCGGCCGGTGGACCCGCGCTTCAGAAAGCTGCCGCGCGGAACCTCGATCACTACCTCTAACTCGGGTGGCTCGGGCGATGCCTCGGGTGCAAGGCGGCTGAAATTCGTGTCCTTCACGGCGTACCCCTAACCCATTGCAACAATCGAAGCGCGCAAGGGACCAAAGGGCCTGGAGTCACTACCGCATCGTGTCGATCAGTTCCGCGTCGGAGCGCTTTACCCACATCGCAGCGCCCCCCCGAGGCTCGAAATCACGACCGCCACCGGAGCCGCGAAGACGACAACACGCTTTGTCGATTCATCAGTCAAGCCCGAAAATGGATTGCACGCTCGAAATAAGAAACCCGGCGCCCTGTCCACCGCGCCGCCTGAGACTTCCGTCCCTGAGCCGGGCACGCTCCTGCTTATCGCCGCCGGACTCATCGGGACCGTTGCGGGTCGCCGGCGCGCCCTGCTGACGGCCAGACCCGCTGAAGCGGATCTGGCCGAGGGTACAGCTGCTGGTCTACGTGCGTTTGCGGCGGCTCAGCGCGAGACCGGCCAAGACCAAGCCAAACAGGGCCAGCGAACCCGGCTCGGGGACCACACGGATTTCACGGCCGATTTTTCTTTCGACGGCTTCTGCGAAGTCGGTGAAACTAGTGGCGATTTCCAGGAACGCACCGGTGCCGCCGACGATTTCGTTCTGGTAGAAAGCTTGGACTCCCGGATCGCCGAGAATTGCCAGACCGTTGATCGTGTCGATGCCCGCAGCAAGGGCGTTATTGCGAGCAGTCAGCGTGTCGACGCCGTCGTTCTCCACGCCGTCGCCCGACACGTCGATCACCTGCCGAAGGGACTCGAAGCCGTTGGCAGCGCCGCCGCCCCCGACTTCGGTACCGAACCGCGAACGCGCGAAGTTGATCGCGTTTCCGGGCGCCGTTAAGCCAGAGAAATTGCGAGTTGCGCCGAAGACGGCGTCCGCAAACGCGTTAGCTTGTGCCGCGTTCGTGATGAGCGTCCAACCTACTTCTTGGCTTTGCTGGGCGCTGCCCGACCACTCAATGTATGTCACCGCAATGCCATTGGTGAGGGTGGCAATGTTGGCCTGAATAATCGCATTGTGGAAGGCCTGGACGTAGCCCAGCTTTTGCAGGTTGTATTCGGTGGAGTTCACGCTACCGGAGACGTCCACTATCAGCGCGAGTTCCAGAGCCACTGGTATAGCGCTTGCGGTGGGCATGTAGGCCACGCTGGCGGCAAATGCCGCCGCTGTGGCGAACTTGCCTACTGATTTCTTGAATGCACTCATGATCACGCCCCTTATAGTCACTGGATTGTTCGGAATCGAACTTGCGTAGAGCAAATAAGCAACACCCATGCCGGAATCTCAAGTCTCTGATATTTTTACGTTTTATCTTCCTTCAATAATCTCAGTGTAAAAAAAAACCGACAACGCTGGCGGCCGGAATCCGTGTTTCGAGAGCTAGGCGATCCCGATGGCGCTGCTCTTTTGGAGAAAGCAAAACTCGGCAACGGTATCCTTTCTTAATCGCTCTGTGACCCCAAAAAGAAAACGGCGGCCGCTAGGGCCGCCGTTTCAATTGCGCGCCTTCCGCGTCAGCGCAGCAGGGCGCGCCGGCGACCCGCAACGATCCCGATGAGTCCGGCGGCGATCAGCAGGAGCGTGCCCGGCTCAGGGACGGAAGTCTCAGGCGGTGCGCCGGCCTGACCTGCCCAGGTTCTTAGGATCAACCGTAACTTGAGAGAATGGCTCCCGCAGCCAGAAAGGGAGCCGATGAAGAAGAGCCGATTCACCGAAGAACAGATGGTCGCGATCCTGCGGGAGGCCGACAAGGTACCGGTGCCCGAGGTTGCTAGGAAGCACAAGGTCAGCGAGCAGACGATCTACACCTGGAGGCGCCGGTTTGGCGAGCTGCAGCCCGCCGACTTCAAGCGCCTGCGGCAGCTGGAATCCGAGAACGCGAAGCTGAAGAAGCTCGTTGCCGAGCGCGATCTGGAGATCGAGACGATGAAGGAGATCAACCGCCGAAAGTGGTGAGCTCGCAGGCGCGCCGCTGTCGCCGCCCTGCAGGGCGGCGACAGCGCCCACTTCAGCTTCGATTCTCTCTTCCACGTTCCACCTCCGTCGTTAAGGGGTGGGGAGATTTCAATTGTCCTAAGTGGGGAGTTTCGGATTGACCGTGACAGTATGGCTAGGCGGGCTGCGTTCTCACGATGATTTGCCCTTCAAACGCGCTTCACCCCACCGCGGTGGACAAGGCCCTACGGAAACCGTGGTCTGTCCCCTATTTCCCTTTCGCAAACAAAGACCCCGCCGAAGCGGGGTCTCTGTGTGAGTGCTGCTGTGACTACGCTTTCTTGCGGCGGCTCCAGCCGAGCCCGGCCAGGCCGAGGCCGAGAAGCGCCAAGGTGGCGGGCTCGGGGATCACCTCGATGGAGAAGCCCTGCAGGGCAGTGCCGTTGAAGGCAAGTGCGAAAGGAGAACTACTAAAGACGTGAGGGCTGATTACATTGAAGCTGTCATCGCAGGATTCAAGGGCCAAGAACCCGCACCCGGCAGCCGTGTGTCCAAACACTCCTATATTCAAGTCAAAACCGGTGGAGAAGGTGTTTGACAACGACGTGTTATCAAACCAGAAGTCCCAGGTGCCGGCCTCCGCAAGCGAGACAGGCAGGCTTATGCCAGCGTTGGTGCCGATCGTGAAGGGAATCGTGCCAACGACACTGCTCCCCTGCCGTGAATAATTCAAGGCTCCGTCGATACCGTGCGCCGAGAAGTTATCGGTCTCCGTCACAGCCAGATTCACGCCGGCCGAGGCTGCAATGACGTCAATAAGGGTAAGCCTTGCAACGGGATCGATTGAGTTGCTGGCCGAAACCGATTGGGGCAGCTGCGGCGTGTAGGTCTTGTTAATGTCGAGCTGGAAATTAGGCCCCACATTACCTACGCTCGAAGTCAGTTGCGCGTGAGCGCCAATGGTCGAGTGCAACAGGCCTCCATTCGTATCGCCGAAATAACTCAGGTTTATGGCTGTCGTGGGGGACATCAGTGACAGTACTTCCGTGTAAGTCGTCCTGACGTTCCCGTAGAAATTGCCATTTACCTGGCCAGTGCTGGCACCGACGCTATAGCCGATCGAAAAGGTGCCAAGGCCAAGCGGCAGGTCGACGCCAACGCTGTTGGTAAAGTCGAATCCTGCACTGACCGTTCCCGGTCCCCACATGCTCTGAGTGGGCGCTGTGAAATCCAGTGACTGGACGAGAACAGCAGCGTGGGCGGGTAGGCCGAGGCCCATCGCCCCTGCGACGAGCACACCCAACAGCCGCGCCTTCACGCGATTGCTGGTTGGATGAAGCAGTGCAGGGAGTTTTCCCGCGGCTCGTTCTAAAGCGGCCTGGCCACAGTTCGCTTTTAGTATGATCATTTTCGTTCTCCTCCTCGGTTTGGACTGATCAGCTTACCGACGACAAGATCTGCGACTGCGGAGCCCAGCTACACAATTGATCCAAATCAAAGCGAATCGGGTGCCAGAAATTGTAACAATTGGATTACATTAAATATTATCTTTTGAACAGCATCCGCGCCGACGGCGAGTGTAAATAAATCCGACAGTCTTTATGGCTCGGCGGCTCGGATCCCTCGCTGCGGGGCAGAAGCGGCGAGCGAACGTAGCATTGGATCCACTGCACGCTTCGGGGCGCGATAAGGAAACGGATTGCGATGGGCGCGGGCGAGCCGTTCCGGCTTCCTGGCCGGATAGATTCTCTTATCGCTTTGTTTGGGTCGCATTCGGCAGCCGTAAAGAATTCCGACAATTCCCCCGCTCTGCGCAATCCGTCGGGGAGGCTTCGCCCTCGTGCCTGCGACGGAATTCAGGCGCAAGCGCCAGGCACAGACAAAAACCGCGCCGAAGCGGGGTCTTTGTGTGAGTATTGCCGTAATTGCGCTTTCTTGCGGCGGCTCCACGCAAGCCCGGCTAGGCCGAGGCCAATGCAGGATTCGGGGAGGACCGCGCTAGCGATGCGAGAGCAACGAGTTTGCCGGCTCCAGCGGTGGCTTGCCGAGGTTGCCGCCTAGTTCTTCAGCTCGTTCAGCAGCTTCATCGCCTCGGCCCGCTGCGGAAACTTCGCATCGGTCGCGAGCAACCGCTCGAGCTCGCTGCGGGCCTTAGCCTTGTCGCCTGCCTTTAGCCAAGCTTGTGCAAGATGGAAGCGGATCTCGTGGGCTTGGGGGGCTGCCGCAACCGCCTTTTGCAGCAACTCGAGCCCGCGCGCGGTGTTGCCCTGCTCGACCAGCATCCAGCCCAGCGTATCGGCGACCGCGGCGCTGTCGGGCTTGAGTTTGTAGGCGCGCTCGGCGGTTGCCAGCGCTCGCGTATCTTTTACCTGCTGATAGGCCCAGGCGAGGTTATTCAGCACCAGCACGTTGTCGGGTTGCTTCTGCTGCAGCCATTCGTAGTGCTCGATCGCGTTCCGGGTATTGCCGCTTTTCAGGGCAGCGTCGGCGGCGTACAGCCGCACGACCGCATCGTTGGGCGAGTCTTTCAGCCCTTGTGCCAGCCGCTTCTCCGCCTCGTCCGGCTTCCCGGCTTGCGCATAGGCCGCGTGCATCTTGACGACGAGCAATCCGCTCTTGGCGATGCCGTAGGCGGTTTCGTAAGCCTTGGCGGCCTGCGGAAATTTCCTCTCCGCCATCAGCACGTCGCCTTCCAGGGCGAAACCCAGCGCAGATTTGGCAGCCTGATTCTGCACCTGCCGCGCAATCTTTATCGCCTCCGGGAAACGCCCAGCGCGAACTTCCAGCTTGGCCAGCGCCACCTGTGCGTCGATGAAATCCGGTTTCAGCGCCAGCGCGTTTTTCAGCGTGCTCGCCGCCGCCGCCTGGCTCCCAGTAACCGCCTGCGCACGAGCGAGACCATAGAGCGCGACCGGCGAATTGGGGTGCACCTTGGCGAGCTTTTGATACGTCACCAGCGCTTGTTCCTTCTCCCCGGCGGCGATCTGGATCGCGCCCAGTGTATCGAGCACCTCAAAATCATCTGGGCGAATCGCCTGCGCCCGTTGCGCGGCCTCCAGCGCTTTCTTCGCGTCCCCTGCCGAGGCGTAAAAGCGCGCCAACATCACCTGCGGCTGCAGCGAACCAGGGCTCGCATCGCGGGCGCGCTCCAGCCACGCGAGCTGTTCCTTCCGGGTGGCACTAAGGCGCGGGCCGAGGTTGGCGAGCGTGAGCAGCGCCTGCACGTTGTCCTTGTCCTTCTCGAGGATCGCCTCGAACCGGCGGCGCGCAGCCTGGGGATTGTTCTCCTGCAGGTCGAGCTGCGCGAGGTTAGCCGCCGCGGGAACGTAGGCCGGCTGCAGCTCGAGCGCGTGTTCGAGGTGCCTGCGTGCGGCTGCGGTGTCCTTCTTGCCGATATAGATCGCCGCTTTCAGGTTGTATGTGAGCGGATTGTTCGGCTGCTTCTTCTCGAGCGTCTGCATCGCCTTCAGCGCCTCGTCGTAGTTCGCCTGCCGCAGGTGCGACGTGACCAGCAGAATGTCTGCCTGGTACTTGTCGGAATCGAGCTGCGAGGCGGACTCGAGGTCGGCCAGCGCGTGGTCCGTTTCGCCCGCCGCCAGGCGGCTCAGGCCCAGCCCGGTGCGAGCGCCCGCGCTCTTCGGGTCGAGCTTCGCCGCCTTCTCGAAAAACTGGGCCGCCTTGGCGAACTCGTTGTTCTGCAAGTACACCTCGCCGGCGAGCGCCATCAGCACGCCGTCTTCCGGGAACTGGTTCAGCCCTGGCTGGAGGACTTCCAGAGCGCGCTGCGCCTGGCCGCTTTTCGCGAGAGAAGCGACCATCAACCTGCGTGCATAAAGGTTATCGGGCGCGCGGTTGACCACACGCTCCAGATACGACTGCGCCTGGCCGTGCGAGCCCAGCGCAAACTCGACCGCACCCGCGAGCAGCATGCTCGGCATATGGTCTGGCGCCACCTTGAGCACTTGCAGCACCGCGTCGCGGGCGGCGGGGTAGTTGTGCTGGCGGAACGCGATCAGCCCCTCCATGTAATGAATCATCGGGCTGTTGGGAACGGTCTTGCGCATCTGCGCGATCTGCTTGCGTGCCTCGTCGAATTTGCCGCCGTCGATCTGAATGGAAGCGATGTTCTGGCGCGCGGAAATGTTGTCCGGACTAAGCTCCAGGACCTTCTGATAGGCCGCAAGCGCCCCTTCCCGATCGGCCAGTATCCGGCTCAGATCTCCCTTCATGAGCCAGGCGCCGGCATTTTTCGGCGCGCTGACGAGCGCGCGCTCGATCAGGCGCGCGGCTTCATCCAGCTTCTTGTCGCTCGCCGCAAGCCGCGCCTGCGTGAGCAGCGCATCCGCCAATTCCGGCTCCCTGGCGAGCGCCTGCTCCAGCAACTCGCGCCCTTCACGGTTGCGGTCGAGCGCAAGCGATGCTTGCGCCCGCAGCGTCAGCACGTCCGCCTGCGCCCGATTGCCGGCGTCGCCTCCCAGGCTTGCCTGATCGAGCACTTTCTGGAACTCCCCCATCATCAGTAACGATCTGCTGAGCGGGGGGATCACCTTGGCCGGGTCGTACTTCAACTCAAGGGCGCGGCTCAACTCCTTTTCGGCGGACGCAAAATCCCCAGTATCGGTGTAGGTCACGCCCAGCAAGTAGCGCGCCTCCGCGTGCTCCGGAGACTTTTGCAGCAAGTTCTTCAGGTGGATAATGGCGGCATTGTGGCTGCCCTTATCGCGTTCCTGCCTGGCGTCTGCGATTAGCCGGTCAACATTCCCGGCCTTCTCACCGCAACCTCCCGAGGACAGCACAACGATGAGCAGCGCCGTGGCCAGCGCGCCACGCCTGTAGCGAACTTGCGATCGAATCATGCGACCCTCCGCCCTGTTAAACCGCGATAGTTCTGGACATACTTCGAGAGTATCGTGCCGCGCCGACGACAGGTTTCCACATCGCCTCAGTCCTCGTCTGTCTTGATGGAAACCGACTGCTTGAGGCCGTGGCGTTCGACCAGCTCATACAAGGTGGGACGGCTTACCCCGAGCAGTTTCGCTGCGGCCAGGATGTTCCCGTCGACCCGGCCCAATGCCTTGATGACCGCCTTGCGCTCGGCCTCGTTGCGCACCTCGCGCAGATTGATCGGCTCCGGTTCCCCCGCCGGCGCCGAAAGGCCCAGATCCTCGGCGCCGATCTGGGATCCATCGGTCATGATGACCGCTCGCTTCACATAGTTTTCCATTTCCCGCACGTTGCCCGGCCATGGATAGGCTTCTACGGCACGGAGCGCGTCCTGCGTGAAGCCCAGGATCGAACGCCCCTCCTGGCGGCTGAACTTGTGCATGAATGCGTGCGCGAGGAGCGCGGCGTCCCCGTGCCGATCGCGAAGCGGTGGAATGGCGATCACGATCTCGCTCAAGCGATAATAAAGGTCCTCGCGGAAGCGGCCCTCTTCGATCAGCTTCTTCAGATTCTGATGGGTCGCGCACACGATGCGAACATCGACGGGGATTTCTTCGCGCCCGCCGATGTGCTCGACCACGCGCTCCTGGAGAAAGCGCAGGATCTTCGCCTGCAGGGCGAGCGACAGATCCCCCACCTCATCGAGAAAGAACGTGCCGCCGTCGGCAAACTCGATCTTGCCACGCGTCTGCCTGTTGGCCCCGGTGAAGGCCCCCTTCTCGTAGCCGAAGAGTTCCGACTCCAGCAGGTTCTCGGGGATCGCCGCGCAATTGATCGCCACGAACCGCTTGGCCGAGCGCGGGCTTAACCGGTGCAGGGCTCTTGCCAGCAGTTCCTTGCCGGCGCCGGACTCGCCCAGCAGCAGCACGGTGGCGTCCGAGGGCGCCACCTTCTCGACGCTGCGGCACGTCGTGAGCATGCCCGGATCCCGGGTGAGGATGCCCTGCATCGGAGAGTCCTGCGACTGCTGCAGCCGGCGGTTCTCCTGCTGCAGGGCGTGCAGACGGAACGCCCGCTCCACCACGAGCCCCAGCACCTCGGGAT
>Ga0326597_10014841_pt1 | contig 10197 bp, 7 predicted proteins | sample RVTome_12_FD_203789 | JGI IMG/M metagenome (GOLD analysis project Ga0326597, IMG submission 203789) | Soil microbial communities from uranium-contaminated site in the Upper Colorado River Basin, Wyoming, United States - RVT100D185 | ecosystem: Environmental > Terrestrial > Soil > Contaminated >...
GGGTGGCGTCCTTCTCCGTGTCGCGCGCCGACAGGTGGATCAGCACCGGCGGACCGGGCATGCCCAGGCTGCTCGCCAGCGCGCCGGAGAGCGCCCCCACCGCCACGTCGGCCGCACCCCGCCGCCCGCCGGGCCGGCCTTCCGGGGCTGTTCCCGCGGCACCGTCGCGGTCGCCCCCGCGCGTACGCAGCAACAGCACCAGGGCGAACACCACGACCAGCACCGCCACCCCCAGCTTGAGGGCCCCCAGGCTGGCCTGGAGGTAGAGCCAGATGCCGCAGGGGAACCCCAGCGCCGAGCCCAGCGCCAGCCGCAGCAGCAACCCCGGCTCCACGTGGCGCCAGATGCGCGGCACCACGGCCACGGAGATCACCGGGGTGAGGGCGATCACCACCTGCACCGCGGTCACCGAGTTGAGGATCAGCAGGTAGAAGGGCACGGCCAGGATGGCGAAGCCGAACCCGGCCGCCCCCTGGGCCAGGCCGGCGAAGGCGGTGATTCCGGCGAGCATCAGCCAGTCCGGCAGACCCATGGCGGGGCGGGCTCCTCAGGGGGTGGCGCCGGCACGCACGGCGCGGCGGAAAAGGGGCAGAGTCGGGAGCGGGACGGCCCGCCGCGGTAATACACCACGCACCCCGGGCCGCTGTCCAGCCGCGACCGGCGGCGGCAGGGTGCCGCGCGGCGCAGGCCGGCTCCCGGAGCGGACGGCGGGCCCGGCAGGCGCAGCGCTTGTGCCCCGCGCCGGAAACGGGGTATACCCTCTCGCAGGCCTTCGGGCCCCTGCGGGCCGATGCCCGGCTCGACCCACCGCCTGTACCCGACCGGCCCGCGGCCGCCGGTTCCGCCGCACCGCCAGGTCCTGCCGCCCAACGCGCGCGCCCCGACCAACCCTTCACCACGCCCTAAGGACAGACCACGGCCATGACCGACAACACGCCGCCTCTGGCGGGAATTCGCGTACTGGACCTCTCCCGCGTGCTCGCGGGGCCCTACTGCTGCACCCTGCTCTCCCAACTGGGGGCGGACGTGATCAAGATCGAGGACAAGGGCGGCGACGAGAGCCGCTACTGGCCGCCCCACCGCGACGACATGGGCGACTCGTTCCTGGCCATGAACCTCAACAAGCGGGGCATGGTGGTGGACCTGAAAGCCCCGGAAGGGCGCCAGGTGGTGCTGGACCTGGCACGGCAGGCCGACGTGCTGGTGGAGAACTTCAAGACCGGCACCATGGAGAAGTTCGGCCTCGGTTACGACGTGCTGAGCCGGCTCAACCCGCGGCTGGTGTTCACCTCCATCTCCGCCTTCGGGCGGCGCGGCCCGCGGGCCAACGACCTGGGCTACGAGGCGCTCATGCAGGCCTACTCGGGCGTGATGAGCATCACCGGCATGCCCGAGGGCGAGCCGGTGCGCTGCGGCGTCTCGTTCCTGGACATGAGCACCGGCGTCATGTCCGCCCTGGCCACGGTGACCGCCCTGTTCCGCCGCGAGCGCACCGGACGCGGCGGGCTGGCCGAGGCCTCCCTGCTCCAGTCCTCCGTGGGGCTGATGAGCACCCAGGTCTCCAACTTCTTCCAGCACGACGTGATCCAGCCCAAGCTGGGCTCGGCCCACCCCTCCGTGGTGCCCTACCAGGCCTATGCCACCGCCGACGGCGAGGTGTTCATCGCCACCGCCAACCAGAACCTGTGGGAGCGCATGTGCAAGGCCCTGGAGCGGGAGGACCTGCTGGCCGACCCGCGCTTCAAGGACAACCAGAGCCGCGTGGCCAACCGCGAGGCCTGCCTGGCCGAGGTCAAGGCGAGCCTGGTCACCTGGAAGACCGACGCCCTGATTCCCCACCTGCTGGAAAAGGGGGTGCCCTGCACCCGCATCAACAACCTGAAGGAGGTGGTGGAAGACGGCCAGCTCGAAGCCCTGGGCGCCATCGACCGCATGGAGGACCCCGACTACGGCACCCTGCGGGTGGCCGGCCTGCCCTTCAACCTCTCCGACCACCGCAACGGCACCGCACGCCGGGCGCCCAAGCTGGGCGAGCACACCAAGGACATCCTGCGTGAACTGGGCTACGACGAGCCGAAGATCGCTGCGCTTCTGGAGGGGGGTGCCGTGGCCGGCGCGTAAGGACGCCGCGCCCCGGCCGGTGCGGCGGCCCGTGGTGCCGATGGGGGGCGGACCGCCGCCGGGCGGCGGGGGTCTGTTCGCACCCCCGTTTCCCCCCTGGGGTATCTGGGAAGCGCTGCTGGTGCTGGCCCTGTTCACCGTCTCCCAGGTGGCCGCGGCCCTGGCCATCGGGGCCCTGGCGAGCACCCTGGTGCCCGCGGCGGACCACCAGGCGCCGTTGCTGGTGCGCTTCGCCGTGCCATCCGGGCTGGTGGTCTCCCACACGGTGGGCTGGCTGGCGGCCAGTTGGCTGGTCACCCGGCGCCACGGCCTGAGCTTCGCCGACGGGCTGCGGCTGCGGGCGGTGGGGGCGCGGCTGCTGGTGCGGGCGTTGCTGGCGGGCATGGGTTTCCAGATCCTGGTGATGGCGGTGGAGGTGCAGGTGCCGCCGCCGCCGGACTTCAGCTCGCCCATCGAGATGTTCCTGGAGGCCGGGGCGTGGGCCCTGGCGCTGCTGTTCGTGGTGGCCATCGTCATGGCGCCGCTGCTGGAGGAGGTGCTGTTCCGGGGGCTGCTCTTCCCGGCCCTGCGGCGGCGGTTCCGGTTCAGCACCGCGGCGGTGGCGGTGAGCCTGCTGTTCACGGCGCTGCACGTCACCCAGACCGGCACCTACTGGCCGGCCATCGCCGGCATCGCCCTGTGTGGGTTCCTGTTGGCCTGGTGGCGCGAGCGCACCGGTTCCCTGTGGCCGCCGGTGGCCTTCCACGCCGGGTTCAACCTGACGGCCTTCCTGCCCCTGCTGCTCGCCCAGCCCCCCTGATCGCAGACGCCTTGCCCGGCGCGGCTCCGCAGGCCCCGCCGAGCGACGTCCGGCGGCGCGGAAACGGGGGTAATTTCCTTGAACATCCCGCCGGTTTCCGCTAAGAAGTGCCCAGAACAGGCTGATAAAATGCCGGTTTTCCGGCAAAATGGGACACGAGGAGCATTGGGGGGGCGAGCGCCGCCCAGCCGCGCGGGCGCAACATCGAACCGACGTGAGGAGGACAACCCTTGAACATTTTCGTACCCATCAAGAGCGTGATCGACGTGGACCTCAACATCCGGGTCCAGGACGGAAAGGTGGTGGAAGACGGGATGAGCTACATCATCAGCAAATGGGACGAGACGGCCGTGGAAGCCGCCCTGCAGCTCAAGGAAGCCGTCGACGGGGAGGTGACGGTGATCTCCATCGGGGGCGACAAGGCCGGGGAAAGCCTCCGCAAGGCTCTGGCCATGGGCGCCGACAAGGCCATCCATGTCAACGACCCGGCCACCGCCGGCTCCGACGCCGCCGGTTACGCCAAGATCCTGGCCACGGTGCTGAAACGCGGCGCCTTCGACCTGGTCATCACCGGCAAGCAGGCCCAGGACACCGACATGGGCGCCACGGGCGCCATGCTGGCCGAGCTGCTGGACGTGCCCCAGGTGGCCAACGTGATCAAGGTGGAGCCCCAAGGCGACGGCGCCGCGCTGCGCATCAACCGCCTCGGCCATCAGGGCCAGGAGGTGCTGGAGGTGAAGCTGCCCGCCCTGTTCAGTGCCAACGACAGCCTCAACGAGCCGCGCCTGGCCTCCCTGCGGGGCATCATGGCCGCCAAGAAGAAGCCGCTGGAACTGCTCACCCTGTCCGACCTGGGCATCGACCCGGGCGAGGTGGGCGCCGCGGGCGCGCGGGTGAAGGTGCTGGAGTTCCAACCCCCCAAGTCCCGGGCCGCCGGCAAGAAATTCGAGGGTGACGACGAGGAAGTGACCCGTGAGGTGATGAACCTGCTGGCCAACGAGGCGAAGATCTTCGCGTGACGACTGCACCCGCAGCCCCTCCGGGCAGCGCCTTCCGGCCCCGGCCGGCCGCGCCGCCACCACCTTTTCGCCAGACATAGGGAACCGACGTTATGAGCAAGATTCTGGTAGTCGCGGACACCAAGGGGAGCGACGTCCGCAAGCCGACCCTGGAGCTCCTCACCAAGACCCGTGCCGACGGGCTGGACACCGACGTGGTCGTGATCGGCCACGGCGTGAAGAAGAACGCCGACCTGCTGGCGGGCCAGGGGGCCAAGACGGTCTACGTGGCCGACGACCCCAGCCTGGAGATCTTCTCCGCCGGGGCCTACGCCGCCGCGGTGGCCGAGGCCGTCAAGCAGGCCCAGCCGGCCCAGGTGTGGCTTACCGTCTCGGAGCTGGGGCGCGCGCTGGGGCCGACCGTGGCCGCCAAGCTGGGCGCCGGCTACATCGGCGATGCGGCCACCATCGAGCTGAACGGTGACGACGTGGTGGTGACCCGTCCCGCCATGGCCACCAAGGTGCAGCAGCGCATGACCTTCAACGGCGGCGGGGTGAAAGTGCTCGGCATCCGCAGCGGGGCCTTCGACGCCGAGGAGCAGCCCGCCGGCTCGGCCAACGTGGTCGACCTGCCGGCGCCGCCCGCCGACCCGCGGGTGAGCGTGAAGGAGCTGGTGCAGGAGGACACGGGCGAGATCGACCTGGGCGAGGCGCCCACCGTGGTGTCCGTGGGTCGGGGCGTGAAGGGCCAGGACGGCGTGGAGTTCGTGCGGCCCCTGGTCAAGGAGCTGGGCGCGGCCTACGGGGCCTCCCGGGCCGTGGTGGACTCCGGCTGGATGCCCTACAACTCCCAGGTGGGCCAGACCGGCCGCGTGGTGACGCCCGACGTCTACTTCGCCATCGGCATCTCCGGCGCCATCCAGCACCTGGCCGGGATGAGCGGCTCCAAGCTGATCATCGCCGTGAACAAGGACCCGGACGCGCCCATCTTCTCCGTGGCCGACTACGGCATCGTGGCCGACCTGTTCAAGGCCGTGCCGGTGATGATCGAGGAAGTGAAGAAGCACAAGGGGGGCTGAGCCCCCCCGAGCCGGCCCCCGGCGCCCGCCGGGGGCCACCCCCCGCTTTTGACGCCGCGCGCGGAAGTGCCTTAGCCTTTGAACCGGTTGCAGAGCCCGAGTGGACAGGGAGCCTGAATGAATCCCCTTTTGATCAGTCTGATGCTGGCCGCGGCGCTGGCGGTGTTTACCTACTCCATGGTGGTCAAGCTGGGCACCCTGGCGCGGCTCAAGCCGGAGAACCGCCTGGACCGGCTGCCGGAGCGCATCGCCATGCTGTTCCGGCAGGGTCTGGGCCAGAGCCGCCTGATCGGGCGGTACCGGGAGCGCTCCGCGGGCGCCATGCACTTCTTCATCTTCTGGGGGTTCATGATCCTGGGCCTGCGGGAGCTCATCCTGTTCGGCGACGGCTACACCCACGGCTTCCAGGAATGGCTGCCCCTGCTGGGCTCCGACTCCATCGGCGGGTTCCTGTACGTCTTCATCTACAACACCACCGAGGGCATCGTGCTCTTCATGGTGTGCTTCGCGCTGTACCGGCGGCTGTTCCTGCGCCCGGTGCGGCTGGAGCTGAACGCCGAGGGGCTGGTGATCCTGTTCATGATCATCGGGGTGGTGACCACCGACCTGCTCTACGACGCGGCCAAGATCAACCTGATCCGCCTCCACGGGGCCGACCTGCACCAGCTCAGCCACCCGCTCTTCGGCCAGGAGGCCGACTGGATGCCCCTGGCCAACCTGCTCGCGCTGGCCATCGCGCCCTGGGGCGAGGGGGTGATGGCGTTTCTCTACCAGTTCTCCTACTGGGCCCACCTGGGCGTGATCCTGGTGTTCCTCAACCTGCTGCCGCTGGGCAAGCACTTCCACATCATCACCGCCCTGCCCAACGTGCTGCTGGGCTCCCTGCCCCGCGGCTACCCCCACACCCCCATCGCCCTGCTGGACCTGGAGAACGAGGAGGCCTGGGAGAAAGGGGCCCTGGGGACGGACCGCATCGAGCACCTCACCTGGAAGCAGGGGCTCGACCTGTACACCTGCACCGAGTGCGGTCGCTGCTACGACATCTGCCCCACCTACGTCACCGGCAAGCCCCTCACCCTGAAGTGGTTCAACGAGTCGCTCCACCATTACCTGCGCGAGGAGGAGGGGCGCATCCTGCGCACCGGCGCCAGCAGCGACGAGAAGACCCTGGTGGGCGACGTGATCTCCCACGACACCCTCTGGGCCTGCACCACCTGCCGCGCCTGCGAGGAGGTCTGCCCGGTCTCCATCGAGCACGTGCCGCGCATCATCTCCATGCGCCAGGCCCAGACCCTCATGCACGAGGCCCAGCCCGAGGAGCTCAACAACACCTTCCGGGGGCTGGAGCGCAACGGCAACCCCTGGGGCATCGGTTACGACAAGCGCGGCGACTGGGCCGAGGGCATGGACATCCCCGTGCTCACCGAGCCCCCGGACGAGGACCTGGACGTGCTGATGTGGGTGGGCTGCATGGGCGCCTTCGACGCCCGCGGCCAGAAGATCGCCCAGGCCACCGGGCGGCTGCTGCAAAAGGCCGGGGTCAAGTTCGCCATCCTGGGCAGCGCGGAAAAGTGCACGGGCGACCTGGCCCGCCGCTCCGGCAACGAGATGCTCTACCAGATGCTGGCCCAGGAGAACGTGAGCACCCTCAACGAGCTCAAGGTCAAGCACGTCGTCACCCAGTGCCCCCACTGCCTGAACAGCCTCCAGAACGAGTACCCCCAGCTCGACGGGCACTACGAGGTGTTCCACCACTCCCAGTACATCGCCAAGTTGGTCGCCGAGGGGCGGCTGGAGTTGGCGCCCTCCCTGGCCGGCACGGTGACCTTCCACGACCCCTGCTACCTGGGCCGCTACAACCACGAGTACGACGCCCCCCGGGCCCTCCTGGGCGCCGCGGCCCACGAGGCGCCGGTGGAAATGCGCCGCGCCCGCAACGAGAGCTTCTGCTGTGGCGCGGGCGGGGCCCGCATGTGGCTGGAGGAGACCATCGGCTCCCGGGTCAACGAGGAGCGGGTGCGCCAGGCCTACGAGGTGGGCGCCACCACCATCGCCACCGGCTGCCCCTTCTGCATGACCATGATCCACGACGGCGTGCAGGCCAGCGGCCGGGAAGACGTCAAGGTGCTCGACATCGCGGAGATCGTCCTCCAGTCCCTGCGCCAGCCCTCGGCCTGAGCCCCGGCCATCCGCGGCCGGGGGCGGGGCGCCGCCGGCCGCGCACCACCCCTTGCGGGGGCGGCGGGGGCCTGTTATATTTTCATATTGGATGTCGAATCGGAGGATGAGAGGCCCTTGGGCGCCAGGGGCGCCGCCGCGCGAGGGACCACGGAACAGCGGGCGCGACGGCAGGCACGCTCTCGGGCGTGCCTGAATCCGGGGAGCCGGAGCCTTCGTCCACCTCGACCGGCCCTATCTGCTCGGCCGGCCCGTTTCGCGGGCGGTCCAGCCGCTCCGCCGCTCCGCTTACCGGACACGCGGTTCGCCCGCGGCACCGGTGCCAGGGGGACGAAGCAGCCCCACCGATCGGGATCGACCGGCGGTCCCGCGTGTTCCTTTTCACTCAACTGGTCGGTTCACCGAGGGCCGCGGGGATTCCGCGGCACGGGGACGAATCCAGACCGGAGCCGGGGCGTGGTCGGCCACAGGCCGGGGCCGCCGCAGCGGGCGGCACGCCGGACGGAACGTAACGCATGACGCAGGCAGCGGAAATCGAAGGTCGCGTGGAGGCGCTCTTGGCGGCCCCCGTGACGGGCCTGGGATTTCAACTGCTGGAGGTGCAGTTCCGCTACGAGAGCCGCTGGGTGTTGCGGCTGGTGATCGACGGCCCGCAGGGCGTGGGGCTGGACGCCTGCGCGGCGGTGAGCGAGGTGGCCGGGCGGGTGCTGGAGGTGGAAGACCCCATCCCCCACGAGTTCACCCTGGAGGTGTCCTCCCCGGGCCTGTTCCGGCCGCTGCGCGCCGCGCGGCACTTCGCCCAGTCGGTGGGCAAGCGGGTGCGCTTCCAGCTCGCCCCGGGGTTCCTGGCCGAGCGCCGGGAGCGCCAGGTGCGCGGCACGCTCGTGGCCCTGGAGGACGAAGAGACCCTGGTCGTGGACACGGCCGGCGAGACCATCCGGCTGCCCCTGGCAGGGGTGCGGGCAGCCCGGCTCGACCCGGACCTGTAAGGCGGGCGGCCCGCATAACCAATTCAAGGCTGCAGGGGGCCCCGCCCCGTTCGGCTGACATGCCCCATCGGTGACATGGAAAAAGAAAACCTGTTGGATGCGATCAGCGACATCGCCCGGGAGAAGGGGATCAATCGCGACCGGCTCATCGGCGTGATCCAGGAAGCGATCACGGCCGCCGCCAAGCGCAAGTTCAAGCAGTACCACGACATCGAGGCCCGCCTGAATCCCCAGACCGGGGAGCTGGACGTGTTCCAGTACAAGCGCGTGGCGGAGATGACCGAGGACCCGGACAACGAGATCTCCCTGGAAGAGGCGCGCAAGTTGGATTCCCTGGCCGAGCCGGGCGACGAGGTGGAGTACGAGATCCAGCACAACGACCTGCGCCGCGCCATCGCCCAGACCGCCCGCCAGCTCATCTTCCAGAAGATCCGCGAGGCGGAGCGGGAGACCATCTACGAGAACTTCAAGGACCGCAAGGGCGAGATTCTCAGCGGCGTGGTGAGCCGCATGGAGCGCAACCGCGCCATCGTGCTGTTCAACACCACCGAGGCCATCCTCTACGGCCGGGACCAGATTCCTCACGAGCGCTACGTCCCGGGCGACCACATCCAGGTGATCCTGCTGGACGTGCTCAACGACCCCAAGGAGCCCTCGCAGCTCGTCATCTCCCGCACCGACCCGCTGCTGCTCACCAAGCTGTTCGAGATGGAGGTGCCGGAAATCTACGACGGGGTGGTGGAGATCGTGGCCGCCGCCCGCGAGCCGGGCCGCCGCGCCAAGATCGCCGTGCAGTCCAACGACCCGGACGTGGACCCCGTGGGGGCCTGCGTGGGCATGCGGGGCTCGCGGGTGCAGTCCATCATCAGCGAGCTGCGCGGGGAGAAGATCGACATCATCAAGTGGAGCGACGACCTGCCCACCTACATCGCCAACGCCCTGGCCCCCGCGGAGTTGACCCGCATCAAGATCGACGACGAGGCGGGCGAGATCGACGTAGAGGTGGAGCCCGACCAGCTCTCCCTGGCCATCGGGCGCCAGGGGCAGAACGTGCGGCTGGCCTCCAAGCTGCTCGGCTACCGCATCAACATCTCCTCCACCCAGCAGAGCACGCTCTCGCTGGAGGAGCAGATCCGCGAGCGGCTGCTGGCCTCCCAGGCCCAGCTCGCCGGCCAGGCCGCCACCCCGGAGCTGGCCGCCATGGATGCCCTGCTGACCCCGCCCGGCGCGGCGGAGGAAGCGGCCGGCGAGAGCGCCGCGGCCGATGCGGCACCGGCGGAGCCGAACGTGGAAGCCCCGCCGGAGGTCGCCGCCACCGAAGCCGGGGCGGAAGGCACGGCCGAGCCCTCTGCCGCCGAGGGTGCCGGGGCGGAACCGGCGGCGGAAGTACCAGCGGCCCCGGCCGCAGTGGAACCCGCGCCGCAAGCCGCGGCTGAGCCGGTCGAGGTGGCTCCGGCACCGGAGGAACCGGTGGTGGAAGCCACCGACGACACCACCGCCACGGATGCGGCGCCGGAAGTGCAGCCAGGGACGGCCGCGGAAGAGACCGAAGCCCGCGAGGTCGCGCCGGAGGAACCGGCGCCGGACACCGAAGCGAACGCAGCGGCACCGGAGGAACCGGTACCGGAGACCGAAACGAATGCAGCGGCGCCGGAGGAACCGGCCGGGCCGGGCGAGGACGAACCGGAATCGGCAAAGGTCCCGCCGGAATAGGCAGCCGCACCCTTATTTCGCGGTGCGGGCGCCTGAGGCCCCGCCGCCGCGCGGCGCGTCGTCCCGAGCCGGGGGCGCGCCACCAACCGAGAGCAGGCAGGTTTCAACATGGCCAAAATGAGAGTCTTTGAGCTGGCCCGGGAGCTCAACATCCCGGGCAAAGAGCTCATCAATCGCGTCAAAGGCTTCGGCATCAACGTTGATGGCAACTTCAACGTGCTGGATGAGGACACCATCAAGGTCATCAAGGCCAGGATGCTGGAGCCGGTCACGCGGGTGGAGGAGAAGGAGGAAGCCCTCCCCGGCGAGGAGGAGGAGGG
>Ga0326597_10014843_pt1 | contig 10196 bp, 6 predicted proteins | sample RVTome_12_FD_203789 | JGI IMG/M metagenome (GOLD analysis project Ga0326597, IMG submission 203789) | Soil microbial communities from uranium-contaminated site in the Upper Colorado River Basin, Wyoming, United States - RVT100D185 | ecosystem: Environmental > Terrestrial > Soil > Contaminated >...
CTGAAGCGCTTCCAAAGGGCGGGACCATCGTTAGCTGCGAAATCGACCCGGAAAGGACCGCGATCGCCAAGCGCTACTTTGCCGAAAGCCCGCATGGGTCCAAGATCGAAGTGAGGGTGGGCCCGGCATCGGAAACGCTCAAACGGGTTTGGGGTCCGTTCGATATTTGCTACATCGACGCCGATATAGAGAATTACGCGGCGTATTACGAGGCTTGCATGGACCTGGTTCGGCGCGGAGGTTTGATCATTCTGGACAACATGCTGCACGGCGGGCGCGTGATCGACGCTCGGGATGAGGCCACAAAACAAATCGACGAGCTCAATAGACGGATTCGAAACGACGCGCGGGTGGAAAACGTCTTGCTGCCGGTGCGGGACGGGATCATGCTGGTGCGTAAACTCTAAACCTGTTCAAAAGGTTCCAAGCGTTCCAATAGTTCCAATCGTTCCAGACGTTCAAGCGAGGCGCGTGTCTTGATTTCTGCGCTTCACGGTGATTTCTCGCCGCGCGGGCAGATACGAAAAATCGAAGACCTGAATTACCGGCACCTTTTTTGTGATTGCTTCGGCCTGGAGGCTGTCGCGGATGGTGTCGGGGACTAGATTGATGGCGGTCGTCACACCCGTCGCAACTCCGGCTGTACCACATGACGCGGGCAATCCGGCACGACCACTCCGGCAATCCTTGTCATGGCGGTAGAGTCTGCCTTTACCTCATGTCACCTGTCAATTGCTGTATACTGTCCCCGGAAATTAATGCAGTCGATTTATAATCGACCGGTCGTTGCGGCGACCGGCGAGTTCGAATCTCGTCTTCTCCTGTGCGCGTTTCTTATAATTTTGTTATAATGTTATCTTATTCCGCCGCCTCAATGTAGGGATTATATGCACTTACGGCTATCATATTTGTTTGCATTGCTGACGTTTGCCATTTTTCTAACCGGCGCAACGGATGACAAGTTACCCCCAAGCAAAAGCCATCAAAAGGAGACTAAGACAGAAACAAAGGGAGACAAGCCCGAGACAGCGCGCGGTATACCCGCTATCAACCAGGATAGCCCCGCAGTATCTCCCAACCCCCCACAAAACTATAATTACAACTACCAGCCCACCAAATCCGGCGAAGATTTGCCTGCGTGGATTCAGGCTATATGCACAATTGTTCTGGCACTGTTCGCAGCTTTGCAGTTTTATTTTTTCAAAGAAACACTTAGAGCAAATCGGGCGCTCGTAGAAGCCTCCGCCATTCAAGCCAAGGCCACCGAAAAAAGCGCAAAGGCGGCTGCCGATAATGTTATTGCTACCCGCGAATTGGCCAACCTTGAGAGACCCTGGATTAGTGTGAAACCCAATCCAGACATAATTGACGCACTCGATTGGCCGTTTCGCCCCACTACGCAAGTCGCACCCCCATTCCAGGTTAGCGTTAAGTGGACGGCTAAAAATACGGGTAGAACCCCTGCGTTCATAACTAAAATGAACATAAACTTTGTTTGCGACCCATACCCAATTCCCGATGAAATTCCGAACTACGGAACTGGCGAAGAGATCGGACGAATGATTATCGAACCTAATGGTGGAACTCATAGTTCTCAAAGGTGGTTGAACATCACGCCAGACTGTCTCGCGGATATTATGGCCCGTAAACGATGCGTTAAATTCTTTGGCTATGTCGAATACTACGACGCCATTCATAAAGAACCTCACAAAACGAGATTCTGTTGCTACTCGAATATGCCTGATTCCAATCGTCCGTGGATACTCATTTACGAACCCGTAGGACCACCCAACACCGTGGAATACACATAGACAAACCACTACAAACAAAATACAGGCACACCCCTGCGTCAGCATCCTAGAAAAGCAAATTAGGACACTACCCACGGTCGCTGTATGGAAGAGTAGGACTATGCGTGGGGTCATCCTGGATGGTTTGGCAAGCACTTGGGTTTAATCTCAAGCATCTTTGGCTGTGTTGCATGACGAAAATCATATTTATTGGATCCTTGCATGATGATCCGTCAGGGAAAGAAAGGCTTCGTCGCACCATTCTAAACGTGAAGACTGATTATAACGCTGTGCCCGCCTTTATTGCGTTCGAGTGGGCGAAGGCCACCTACAGCGCCTTAGTGCCCAAACGTGGTGAATTGGCGCACCGCTTGAGAGAGAGATTTCCAAAACTCGGACGAGTCTTCATCAGTCGCTTTGCAAATTCTCTAGCTTACGAAGGCGATCTTCACCAAGAGATTGGATCCACGGCAAGATCAATCTGGATGCTCAATGACTTTAAAAAGGGCGATTCTAGGATTGCCGGCGAGTCTTTAATCGAGGCTGCAATTAATGTGAAGATAACTAATTTCGAGAATTGGCTCCTTCCAAAAATTTCTAATTGGGAAAGCCTGCTTGATGAAGAAATGTGCAAGGAGACAACATTAGCCTATATGAAAGAGTCTGAGAGACTGGCCGGTCTTTGCGATCCCGTAGCGATGCAAAATGAAATACAACTGTTAATTGAACCAGGGCGGGAGTCTCATATGTTCAGCTCCCTGCAAGGCACGTTGGATGAAGCGGATGGGGGTAATCGCCTTGGTATAATAATAATTGGATCGGCACACCTTCTCGATGTACCCAGCACGCTCTTTAACCGTTGCCGGACCCGTGGGTTAGCTGTGGAACGCAGGTGGCCTTATGAGCAGTAGCGGTACGGCTATATGACACCGTTGTTGTTAAGGTCGAGTCTCGGTCTATAACATTGATAATTCCGTCCCGAACTTAATCGCCATGCCTTCGAGTGCCGATGATATACCGTCGCCGTATGGGAAAGAAGGAGTAGGAGGCGGGATATAAAATGAAAGGCCCGGATCTCACAAGGGGTCGAGGCTTTTTGTTGGCTGATGCCCCTAGCGCTGCGTCGGCAAGTACGAGAAATCAAACACCTGATTTACAGGGATTTCCTTCGTCATTCCTTCGGCTTGGAGGCTGTCGCGGATGGTGTCGGCTGCTAATTCGTCTGAATCGGCCCCCAATCTCCTACGAGAATGAATGGTGCCCAGTAGAAGGGCGATGCCAAGTCCTGGCGCATGCCTGTTACCTTTAGGTCAACGCTCGAACGCATAATGTCGAGCTTTGCCTGCCGGAGAGCTTCGGATTTGCTAAGTCCTCTCTTAAGATTTCGGTAGAATCGTTCCATTAACAAACTGGTCGACTGATCCTGCACTTTCCACAGGCTTACTACCGCCGATGATGCGCCCGCATAAAGAAATGCACGAGTCAGTCCAATAATACCTTCGCCCTCCCGGAATCGTCCTAGCCCTGTGTCACACGCTGATAGGACTACCAGGTCTGCGTTTAGCTTTAGATCGAGAATGTCGGAAAACTGTAAAAGCCCTTCTTCGATCTTTCCTCGCTCTGGTTGTGACAGAACCAACGCTGGCTGCGATAGTCTCTTTACCTGGTCGCCCAGTATCGCGTGCGCCGCAAAGTGAAGAACTCGATAGCGAGAAAGATCCGTGCTTCGCAAGCGCTCAACAGTGGCTCTGTCCCGTAGGTTAATATGTTGCGACTCTGCTGAGACGCCAAAAATACGGGCAATGCGACGGACCTCTTCGCCTGAAAACTCAAGCCGCTCGAAATTTTGGCCACGCAGGGCCAGGTTTGTGATTTTGTTTCCCTCAATTTCTTGATCTTGGGAGTTTCCACCGCGATAAACAGGATCGCCGAAAGCGATTAAAGGGAGATCTGCCTGCGGTCTTCTCGGTTGACGACCGTTCTGTTGCGTCACCAATACTGATGCCGAAGGGATGTACGTAACCTGATATTTCTTTATTAGATAATCAACATCGGTAAGCCTTGCCGCCCGTGTTGATCGACCCTGGCCTTGTGAGACGATCAATGTCTCGAAGGGAAGGTAATGTAGCCAGCCGTCCGCTGCTACAATGATATGCTTTTTTTGCCGAATCAATTCCTCTGCTGGCCCCACCAGCTCACGATACAGTTTCTGCCCAAGTTCTATATGCGAGGATATTTCATCTGCGCCGATCAGCGGTTGCCGTAGTGATTTCAAATACTTTTCTACGATTGCCTGTAGTTCGGCTCCTGGTAATTTATACGCTCTGATTTGTTCCTTTGTAATTACCCACAGGATTGAACCATCATGTGCTGTCATGTACTCCAGCAGCGCGGCATCTGCGCCAAGTGCCGCCTGAAGAGCGGCAACGGTGGTAGGTTGCGAATAGAAAACGCCAGACTGCCTCGGGTCTTGTCGCGCCGTCTCCTTTTGCAGGTTCCGCCACTTGTCCCTCAGGTTTTCTAGTTGATCAAGAAGCTTGCTTTGCACCGACGGTTCTAACTCAGACGATTGGAGACGATGATGAATTTGGGCAATGTTACGGCGAATGTCGTCTTGCGATGGCCCAGCGTTCGCTTTTACGCGAGTTGTGTGGGCCCTGCCTAGAATTTCCAGAAAAACCCTCGCTCTCATTCTCTCGTTATATTCAAAGGAATCGCGGAGGTACTGTTCATCATTTGTTCGCATATAGACATCTAGCAATAACCGCAGAAAACCACGATAGGAATATAGTACGCCAGCAAAAACTCCCATCTTGATCTCTTCGGTACCTTGTTGGCCCTGAACAGACTCAAGCACCTCTATGCCTCTTTTGTAATATGCGCGAGCGTTCTCGACGTCTCCAAGATCAGCATATGTCCGAGCCAATCCATGGTATGCAAAGTGGATCTCCGGAGTTCGCAAACTGCTTGCTATTTGTTCCACGAGTTGAAAATAACTCAATGCCCTTGCGTAGCTACCGCTCTGTCGAAACGCTTCAGCCGAAAAGTAGGCGTCTTTAGCTAATTCGATTGCAATTTCTCGGTTAACCAGCACCGCCCTGAGCGGCGGAAGAATGGAATGGTATTCAAATGCCAGGAACAGCATGACTTGCGCATCTTGCGGATTGTTTCCCTCTAAGCGTGATCTCCCCCACTTTTGATAGAGTATCCCCGCTGCCATGCGATATTCTCTTTTGAGCGTAGGAACCCTTTCTCGCCATTCGCGAATAATCTTAATGAGCTCTTCGTCGGGGAATTTTTTCCCTTGTGCGGATTTCAGTCGAACATACGGGTCGAATCCGGTCAGTGAAGCCACGAGTTGTTGTCCGTCTTTGAAATAATTCTCGCCGTCTTCAGTCGAAACTTCGTTCGTTAGGTAACCGGCTTCGCCCAAACTCGCAGAGACCTCAATTTGCTTGGGAAGATCTCCTATCTTCCTGTAGCCTTCCAAGGCCTCTTTGTAGTAGGCGACCGCGGTTTGAGGTTCGGCAACCCAAGAGTATACCTCAGCCAGTTGTGCAACAGCACCGGCTTGTCCCGTCAAGTTGCCTGCTTCCTGATATTTCAGAGCGGCCGTTCGCAGTTGCTCTATTGCCTCCTCGTATTGGCTCAACCACCGGTGTATTACTCCCATCTCAAAAGATGCATCGGCTTCCAGCTTAGCTTTGTTTTCCCAGTTACCTGCCCGTACATGACGGAGCGCTGATCGATAACTCGCCAAGGCTTTCTCGAAATCGCTGAGTCTCTCAAAGGCCTCCCCTAACCCCAGGTGCCCGACGGCAACTAACTCAACTAACCCCTCACGCTCCGCCACGTTAGTTACCATTGAAAATGTTTTGATCGAGTCTTCAAAATTACCCGCCCGAAGTTGGGCTCGGGCAAGTTGTCCTCTCACCCAAATCGCTTGTTTGACGTCTCCAGCGCCTTCAGCCAAGGATGCGGTTTCGGTGTAGAGCGTAATCGCTTGTCCTAAGTCTTCAATCATTTCCGAAACCCGCCCTGCTCCCCAAAGCGCCACAATTTCCAAGACTACATTTCCTGTTTTTTTTGACTCAGCCGCGGCATGGCGGTAGCTTTTGACCGCCTCTGAATGGTCTCCGAGCCTTTCGTACGCTTGGGCTTGGCGAAACAAGACCTTTTCACGTTGTGAGAATATGAGAAGCTTATCTTGATCGGAAGCCTTCGCGAGAAGAGTTTCGGCAATACTAAGAGCTTGCTGAAAGGCCTCTATTGCGCTGGCGTTGCGGCCCAATTGGAGTTGGACCTCACCGATGGCTGCGAAGGTCAACGCTTCCGCCGCAACGTTTTTGGAGGCTTTGAGATAAGAAAGCGCAGCTTTGAATGAATCGAGCGCCAAATCGTACTCCTTGAGAGCCTGTTGCGCTGCACCGATGGCCGCCAAGCTTAAACCAATCCCCAGAGTGTCTTCTAGTAACTGAGCCCGCTTCAAAGCTGCTTGATATCTCTCTCGGGCTCCCTCGAAATCTTTTTTTTGAAACAGAGCGGCACCTTCGTTGTAGAGGGCCAAGGCTGTTGGTGATATCGCGGCGGGTAGTTCCAGTTGGACCTGGTTCGCCGCGCACGCGCTCAGAAGCAGAACCAGTACAATGGAAATGGGTGTGACGATATGAATTCGCAATATGCCAGCGAGTCCCTTCATTAGGGCGTCTCCGTAGATCTCCAAGATTGAGAATTCCTTCACTGGCGCACTCGCAATCCGATTGTTGTGATTGCCGCGATGTATAAACCAGCAGTGAAGAACTTGGAGTAGAAGGTCATGGACATAGAGTCTTTTTGGGCACCCATTCAGGGAACCTTTACTTGCAAACCCGCAACTTCGGATAGGGTATACGTCGGTTTTTAAGTGCGGTATCAAGCTCTTTGGCTAACGCGATCATCCTCAAATTCGGTGGCGGGAGGCGAGAACTGCTTGGTTCGTCACTACCTTCTTTCGCGGACATGATGAGATCCACCGTGCCGTCGCAATCGGAATCAACGTAAAGTTCCGTGGTTTTCCACTCAGGATCTAATCCTTTTTTGACCAGATCGATTTTGCCGGATTTTCCCGAGGTATCAGAATCCATTGCTACATACGCCGGGGGTTTCGTCGGCTCACGAAAAACAATCCATACATCCGGGGGCGGTGAAACCGAATCTTGGTAACAACCGATGATGTCGTCCCATCCGCGACGGAGGGTGTCGTAGCTCTCAGTACATTTTAATTCGCGTGCAAGGGGCGCTTGGCGTCGCGCCGCTTCACGGCTTCCTTGTCTCGACAAAAACTCGTTGATTGTATCGACTGACACAGCATAATTTAGCCCCTCGCCGCTCCGATGCCTAAACGAATTGATTCCAACAACCCTTGCGTTCTCGTCAAGCAATGGGCCTCCTGAGTTGCCGGGATTGATAGGCGTCTGCGTCTGTATGATGTTAGCCCGATGAGTGATGCCTTCTTCTGTTTTCCATTCATAGTTCGCCCGAACCTGACTAACTATGCCACGCGTGTACGTCCAGACTTCTCCTTGCGGGTGACCAATAGCGTGAACGTCTTGCCCGACATTTAGCGACGACGCGGTCCCGAGCGGTAAAAATGACAGAGACGGTGGCGGGTTAACGATCTTTAAAAGCGCCAGGTCAGCCACTTCATCGACTTTTATAACCGTCGCCAGAAAGGCGAGTTCTTTTTTCAGTTCGGCGCTATCTTTTGGCTTCAAAACAACGACCGGTTTGGGATCGTCGCCAACCACATGCCAATTGGTAAGCACCCGGCCGTCACGGCTGATCAACACTCCGCTCCCAACACTATCCTTTCCGGCGAGTACGAACACCACAGAAGACGCTGCCTTTTGAAAAACAGCGATGTCTCTTTCTCCCCTGGTGCTTTCAAGAATTAGGTTCTTGCCGAGTTTTTGGAGTGTCGACGCGATTCGCGGCACATCGGCTCGGACACGAAATTCGCTAAGCGCACGCAGGAGCCTCTTCGGAATCAGCGGCGCTTTGACTTCCGGAATCTGAGCGGGCGTTGGACTAGGCTGAACCATCACGTTTGGCTCGTTAGGTCCAACTGTGGGAGCCTTCATCGTCGGGTCCTTTGCGCCGCGAGGAAAGACGCCAAGGTAAACAGCCAGAATCGCAATCACTGCCACCGCGGTAGCGCTCTGCCAGCCGTAGGAGGCGTGCCAAAGCGCTGAGAGCACATTCTTGAGTGACGACGCGTAGGTCTCGGACGCTGCTACGAGAGTGCGCCGGCCACTGGCGTTTTGCTTGGCGGCCAAACGGCGGAGACTCTCTTCGAGATGTGGTGACAGGGGCTCCGCCTTCTTTTCAAGGAAAAGCAGATCCCTCAACTCGACGAGCTGACTCAGACAGTAAAGGCAGGATTTTAGGTGGTTCTCTACTCCGTCCCTTTCCTCGCTCGGCAGGGCATGCTCGATGTACTGACCGATGGCGGCGAGAGAGAGGCAATCGGGCGTTTTACGCTTGTCTAAGTCCTGCAAGAGTTCGGCGCCGACTTTCTCGGGCGATGCTTCCATAAAGGCTCGTCCCCAATTAGGTAAGACTACCCAGACTACGATTTTCTTCCATAGGCTAGAGACCCAACTAGCTTCCCATTAACGCCTTTTTCAGTCTCTCTACAATCCGCGAGTAGCTCGACGCTACCGTGCCGCCGGGTATTCCCAAAAGCTCAGCTATCTCCCTGTCCTTATAGCCTTTCGCCTTCATCAGAAAAATCTGCTGGTGTTCCAAAGATAGCTCCTGTAACTGCTTTGCCACTCGGTCCACACCCTCCCTTGCGACGGTCTGTTCTTCAGGGTTGGGAGCCCCACTGGGGATTTCAGTCCCGGGGCTAGGATCGTCGGACGCCGGGTCTTGATCAAGGGATATTTCTTTACCATGCCCAGCGGTTAACCGGAAATATGTTTTTGCTTCATTGATCGTTATGAGCTTAAGATAGCTTAAAAACTGATACCGATTCGCGCCACGAAAATCCCGCAGGCCCGATTTCCACAGTTTTATGAAGACCTGCTGCGTAACGTCATCGATCTTTTGGTCGTTGCCTCTGAAATAACCCGACAAGCAGCCCCGCACGACCTTTCCGTAGTCGCCAACGAAGACGTGCCACCCTCGCTCGTCTCCGTTAACGCACGATTCGAGAAGGGCCAGTAGTTTTGCGTCCTGGTCGCTCATCGGCTGAAAACCTGGCGGATTATACCGCAAATTCGGTCCTCAACAAGTTCTTATTCTTAAGTGAATCCAATCGGTTGAGAGTTCGGAGTTTTGCTCCAAGAAAATTCTTACCAAGAGCTGGAAGAAAAATCGCTGCCCGGTAGTCCTAACAGTCAGAAAGATTAAAACTACAAAAAGGAGACTCGTATGAAAAAGATTCTACTGCTAACAGTTCTTGCACTCCTCTTGGTTCACTCACCCGCGCACAGCGCCTCGGTCGACGGCTATTACCGCAAAGATGGGACTTACGTCGGCCCATATCAAAGAACGAATCCGGATCACAGCCCATACAATAACTACAACTTTCCAGGGAACTACAATCCAAACAGTGGCAGGACCACACCTGGAAATCCAGACACCTACCTGGACCGGTATAATGACAGGGGGCGTTCATCAGGCGGGCTCGGTGGCTACAATTCCTTCGACTATCGTCGTCGATAGGTAACACGCTCAAGAGGGTGTTGCGTCGATTCGCGTGCTCTTTCTCTGAACGGCCCGATCTCGGAAAAGATCCGGCCGTTCTTTATTTGGCGAGACTAACGCGGCGGCAGGTACGAGAAATCTAAAACCTGGGAAGCGTTGGGGGGCAGAGAACTATTCTGCCACTTGCTCTTGCTCCCTCACGCGGAGAGTTTGATCTCGATCTCCGCGCCGAGGGCGCGGACAACGAGAAGGATGAATTATGAAGGATGACGGATGAAAGGGGGAAAAACAGACCTTTCGAGTTATGATCTCACTGACGGCCCGACCCGCCGCGTGAGATCCGCCTGGGTCCAGCCTTTCTTCAGCATGGCTCGGAATTCCTCCGACTCCAGGGCATGGAGTCCTGTTTTTGAATCCATATAATCTGGTGTGCGTCACAGGATTCTTTTCCGTTGAGCGTTGCATCCTTACTTGGACCGCTGTGTGATCCCAGTCCTGTTGTTTACCGGCACAGATAAATCAGACTTAGTGAGCATTGGACTTCATTGAAAAGGCAGGTAGAATCAGAAAGGGAGAATACGACTATGGAAAATGTTACTTTACACGCTCATTTTGACGGTGAGCAGATACGTTTGGATGAGCCGTATGAGTTGCAGCCGAACACAAAACTTCTGATCACTGTTCTACCTAAGCGCCAGAGCGCTAGCGAGCGAGAAG
>Ga0326597_10014844_pt1 | contig 10196 bp, 11 predicted proteins | sample RVTome_12_FD_203789 | JGI IMG/M metagenome (GOLD analysis project Ga0326597, IMG submission 203789) | Soil microbial communities from uranium-contaminated site in the Upper Colorado River Basin, Wyoming, United States - RVT100D185 | ecosystem: Environmental > Terrestrial > Soil > Contaminated >...
ATACGCCGAACACGTCGGTGGCCACGCTCGACAACTTGATGTTCCCGATCTCGAGGAGCTTCAGGACGCGGTTCCGTTCACTGGTGCGGGACTCCACCAGCTTTCGCCGGAATCGGAGAAGGTCCCGAACGGCGGTGCGCCACAGGCGCAAGAAGTCTTGTTTTGGAGGCGCCCGAGCGTCCCCGCGAAGGAGAGCTGCGTCCCGACGCGCTGCGAACGTCCGGCGCGGAACCGCCGCGCGCAACCGAGCGCCGCTCCACGACGATGGTGCTCTCGGTCAGCCGGATAGAGTGCGCTTGACCACCCGGCCCAGGCGCTTCACGCCTTCGACGATCGTGGGCGCGTCTTCCTTGGCGAAGGTCAGCCGCATGGTGTTCGCGCCCCCGCCGTCCACATGGAACGGCCCCCCGGCCACGTAGGCGACCCCTTCCGCCACCGCAGCCTCGAGCAGGACCTCCGCATCCATCCCTTCGGGCAGGGTGAGCCACACGAAGAGGCCGCCCCCCGGCCGCGTCCAGCGCACGCCGTCCGGCATCTCGGCATCGAGCGCTTCCAGCATCGCGTCGCGCTTGGCCCGGTAGTAGGGACGGATCCGCTCCTTCTGGGCGTCGATGAGCCCCCGCTTCAGGCAGGCCAGGATCACCCGCTGGTCCAGGCCGCTGCCGCAGAGGTTCGCGGACTGCTTCGCGATCTCCACCTTGGCCAGGATCTCCTCGGGCCCGATGAGGAACGCCGTGCGCAGGCCGGGGGCGAGGATCTTGGAGAAAGACGAGAGGTAGACGACGCGCTCGCGGTCCATCGAGCGCAGCGTCGGCAGGGGGGCGGCCTCGAAGTACAGGTCCCCGTACGGATCGTCCTCGACAACGAGCAGGTCGAGGTCGCGCGCGGCCTCCAGCAGCCCACGGCGGCGGTGGAGGGCGTGGCTGATCCCCGACGGGTTCTGGAAGCTGGGGATCACGTAGAGGAACTTCGGCGTCTGCCCCGCACGGACGCAGTCGGCATGGCGGCGGCCCAGGTCGTCGAGGTCCAGGCCCTCCTCGTCGAGGCGGACTGCCACCATGTGCGCCCGCGAGGCGCGGAACGCCGACGTCGCGCCGATGTAGGAGGGCCGCTCGACCAGCACCACGTCGCCGGGATCGAGGAGGACGCGCGACACGAGGTCGAGGCCCTGCTGGCTGCCCTCGGTGATCAGGATCTCCGCCGTCGTCGTGGGCATGCCCTTGGCGGCCGCGTACTCCTGGACGGCCGCGATGAGGGCGCCCAGGCCGCGGGTGAGGATGTACTGGAAGGCGCCCGCGCTCTCCCGGCCGACGACGTCGGCGATGATCTCCTGGAAGGCGGCGACGGGGAATGTCTCGGGGCTCGGCTGGCCGGGAGCGAAGGAGATGATCCCCGGTCTCTCGATCAGCGCGCTCATCCGCCGGATCGCGGAGAAGCGCATCCCCCGCGCCGCCTCCGACAGGCGGTGCTCGTACCGGCTGCGCGCTCGGGAAGTGGTCATCGTGTTACGGAATCAGCCCTGCGCCCGTATCGGGATGCTTCGGGGACGGCTTAGTCCCGGAAAAGGGAGTGGTTGCCTTCCTTGCGCTGCTTGAGGTCCAGGGTCCTGTCCCACTCCTGGCCCCAATCCCCTTCCAGGTACTTCGACGGGTGATGCTGCCTCTTGACCTTTTCCGCGTTCTGCTTCGGACGCACGACGGGAGAGTCGATGGCCTTGGGCAGGCGAGGCTTCCTGTTCCTCGACCACGGCCACGCGTCCGCGCTCGTGGTGGCCCCCAGGAGGGCCAGGACGAGACACCCGGTCAAGAGCTTCATTTATCCCTCCGCGACCAGCACTTCCGTACAGGGACCTTCCGTCGAACTTGAAGATTCTAGGTCGTCCGGCGAAAGCCGTCAAGCACGACTTCCAGGGCCTTGGCCGGCAGGTCGTAGCGCGGCAGGTCCTCCCGTGCCACGAGTGCTGCGTCCTCCGCGTCCGAGGCCGCGCGGGGCGAGCCGGAGACGTAGTCGCAGAGGTAGTCGACGATGACGTAGTGATACCGGACGACGTCCCCGTCGCGCTCGATGCGGTCGAAGACGGTGACGACCTCGCGCGGCAACACGGTGACGCCCGTCTCCTCCTGGACCTCGCGCACGATGGCCGCCTCGAGGGTCTCCCCCAGCTCGACCGTGCCCCCCGGGACCACCCATCGCCCGCGGAGCGGCTCCTTGCCTCGCCGGATCAGGAGGACGCGGCCCTCGTGGATCACGACCGCGCCCACCCCGACGTGAGGGCCGGTCAGGGCGATTCGCTCCGCGCCACCACTGGGGCCGCCGACGGCCGGCGACGGACCGCGCCCACCAGGAAGGCCAGGGGCCCCGACAGCCAGAACGCCGTCGCGAGGAGCAGGAGGACCCACTCGGTGTGGAGGGAGACCAGGATCAGGCTCACCGCGATGCCCACGATCATCACGTAGCTCCGCCGGCTGCGCAGGTCGACGTTCTTGAACGACCAGTAGCGGAACGTGCTGACCATCAGGAACGAGAGGACGACCAGCAGCGACACGCACGCGACGGCGAGCGGGCGATCGTCGATGGGCTCGGGGCGGAAGTTGACCAGCGCGGCGACCATGGCCGCCGCGGCGGGGATGGGCAGGCCGACGAAGAATCGGCCGTCGCTCACCTGGCGCTGCACGTTGAACCGCGCCAGCCGCAGCGTGCCGCAGACCACGAACAGGAACGCGGCGAGCCAGCCTACCCGCGGCACGGCGCTGAAACCCCACGCGTAGGCCATGAGCGCGGGGGCCACGCCGAACGAGATCGCGTCGGCGAGGCTGTCGAGCTCCCCTCCGAACTCGCTGGTGGTGCCCGTCATGCGCGCGATCCGGCCGTCGAGCAGGTCGAGGGCGATGGCCCCGAAGATCAGCGGCGCGGCCGCCTCGTACTCGCCATGGAAGACGCGGACCATGGCCCAGAATCCGAGGAACAGGTTCCCGACCGTGAAGAGCGAGGGCAGGATGGCGGCGCCCCGGCGGAAGCGTCGGGACGCCGTCCTCCGCGCCGTCAAAGCGGCATCACCCCGCGGGCCGGCCCGCCTACCTGGCGTGACTTTCGCGGGCCTGCCGCGCGATGGCTTCCATCCGATCCTTCAACTGGAGCTTCTTTTTCTTGAGCGTCGTCTCCTCGACCTGCTCCTCGTCGGAGAGGACGATTTTCTCCGTAAATCGCACGAGCAGGCTTTCATACTCGTGGTGCTGCTGGTCCAGGCGCCGATATTCCTCGTTCTGCGTGAGGAGACGCTCCCTGAAACCCGGTTCCTCGGACATCGTCACCTCCCTGTTTCGCGTGAGATCGGGGGAGCCTGAGGCGAGTGGCATGCGGGACTCAATGCCCATGGCCGGACGTTAACACTTGGCCGACGGCCTTTCAAGGTTCGACAGTAGAGGGTAGTGGATCAGACTCACTACCCACTAGAGAGCCGCGGGAGAGCAGGACCGCATCCTCGACCGGCGCCGAATAATACGCGTGCCGCTTCCCGACCTCGCGAAACCCCATCGCGCGATAAAGCGCGCGAGCCGCGCCATTGCCGGCACGAACCTCCAGATGGGCCGCGCGCGCGCCCTTCCGGGCTGCGATGTCGAGAGTGAGGGTGAGCAGCCGGCGGGCGAGCCCGCGCCGGCGGGCCTCGGGGACCACGGCGAGGTTGTGGACGTGGGCCTCCTCCACGACGACCTGGAAAGCACAGTACGCCCGAATCCCGCGATGCTCGTCCGGCGGCGTCCAGGGCCCGCGCAGCACCAGGACCGCCCCCTTCCCCGCCACCGGCGCGATGGCGTCGCGCAGGCCGCCTTCGGACCAGGGATGGGTATGGCAGCGGGCCTCCAGCGCGACCAGCGCAGCGAGGTCTTCGAGCGTCGCCGCCTCGAGCACGAGCGCCGTGGATGTCATCACGCTCGTGCAGTCGCGCCGGTGCCCCGCAGGTACAAGGGCCGCAACTCGGCGGGCGCGACTCCGCCTCCGGCGGCCAGCACCGGCTCCGCCAGCAGCCCGAGCGTGCCGGCGAGAAAAGTGGTGCGCGCCGGGAACCGCGCATCCTGCACCGAGGCCTGGATCTCCTCGCGGTAACGCTGAGCGCCGTCGCCGATGAACGCCGTGCCCGGCGGCAGCCCGGCAAACGCCAGTCCCGGGACGGCGGTGACGGGAGCGCCTCGGCGCCGGCCGTCAGGCTCGAAGGCGCACGCGTAGACCTCCCCGCGATAGGCATCCATCGCCGCCACCACCGTCGGCGCGGCCCCGGCGATCCGCGCCGCGAGTACGTCCAGGGTGCAGAGTCCCAGGCATGGGCGGCCGCTGGCCAAGGCGAGGCCCTGGACGCAGCTCAGGCCCACCCGGAGGCCCGTGAAGGAGCCCGGCCCCGCGGTGACGGCATAACCCTCGACATCGGACGCGGACAGGCCCAGGCCGTCGAGCAGGAACGCGACGGCCGGCATCAGGCGCTTCGAGTGCCCCATCCCCGAGCGCAGCCGCACCTCGCCCAGGACCTCGCCGCCGGAAACGACGGCCACGCTCCCCCGCTCGGTGGTCGTATCCACGGCCAGGACGCGCAGGGTTGGGCCTCCTCCTCCAGTGCGGGCGAATAGAATATATGGCTTCCACTTTCCACGATGAGCGCGACCACGGTCACCCCCACCCCCGCGATGCAGCAGTACCACCGGATGAAGGCGGAGCACCCGGGCGTCCTGCTGTTCTTCCGCATGGGCGACTTCTACGAGCTGTTCTTCGAGGACGCAGTCACCGCGTCGCGCGCGCTCGACATCGCCCTCACCTCGCGCTCCAAGGACAAGGAGGGCGCGCCCATCCCCATGTGCGGCGTCCCGTACCATGCCGGCGCCGCCTACGTCGGCCGCCTGGTGAAGCAGGGCTTCCGGGTCGCGCTCTGCGAGCAGATGGAGGACCCGCGCACCGCCAAGGGGGTGGTGCGGCGCGAAGTCGTCCGCGTGATCACGCCGGGCACGCAGCTCGAGACGTCGGCCCTCGACGCCGGCGAGCCGGCGTTCGTGCTCGCCATCGCCCCCACGGACTCCGGCCTGGGCGCGGCCTGGCTCGACGCGACCACCGGCGAGTTCGTGGTCGCGGAATGGGAGGGCGCCGCGCGGTGGGACCGGCTTCGGGACGACCTCGGCGGCGCGCGCCCGCGGGAGATCCTCGTCCCCGCCGGGGCGAGCCTGCCCCCGTGGCTGTCCGACGCCGGGGAGCCGGAGGCGGAAGTGCCCCGGGCCGAGCTCGACGCCGGGCGCTTCGACCCGCGCGCGGGGCGGCGCGAGCTCCTCGCGCACTTCGGCGTCGAGACCCTCGAAGCCTTCGGCTGCGAGGACCGCCCGCTGGCCACCGCCGCCGCCGCCGCCGTGTTGCGGTACGTCCGCGAGACGCAGAGGTGCTCTCTCTCTCACGTCACGAGCCTGCGCACACGCGATGCCGCCGACGGCCTCGCCATTGACGCGGGGACGCGCCGCAACCTCGAGCTCGTCGAGACCCTGGCCGACGGCCCGCGGCGCGGCACCCTTCTGGGCGTCCTCGACGAGACGCGGACCGCCATGGGGGCGCGTGCCCTGCGCGACTGGATCCTGCGGCCCCTCACCAGCCTCGAGCGCATCCAGGACCGATTGGACGCCGTCGAGGAGCTGGGCTTCCGCACCATCGAGCGCGGCCGCCTGCGCGAGGCGCTCGCGAGCGTCCAGGACCTCGACCGGATCATGGGCCGCGTGACCCTGGGCACCGCCGGTCCCCGCGACCTCGCCGCCCTCGCGCACTCGCTGCGCGCGATCCCCGCCGCCGCCGCCTGCCTGGCGGATTGCGTCGCGCCCCTGGTCCGCGGCGAGCTCAAGGACGTCGATCCGCCCCTGGACGTGGCGGAAGCCATCCAGCGCGTCATCGTCGACGACCCACCGGCCACCCTCCGCGACGGCGGGGCCATCCGCATCGGCGTCGACGCCGAGCTGGACGAGTTGCGCGAGGTGAGCCACGGCGGGCGGACGACCATCGCCGCCATCGAGGAGCGGGAGCGGACGCGGACCGGCATCGCGTCCCTCAAGGTCCGCTTCAACCGCGTGTTCGGGTACTACATCGAGGTCAGCAAGTCCAACCTCCCGCTCATCCCCGCCGATTACGTACGCAAGCAGACGATCGCGGGCGGCGAGCGGTTCGTCACCCCCGAGCTGAAGGAGTACGAGGACCGGATCCTCCGCGCCGACGAGCGCATCCTCGACAAGGAAGCGGAGATCTTCGAAGGCCTTCGCGCCCGGGTGGCGGCTGAGGCCCGTCGCGTCCAGCGGACCGCGCGCGCGGCCGCGGTGATCGACGTGCTGGCCTCGCTGGCCGAGGTCTCGTGCCGGTACAACTACGTCAAGCCGCGGGTCACCACCGGCGACGAGCTGACCTACGTCGATGGCCGCCATCCGGTGGTGGAGCGGCTGCTCGGCGACCCGTTCGTCGCCAACGACCTCCGCATGGGCGACGACGCGGTGCGCGTGCAGATCCTCACCGGCCCCAACATGGGCGGCAAGTCCACCTTCCTGCGGCAGACCGCGCTCATCGTCGTGATGGCGCAGATGGGATGCTTCGTGCCGGCGCGCGAGGCCAAGATCGGGCTGGTCGACCGCATCTTCACCAGGGTCGGCGCCACCGATCACATCCTGCGCGGCCAGTCGACTTTCATGGTCGAGATGCAGGAGACCGCCCACATCCTCCGCCACGCCACCCGCCGGAGCCTGGTGCTGCTGGACGAGATCGGGCGCGGCACCGCCACCTTCGACGGGCTGTCGATCGCGTGGGCGGTGGCCGAGCACCTGGCGCGCGACCCCGTCGCGTCGGCAAAGACGATCTTCGCGACCCATTACCACGAGCTCACCGACCTCGCCGCGGACCTGCCCGGTGTCGGCAACATCCACGTCTCCGCCCGCGAGTGGCAGGACGGGGTGGTGTTCCTGCGCAAGATCGAGCCCGGCGGGTCCGACCGCTCGTTCGGGATCCAGGTGGCGCGGCTGGCCGGCCTTCCCGCCGGGGTCGTGGTGCGGGCGCAGGAGATCCTGCGCAACCTCGAGCGGACCGAGTTCGACCGCGAAGGCCGCCCGCGCCTGGCCCACTCCGACAGCCAGCCCATGCCGCAACCGGGCCGCCAGCTCGCCCTGTTCTCCGGCGAGGACGAGGCCGCGCTCGAGGAGCTGCGGCGGACCGACGTGGACAACCTGACCCCGATGCAGGCGCTGGCCCTGCTCGCCGAGCTGAAGCGCCGCTTGGGGTAGACTCCCCGGCGATGGAGCGCGCATGACGACCCGGAGGTGGGACCCCCTCCGCGACCTCCTCACCCTCCAGGAGCGCATGAACCGCCTCTTCGAGGACACCCTCTCCTCCGCCAGCCGGACCGCGCCGCCCCTCGACTCCGGGAGCTGGGTTCCGCTGGCCGACGTCTACGAGACGGCCGAAGGGTTCGTGGTGCAGGTCGATCTCCCCGGACTGAAGGACGACGACGTCGAAGTCCACGTGGAGGGCGATCGCCTCGTCCTGCGCGGCCAGCGCCGGCTGTCGGAGACGACGCGGCCCGACAACTACTACCGCATGGAGCGCAGCTACGGGCCGTTCAGCCGCACCTTCATCCTGACCTCCGACGTCGATCCCGACCGCGTCAGCGCGAACTTCAAGGACGGCCTGCTCCGCCTCGACCTGCCCAAGACGCGTCCGCGGCCGTCCTGGCGGGATCGCACGGAAAGAGGCGAGGCCTGAGCGCGGTTGGCTAGGAAGGGGCTCGGCGAGATCCTCCGCGAGGCGGATCTCATCAGCGAGTCGCAGTTGGCGGAAGCGCTCGCGCTGCAGAAGCAGTTCGGTGAACGGCTGGCCAGCATCCTGGTCCGGCAGCACATCCTCACCGAGAAGTTCGCGGTCACGTACCTCGGCCGCCAGGTCGGCATCCCCGGCGTGGACCTCTCGCAGCAGGAGATCGATCTCGCCCTGCTCTCCAGGGTCAGCCTCGACCTGTGCGAGAAGTACCTCGTCTTCCCGGTCAAGCTGCAGGGGGATTACCTCCAGCTCGCGATCTCGGATCCCCTGGATCGGGTGGTGGTCGCGGATCTCGAGATCAAGATCGGCCCCCTGGCGCCGCTGATCGCCCTCGAGGCCAGCATCAAGAACGCGATCGTGGAGGCGCGGAGGGCGGTCCGGGAGGGGCGAAAGACGATCACCGCCAACGTCCAGCGGCGGCGGGACGGCGGCCCCGTCCCCGCCTCCGCCTCCGCGGACGAGAAAGCGCGACAGGAGCCGGAGACGCCGCTGCCGGTCACGCCCCTCGACCAGCGCACGGAGAAAGCGATCTTCGAGACGCTGGGCGGCGCGCCGCTGCGGGCATCGGCGGTGGCGCAGGCCCGGCCGGCCTCGGTCGAGGAGACGCCGACCCTCCTCGTCGTGGATGACGACGAGAGCGTCCTGCGGCTGGTGGAGATGGTCCTCCCGACGCGACGCTACCGCCTCGTCACCGCGCGCACGGGCCGCGAAGCGCTGGGGCGGCTCAGGGAGGCCATGCCCGACCTGGTGGTGCTCGCCGGGATGCTGCCCGAGGTGCACGGCTTCGAGATCTGCCGCCAGCTCAAGACCAGCGACCAGTTTCGCCACATCCCGGTGATCATGATGTCCGCCGTCCACACCGGCTGGCGGTTCGCGGCCGACGTGAAGGAGCGCTACGGCGCTGACGACTACGTCGAGAAGCCGTTCGACCCCCCGGACCTGCTGCGGCGCATCGAGACGCTACTGAACCGAGCCCCTCCCGGGGCGGCCCCCGCGGCCGAGGTCGCCGCACGCCTGCAGTTGAAGGAGGGCGCCATAGCGCTCAAGCAGGAGCAGTTCGACGACGCCATCGCCGCCTTCGAGCGCGGCCTCGCCTTGGACGGCTTCAACGACCTGCTGCACTATTACCTGGCCATGGCCTACGAGAGAAAGGGCATGGTCTTCCACGCCATCGAACACTACGAGCGGGCGATCCGGATCAACCACGAGTTCTACGACGGGATCACCGCCCTGGCCAGCCTGTACGAGCAGCTCGCGTTCCGGCGCAAGGCGGTCGAGATGTGGGAGCTGGCCCTGGCCGCGACCCAGGACGAGGACGTGCGCGCGAACCTCAAGACGCACCTCCTGTCGCTGCTGTAGCCGGCGATCCCGCCCGAGAGCACGATCGCGGTGGAGCGGCGCTCGGGTGCGCGCTCCGTCTCGCTCCTCGGACGCGCTGCCGGGTGGCCCTGGGCGGTCGCCCGCCCAGGGCTCCCACGGATCCGGACGTGCGGGACTACCGCATCCGGCTCGTCAGGTACACGGATTCGCTGCGTCACGCCAGAGCCAGTGCCGAAGCACCGGAGCCGGCAGGGGAAAGCGCTCCAAGAGACGCTTTGAAGCGCTCTCAGCTCATGCGGGCCTTGTTGGAGCGGCGGTCCAGCCACTTCCTCCAGACCCGCTTGACCTCGAAGCGAAAGCGCTGCAACGACGAGTGGTTTCCCGTGATGCCAGAGTAGTTGTCGTGGCCGCGTAGCTTCCGCACGAGTTGCTGGTGCTGCCGAGCCAAGTGCCGGTGGCGGTTCGTCCGAAACCACTCGTAGATCCGCTTTACGGCCCCGCTGAAGCGACTGCTCGCCGTCTTCTGCATCACCACCCAGAAACCTCGCAGGGATCGCGCCCAATAGTGGTTGAATCCCAGAAACTCGAAGCCTCTTGAATCGTGTTGTGACGGCTGGCCCCTGTCCATCGGAGGACGGAAGTGGAACAGCCGCGTCTTGGTGGGTGGTGGGTCAGGCCGTACTTGCCGATTCGCTTCGGCAGCACGTCCATCACCCGGCGGGCATCGTGCTCATTGGTGAAGACCATGACCAGGTCGTCCGCGAACGTGTGCGACGGAAGGCCTCGTGCAGAAACTCCAGGTCGATGTGATGGGCCAAGCTCAAGAAGGCCCGCTCCGGCGCTTCTCGCGCCAGCATCGCTATCCGCTGTAGTTTCGTTGAGACCCTATCGGAAATCGGCGTTCCCGTGATCTTTCCCTCCAGCAGTTCCGTGTCCCGGCGCCCCTCTTCCCTCCACGGGTCCCTCGGGTCGGTCCCCCCGCTTCGCAGGTACTACAAAGGCGCTCCGACTCCCCATCGCCCTTCCCGCTTCGCTTCGTTGCCTTCGCTCAGCGGTACCGCGGC
>Ga0326597_10014845_pt1 | contig 10196 bp, 6 predicted proteins | sample RVTome_12_FD_203789 | JGI IMG/M metagenome (GOLD analysis project Ga0326597, IMG submission 203789) | Soil microbial communities from uranium-contaminated site in the Upper Colorado River Basin, Wyoming, United States - RVT100D185 | ecosystem: Environmental > Terrestrial > Soil > Contaminated >...
TCCGATGCCGGTAAGGACGAGGTCGTCCATTACGTCGTTGCTTAGGGGCAGCCCATCCGGATCCGTGCCCTCCAGCGTAAACGTGCCGGTCCCGATCGGGCGGTCCGCCTCCCAAACACCGTTGGGATAAGTCGTACGCCAGTTCGGGTCGCTCGATATGCGCCGAAAGCCCAACTCGATGGCCGATTGGGCGTGAAGGCGGGCCTGAGCGAAATCTATCGTGAGCTCGACCGTTCGGCGCTTTATGCGGATAGCCAACAGGGCCGATAGACCGATCACGCTGACGACCAGGGAAGTCCCCAAGACCATCACGTAGATGCTCGCACGACGTCGGAAGGTAGAATTGTGCATGGGTCAAGTGCTCCGTCGCAACGGTGTTTCGGGTTTCGATGGCTACAACCGAGCCGCCCGTCTTCCGAGAGGCGGGCGACCGCAAGGGAGCGGGCCTCCACAACTCGCGATTTCGAGTGTGTCTCCGCACGCGCCTCGTTTGATTCTTCATCGGAAGTACTTGGCGTCTTCCCTACGTACAATGCGGGACGGCCCAGGCGGTCCGGTATTACGCGGCCCGTAAGGCTCGGAGCGGTTTGGGCGGCGCTTTGTTGAATATCAGACGAACTTAGCCGTTGATCCGCAGTCCGGCCTCGTCGGCGCTGAAGAAATGGCCCCGGGCCATTTCGATGGCGATGCCTATGCGCTGCCCGATGGAGGGAGCGCATTCCGGCGGATGGGCTACCACTACGGAAGCCCCGCCAGGCGAGCTTAGGTGCAACAGGGTTGTGTGGCCCAGCGGCTCGACCACGCGGACCGTCATGTCTCGGACCGCCGCCAATCCTCCACTCGGCGTGGAGAGACGGTCATCCGGCTTTGCGCCCCCCGCCTGTGTAACGCGCGCATGTTCGGCCCGAAAACCCAACACCACTCCGCGTCCGTCGTGGGGTCTCAATTCGCTCCAAAGCTGCGTCGGCAGGTTGAGTCTTCCTAGCTTGCAAGCGAAGAGTCCAACGCCGCCATTGCCCTCAATCGTTCCCTCGAGCAGGTTCATCGCGGGTGCGCCCATGAACCAGGCGACGAACCGGTTGGCCGGGCGATTGTAGATTTCTAACGGCTCGCCGCACTGTTGTGCGACGCCGGCATTCAATACGACGGTCCTGTCGCCCAGCGTCATGGCTTCTTCCTGGTCGTGTGTAACGTAGATCATCGTGGTCTGCACTCTGCGCTGGAGGGCCTTCAGTTCGGTCCGTGTGTGGACGCGCTGGCGGGCGTCCAGGTTGGAGAGTGGTTCGTCGAGCAGAAACACGTTGGGCTTGCGCACGATCGCACGGGCGAGCGCCACGCGCTGCCGTTCCCCTCCGGAAAGATTCGAGGGCTTGCGTTCCAGCAGGTGCGCGATTCCCAGTAACGCCGCGGCTTCGCCGGTCCTGCGTTGAATCTCATTCTTCGGCACGCGCCGCATCCGCAGCCCAAATGCAATGTTCTTGTAGACGCTCATGTGGGGATAGAGAGCGTAATTCTGAAACACCATGGCCACGTCGCGTTCTTGCGGCGCCAGCCTGCTCACGTCGCGTCCACCGATGCAAACCGAGCCGGAAGTTAGTTCTTCGAGACCCGCAATGATACGTAGCGTAGTCGTCTTTCCGCACCCCGACGGCCCCACCAACACGAGAAGTTCTCGCTCGGCAATTCGCAGGGACAACTCGTTGACGGCGCGCACTTCTTTGCGCCTGTCCTTGAACGACTTTGTGACGCGGTCCAGGATTACGGTTGCCACGGTGCCAGGCTTCCTCCTCCGGGCACGGCCGTACGCACGCGCGGCGCCATACCATGCCCGCGGTTTGCATCGGTCGAAATCCCCGAGCGCGGTGATTTGTACGACGCACGCGCGTGCGTTGCAACTGAGCCGTGGCGGTCGCGCACTCCTACAATTCCCGCCATCCCCGGGGCCGGGCGGTCTCGGGTCGGGCCGTTCCGCGGACGACTGTTTTTGGGGGGAGTCCGGGATTTGCCAATGGTGAAACCAGCGGTCACAATGGCAACGTTGGGGTATGAAGCCGGGAGCAGGCTGGACGCATGGGCAGCGAGCGCTATGATGTGACAATTGTCGGAGCGGGCCCGGCCGGGGCGGCCGCGGCGATCACACTGGCCCAGCGCGATCGCAATGTTGTGCTCTTGGACCGCAAGACATATCCGCGAACCGCGGGGGCGCTCTGCTGGCTTAACGCGCGCACCATGCCGTTGCTTTCCGAGCTTGGCGTTAACACGAAGACGCTGGCGGGGCAGGCCGTCAAAGACGTCACCTTCGTAAACGCCGATTTTTCCAAGACGGCCAGATCGCACTTCGATGTCCCATTGGCGTACTTGATGGACGGCTCCGAGCTGGATAATTGCCTTGTGCCCGCCGCGGCCAAGGCCGGTGCCAAGGTCATGGCGGGGTGCGAGGCCGAAAACGTCGTGCTCAGGGAATCTACCGTGGTCGTGGAGCATTCCCGCGGCGACGCGGTTGAGAGCAAGCTGCTGCTACTGGCATCGGGTCGCAACTCGCCCTTGATCGAGCGCGTCGGGTTTCCGCGGCAGCAGACGGCCGCGGCCATGTGGACCGCGCAAGTTGAAGCCGCGTTGCCCAACGAAACGAAGGACCGCGTCCAGAGGATTGTAGTCGTTCTGGGCTTGGACGGCGGCGGGAGCTTCGGACTGATCTGCACGGCCAATGACCGCGTTTCGGTTTCCGTTAACTGGGCCGGGCAAGCCGGTGATGCGGTGCCAGCGCTTGCCCAACTCTGCCGCTCGGCAGCGGACTCCGGGGTCGCGCCCCTCGACTTGTCGAAAGATGCCGCAAAGGTCAGGGCGCTTCCCAGTCCGGCATCCGCCGCGATCGATATGGAATCGCATGTGGGCAAGCATACCCTGCTGATCGGAGACGCGGGGGGTTTCGTCGCGGCAATGAGCAACGAGGGTATTTACCCGGCTATTTGGTCGGCCCGCATAGCGGCCGAGGTTGCAGATTTTGCGCTCAAAAGCGAACACTCCCAGGATGAGTTGATGACCTTCGATTCCAAATGGCGAATGCAAATGGCGGATTACCTTCGTGCCCCGAATACTGATAACCAGTTTCTTATTCCGCTCGTCTTCACGAATCAGCCGTTGGCCGACAAGATGGGAAGCGCCTTCTTCTGCGGCGAGAACATATGAGTTCCCGCACGCGAAACGTGCCATCGAAGTCATTGACGAAAGGCGGAATACGTGACACGTTGTCTGCCGCCTTGTAACTTCATCACATGACATCTCGCGACTTACCCGACGCGGAAGCGGCCCGGCTGATGGACGGAAGGGAGTTGGCCGGGCGCGTTCGGTCTGCCGCGGCCGTCAAGGTCGAGCGAATCCGTTCCGCATGTGGCATAACGCCGTCGCTCGCAACCGTGCTCGTGGGCGATGACCCGGCATCCGTCACCTACACGCGCATGAAGCAGAAGCGCTGCGTTGACGCGGGAATCCGGACGCGGACCATTAAGCATCCCGCCGACATTTCTTCCGAAGCCCTTGTATCCGGCGTCCGGGAGTTGGCCGAGGATGCCTCCATACACGGCATACTCGTCCAACACCCGATTCCCAAACAGCTCGACAAGCGTGCCGCGTTCGAAGCCATACCGCTGGCCAAGGACGTCGACGGCGTCTCGTCCGCAGCGCTTGGTCGGTTGATCCTGGGCATGCCCGCGTTCGCTTCCTGCACGCCCGTGGGTGTCATGCGGCTGCTCGTGGAGTATAACGTCGGTCTCGACGGCGCACACGCCGTCGTAATCGGGCGCAGCCCCATCATCGGGCGTCCCATGGCGTCGCTTCTTATCAACGCCCATGCCACGGTAACGCTATGTCATTCTCGTACCCGAGATCTGCCGAGCATCGTGCGCGCAGCGGACGTGCTGATTGTGGCTGTCGGCAGGCCTAGATTCGTGCAGGGCGATTGGATCAAGCCCGGGGCGGTCGTGGTGGACGCGGGTTACAACCCGGGAATCATCGGCGACGTTGATTTTGATTCCGCGGCCAAGCGCGCCGCGTTGATCACTCCAGTTCCCGGCGGCGTGGGACCGATGACAATTGCGATGCTCGTAGATCACACGGCCGAGGCGGGCGCACAACAACTCGGCGTAGCCTTGTGAGCCCGCCAGAGCGCGAGACGGGTTGAATGGACTTTGCCGTGTCCTTGCGCCTCGCGCTGATTCGAGCACGTCGGCCGGTTTGACATTTGCCACACTTGTCCTAACTTTCATGCTTGATACCCGGTGACCCAACGCGAGAAAGTACGGCCGCACATGAATGCCGCACCCGTCTTGGATACTGTTTACGACCCGCGCACCGTAGAGGCTAAGGTCAGCAAGCTATGGGAGGATTCCCAGGCCTTCCGCTCGGTGCCGGACCCGAAAAAGCCGCCGTTTTGCGTGGTAATTCCGCCGCCGAACGTCACCGGCGCATTGCACCTCGGCCACGCGCTTAACAACACCCTGCAAGACATTCTTGTGCGTTACCACCGCATGCGCGGATTCGACACGCTCTGGCAGCCGGGCACCGACCACGCCGGCATCGCCACACAAGCCGTCGTCGAGCGCCGCATCCGCGAGCAGGAGGGAAAAAGCCGACACGAGCTCGGCCGCGAGGAGCTCGTCCGGCGAATCTGGGCATGGAAGGACGGGTACGAGCGGCGCATCATCAGTCAGCTCAAGCTGATGGGCTGTTCGTGCGACTGGGAGCGCGTGCGTTTCACACTCGACGACGGCCTGGCGCGGGCAGTGCGGCACCAGTTCTTTGAGCTGTTCAAGGACGGACTCATCTTCCGCGGCAAGCGCCTGGTCAATTGGGATACGGAGCTACAGACGGCCGTAGCCGATGACGAGATCTATTATGAAACGGTCAAGGGGCACTTCTGGCACATCAAGTACCCCGTTATTCCCAGCGAGCCGCCGACTTCAGTCGGCGCGGACGTTCCCGCGCCCAGCGAGCCGCCGACTTCAGTCGGCGCGGACTTGCGGACGATTGATGACGGCGGGACAGATCAAGGTGACGAGCCTGAGTTCGTCGTGATCGCGACGACCCGACCTGAGACGATGCTGGGCGACGCGGCCGTTGCCGTTCATCCCGACCCGGAAGCCTTCTTCGCTGCGCGGGAAGCGGCGCTTCGCGATGAGCTATCGAAGGCGACCGCCAAGGAGCGGGCGGCGATTCAGGCCAGGCTCGACGCACTCGCCGAACTGCGCAACACGCACCTGCCGATGCTGATCAAACTGCGCGACATGGCCGGCGCCGGGCGAAGGCTCCGGCTGCCGCTCGTCGAACGCGAGATTCCGCTGATTGCCGACGAGTGGGCCGACCCCACGCTCGGCACGGGCTGCGTGAAGATCACGCCCGCGCACGACGCGAACGACTACGAAGTCGGACTGCGACACAACCTTCCGATGATCAATGTCCTGACGCCGGACGGGAAGATCGCGCCGATCATCGAGCCGAATGCCTCTGCCGCGCTGACGAATCCCGGATCATCGGAGAATATCCACAGCCACAAGTATGCCGGACTGGCGTTCAGCACCGAGGGTCGCAAGAAAGTCGTCGCCGATCTTGAGGCTTTAGGATTATTGGAGGAAGTCGAGGAACGCGACATCGAGCTGGGGCACAGCGACCGCAGCAAGATGCCGATCGAGCCGTACCTGTCGGATCAATGGTTTGTTCGGACAGAGGAAGGCACGGAGGCACAAAGGCACGAAGGCACGAATGAACTGGCGGCGAAGGGACTGGCGACGCTGGCGATGGAAGCGGTACAAGATGGGCGGATCAAAGTCTTCCCGGCACGCTATGCGAAAAGCTACATCGACTGGCTCGGCGAAAGGCGCGATTGGTGCATCAGCCGCCAACTCTGGTGGGGCCATCGCATACCCGTCTGGCACAAACGCGTTCACCTGACGGAAGAAAACTGGACCGAGCACATTCTCGGCATAGGTCTGGATTCCCTCGTACCCGGCCGATGGAAAGGCGACGACAGTGAAGCGGCCGTAGCATACTGCCGCGCCGACACCAGCCAGCGTGTCGAGCCATACTCAGACCTCTACCCGGTCGTGCCCGAGACCGAGGGTAACTATGACATTTTCTTGTGCTCCCTCGAAGACGCGGAAATGCAGTACTTCGAGAAGCACGGTTACGTGCGCGATCCCGACGTCCTCGACACCTGGTTCAGCTCAGCCCTCTGGCCGTTCAGCACCCTCGGCTGGCCCGACGAGACCGAGCACCTCAAGCGATACTATCCCACGTCCGTGCTCATCACCTCGCGCGACATCATCACCAACTGGGTCGCCCGGATGGTGATGTTCGGCCTGTACGCCATGGGCGAAGTGCCGTTTCACCACGTGTACATTCACCCCAAAATCCTCGACGGCCGCGGCGAGACCATGAGCAAGTCCAAGGGCAACGGCGTCGATCCGGTCGACATCATCGAGACCCACGGGGCCGACGCCCTGCGCTACACGATGGCCGACATGACCACCGAGACGCAGGACATCCGCATGCCCGTCGAGTACATCTGCCCCCACTGCGGCAAGCTCGTCGATCAATCCGCGGTGCTCAAGGCCGAGGAACAGGCCCACAAGTCGCGCGGTGAGAAACTGGAACGCAAGCTCCAGCCGGCCGACTGCAAGCGCGTACGCTGCACTCATAATGAGTGCGCCAGGGAGTTCGCCACGCAGTGGTCCGAGCCGGAAGAAAGGCGTGATCTCCCCGTCGCCCGCGAGACCTCCGACAAGTTCGACATCGGCCGCAATTTCGCCAACAAGCTCTGGAACGCGGCCCGCTACGCCTTCATGAACCTCGAAGAGACCAGCGCGCCGCCGACTCCCGTCCTTGACTCGCCGCACCGTGCTTCGCACGGCCGCTGCTTCGCAGCGGGTCTCGCGGAGCGAGACGCGGCAGGTCAAGGATCAGCCGGGGCGAACGAACCCGACTCAGCCATCGACTTCCTGCCCGAGGACCGCTGGATCCTGGCGCGGCTCTCCGAGACGATTCGCACGTATCATAAGCTGATTCGGGGCTACGAGTACTCCGCATCCGTTAAGTTGCTTCGTGAGTTCTTCTGGGACTCACTGTGCGACTGGTACATCGAGCTCACCAAGCCGCGCCTTGCTCCCGACGTTCAATCATCGCGAACGAGCGATTCAGCGTCCACCGCGAAACAGGTGTTGGCATTCTGCCTCGATCAGATTCTACGGCTCTTCCACCCGACCATTCCATTCATCACGGAGGAACTCTGGACACAGCTCGGAAAGCTGGTTCCACGTCGCGGACTTCCCGGAATCGCTTCGCTCTCCACCGCCGGTCTTCTCGCTACGGCGCGCTTCCCGCCCGAAGACGGTTATCCTTCATTGGATGACGAGAACATCCGGAGAGTCTTTGCAGAGATTCAGGACGTGGTACGGGCCGTGCGCGATTTGCGAGCACAGTGCGACGTTTCCCCGAAACAAGACGTCGTCGCAACGGTTGTCCTGCCCGAAGCCGAGTGCGAGGCCTTCGAGCACCACGCACACGTAGTGCTGCGTATGGCCAACGTCAGCGAGCTCACCGTTGACGCGCACGCGACGCGCCCGGCGAACGCCGGAAGCGTTTCAATAGGTTCCCTGCGCGTGTTCGTCCACGGCATCAGTGACGACGCGGCCGAGCGCCAGCGTGCGAACAAGGCGCTTGCCCAGCTTGATCGGCAGATCGCCGGAAAAGCATCGAAACTATCAAACGAGCAGTTTCTGGCAAATGCCAAGCTGGAGGTGGTCGATAGCGAGCGCAAACGGCTTGCTGAGTTGCAGAACCAGCGCAGTAAGATCAAAGCGCACTTGGCCGAGCTTCAGCCCTGATTTTTCATCCTCTATTCGTAAATGACAGCTTAGTTTCAATATGCTACGGGAGTTGCGCGCGCCGATAGTCCGATAGCCCCTGTCCCCTGCTGCGCGCGAAAACGCACGATTTGCCGCGGTCAGGCCGAACGCATCGGCCCCGGGGCGCGCTGAAGTGAACGGCGTCGGATATGACTTACATCGCGTTGACATTCTGGCTTCTTGTGATCGTGCTGAGTGCGTGGGGAGTCCACCGGATTTGGGGCGGCATGATCAAGCCTAAAGTGCTTAATACCATCTTGCTTCCGGGGACGTTGGTGGCTCAGATCGGGCACGTGCTTGGCCTGCTGGTGACGGGGGCGACCGTCAGCAACACGACGTTGTTCAAGGACGACGAATCGGGTGACCCGGAGACGACGAACGATCCCCGTCCGAGGCTTCCCGTCGTCGGTCCGGTGCTTATCGGCCTGCTGCCACTGGTGGCGTGTGCCACGGCGATCTACTTCGTTGCCCGCCACCTGGGTCAGCCGGTCATGTTGAGAATGACTGCGGACGTAGTCGGCCCCACCCTTCCCACCACACTTGAAGGCGCTTGGCAACTGCTGCGCGATCAGATCAGTCTGGCAGAATCGATGCTTACGGCCGTCACTGCCGCGGACTATGCGAACTGGAAGACGGGGTTGTTCGTGTATCTGTTGGCCTGCCTGACGATCCGCACGGCGCCGTTCCCGGGCAATCTGCGCGGAGCGCTCGGGGCGATCGTGGTGCTCGGTGGCGGCGCAGCAACCATCACGTCGCTTTTCGACGTGGCCGACCCCCGCGTGCAGAGCGCCTGGGCCGTGCTCAATTTGTCCGTGGCGACGTTGATGCTCCTGCTTATCGCGAGCCTGGCCGTGAAGGGCGCCGTGGGCTTGATCAACGTCCTTCGCGAGCCGACGTAGCGCCGCGCGCGACGGCTGCGCCCACCGGCCCTGGACCATCCCCGCCCGCCGGCAGGGGCAACACTCACAAAACTGACCCGTCCGCGTGCGAGCCTGCACGCACAAGCAGAGGACGCATCGCTGGAGTTCGGCGACCTCCATACCACTACCTGTCTGCGTGCGAACATGCACGGACAAATCTGCGCCGCCCGGAAAGCGTACCAGACCGACGGCATGATCCCTGACTGGGAAGCCCCGGCCCAAGCGGCCTAAGCCGTCCACCCGATGACCGACTGGAAAGTCGGTCCCACATGAGCGGGTGGGCACGGCGCGCGAATCGCCCAACAGCTTACTGAGAAAGTTTGTGGGACGGACTTCGTGCCTGACGGCAGGCAGGTCCAGTCCGTCAAACGGCCTTGTTGCCGGCAGAATGAGCGACTGGAAAGTAGATCGCACAGGCGTGTCGGTCCCAGGCGTAAACTCGATTTTACGCTGAATCATTACACCTTGATTTGCGTGACCTGACGGCGAACCTGGCGCTTATCATCCCGTCAGCCTGTCGCGGAACAAAAAGAATGCTGCTCCCATGAGGCACAGGCCGGCCCACAGGTAGTCCAGGGTCAGTGTCTCATTGAGGTAGACCAGAGCGAAGGGGACGAAAACCGATAACGTGATGACTTCTTGGAGAATCTTCAGTTGGCCCACGGTCAGTGTCTCGTGTCCGATGCGGTTAGCCGGCACCTGAAGAAGGTATTCGAAGAACGCTATGCCCCAACTTACCAGAGCCGCAACGATCCAGGCACAATGGGAAAGGTTCTTCAGGTGCCCATACCAGGCGAACGTCATGAAGACATTGCTACAGATAAGCAGGCCTATAGTTATCCAAACGCGGCTCATGCAGGTTCTTTCCTCAGACGGGTGCGCCGGCTGGACGCTCCCGTCACTCCCCTTACCGGCTCGAACCATTCCCGATCCTGGGCCTGAGCATAGCTTTCTCAACGGAAAAAAGAAGACCGATCGGCAACCCGGCCAAACGGGAGGATTCGACGAAAAACTGGGCGCATATCCTGGCTTAGAAACGGTCGTAGCGCGGTTCCGAGTAGCGCGAACCTACGGGTTGATGATTACTTGTACGGGCCCGCCAGGGAGGAGAGAGTTGAAAGGAGACCGCAGGGGAGCGCAACTCGGCCGCATCGGCGTTTTCCCTTGCGGAGAGCAAGTCTTGCCTACTCTATATCTCTCCTTTCTCCCTTATCTCTTCTCCCTTGTCCCTTGTCCTGCTCTCGGTTTTGAGCGGCTCCGCCGCGGAAAATCGGGGCGACTGGCGTTCGTTTGAACCGTGCGTACGGGCGTGGTTGAATGCGTTCGTCGCCGTCGGGACCGGGTCAGAGGTCTTTCGGCGTCAGGCCGGTGCGCTTGG
>Ga0326597_10014847_pt1 | contig 10194 bp, 5 predicted proteins | sample RVTome_12_FD_203789 | JGI IMG/M metagenome (GOLD analysis project Ga0326597, IMG submission 203789) | Soil microbial communities from uranium-contaminated site in the Upper Colorado River Basin, Wyoming, United States - RVT100D185 | ecosystem: Environmental > Terrestrial > Soil > Contaminated >...
GACGTGGGGCCCGCGCACCAGGATGCGCAGGTCGTTCCAGTCACCGATGCGCGGCGCCTTCTCCGCGGCGGGGGCGGGCTTGATCAGCCATTCGCGGCCCGCCGCCTCGTACAACCCGCCGGTGTGCATCCCGGGGCGCGGGTCGACCTCGGCCTGCACACCCTTGATGTCCACGCCGTCGAGCGAGGAGTGAAAGAAGATGCCGCTGTTGCCGGCGCCTTCGGCCTTGAACTGCGCCTTCAGCTCGAAGTCGCGGTAGGTCTTCTCCGTCGACAGGTAGCCGTACTCCTTGGTGAGGGTCTCGCCGAGGATCTCGCCCTGGTCGACGACCCAGCGCTCCACGCCGTGGGTCTTCCACCCCCCGAGGTCCTTGCCGTTGAAGAGCCGCACCCATTTCTCCGCCGGTGTGGCGGGAACCGCGGACGCGGACAGGATGAGCACGAGCGCAGCCATGGCACGCCTGTTTCCGAGCATGGGGCCTCCTAGGATGTCGCCCGATTCTAGTCCGACTTGATCCCCCCTCCCGCGCGAGGGTAGTGTGGCCGGTGCCCCGAATACTCGCCTTTTCGGCCGCGCTGCTCGTCTCGGCATGCGGACGAGCGACGCCACCGGAGCCGGGCCCCTCGGGCGGCCCAGCCGCGGCCCACCCCTCGATCCTGCTCGTCACCCTGGACACGACCCGGACCGATGCGATCGGCCCCGAGGCCTCCGGGATCGAGACCCCGGCCTTCAACGCCCTCGCCCAGCGAAGCCGGCGCTTCCGTCAGGCCTACGCGACCGTGCCGGAGACGCTTCCGTCGCACGCCTCGATGATGACGGGGCTGTATCCGGCGGGGCACGGGGTCCGGCAGAACGCGCGTCCCCTCGCCGCCGCCTACCCCGTCCTCGCCGAGAAGCTGCGCGGAGCGGGCTACCGCACGGCGGCGCTCGTTTCCGCGTTCGTCCTCGCCCGCCGCTTCGGGCTGGCGCGCGGATTCGACGTCTACGACGACGCGCTGCCCGCGGGCCACGCGGAACGCGGGGCGAAGGAGACGACCGAACGCGCGCTGGCGGTGATGGCGGCGGACGCCGGCCGCCCGCTTTTTCTCTGGGTCCACTACTTCGACCCCCATGCCCCCTACTCGCCGCCCGAGCCTTTTCGGAGCCGCTTCGCCGCCCGGCCCTACCTGGGCGAGGTGGCGGCGATGGACGAGCAGCTCGGCCGCCTGGTGCAGGCGTTCGAGCAGCGTGAGGGACCGGTCGCGATCGTGATCGCCGCCGACCACGGAGAGGGGCTCGGCGATCACGGTGAGTCCCAGCACGGCAATCTCCTCTACCAATCGACGATGCACGTCCCGCTGCTGCTCATCGGGCCCGGCATCACCGCCGGCGCCGAGGAGATGCCGGCGAGCACGCGCCGGATCTTCCATACCATCCTCGACTGGGCGGGGCTGGGCTCGGCGGACAGCCTTCGCGCCGCCGCTCCGGAGGTCGTCCTCGGGGAGGCCATGAAGCCCTACCTGGCGTACGGGTGGCTCCCGCAGGTCATGGCCGCGGAGGGCCGGCACAAGGCGATCCGCGCCGGCAGGCTCGAGGTGTACGACGTGGCCGCGGACCCGCGGGAGACGCGCGACCTCGCGGGGAGCGCGGGGCTTTCGCGCGCGCTGCGCAACGCCCTCATCGATTACCCGATCCCGTCGCTGGAGGCGACTGCCCCGACGGAGGCGCTCGGCGACGAGGAGCGACGGCAACTGGCCAGCCTCGGGTACGTGAGCGCGGCCGCCCCGCCGGGCGTGCGCCCCGACGCTCCGCGCCCGGTGGAGATGGCACAGCTCTTCGACCTCATGGAGAAGGCGTCCGGCCTCTTCGTCCGCGAGGAGTACGCGGCCGCGATCCCGCTCCTGCAGAGAATCCTCGCCGGGGATCGCCACAACCTCGACGCCGCGCTCCGCCTCGCCACCGCCTGCTCGGCGCTGGGACAGGACGCGCGGGCCGTGGCCGCCTTCGAACGGGCGCTCGCCATCGCGCCCAGGTCCGCGGATGTCCGAACCTACCTCGCGCTGCACTACGCGCGCGGCGCGGACTGGCCCCGGGCGGCGCCGCTACTCGAGCGGATCCTCGCCGAGTCGCCCGACCGGCTGCCCGCGCTGGAGGCGCTGGCCGTCATCCGCCAGCGGCAGGGGCGGATCGAGGAAGCGATCGGCCTGCGCGGGAAGATCTACACGCTGCGCGACCCGAGCGCGGCGGAGCTGGTCGCGCTGGCCGAACTGGCCATGCACGCGGGGCGGACCACCCTCGCCATCGATTCGCTCGAGATGGCGCGAGCCCGCCAGGGCGCAGCCTTCGACCACGACCTCCAGCTGGGCGTTCTCTACCTGGCTGACCGGCGCTTCCCGGAAGCGCGGGACGCGCTCGACCGCGTGCCGCCGTCGCACCCCGGCTACCCGATGGCACTTTTCAAGCGCGCCCAGGTCAGCGTCCTTCTCCAGGAGCCCGACCAGGCGGCATGGATCGAGCGGGCGCGTCAGCGGGCGGATGCCACCACCCGCCCGCTGATCGCCAACGAAAGGCTGTTCCACTAAAACTGCAACCGCGCGGCGATCTGCAGGCGGCGGGGATCGAAGTAGGACCTCGGCTCGCCGAACGCCGAGTTGTGGACGGAGGGCTGGATGTTGTAGCCCGTCTGATTGTCGAACACGTTGAACAGGTCGCCCACGATCTGGAGGCTGATCCGGTCGCGCAGGCGGATGTTCTGGGTGTAGTTGAGATCCAGCTGCCAGTGGGAGTCCGTGCGCCGCGAGCCGGCCGGCTCCGCGTTGCGGTTCGAGTCGCTGGTCGAGGTGGTGAGGCTGATGTAGGGCTCGAAGCTCTGGGCCTCCCACGGCTGCCCGGACTGGAATACGGCGAAGGCGCCCGCGGTGGCCTTCCAGGGCAGCGAGCGGAAGCCGTACACCTTCAGCAGGTGCGGGCGGTCGCCGCGCAGATCGCCTTCCTTGTTGTCCCAGAGCTGCCGCCCCGCCGCGTCGGCGATGTTCGACGAGCCGATGAAGGTGTTGAAGTCGTTGCTGAGGGCGGTCGTGTTGTCCTGGTCGAAGTTGCCGTAGTAGTGGCTCCAGGTATACGACCCGCGCACGAAGGTCTTGGCGCCCCGCCACTCCGATTCCAGGGTGGCCTCGTAGTACCTGGTGAACGCCCCGTCGAGCTCCGCGATCACGTAGCTCGAGCCGCTGCCGATCTGTCTCGTCCGCTCCGTGAGGTCCGGGATGTAGAGCTCGCGCGGGATCCCCGCCGGCGGGTTGAAGGCGATGCGGGCGTTGTTGTTCGTGTCCTCCCAGAAGTGGCTGCCCCTGCGGTAGCGCCCGTAGAGCCGAGCCGACCAGCCGCCGCCGAGCTGCCGGGCGGTCCCGGCCAGGAACTCGTCGACCCGGCGCGGGGTCATGTCCTCGACGAACAACTTGCCGGACGAGGAACCGACGGGCACCGCGGCGAAGAGCACGCCGTTCTCGTCGAAGTGCGCGTCGACGAACGTCCCGGTGAGGTTGCGGTCCCACGACGCGGCCCGGGGCAGCGAGCTCGCGGCGGGGTTGTAGCGCGCGTAGCTCGCGTAGAGCGTGTCCTTGCCGTTATAGGCCCAGGTGGCGCCCACGCGGGGCTGGATCATCTTCGAGAACGGGATCCGGTACATCTCGTACCGGTTGCCGGGGGCCGAGACGTACCCGGACAGCGTGGAGGAATCTTCGCGCAGTCCCTGGCCGAAGAGCGTGTCCTGGCTGGCCAGAACGCCCAGGTTGAACGCCCAGTTCCTCCACTTGACGGTGTCGTTGAGCTCGACGCTCTGCGACTCGTAGTCGGAGACGATCGGGGCCGCCTGTCCGGTCGACTGCTGCTGGAAGCGGGCGGTGTAGAAGGCCGACCTCCCCGTCCCCGCGACCGGGGACAGGCGGCCGCCCGGAACCGAGATCAGGCCCCAGCCGTTCGAGCTCCGGACCAGCTCCTCGGAGTCCGTGTAGCGCTGGTAGCCCACGTGCAGGTCGTGCACGACGCTGCTTCCGAGGGTCAGGTTGTACCCGATCTGGCCGGCGTCCCGGAAGAAGTCCTGATCGTTGAACTCGCTCCCGAATCCCGCGATGCCGCCGCCGACGCGCCGGCCGTTCTCGACGTAGCCGTACCGCTCGACGATCGGCTGGATGAAATCATTGAAGGCGGGGTTTCCGGCCACCGACACCGGCACGGTGAGCCGGCCCTGCGTGTCCAGGTTGGCGATGTCCAGGCGGGCGCCGGGCGCGGAGGAAGGGTTCACGTCGGCCACGTGGTCCGGTCCCCCCAGCGTCAGGTTCTCGAAGTGGGTGTACTTGAAGGTCGCGTAGCTCCTGGCGTTGATCACCCACGACCCCTCGGCGATGCCGATCTTCAGGCGGGACTCGCTGCCGCTGCCGGTGGTCGGCGCCGCGTTGGAGGCAAAGAGGGCGCCCGTATCGGTGCGCTTGGAGTCACGGTAGCTGAAGTTGAGCAGGATGGACGAGGTGGGCGTGAAGGTCAGCTTGCCGAAGCCCTCGTTCCGCTCGCTCCGGAAGTCAGGGAGCGGGCCGTAGAGGTTGTCCCGGTTGTCCCGCGCGGTTTCCGGGCGGTAGTACGAGCCGTAGAAGAACAGGCGGTTCTTGACCACCGGGCCCCCGAGGTTCAGGTTGATCCAGTTCCGATCCTGCTCGAACCGCGAGCGGACGCCGCTCTCAAGGTCCGACACCATGCCGTCGGTCTGGATCTGGTAGCTGACCAGGCCGTGGAGCCGGTCGGTCCCCGACTTGCTGACCGTGTCCATCGAGAAGCCGCCGGAGCGCTCGAAGTCCACGGCCCGGGCCCCGCCCCTCGTGACGTTGACCTGGTCGATGTCGTGGGAGGCCGGCTCCGCGGACAGCGTGCCGAACAGCGGCAGGGTCACGTTGACGCCGTCGAACTGGTAGACGTTGTCCTGCCCGCTGCCGCCCGCGCTGGGCCCGCGGACCTCGTCCTGGGTGAACTGCACCGCGGGAATCAGTTTCTGCAGATCGCGGTATTCCTGGCCCACCGGCAGGCCCAGGATCTCCTGATTGCTCAACCCGCTGGAGAGGGTCGCGGAGTCCTTGTCGATCAGGGACGCCTCCGCGGTCACCGTCACCGTCTCTTCCAGCCCGGAAATGCCGAGCGTGGCGTCGGCCGTCGTCTCCTGTCCGAGCTGGACGTTCGCCCGACGGTTCGCGGTCTGCATGCCGGGCAGGGTAAAGGTCACCGCATAGCTGCCGGGAGGCAGGGCGGGCAATCGGTACTCGCCGTTGCCCTCGGTGACCGTCACCCGGGGCACGGGAAGCACATTGGAGCTGGCCTCGACGGTCACGCCGGGCAGGGCGCCGCCCTGGGTGTCGGTGACCTTTCCGCGGATCGCGCCCGTTTGCTGGGCGAACAGGGGGACGGCGGGAACGAGCAGGGCGGACAGAAGGATGCGGGCAGTGTGCGAAGACGCCATCGGGGACCTCCTGGGTTGGAGACGATCATAATCGCTCCCTCATGATTCCGCGCTCACCTCGCGCCGCTTCGAGGGCGAGCGCGGGGTGGCAGCAGGTGAAGATCAGGCGCATGAGGTCGTCGGGGAACGGCTCCTACCCGTACCCGGCCGCGGGCGCCGCCGCCTCGCCGGCGAGGTAGGCGATCTCCGCGCTTTTCGCCGCGAAGGCCTTCTCGCGCCGCAGCCGGTCGATCGCTTTGTGGCGGGCCGCGGAGACGAGCCACGCCCGTGGGTTGCGGGGCACGCCGGCGCCCGGCCACTGCTCGAGGGCGGCGGCAAAGGCCTCCTGCAACATCTCCTCCGCGAGGTCGAAGTCGCGGAGGAGCCGGATGAGGGTCGCAAGAGCGCGCGAGCGTTCCTCGCGGAAGACGCGGTCGAGATCCATGAAGCGCCGCCCGGCAGTCTAGCCTGTCCGGGCGGCGCTGGATGGGCCCTACTCGATGGGCGGGGTGGGCATGATCGGCCGCACCTCGATCGAGCCCGTGCGCGAGTCGGGAATGCCGGCCGCGAGCTTGATCGCGTCGTCCAGGTCCCTGGCCTCCACCAGGTAGAACCCGCCGAGCTGCTCGCGCGTCTCGGCAAAAGGGCCGTCGGTGGAGACGGTTTTTCCGTTCTTCACCCGCACGGTGGTCGCGGTCGCGATGGGCTGCAGCGCCTCCCCCGAGATGTAGTTCCCGCTTTTCCGGATCCGCCTGGAGTAGTCCATGTATTCCTCGAAGATCCGGCCCTGCTCGGCTCCGGAGAGGCCGGCGAATGCGGCCTCGTCCTGGTAGATCAGCAGCAGGTATTTCATCGTCTTTGTCCCTTCTGTTCGATGCGTAGTTGATGGCGGACGTGGTCAGCGGGGCTTGCGCAGGAGGTGCGACGGGACCACGAGCACGACCTTGTCTTCGGCGTGTTCCGTCCACTCGCTCCGGATCTCGTCCGCACCGACGAACTCGAGCCAGGCGGAGTGCATGTGGCGGTCGCGCTCGCGATCGATGTTGGCGCCGCCGTCGTAGGCGAAGTCGTACCGCGGGCCCCTGGCCGCGCGGGCGCGCATGCGCGGCTGGTTGCCTTCCATGCAGAAGTGCGTCAGCACGACGTCGGGGCCATCGGCGTGATAAACGGTGACCATCTCGTGCGCCGTGCCCGGGAAAACCGTCTCCACGACGGCCGAGCCGGCGGCGGTGAGGGCGTAGCGGGCGACGACGTCGCCCTTCTTCGACATGGGGCCGTCTTCGGCGGCCACCCATTCGCCGGCCAGCGCCTTGAAGCGCTCGAATCCGTTCGCGACGGGGGCGCCGGTCGCGGCCGGAGCGGCCACGGCCAGGGAGGCCCCGGCGAACAGGACGATGGCGGCGGCAGCGGCCACCTTCCGTGCGTTTCCAGTCATTGTGCGCATCCTTTCCTTACCGGGGCGCTCCGGGCGCCTCTCGTCCTGTAGTCGAACGGGCGCGCCCGATATCGACAGCGGCCGAAAGATTCGCGGGTGGCCTGGGGCGGGTGGTCCGGGGGGTGCGACGGAGCACCCCCGCTCGAGATGACGCCTAGAAATGCAGCTTCAGGCCGACCTGCAGCTGGCGCGGATCGTACGTGCTCGTGATGGTCCCGAAGGCGGCGACGCTGCGGTTGAAGTTCGGCGCGCGGAAGTTCGTCTTGTTGAGTACGTTGAACGCCTCGAGGCGCAGCTCGAGGGCGGATTCCCGCCAGGGAAGGCCGAAGGTCTTGGCGAGGCCGAGGTCCATCTGGTAGATGGAGTCGGCGCGCACCGAGTTGCGCTTTGCGTTGCCGAAGGGCTGGCTGGGGTCGGTGGGGATCACCACGCAGTCACGGTTGAAGAAGTTCGTGGTCGAGCGCTCCCCGATGGGATCGCAGGTGACGTTCGGCCGGTAGTTGTTCGCGCCCCGGAAGTCCTGGGTGATGCCGGAAACCTGCAGCGCGGCCGCGGGCGAGTACCGCAACGTCATCGGCTCGCCGGCCCACATGTTGTTGATCAGGGACAGCCGCCATGCCCCCAGCAGGCCCTGCGTCACGCCGGTCGCGGATCCCAGGTAGCGGCGCCCGTTCCCGAAGGGAAGATCCCAGACCAGGCTGGTCGTGTTGTTCCAGGGTTGGTCATACGCGGAGAGACCTTCGTCGGCGGCGAGGTTGTTGAAGTCCTGGGGCGAGGGGAAGTTGCCGTTCGGGCTCTCGAGGGTGCCCGCTCCGTTGTCCTCGGCCCGCGAGAGGGTGAGTGAGTTCAGGAACATGAGGCTGCCGCGGCGCGCCTCGACGCGGGCCTGGAAGCTCTTGTAGCGCGAGAACCCGCCGTTGAAGGCGTACGTGATGTCGCCGTACTCGGGGATCGGGCGGCGGGCCTGGAAGCTCAGGCTCTCGCCGGGGTTGTTGGGCCGCGCCTGGTTGAAGTTCGCGAAAAGCAGGAGGTCATCGGCCCTGTTCCCGACGTAGGCGAGGTCCACCACCACGTTTTTCACCACCTCGCGCTGGACGGACACGAACCAGCTCTTCACCGAGCTCGTCTTGTTGTCGGGGGGCATGTAGGTGATGTTGGCGAGGGTGGGCGAGAACCGGCTGGGGTCGGTGAGCCCGCTCGGATAGCCGCCCTCGGTGGGCACGAACCCGGCCCCACCCGGGGTCTGGTTGATGACGGCGTTGATGACCTGCGGGCCGTTGATCGGCAGAACGTTGCCGCCGCCCGCGCGGTGGAAGTGGATGTAGCTGACGCCGAAGCCGCCGCGCACCACCGTCTTGTCGTCCGCGGACCACGCGAAGCCGAGGCGCGGCCCGAAGTTGTTGCGGTCGGGGTTGACCAGCGCGCGGTCCTCGATGGACCCGTCGGTGGCGCGGATCATCGTGCGCGTCTCGGGGTCGAAGTTGGTGAGGTTGTTGTCGGCCTCCCACTGCGGGGTGGCGTATTCGTAGCGCAGGCCGAGGTTCAGGGTGAGCTTGGGGCTCAACTTGAAGTCGTCCTGCACGTACGCGAAGTACAGGTTCTGCCGGAGGTCGGCGATGAAGAAGTTGGTGAGCGCGTACCGGTTGCGCAGGCCGAGCATGAAGTCGGCGAGGTTGTACTCGCTGGCGGTGCTGGTGCTGCCCACGGGACGCGTGAAACGGCCGCTGTATTCGTCCCGGCCGTAGAGCGGGTTCACGTCCTGCACTTCCGTCCGCACGTGCTGGAACTCGAGGCCCGTCTTCACGGAGTGGCGGCCCATCGTCCGCGTGTAGTTCACCTTCGGATTGAAGACGATCGGGAACTGCCACTGCGGGTTCGTGGCCTGGCGCCCGAGGTCGGAGAAGCCGGGGATGATCTGCGCGGGCAGGCCGCCCGACACGCGCGGATCGTCGGGCAGGCCGGTGATCCCGTACTCCACGTCGGCGCCCGGGGTGCCGAGCGCGGGCGGGTTCTTCCCCGCCCTGGTGCGCGAGTAGCCGAAGCGGAACTCGAGGAGCTGGTGGTCCGTCGGCGTCCACGTCATCCCGGTGGCGAGCTGGAGGCTCTCGACGTAGGTGAAGCCGTTGCCGGCGCCACCGGAGGGGAGCGGAATCGGCGGCTGGTCGGAGATGTCGACGTCGCGGTAGCCCAGGCGCGCGAAGGAGCGGAGCTGCGGGGTCATCTGCACGTCGAACTTGGCGCTGTACTTGTCGTTGTGGTTACGGAACTGCTGCAGGATCTGGTAATTGTTGGCGGCGCGGTCGACGTTGGGATCGGGCAGGCCGGAAAGCACGCGCGCGGCGAAAGGGGTCATCGGGATCGTCGTCCCCGCCGGGTAGACGGCGCCCGTGCGCGGGTCGCGGACGTCCACGCCCAGGATGCCCGACCGCTGCCGCGGGTTGGGAACGGTGGCGAAGGCCACGTTCTCGCGGGTCTGCCGGAAGCCCTCGTAGTCCACGAAGAAGAACGCGCGGTTCTGGATGATGGGGCCGCCGAACACGAACCCGTACTGGTTGCGGGTGAGGGGCGGCTTCTCGCCGGACTGGGGCTTGAAGAAGCCGGTGGCGTTCATGCGCTCGTCGCGGAAGAACTCCCACGCCGACCCGCGGAACTGGTTGGTGCCGCTGGCGTAGGCCGCGTTGATGGTCGCGCCGCCGCTGCGCCCGTACTCCGCGCTCATGTTGTTGGTCACGACCTTGAACTCGGCCACCGCGTCCGGCGAGGGCTGCATGACCTGGTTGGAGAACCCCTGGTTGCTGGTCCCGTAGGCATTGTTGTCGAGGCCGTCGAGGAGGAAGTTGTTGAAGGTGCTGCGCAGGCCGTTCACGTTGAAGGACCCCTCGCGGACCGTGGACGCGCTGCCGGTGTTGAGCGCGGAGAGCCGGACCCCGGTGGAGAGGAGGACCAGGGCCGAGTACTCGCGGCCGTTCAGGGGCAGCGCCACCGCCTGCTCGTGGGTGATGACCTGCCCGCGCTGGCTGGAGTCGTTCTCGAGAAGGCTCACGTCCGCCGTCACCTCGACCGCCTCGCTCAACGCCCCCGGGCTCAAGGTCAGGTCCACGCGCTGGCGGGCCCCGATGTTGACCCTCACGTTGCCGGCCATCGCGGGCGCGAAGCCCGCGAGCTCGGCACTCACCTTGTAGTTCCCGATGCGGACGCTCGCGAACTCGTAGCCGCCCTTCCCGTCGCTCACCCGGGTGCTGGAGATGCCCGTGTCCAGGCTCAGCAGCGTCACCGTCGCCCCCGGGACCACCGCCCCCGT
>Ga0326597_10014848_pt1 | contig 10193 bp, 8 predicted proteins | sample RVTome_12_FD_203789 | JGI IMG/M metagenome (GOLD analysis project Ga0326597, IMG submission 203789) | Soil microbial communities from uranium-contaminated site in the Upper Colorado River Basin, Wyoming, United States - RVT100D185 | ecosystem: Environmental > Terrestrial > Soil > Contaminated >...
CTCGTCGTCGTTGAGCAGACACAGGTGAAACTTCCCGTCCGCGGTCAGCCGCATGCGGTTGCAGCTGCCACAGTACGGCTCGCTCACCGGTGAGATGAAGCCCACCACCCCCGCCCCCTTCTCGAAGCGGTAGTTGCGCGCCTCGTCCGAGGGGTTCTCGTTCTCGAGCGGCAGGAGCGGCCCCAGGGCCTCCTCGATGCGGCGACGAGTCTCGGCGGAGGGCACGAACTGCGACAGCGCGACGTGGGCAGCCTCTCCGCCCCCGAGCGGCATGAGCTCGATGAAGCGCACGTGCCAGTCGTCGTCGAGCGCCCGGCGCGCGAGGTCCACCACGTCCGTGTCGTTGTAGTCACGGGTGACGGTGGAGTTGATCTTGATCGGAACGAGGCCCGCCTTCGCCGCGGCGGCGATGCCGGCCTCGATCTCGGGAAGGGAGCCGAAGCGCATGATCTTGGTGAGGCGCTCAGGGTTGAGCGTGTCCACGTGGATGTTCAGCCGCCGCAGCCCCGCCTCCCGGAGGGGTCGGGCGAGCCGGGGCAGGAGGATCGCGTTCGTGGTCATCGCCACGTCCTCGACGCCGGGAACGGCGGCGATCCGGCGTGTGATCTCCACGATGTCGGGGCGCAGAGTCGGCTCTCCCCCGGTGAGGCGGAACTTGCGAAACCCCACCTGCACCGCGGCCTGCGCCACCGTCTCGATCTCGGCGGCGGTGAGCAGCTCGGGGGAGGGGATGAACCGCAGGCCGCGCAGGGGCATGCAGTAGACGCAGCGCAGGTTGCAGTGGTCGATGACCGACAGCCGCAGGTAGTTGATCTCGCGAGAGAAGCGGTCGCGTGGCACGGGGAGCTCCTGAAGAGAGTCTACTCCCGATTGACGCCCCGGGGCGTTTCGTGCGAAACGGTGTGTCGTGCACGTGCGCTTGCGACTCTTCGCCTCGCTGCGCGAGGCCGCGGGGCGGGAGAGCGTCGAACTCGACCTGCCACCGGGGGCCTCCGCCGAGGACGCCTGGCGAGCCCTCGTTCACGCGCATCCCGCCCTGGCTCCACGGAGGAGCAGCCTCGCCGCCTCGGTGAACCGCTGCTACGCGCCTTTCGGCACCACCCTCGCCGAGGGCGACGAGGTCGTCTTCATCCCGCCCGTGTGCGGCGGCTAGGGTTGCGTCGCCTGTATCGTGTCGGCGACGGTGGACTGCGGGCGGTCTCGGCGGACGGGGCCCCCGGCGAGGACGCCGCCAGACTTCGAGGCTGCGCGCCCGCAGCCGGGGTGGCCGCCGAACCGCCCCGGCCGGCACCGGCAATGACACGACTCCGGTGACGAGAGACCAGGGTCGCTTCGCTCCGGGCGGAGCGAACGCTCACTCGGCGGCCAGGCGATAGCCCGCCCCCCGGACCGTCTCGAGGTGACGCGGGGAGCGAGGGTCGTCGCCCAGGTGCCGGCGCAGGCGCATGACGAAGTTGTCGACGGCCCGGGTCTCGGTGTCGGGGCTGAGGTTCCAGACCTTCTCCAGGATCTCGCCCTTCGTGACGACCAGGCCGCGGTGCTGGACGAGCAGCCGGAGGAGCATCGCCTCGAGGAGCGTCAGGCGGATGGTCTCCGCCCCCCGGTGAAGCTCGAAGTTCCGGAAGTCGACGTCGACGTCGCCGATGCGGGCGCGCTCGATGTCGCCGGGGCCGCCCCGGGCCCAGTCCCGGCGACGGATGAGGCCTTTGACCCGGGCGAGGAGCACGGGGAGGTCGAACGGCTTGGCGAGATAGTCGTCGGCCCCCGCCTCGAGGCCCTGCACCACGTCCTCGGGAAGGCTCCGGGCGGTGAGCATGAGGACGGGGGTGAGGTTGCCGGCGCGGCGCATCCGCTCGACGATCTTGAAGCCGTCGAGCCCGGGGAGCATCACGTCGAGCACGACCAGGTCGGAGCCGTCCCCCTCGCTGGCGGCGCTCTCCTCCGGCGCCAGCTCGTCGCCGGGGAACCCCGGGACGAGCCGGGCCGCGGCGGCGAGGCCGTCGGCGAGGGTCTCGACCTCGTAGCCGTCCATCTCGAGGTTGAAGCGGATGCCGGCCGCGAGGTGCTCCTCGTCTTCGACGATCAGGATCCTAGGCACCGGTCGCTTCCTCGGCCGACTCGGCGTCCCGCTCCGCTCCCGCCCCGAGGAGCCCGGGGAGAGTGACGGTGAAGACGGAGCCGCGCCCGGGGCCGGGGCTGTCGGCGGTGATCGTGCCCCGGTGACCCTTCACGATCGCCCGCACGATGAAGAGCCCGAGGCCGGTTCCGGTCTGGCTCCGTCGCACCTCCGCGCCGATCCGGTAGAACCGGGTGAAGATGAACGGGAGCTGGGTCCGACCCATGCCCATGCCCCGGTCGGTGACCTGCAGGTGGGCCTGGCCGTCCCCGTCGCCCCACACCTCGACCCGAACGGTCACCCCGTCCTTCGAGTACTTGATGGCGTTGTCGAGGAGGTTGAGGACGGCCGTCTCCAGCGCCGCCCCGTCTCCGGACACGTAGAGGCGGTCCGCTCCTTCGTAGCGGATCGCCTCGACCGGCAGCTGGTGACTGGTCCGGGCGAGCTCGATCGACCGGCGCGCGAGGCGGGCGAGGTCGACCGGGCGCGGCGCGCGCACGGGGTGGTCGGTGTACATCGCGGCGTCGAGAACGTTGTTGATCGTGCGGTTCAGGCGGTCCAGGTCCTGCCGCATCGTGCGATAGAACTCCAGGCGACGCTCGGGGGGAAGGTCGCGGTACTCGAGGGTGTCGAGGTACAGGCGCAACGACGCCACCGGGGTCTTGAGCTCGTGGGTCACCGCGCTGACGAAGTTCGATTGCCGCTCGTTGAGCCGCACCTCTCGCAGGAAGAGGATCACGATCAGGACGAGGCCGCCGATGAGGAGCAGGAAGAGGAGGCTTCCGAAGAAGTACATCACCGCCCGTGCGGTGCTCACCTCGCGCGGACCCGCCGACTCGGGGGCAGCGAGGATCTGCCAGGCGACGGTGAGGACCACCGCCACCGAGATGAGCACCACGCCCATGGCGACGTAGTGCCACTTCGGCCGGCGGGAGCGCGACAGCTGGGAGGGTTCGATCACGGCCTTGGACTGCCCGTTCCATCATAGAGCAGCCGGCTCGGGAATGGCGCCTAGAACAGCTTGTCCACGCCGCGGAGCAGCCGCGCGATGCCGAAGCGCCGCCACAGGCGAGCGTGCCTCGCGGCGCGGAGCTGGTGCCGGAGCCTTCTCAGGAGCGAGCGCGAGTGAAGAGCGGGGTTGAGCTCGCGGAGCAGCCGCGAGTAGCCCTCGTCGTAGGGGTACCACCACGCCTCGGGGCCGCGGCCTCGATCGAGGCTCACGTACTTGGGCTGGACCATCTCGCGCAGTCCGAGGAGGCCGTGGGTCCGCCCGATCCCGCTTCTCTTGAACCCGCCCCACGGGGCGGCCGGCTCCCCGAAGCTCGAGAGGCAGTCGTTGATCGAGACGACCCCGGCCTGCAGCTCCCGCTGCAGCCTCCGGGCCGTCTCCCGGCTGCGGGTCCAGCCGCTGGCGGTCAGCCCGTAGTCGCTGTCGTTGGCGAGGCGGATGGCCTCGTCGAGGGAGCCGACCGCCATGATGGGCAGCACGGGGCCGAACGTCTCCTCCCGCATCACGAGCATGGTGTGGTCGACGTCGACGAGAACGGTCGGGGGATAGAAGAACCCGGGCGTGGCCGGGGTCTCGCCGCCGGTGAGCACGCGCGCCCCCTTCGCCCGGGCGTCGTTCACGTGCTCCTCGACGATGCGTCGCTGGCGCTCGAGGCTGAGGGGACCCACCTCGGCGACCGGCGCATCGGGCCGGTGCAGACGGATCTGCCGGGTCTGCTCGAGAACGCGCTTCAGGAACTCCTCCCCCACCCGCCGATCGACGTAGACGCGCTCGACCGAGGCGCACGTCTGGCCCGCGTTCATGAAGGCGCCCCAGACGATGCCGCGCGCGGCGCGGTCGAGGTCGGCGTCCGCGCACACCACGGCGGGGTCCTTCCCCCCGAGCTCGAGCAGCACCGGGGTGAGGTTCTGCGCCGCCGCGGCCATGACCTTCTTCCCCGTGGCGACGCTCCCCGTGAACACGATCTTCCCGATCCGCGGGTCCTCGACGAGCCGGGCGGCGACGTCGTCGTCCACCGCCACCACGCTCAGCACCCCGTCGGGAAGGCCGGCGCGACGGGCGAGGGCGCCGATCCGCAGGCCAGTCAGGGTCGTGGACGGCGCCGGCTTGAGAACGACGGTGTTGCCCGCGGCGAGCGCGGTGGCGACGATGGGCAGGGGAAGACCAAAGGGATAGTTCCAGGGCGTGATGGCGAGGACGACGCCCCAGGGCTCGTACACGACCCGGGCGTCCTTGTGGGCGAGGAGGAGCAGCTCGGCCTCCAGCGGCTCCTCTCGCAGCAGGTCTTCGCCACGCCCGGCCAGGTGCTTGAGCGCCTCGAGCGAGGGCAGGATCTCCGCGGCGTGGGCCTCGGCCGCCGGTTTGCCCTGCTCGCGCTCGACGAGCCGCGCGAGGTCGTCGGCCTCGGCGAGCACGGCGTCGCGAAGGCGCTCGAGCGCCCGGGCCCGCTCGGCGAAGGAAGCGCGGCTCCAGGCGGGAAAGGCCTCGCGAGCCACCGCGACCGCGGATCGCGCCTGCTCCAGATCGAGCAGGCTCGCCTCGCCGAAGACGACGCGGTCGGCGGGGCAGGTGGCGGCACGGCGCCCCGCGCGGCCTTCGACCTCGCGTCCTCCCACCCAGGAGTGCAGGAGAGGGACACGGTCGGGGGGGTTCACGCTCATCCGGTGATTCTACGTCCCGGGGACGCCCTGGGTGGGGAGGGCTCGACACTCGCTCGACACTAGAATGCGGACATGAGCGAGGACCCCCGTCGCGCCGAGCAGGACGTCCGGGCCGCCAACGCCGTCTTCTACCGGGCCCTCACCGCCCTCGACCTCGACGCGATGGACGCGCTCTGGGCCGCCGGGCACGACGCCGTGTGCGTCCATCCCGGCCGGGAGGCGCTGCACGGGTGGAGCGGGATCCGGGAGTCCTGGGAGGGCATCTTCGCGTCCACGACGTGGATGCACGTCGAGCCCACGGACGTGCGGGTCGTGGTGGGGGGGGACCTGGCTGTCGTGTCGTGCGCCGAGAACATCACGGCGCAGGCCGAGGACGGCGTGGGCGTCGCCTCGGCCCATGCCACCAACGTCTTCCGGCGCGACGAGGATCGCTGGAGGATGCTCGTGCACCACGCTTCCCCGGTGCCGGTCGAACTCGGCTCCCCCGCCGCGGGGGCGCCTCAGTAGGCCGGATCGTTCGGCGGCTCGGGAGAGGAGGGCTCGGACGAGGCGGCATCGCACGCGCGCAGGCCGAGGCGACGCATCTTCTCGTTGAGGGTGGTGGGCAGACAGCCGAGCGACGCCGCGGCGCGCCGCTGATTGCCTCCGGCCATCCGCAGTGCCTCCAGGATCAGCTGCCGCTCGTACGCCTGGACCCGCTCCTTCAAGCCCGGCGATGCGAAGAGCCCGCGCGGCACGGTCGGCTCCAGCTCCCACGTCAGTCCGTCGGCCATCGTTTCCTCCCGGATCGCTGCCCCATGTGCACAAGCTGGCACCATCCGCGCTCCAAGACCATGAACGCGGGCGGGGTTGCCCGTGAGATCGACCTGAGGATGGAAGCTGCTCTGGCTCATAAGGTTCTGGGCGTTCATGAGGAGCAGAAAGCGGAGCTGCCCGGTCCGCGGCGCCGGGGGTGAGAGATCCACCGTGACCGCGGATCCCCGTCGCGCGACACCGAGGGCGACTCGGGATGAACGCGGTGCCGGCTGGATCAGCGCGAGGCGACCGGGGGTCGGTCGAGCCGGCGCACGTCGTCCACGTGAGCCCAGCCGCGCGCGCCCGAGGCGTCCTCGACCCGCAGCCAGGCCCCGCTCGGCTCGAGGATGGGCACGACCTCGCCCTCGCGGAGCGTGCCGATCGGCTCGGCGGTCGGCGAGGCGGCGTCGAGGAGGGGAGCGCCCCGACGGACCACCGTCCCCGTGGACCGGGCCATCGCGCCGGCGGCGGGACCGGCGGCGGCGACGAGACCGGCGAGCAGGGCGACCCACGTTGCGAGGACGGTCCACTCCGATCCCGGCCGCCACCGCCCCCCGGCGTGAGCGGCGAGGGAGAGGAGGAGCAGCGCCGCGGCCAGGACGTCCAGCCTGAATCGCCTCGCGAGGCGCGCCCAGGACGCGAGGGGCTCGGGAGCGATCTCGGCGGGGTCGAGGTTCTGCGCCTCGCGGAGCCGCTCGACGTCGCGTCGCACGGCCCGGTCGCCCGGCTCGAGCTCCCGCGCCCGCAGCAGAGCCCACAGGGCCTCGCCCTGGTTTCCGCGCGCCGAAGCGGCCTGCGCCCAGTTCCAGTAGAGGCTGGCGCTCTCGACCCCGGACTCGGCCAGCGCACGGTAGCCGGCGATCGCCTTCGGATAGTCGCCCCCCCGCGCCTGCTCGTTGGCCTCGCCGAACTGCTCCTCCGGCGTCGCCGCGGGGGCGGCTCCCGCGGCCGCGCTCACGGCGATCCAGGTGAGCGCGCCGATGAGGGAGGCGCCACGAAGAGTCACGCCCATCGCTTCACCGCCTCCACCGCGCGCGCCACGAGATCGCGGATGTTCTCGGAGTAGTCGCCGAGCTGGGGAGCGTACCGCACGAAGTGGACGTCGGAGAGCAGGTCGCGCACCGCGCGGGCGCGCTCGCTTTCGTCGCCGGCGTCGATCTCGCCGAACGCCTCGTGGAGGGCCTTCTCGACGAGCACCGCCGCCCGCTCCTTGCTCACGCCCCCCCGTCTCGCGCGTTCGAGGTCCCGCAGGGCGCCGCGCACCGAGCGGGCGGGCGGCGCGCCCGGGCCCGCTCGGCGCCAGGCTCTCCGGGTGCGACCCGACCCCCAGATCAGCAGGTGCCCGAGGAGCACCGCGCCCACGAGACCGAGGGTCCCGCGACCACCGAGCGAGGGAAGCACCGGGCGGGCCGCGTCGAGATCGGCCCGCAGGGGGAGGGCTCCGGACGAAGCCGCTCCGGCAGGCACGATCGGCGGGGGCAGCCCTGCCGTCCCCGTCCCCCCTTCGACACGCAGGGGCAGGGCCCGGGTCCGGGCCGTCGCCAGGCGGTCGGCGCGAGCGTCGAAGTACGAGAACTCGATCGGGGGGATTTCGAGGGCTCCCGTCGTCTCGGGAACCACGACGAACTCCCAGGTGCGGGACCCCTCGATGCCGCGGGTGGTCGTCTTCAGGTCGCTCTTCGCCTGCGGAGGGTAGACGCGCGCGCCGGGCACCTTCACCTCCGGGGCGCGGTCGATCCACTTGAGGTTCCCGGAGCCGGAGACCCGGAAGCGAAGGAGCGCGGCTTCGCCGAGGGGCACGGTGTCGCGGTCGAGCGTGGCCTCGGCCTCGAACTGGCCCACCGCTCCCGAGAAGCCCGGCTCGTCCGGGAGCGGCTTCACCTCGACCGTGACGGGCCGGGTGGCCCGCTCGACGACGCCTCCGGAGTCGAAGAACCCCCGGGCGGGCAGGCCGAGGCGGAACGTGGACACGGGAATCGTCAGCGTGCCGGCCCGGGTCGGGAAGAGCAGCTTCTGCAGCACCGGCAGGCGGCGGTAGGACTCGCCCTCGAGGGTGGCCGCCTCGCCGGAGGGGGCGGCCTCGGGGCGCTCGAGGTCCTCGACCCAGAACCCCGTGTACTGCGGCGCGTCCTTGAACTGCAGGTCCGAGACCTGGACCTGGGTGTAGAGGAAGTAGGTGAGCACGAGCGGCTCGCCGACCCGCAGCGAGGTCCGCGAGGGCGAGGCGACCATGGCCAGCTTCGGCTCGGCGGCCCGTCCCCGCCTTCGTCCGAAGATGTCCTCGAGCGGGTCCTGGCCGAACGGGTCCATCCCGAACGGGTCGGCTCGGCGGGCCGGAGCCTTGGGACGCACGCTTCCCGCCACCACTTCGATGGCGATCGCCGGGGCCTCCTCGCCGCCCGCCCGGACCGCCCCCACCTTCGCGGGTCCCACTGATCGAGGCTGCAGGACGAAGGTCCACGTCCTCGACTGCGACATCTGTCCGTTGACGATAGAGACCTGGGTGGACTGGAAGGGCCCTCCCGCCACCTGCAGGTTCTCGAGCGCGGGCAGCGTGGGCTCCGGACCGCCTGCGCCCTCGACGGTGATCGTGAGCTGGACCTGGTCCTCGACTCCGATGGTGGTGGCGTCCACCTCGGAGCGGAGGCTGAACGACGCCGCGGCGACGAGGCCGGCGGCAGCGAGCATCGCCACCCCGGGGACGACGGCGGCGCGTCTCACCAGTCCTTCCCTTTCGCCTTCTTCGCGCGCTCGAGCTCGAGCAGCCGCTTCTGCTCCGCCTTCTCGTTCTGCTGCAGCGCGTCGAGGAGCTGCATCGCGCGCTCCTTCGGCATGCCGGTCTCGTCGCGAAACCGCTGGTCCTCCCGCTCCTGGGGCGTCTGGGGACGCGGAGGGGTCCCCGGCTGATCCTGGCTCTCTTGCTGCTGATCCTGGTCCTCTTGCGACTTCTGCTCACCCCGGTCCTTCTGCTGCCGGTCCTCTTGCTGCTGGTCGCCCTGCTGGTTCTGATCCTGCTGGTTCTTCCCGTTGCCGTCCTTCTCGTCCTGTTGCTTCTGTTGCTGCTCCTTCTCCTTCTGCTCCTGCAGGGCCCGCAGGGCCAGCTCGAGGTTCTTCCGGGTGTCCTCGTCGCCGGGAGACACCCGAAGGGCGTCTCGATACGCGCGCACCGCCCCCGGGTAGTCCTTCTTCTGGTAGAGGCTGTTGCCGAGGTTGAAGCGTGCCGCGGGGGCGAGCGGCGAGGCGGAGTCGGCTCCCAGAGCCCGGAACAGGGTGGCCGCCTCGTCGTAGCGGCCGTTCTTGTACAGCCCGTCGGCCACGTTGAACCTGAGGGCGGGATCCTGGGGACGGGCGCGGGCGGCACCCTCGAAGGCCTCGAGCGCCTGCGGGTGGTTTCCCCTCTCGTACTCGCCCTGCCCCTCGTTGGTCAGGCGAGGGGGGCGCAGGAGCAGCTCGTCGACCACACGGCCCAGTCGATCCTCCACCGGTGGGGGCGGAAGGCGCGGCACGGCGCCACCCGCACCGGGAGTCGTGACGGGCGGGGACGTCGGTACCTGAGCCAAGGCGTGCGCCGGAGCCAGGAGGGCGAGCGCGCCGAGAGCCAACGTCCCGACGACGAGGGTCGCGGATCGCCGCAGCGCCTCGGTCCGCGCTGATCGCCGGGGCAGGGGAAGAAGGAGACCGGCCGTCACCAGAGCCAGGCCAAGAGCCAGCGGCCCCTGGAACCTCTCGCGGCGGCGGTAGGTCCACTCCTGAGCGAGGGCCCGGCGCTCCATGCCCTCGATCGCGGAGGCGAGAGCGGAGAGGGTCGTGTCGGTGGAACTGATACGAAAGGCCTGCCCCCCCGTCTTCTCGGAGATGGTGGCGAGGCTCGCCGTGTTCACCCGAGACACCACTGGTGCTCCGGAGGCGTCGCGCTTGTACCCCACCGCGCGGCCCTGGGCGTCGAAGTCGGGCACCGGCTGTCCCGCCTCGGTCCCCACCGCGACCGTGTGCACGACGACGCCCGTCTCCTTCGCGCGGCGCACGGCCTCGTCGATCTGGCCTTCGAGGTCCTCGCCGTCGGAGACGAGCACGAGCACCTTGTTGCGCCGGTCCTGGTCGACGAAGGCGTCGAGGCCCTTGGCGAGGCCGACCCCGAGCGACGTGCCGGGAGCGGGCACGATCCCGGGCTCGACGGTCTCGAGGAACAGGCCCACCGCGTCGGCGTCCAGGGTCAGGGGCACGAGCGGGTAGGCCTCGCCCTCGAAGGCGACGAGGGCGAAGCGGTCCCCCTCGAGCCGGCCCATGAGCTGGAGCAGCGCCTGGCGGGCGAGGAAGAACCGGCTCGGCGACACGTCGGGCGTCGCCATGGAGCCCGAGGTGTCGAGGACGAAGGCGACGTCGACGCCCTCGCGCTCCACCTTCTCGCGCACGATCCCCCACTGCGGGCGCGCCAGCGCCACGACGACAAGGGCGCTGCCGAGGAGCACCAGCACGAGCCGAACGAATCGCCAGCGCTCGGGGGGACGCCGCACGACCCGCGCCCAGAGAGGACGGGCCACCATCCCCGCCAGGCGGTCCCGGTCGCGACGGACGAGCCACGCCTCCAGCACCGCGACGAGCGGGAGCGCGA
>Ga0326597_10014849_pt1 | contig 10193 bp, 7 predicted proteins | sample RVTome_12_FD_203789 | JGI IMG/M metagenome (GOLD analysis project Ga0326597, IMG submission 203789) | Soil microbial communities from uranium-contaminated site in the Upper Colorado River Basin, Wyoming, United States - RVT100D185 | ecosystem: Environmental > Terrestrial > Soil > Contaminated >...
CCGTTTCACCTCGGTCAGCACGCAAGAACGACGTTTCGACGGTTTTTTGATGACATTTTCGAATTCTTTCCGGGGGCGGTTTTGCCTAAGGAGCTTGTCGGACGCAAGTCCGACAAGCTCCTAGCGCGTTCGCGCTCCAGCAGCAGCAGGTGTGCGGGCGGGCGCACCCCCGGCCGCGCCCTTACCTCGTGGCGCTACTGTAGGGGTCCGCCGCGTCCCTCAGGCCGTCACCCATGAAGTTGAACGCGAGCACCACGATCAGCACAGGCATGCCGGCCAGCATCAGCCACGGGTACAACGCGACGACATTGATGTTTTGCGCTTCGTTGAGCAGAACGCCCCAACTGGTCACGGGAGGACGCAGGCCCAAGCCGAGGAACGACAGCGCCGTCTCGCCCATGATCATGCCCGGCACCGATAGCGTCGCCGAGGCGATCAGATGGCTGGTGAAGCTCGGTAGCAGATGACGGCCGATGACGCGCCCCGGGCCAGCGCCCATCAGCACCGCCGCGGTGACGAAGTCCTCCTCGCGCAGCGCCAGCAGCTTGGACCGCACCGCCCGGGCAAGCCCCGGCCAGTCCAACAGCCCGAGGATGATGGTGATGCCGAAGTAAACCAGGATCGGGCTCCAGTTCACCGGAAGTGCCGCCGAAAGTGCCATCCACAGCGGCAATTCGGGAAACGAGCGCACCATCTCGATGAACCGCTGGATGAGGGTGTCGATCCGGCCGCCGAAATAGCCGGATATACCCCCGAGCGTGATTCCGATCGCGAAGCTCACGATGATCCCCAGCAGGCCCACGGTGAGCGAGATGCGAGTGCCGTAGACGATGCGCGAGAACAGGTCGCGGCCCAGGCGGTCGGTTCCCATGAGAAACACCGTGCCGCCCTGCGCCGGGCAGAACAGGTGGAAGTTGGCCTCGACCAGGCCCCAGAAGCGATACTCGTCGCCGCGGCAGAAGAAACGCAGCGGCTGCACCCGGCTGGTATTCGGCGTGTAGCGTCGAATCAGCGCGTCCATGTCGAGCTGCATGTCGTAACCGTAGACGAAGGGGCCGACCAAGCGGCCCTCGTGGAACAGGCGCAGTTCCTGCGGCGGCGCGTAGATGTGCGTGGTGTTGCGGGTCGCGACGTCATACGGCGCGATCAGTTCGCTGAGCAGCGTGGATGCGTAGAACAGCATCAGAATGACCGCGGCGGCGACCGCCACGCGGTGGCGACGGAACTTCCACCACATCACCTTCCATTGTGACGCGCGGTAGAACCGTTCCTGTTCGGGGGTGAGCTGCTCATCCTCGTGCGGCGCGAACGGCTCCGCAGAAACGAAATGCCCGAGCTTGCCGTCGCCGCTCGACGCCGCGCTCATTTGACCGCGCCACCAGACAACCGGATGCGCGGGTCGAGCGCCGCCAGCAGCAGATCGGAGATGAACATCCCGAAGACCGTCAACAGGGACAGGAACATCAGGAAGGAGCCCGCCAGGTACTGGTCCTGGCTCTGCAGCGCATCGAGCAGCATCGGGCCGGCGGTCTGAAGTGAAAGCACCACCGCGACGATGGCCGACCCGGAAACGATGCTCGGAAGCAGGTTGCCGATGTCCGCGATGAACGGATTCAGCGCCATTCGCAACGGATACTTGACGAGCAGGCGCAGGCGCGGCACCCCCTTGGCCCTGGCTGTCACCACGTACTGCTTCTGCAGTTCGTCGAGCAGGTTGGCGCGCAGCCTGCGGATCAGGCCCGCGGTGCTGGCGGTCCCGATCACGATCACCGGGATCCAGAGGTGCTTGAGGACCGACGCGACCTTGTCCCAGGACCACGGCTGTCCAAGGTACTGCGGATCCATGATACCGCCGATGCTGATGCCAAAGTGTGCGTTGGCGAAATACATCAGCACCAGCGCCAGCAGAAAGCTGGGCGTCGCCAGACCGACATAGCCGAGCAACGTGAGCCCGTAGTCTCCCCAGCTGTACTGGCGGGTCGCCGAATACACGCCGATGGGAAAGGCCACGACCCAGGTGAACAGGACGGTGGAAAAGTTGAGGATGAAGGTCAGCAGCAGGCGGTCGCCAACCACCTCACCGACCGGCAAGTCGTATTCGAACGACCAGCCCCAGTCGCCCTGCAGCAATCCGGAGAACCCGCGCTCTCCAGGCCAGATCCCGACCCAGGCCGCATACTGCTCGATGAAGGGGCGGTCGAGACCGTATTGCTTGCTCAGAAACGCGGCCCTTTCGAGGGCGTTTCGGTCGCCTTGGCTCTGCAGCTCGGCAATTTGGTTCGACAGGAAATCGCCGGGGGGCAGCTTGATGATGGTGAACGTCAGCAGACTGATCACGAGCAATGTCGGGATCATGATCAGGATGCGCCTAACCGTACAGTTCAACATGGTCCAGAGTTGCACCGCGATGCGCCCAAGGGTCCGCGCTGCCCGCTGTTCATTTGAACCACATCAAGTCGGGCCGGTACACGCCGAAAAAGGCGCCCCCCTCCCAGTTGTAAAGAGCACGGGTCGGTACGTTCATCAGCGTCGTGCTCGCCACCACCGGTTGCGGAACCCGGCTCACGGTGCCGATGACGAACTGTTGGCCGGCGTGGATGCGCAGCATCCTGCGCCACACCGCGGCGCGCTCGTCGTTGCTGGCGGCGTTGCGCCATACCGAGAACAAATTCTCCAGCTCCTGCACTTCCGGTATGTCGGGCGCTGCGCCCTGGTTGCCGCTGCTCTCGTAGAACTGGCCGAACTTCGGCCACTGCAACTGCTGCTGCGAAGACGGTGCGAGTCGCTCCGGGCTCATGTCCGCGGTTGCTACCGCGTTGTCCAGCCCGCTCCAAATCGACATCATGGCTTCGCCGGAAAAGATCCGGTTGCGAATAACCTCCCTTTGCGACGGTTTGACGAACAATTTGATGCCGACCTCGCGCCAGGTTTCGCGGATCAGCTCCAGGATGTCGGTATCCTCCGTGCCCTCCCCTGCCGACTCGACGATGATCTCCAGCGGGCGGCCATCGGGCAGCCGGCGCACGCCACCCAGCGTGCGCTTGAGGCCGATCTCATCGAGCAGCCGCCGCGCCATTTTACGGTCGTAGCGCGCCCACATGCTCTGATTGAGCGCCTCGAACAATGGGCTTTCGGCCAGCATCGTGTTGTTGGATTCGGCCGCCAGGCCGAAATACAGCACCTGGTTGATCAGCGACCGATCGATCGCGAGCGAGAGCGCGCGCCGAAAGCGAACGTCGCGCATCAGCTTGCGCCACACCGGGTCGTTGACGTTCAGATTGGGATAGAGCGCCAACTGTGATCCCAGGCCGGAACGCCAGAGCAGTGTCCGGTAGCCATTGCCTTCCTCGTTCCCCTTGAGAAACGTGTAGTCCTTGAAATCCAGTGCCCGCGCCTGCAGGTCCGACTCGCCGGTGCCCGCCTTCACGGCGATCAGCTTGTCATTCACGATCATCATCTCGATCCGGTCGATGTAGGGCAATTGCCGCCCGGCGCCGTCGACGCGGTGGAAGTAGGGGTTGCGCATGGCCACGAACCGGTCCGCTGGCGGCCTCACGGTGTTGAACCAGGGTTGCAGCGTGGGCAGGTCCGGGTTGTCGAACCGGTACAGGTTGTCCTTGTAGTTGTGCTGTTGCGCCCAGTTGCGCCGCCGGTCGCCTGCCTGCGCGCGCGCCGCCAGCCCCTTCGTGTACCTCACGTGAAAGTGCTTCAGGTAGTGCGCCGGACGATAGATCAGGAGCGGCGACGCACCCGCCAGCCGCGCAAGGAAATCGGGATTCGGCTGCGCCCAACGGTATCGTACCGTGGTCGCATTGATCACCGTGAATTCCGGCCGCTCGCCGTTCACGATCAGGTCGCCCGGTGGGCCGGTCGGATTCAACTCCCGATTATTGACAACGTCTTCCCAGTAGTAACGAAAATCCTCAGCGGTGAACGGATGACCGTCCGACCATCGATGCCCCTTGCGCAGATGCAGGGTATATTCCCGGTTGTCGCGCACCTCGAAGCGTTCCAGGATGTCCGGCACGAGTTCCAGGCTCTGGTTGTAACCGACCAGGCGGGCATACCCGTAGACGAACAACAGGCGCACGTCGCGCGCACGTCCGATCAGCGTGCGCAGCGTGCCACCGTGCTTGCCGAGCTGGATGACCTGGCGGTCCGGGATGCTCGCCATGGGGACGTCCGGTCGCGGCTTGCCGATCGGCGGCAGCCGTCCCGCCTGCACCTCGGCGACGAGCGACTCCGTCTCTACCAGCGCCACGCCAGCCAATCCGAGCGCGCTGTGCAAGGCCAGCCACGTGCCGACGATCAGCGTCAATATTGCGCCCTGCTGGCATCGCCAGCGCAGCGTCGCGCTCATGGGCGCAACTCCGCGGCGTCCGCGCCGGGGCGAGCGCGCACCAGGTGACCGCCGCCGATATCGAGCAGGTCGGGACCATCCGATCCCACGCGAAACGCCTCTGACCATGCCAGCGGATCGGAGGCCCTGCCGTCCATGAGCGCGTCGAAATCGAGCCTGCGCGCCAGATCCGGATGGGGGACGGCGGCGAGCAGCGCCTTGGTGTACGGGTGGACCGGATTGGCGAACAGAGCATCGCGGGTGCCGGTCTCCACGATGCGTCCGGCGCACATCACGGCGACTCGGTCCGCGATGTAGTGCACAACCGCGAGGTTGTGCGTAATGAAAAGGTAGGTGAGGTTGAGGGCGCTGCGCAGGTCGCGCAGCAAATTGAGCACCTGAGCCTGAACCGAAACGTCGAGCGCCGATACCGGCTCGTCGTAGATCAGCAGATGCGGGCTGAGCGCGAGCGCCCGGGCAATGCCGATGCGCTGGCGCTGACCGCCGGAAAAACTGTGCGGATAACGGCGCATGAAGCGGATATCGAGCCCTACCAAGGTCATGATTTCTTTCACCCGCTGGTAGCGTTCGTCCGCGTCGCCGATACCGTGGATAACCAAAGGTTCGGCTATGACGTCGAGCACGCTCATGCGCGGATCCAGCGACGCGAACGGGTCCTGGAACACGAATTGCACCTGGCGCCGGTAAGCGAACAGCGCTTCGTCCTTTAGCGCCAGCACGTCGCGCGCCTCACCCATCGCGTTGTAGGTGATCTCGCCGCTGTCGGGCGCAACCGAACGCAGCAGAATCTTCGCCGTGGTAGTTTTTCCGCAGCCCGACTCGCCAACGAGCCCGAGGCACTCACCGGCGCCGATATCGAAGCTCACGTCGGCAACGGCGACGACCTGCGCGCCGGGCCTGGCGCCGAACAGCCCGCGGCGGCGCGTAGAGAATCGCTTACTCAAACCTCGCACGCGCAACAACGGCTCCTGACTGTCACCCGAGTTCGGCCGCGCTCCCGCAGACATCAGACGGCTCGCGTCGACCTCGATTTCCCGAATCGGCGTCAGCCGTTCTTCGGCTGCCATATCGAATCGGGGCACGGCGCGCATCAGTGCCTTGAGGTAAGGGTGCCTGGGTGCGCTGAAAATGTCTTCGACCGACCCGGTCTCCATCACGCGCCCGTGGTACATCACCACGACCTCGTCCGCCATGTTGGCGACGATACCCAGATCGTGGGTGATCATCAGCATCGCCATGTGCAGCTCGCCCTGCAGCTGTTGGATCAGCTGCAGGATCTGGGCCTGGATGGTCACGTCCAGGGCGGTCGTCGGTTCGTCGGCGATCAGCATCGCCGGATGGCAGACCAGCGCCATCGCGATCATGGCACGCTGGCGCAGTCCGCCGGAGAGCTCGAACGAGTAGGCGTGTTCGGCGCGGACGGGGTCCTTGAACCCTACCAGACGCAGGATCTCGACCACCGCCTCGCGTCTTTGCGCCGGTCCGAGCCCGCGATGCAGCGCGAGCACTTCCCCGATCTGGTTGCCGATGGTGTGCAGCGGGGAGAGCGCGGTCATCGGCTCCTGAAAGATGATCGAAATGCGCCCGCCTCGGATCGCCTGCAGCACAGGACCCTCCGGGTCCTGCCGCGCGATGTCGAGTTCCGACCCGGGCTGGGACGGGTCGATGAACACCACCTCCCCGCTCACGATGCGGGCGATGCGCGGCAAGATGCCCATGATGGTCTGGGCAACCACCGACTTTCCGGACCCCGATTCGCCGACCAGGGCCACCGTGCGCCCTTGAGGAACGCGGAACGACACACCGTCGACCGCTTTCACGATGCCGGCGTCTACGTCCAGATGGACCCGCAGGTCGCGCACGCGCAGCAGATCAGGCACGGTCCGCTCCTCGAACGACACTGCCCGGCGCGATGCAGTGGCCGCAATCCGGGCGAAACCGTCGATGTCCGAGTCGACGCGAATCGCCTTGCCCGGGCCGCGGATCACCAGTTGCATCCAACCGGCGCCGCGGTCGCGACGCGTGGAGTAGTAGGCGAGCTCGACCGCACGCAGGCGGTCCCAGCCGATGGTGACGCCGAATAATCCGAGCACGCGGATCCCGGCATCGTCGACGACCAGTTTCATCGCGTGGCGCCCGGCACATCTTGCGCCGTCGATCAGAAACAGCGTCGCGCCCACGGTGAGTGTCACACCCACCCACAGCGCGGGCTGCATGACCCCGAGGGGCAGCAAGGTACAGGACAGGCCGAGCGCTGTCCGCACATAGCCGAGGACAATCGCGCGCCGACCATAGCGATGCAGGCTTGTCATGCGCCAGCCACCACGTCAAAGACGTCAGCCGCGCGCAGCCAACGCACCGCGCCATGGGATGCCGTGAACTGAAACAGGCGATCGAGGAATGACCAGAGCGGCTCATCGTGCACGGCATGGTGCGTGAGCCAGCCGGTCGGCTCGCCGGAATCGACACGATATTCCCGGCGTGCACGCAGCTGTTCGACCGCTTCGGCAAGCGCTTTGGCCTCACCGACGAATACCCGCCCGCGCCGCCACGCGATTAGATCCACATGGGTATTTACCTGGCGCACGCCGGTTACCGGTTCGGCTGCGGATCGCGCAGAGAAGGTGCTGAATCCGCGAATTCCCAGGCTGGGCAGCATGCCGATCAGCTCGGGGGCGAACCGATTCCATGGCGGCACGAGCACCGGGAGCAATCGCGCCCCTGCCAGCAGCTGCAATCGAGCGCGCCCGTCCGCGAGGCGAGCCAGTGCGGCGTCGACGGGCGCGCCACTCGGAAACTCGCAGGCCCGGGCACCCTCGGGCGCCCGATTGCGATGATCGACGCCATGCTGCAGCACTTCGACGGTCTGCGGAAGGTCCGGAAAGATCGCCTCCTCCGCGTCGGCTGGAATGACGGCCAGCGCGAGCGGCACACCACAACGGCCGGACAGCGACGCGAGACGAGCCAGGGAGGCCGTGGGATGCGCAGCGTCATCGTCGCGCCACCAGAAGTCGGCGCTGCGGCCGGCGGCGCGCCAACGATCGAGTTCGTCGCCGAACTCGCGCCAGGGCGCCGAGGTCATCGTCGAAGCTCTTCAACCCAGCGCGCGACCAGCTCCGCGCTGCGCTGGGCGCCGTTCAAGTCAAGCGCGGACCCGGACCGGCGTTGGTGCGTGGCGGCGCTATCGATTGCCTGGGCCAGCGTTTCGGGGCTGAGCTGTGACTCCTCGACCACGTGCAGCAGGCCGCGCCCGGCCAACAACCCGGCGCGCAGCGACTGCTCGGTCTCGGCGCCGGCAGCAAACGGCACGACTACGGCGCGCGCATTCTGCACCAATATTTCCATCACGGTATTGTAGCCGGCCTGACTGACCGAGACCGCACAGTTGGCCAGTCGGGTCACGAAGTCATCGCGCGTGCGCTCGACAATCACGCGGCCCTGCCCTTCCTGCGCGGCGAGCCGTTCGATCGCCGCAAACTCCTGCGCCGGCGCGTTGACGCCCGTCAGTACCCGCCAGATTCGCTGCGCCAGCCGCGTGCGGTAACGCGCCCGCAGCGCGGTTTCGAGCAACGTCCGGCCGACTGCGCCGCCGCCCGCGGAAACGATGACCTCATCGCGGCCCGCGGCCGGATCACTACCGACGCTCGCGGCGCGATCCACGACGTAACCGGTGTAATGCAGGCGCGCACCCAACTCATCCGCAAGGCCGAAGCTGCGACCGAAGGCAATCAGCGATGGGTCGCCATGCACCATGACTTGGTCGAAATAGCGCTCCACGAGGGCGAGCGTTTCGCGCTGCCGCGCCGCGTCGCGCTGGCCACCGCCGACGATGTCGCGAACCGACGACACGATCAGCGGTCTTGGCTGCGCCACGGCGGCGGCTTCCAGCAGGGGGAGGATCTCGAAGCGCATTTGCCGCCGGCCGAAGGGAAACAGCTCGACGATCAGCACCTGCGGATCGACGCGATGATAGGCGTTCAGGAGCGCCTCGCAGCGCGTCCGGCGCCAGGCGTCGTCGATCGGTTTTCCGGCGGCGTCGAGCAATGACCCGAACGTGACATCGGCCGCACGCGCAGGCGGCAGCTGCACCACATCGATCCCCTCCGCGGCCAGGGCCGGGACTTCGAATCCGCCGCTCGCCAGCGTCACCCGCAATCCCCGGGCCTGCAGCGCGCGAGCGAGCGTCAGCGCCCGCTTGAGGTGGCCGATACCGAGCAGATGCTGGACGTAATGGAATACGCGCGGCCGCGGCGACATCGTCATCGCGCCGATCGAATGCGCAGGATCGCGCACCTCTTGCGCCCGCTCGTCAGCACCCATCGACCGGCCGCCTCTCCGCCTCCAACACACGGGCCAGGCAACCGCCCAGATGCGAGGACGCCACTGCCGTGCTGCGCTCGGTAGCGACGAATTGTGCGGCCTCCGCGCCGAGCTGTTGGCGCCGCACGCGATCTTGCAGCAGGCCGCGAGTCGCCTCCGCAAGCGCACGGGTATCGCCGCCCGCAACCAGCTGCGCGGTGCGCTGATGGAGTACCACATCGGGCACCCCTCGCACGCCGCACGACACCACAGGCAGACCGGCGGCCTGTGCTTCCAGCAAGACCATGCCGTAGGCCTCGTTGACGGCCGGCCACAGCAGAAGATCACATGCGCCATACGTGGACGCCAGCGCGGCCGCACCGAGCTCACCCAGCCATCGAATGCGTCCCGGAACGGCCCCTTCCAGCACCGCCTCGACCTCACCACGGGCCGGACCGTCACCGGCGACCAGCAGCGTCCAGCGCTCCTCGCGCAGGTGTGCAAGCGTTGCGGCGAGTTCACGGTAGGAAGCGAGCTTGTCGCCGGGGCGCATCATCGCAGCCGCAAGGATCCACGGTTCACCCTGGTCGACGCGATGCTGCCGCGCGAGACTTGTCCGGTGCACATCGCGCGCGTCCCAGGCGGCACGATACGGCGAGGGTTCGAGAAACGGGGGCAGATGCACTACGCGTTCGCCCGAGCCAAGCAGGTGTTCGATCGAGGGGATATCGTCGCGCGAGGGGCACAGCACCAATGCTGCCTGCCGGATCGCGTCCTCGCACGCCTGGTGACCAATCGCCCAAGGCCCGCCGGCACGCTTCGCCGAGTGGGAAGCCTCTGCGATTACATAGGGAATGTTCAACAGGCGACTGAGCCTGGGTCCGAGCCAGTCGGGGGCCTTATAGTAAAGGTGGTAGGTGAACCAGAGGTCGGGACGCCCGATCGGCGGTCCCGACTGCCACTGCGCGGCGAGCTGCGCGGCGAGCGCGATCCCTTGGTCGCGCAGCGCGGCCTGGCGAGCCGCGTCTCCGTCGCGATCGAGACTGCGAAAGGTCGACACCATCTCGACCCGGTGACCGCACGCCTGCAGCGCGTCGAGAAGCAGGCCCGCGACCCGCCGATCCCCCGACGGCGTGCCGTGGGTCGGGGACTTGAGAGGAGCGTAGAACGCGATACGCATGGCCGCGGGACCGGCTAGCTCGCCGCCACGCGCGCCACGGGACGCGGTGCGTGCTCGAGGCCGAACTTCACGGCGAGGCGCCCGATATTGTCGTCGATGTCGAATTCGGAGGCGACCCGTGCGCGGCCGCGCTCTGCCATCTGGCAGCGACGCGCCGGATCCAGGATCAAGGACTCGATGGCACGCGCGAGAGCCTCCGGCGACTCGGACGGCACCAGCAGACCACTACTGCCGTCGCGTATTAGCTCCGGGATCGCTGATACCATCGTCGCAACACAGGGCAATGCCTGGCTTTGTGCCTCCACCAGCACGTTGGGCAAACCGTCGCGATCGCCGTCGGCAGCGATCCGGCAC
>Ga0326597_10014850_pt1 | contig 10192 bp, 12 predicted proteins | sample RVTome_12_FD_203789 | JGI IMG/M metagenome (GOLD analysis project Ga0326597, IMG submission 203789) | Soil microbial communities from uranium-contaminated site in the Upper Colorado River Basin, Wyoming, United States - RVT100D185 | ecosystem: Environmental > Terrestrial > Soil > Contaminated >...
TACACCATGTCCGGCGGCGACACGGTCGGCAAGACGGCTGCGCGCGCCAACGTCAAGACATTGGTGCTGACCCACCATCGCCCGCGCAAGGACGAGCGCATGCTGGGGACGCTCGCCGAAGAGGTGGCGCGCGACTTCTCCGGCCGCATCGTCATCGGCGAGGATCTCACCGAGATCGACGTGTGAGCGGGCCGCGTCCGGCCGGAGCGGCAACGCGGCGGCTATTTGCACCCGGCCAGGAAATTCGTGATCGCCCGGTCCGCCGACTTGCTTTCCACGAAGCCGGCCGGCCGGCCCTCGACGGAGAACGTGGCGGCGCCGCCGGCTTGCAGCGTCGACCACAGCGTGCCGCTCGGCTGGCTCGCGAAGGTGGTGTGCCCGGACTGGTTTATGACGCCGCGCACGCCTTTGATGCCGCGCGAGGTGTGCACGCCGACCTCGACCGGCCAGCCGGGTTCGAGGCCCGCGGGGCTGGCGTGCAGTTCGACCAGTGCCTGGGTCGCACCGGGCAGACAGGAAGCGACGAGCACCGCATCGTCCGACCCCGCCGCGCCGAAGATCAGGCGCGAGGGTTCCCCGGCGCGGCCGGCATAAAACTGCCACCGCATGGGCCGATCGGCCGCGGCCGGTGGTGCTGACCCGGACCCACCCGGCGGACCGGCCGTCTGCGCCTGCGGGCGCGGCGCATTGGCCTCGCCTTGCGGCGCAGCCGGCGCCGCCGTCTCCAGCGGCCGCGCCAGCGCCTTGGCATTGCGCCAGGCGCATTGCGACGCAAAGGCCGCCAATGCGGCGCGCGCACCGCGCAGCGTGATCTCGCTGCTGCGGCCGGCGAACACGGCGCGCAGCGACGCGCCGCCGGCAAGCCGTTCGATCAGCGGATCGTCCTGACGAATGCTCAGCGTCGGCACGTAGCCGACCAGCCCCTGCCGCTCGACCTCGGCATCGTACGCCATGCCGAGGCCGTCGACGAAAAACTCGATTCTGTGGCGCCGGCCGCCCGGCCGCCGTTCCACCGCCACCGCCGGCACGCTGACATCCGCCGGCCGTCCCAGGCCGCGGCATTCGAACATGATGCCGATGTCCTCGCCGCAGTCTTGGCAATCGGCCGCGATCACAAACGAGCCTTGGCCGGAGGCATGCCAAGTCCGCTGCTGCGCCGCCGCCGGGTGCGGCGCCGCGCAGAGTGCGATTGCCAGGACGACCGCGGTGCGGTAGCGGCCAAACCGCATGCCATGCTCCCTTCTGCCGCAGCGTGTACGGCCTGGGACGCGCTGCGTCTTGGCGGTACGATGCGGTGACGCGCCACGCGCGTCAACGAAATGATGGTGCGGCACGGCCGCCGAAATGCCGCAGCTAGATTCGCCCCGCTTCGCGATATCCTCCGGCTGCAGTCAGCGCGACGCGCGGCCTCGGAGGATGCACCCACCGCTGACGCCGTCGCTATGAGGCCTTGCGCACTTCGCCCACGCCGAATGCCGCAAGAATCTGCTCGTTGGTCATCACCCAGCCGGTGATGTTGCCCATCAGCTTGAGGGCAAACTCGTGCGCCTCCGGCCCGTCCATGGTGTCGCAGGCATCCGACGCGGTCACCACCCGGTAGTCGCGGTTGGTTGCCTCGAAGGCGGCGCAGAACACGCAGGACGTGGTGTTGATGCCGGCGAGAATGACGGTGTCAACCTTGAGCCGGCGCGCCAGCAGGAAATCGAGGTCGGTATGCAGGAACACGCTGTAGCGCTTCTTGGTGTCGACGATAAAGTCGCCAGCGTCGAGCAGGTCCGGGATGACTTCCGTGCCCGGCGAGCCGGCGATGTTGTGCGCCCGGTTGCCGCTGCGCTTCTTGCTCTTGTCCTCCGCGATCGCGCGCCAGAACGGGTTGGCCATCAGTTCCTGCGGATCGCGCGACACGGTGACGACGTGCACGATCGGCACGCCGAGCGGGCGCAGCGCGGTGAACAGGGAACGCGCCCGCGCGATCACCCCGGGGCAGCGTTCGGCGGGAAGCGGCAACGTGGCGACGGCGGGATCGAGGTGGCCGCGATGCATGTCGATGGCGACGACGGCGGTGCTATGCGGGTCGAGCTGCATGGGGCGGGCTCCGGATTGAATGGCGGCACTTTGCCGTCCTGACGATGCGGCGCGGTGCCGGCGAGGTCAATCCCGCAGCGGGGGTTGGACCCGGCGCGCCATGAAGCTCTCCGGCGGCGTCCAGGTCCCCGGCACATAGGCGTTGGCCCACCGGCACATGTCCTGCAAGACCGGCAGCAGCGCCATGCCCTTCTCCGACAGCCGATAGGCGTAGCGCGCCGGATTGCTCTGATAGGCCTGCTTCGCCACCAGGCCGGTCCGCTCCATCCGCTGCAGGCGTGCGGTGAGGATATTGGTCGGCACCCGCTCCGGCGAGGCGAGGAATTCGCCGAACTTCGTCTTGCCCACGACCATGTCGCGCACGATCACCAGGCTCCAGCGGTCCCCCACCAGATCGAGCGTGGTGGCGATCGGGCAGCCGGAGCGAAAGGCGATCTCGAGCTTTTTTTTCGCGCTTTTCCGCTTTTTCATCGTTCCGCTCCGCTTTTCACCCCGCGCCGCCAGCCAAGTGACTTGCAATTGGCAAGTGACTTGATATAGTCACTTGCATAATGCCAGTTACCGTTGAGGAAAGCATGGCAAAATTTTCCGGCGGATGCCTGTGCGGCGCGGTGCGCTACGAGAGCGAGATGGAGCCGGTGTTGGCGGGCCACTGCCATTGCCTCGACTGCCGCAAGTCGAGCGGGACCGGGCATTGCTCGCATCTCGGCGTGCCGGAGGCGGGGTTCAAGCTGTCCGGCGAGGTCCGCTTCTACGACGCGCCGGCCGACAGCGGCAACATCGTCAGCCGCGGTTTTTGTCCGACCTGCGGCGCCGCGCTCTACTCCCGCAATGCGGCGATGCCCGGCATGCTGTTCGTGCGCGCGTCGAGCCTCGACGACCCGGAGGTGTTCAAGCCGCAGATGGTGGTCTACGCCAAGCGCGCGCCGTCATGGGACGCAATCGGCGGCGGCCTGCCGATGTTCGCGGGGATGCCGCCGCGCCAACCGGGGTGATCGTCCGGCCGGTGCACCGGCATGGCGACGGTGGTTTGTTACCGCGGTGCAGTCAGCCGCGCACAATCGCCATCAAATTTCCCCGGAATATTCGCAACCGCACTGCGAATTCGCCATCGCCGCTTGGCTGGAATGACGCGCCCGCGACATCCACACAAGCGAGCAGCACCAGTGTTGCTCACCGGGGCGGCCGACAAACGACGGCACGGGCGGCGCGGCAGCGTCACGGTTGGCCGGTTCCCTTGATCGCACAGCCAACAGGAGAAAGACGCATGACGGATACAGTCAGGACCGGGCTTGCCGTTGCAGCGATGGTCGTCACTCTCGGCGGCGCGGCATTCGCGCAAGGCGTCTCGGTCGGCACGCAGACGCGCGGCGCCGGACAAGTCGGCGTAGGCTCGGGAGGCGTCGGAGGCTCCCTGTCCGGCTCGAACCGGGTCGGTGGACAGGTCACGGCTCCGGGCGCAGACGTCGGCGTTCGCGGCCGCACGACCGGACAAGGCTCGGTCGGTGTCGGCGGCGGCGGGATCGGCGGCAATCTCGGCGCAGGCGGCAAGGCCGGCGGCGGCGTCAAGATCGGACGGTAGCCGCCCCGGGCAGCCGCGGCAGCAGCACAAGCCCAATCGCGCAGCGTAAGCGCGGGACCAATTGCAGGGTGGCGGAACCCGTTTCGCCACTCCGCTTTTGCCGATCATGCACTGGGGTTACGGTTGCCGGCATGGGAGGACAGACCATGCCGAAGACACCGGACTATTTCCACGGCAGGACCATCGTCATCACCGGCGCCGCCAGCGGCATCGGGCGGGCCACCGCGCTGATCTTCGCGCGCGAGGGCGCCAATGTCGTCTGCGCCGATATCGACGAGGCCGGCGTCAAGGAGACGTCGGCGCAGGTTAATGCGATCGGCAGCCAGGCGCTGGCGCTCGCCATCGACGTAACCCGGCGCACGGCTGTGGACGACATGATCCAGCTCGCGCTCGACGGCTTCGGCCGCGTGCACTTCCTGTTCAACTCGGCGGGCGCCGCGATCCGCAGGGCGCGGTTCCTGGAGATCGACGACGACCTCTTCGAGCGCACCTTCGACCTCAACGTCAAGGGCACGCTCTACGGCATGCAGGCGGTGCTGCCGCATATGCTCGCGCACGGCTTCGGCGTGATCGTCAATGTCGGCAGCATGGCGCACCGGCGCGGCGGCCCGGGGTCCTCGATCCACTACGCGGCGGCGAAGGGCGCGGTGGTGACCATGACCATGGGCGTCGCGCGCGAGTTCGCGACGCAGGGCATCCGCTGCCTCTCGATCTCGCCCGGGCCGGTCAACACGCCGTTCCAGGCGAACGCGCTGTCCTCGCCCGAGCTGGTGGCGCAGTTCATGGCCGACGTGCCGATGGGCCGCTTCGGCGAGCCGGAGGAGATCGGCGAGCTGGTGCTGTTCATGTGCTCGGATGCGTGCGGATTCATGACCGCGGATACGGTGTATGTGAATGGCGGGGGCGGATGGCGGTGACCGAGCAGCGTGGCCGTGGACATGCTTGATGAGACTGGCGTGCACGCGACACCGTGCCATATCGACCATCGGCCATGGCCGTGGTGGGTTTTTTTAGCATGCTCGTCCTCGCCAGGACGGCGCGCATTTGCAACGGCGAGGACGATGAAGCGTTCGAACCGGTTGATCCAAGGCAGGGCGGGACTGGTGGCCATGTCGGCCGCCGTAATGCTTACCGTGCCATCTCCAACGGAGGCCTCGTCGCTCGGCGAGCAATGCCGCCAGGGCAATCTCTCAAGCTGCCAGACGCTATGCAATCGCGGCTTTGACAAAGCCTGCAACCGGCTGCGCATGGGCGCCAGACGCAACCGCCCGCTGATGGTCTCGTTCGGCGACAAGACGGTCGAGGCCATGCAGGCCAGAGGCCTGGTGCCCACGGGTCTGAAGCCGGTTTACCCCGAGCGCGCGACATGTACGCGGATCGCCTCGTATTTCGGAGCCCGCACGCGCCATGACGGAAGCCGCAGAGTGCCCTTCGCGAACTTCGGCTATCACGGCGGCATCGATCTCTCGCTTTCGTCGGGCACACCGGTCATGGCGATTGCGTCCGGCACCGTCATTCACAAGCGGCAGGGCGGACTGCTGATCGGCGTCGAGGTCTTCCTTCGCCACGCGCCGCAGGACACCGGCCTGAAGGTCTGGACCTTCTCCAAGTACAAGCACTTCCTGCGGATGCCGAAGCTTGCGGTCGGCCAAAGGCTGGCGATGGGCGAAACCGTCGGCCTGTCCGGACGGACCGGGACGGTCGGCGGCCACTTCGGCCAGCGCGGTTATCCGCACCTGCATCTGTCGACCTACATGAGCGCGAGCGGCGTATATTCGGCCAAGAACGGCCAGGTCATGATCGACGGCGCGCGGCACGTCGATCCCCTTGCCTTCTACTTTCGCCGGGAGCTGGACAGCCACCGGGTTCGGGCCCTGCCGAAAGACCAGCGCAAGGTGGTGATCCCGTACAAGACCGCCGACGGCGCCGTCGTGCCGGAGCAGTCGCCGACCATCTGGCCGGTCGCATGCGCGCGGCGTTAGTGCGGAGGGTTGTAGCTGCATTGTAGCTAATGTCGTGTGCGCCGACATCGACGAAGCCGGCGTGATCCGCCTTCATCTTGAGGAGCCCGCCGAAGCGCGGCGAAAGCGGCCGTCTCGAAGGAGGGCGGCCACCCCGAGATCGGCATCATTACAGCGCCGCCACGTGCCGCGCCTCGGCGCCGCGCACGGCGGAGAGCGGTATCGCGCGGTCAAACGTCACCAGCCGCCCACCGTTCTTCACCGCAAGCGCGAGAAGATAGACATCGGTGATCTGCTTCGGCCCGAGGATTCGGCTGTGGTCGAAGATGCCGGCGTCGGCAACTGAAATGTCGTCGGCCCAGAATTCATGGGTGGGTTCGGCGAGTTGCAGCCGCAACTGCTCGATGGCCTGCGCGGCCGTCGGGCGGCCGGGAAAACCTCCCTGGCAGGAAATGCGAACAAAGCCGTTTTGCGTCAGCGGGCACGACGCCCAGCCGTGATCCCGATCCGACCGCCACCATTCCAGGGCCGCGCGGTGATGGATGTGATCCCTATCCATCAGTGCCAGCAGCACGTTCACGTCCAGCAGGGCGCGCATCGTCGCGATCCAGTTCCTCTTCGATTCGCTCGATCAGTTCGTTCGTGATGATGCCTCCGCGCGACGGGCGGACATACCAGCCGTCCTCATACAAGAGCCCATGCCGTGGTTCCGCCGAGCCGATCTGCGCCGCGGCTTGCGTCAAAGCCTGGCGCACCAAGTCGGAGATGACTTTCCCAGCCGTCGTCTTTTCTTCGGCGGCCAGCCGCTTAGCGGCGGAAAGGATGTCCTCATCGATGTCGAGGGTGGTGCGCATGCATCAGATGCTAGTGCATCAGATGTGGAGATGCAAGCATCGACAAATTGCTGGTTCCCCCAACTCCCTGGACTTTGCACAACCATCCCGTGTATGACCTCTGCCCGTTCGATGGAGGGCACGATGCCCGATTTGCTCATTCGCGATCTCGATCCCGGCGTCCATAAGCGGCTGCGCGCAATGGCCGAGGCGCACGGGCAAACGTTGGAGCAATTTGCCGCCGGCATCCTCGTTGCCGCTGATCACGTGCGCGACGAGTTCGACCCGGCGCAGAGCAGCTCGACGCGCGACATCCGCCGTTGCCGCGACGGCGGCTGCGGCTTCTGCGATGAATTGGAGGGGATGTTGCGGGGCATTCGTTGGATGGATCGTAGATCGCAATAGCGATAGCGTATTGCGCCGGGATGAAAGCCGGAGAGGAGCCCACCATGGCCAAGGAAATCATCCATGTCAGCCCGATCTCGGAAGCGCTCGCCAAAGGCAAGATCCCGCTGTCGCCGGCGGTGAAGGCGAACGGCTTCGTGTTCGTCTCCGGCCTGCCGCCGTTCGACCGCAAGACCGGCGCGCTGGTGAAAGGCGACATCAGCGTCCAGACCGAAGCCTCGCTCGAAAACGTCAAGGCCGCGCTGGAAGCGGCGGGCTCCTCGCTCGAGAAGGTCGTAAAGGCGACGATCTACATTTCCAATGCCGCGCATTTCCCGACCGTCAACGCCATCTATGCGCGCTATTTTCCGAAAGACCCGCCGGCGCGCACGTTCGTGGCGGTGGGGTCCTGGCCGCTGGAGTTCGATATCGAGGTGGAGTGTATTGCGGTGGTGTGACGAGCTGGCCCCGGGGTTAGAAGCCGTAGCCCGGATGAGCGACAGCGAAATCCGGGATCAGTCCCCGCGGCTTGCCCCGGATGTCGCTTCGCTCATCCGGGCTACGCTTGCTGACCGAACGCACGCGAAGGTGGCCAACGTCAATCTCCAAGGTGGTCATGACGCACCATCGCAGCCCGGATTGAGCGTCAGCGCTCCCGGGTGTCGCTTCGCTCCATCCGGGCTACGATTGTTGACACTAAGACGGTGTGAGGCGCGGGCTCATTACCTCTTTGCGTTTGAGCTTTGTCGGGTTGCAGCAGGCGAAGAGATCACATCCAATCGGCGTCGCAACGTAATAGTGCATGTAGATTTGGAATTTTCCGAACTTATCCCCCTTCGATTCGACTTTTCGAACGAGCGAAAGACGCTCTAGCATCGCAAAATCAAAGAAAAGATCATCATGGAAGACCCCATCGGGCGCAGTGATTTCCCACTCATCATTCTCGTCCTCGTCATTCCATATCTGAAGTGTGTCTATCGCAACACCAACCACACCTAGACCGCTTAACAGTACCTCTCCAAGCTCAGCAGCCGAGTTACACTCAGAGGCCTTTTTTACAATGCCGGGGAATCCAGTTTGGTTGAGGTAGTCTGTCATAGCTGTCATGGAAGTGGTCAACGGTGAGTTTGGTCGTATCCTCTACGTCCTTTAGAAGAACGTCCTCCAGAATCTTGGCCTGCCTGCCGCTGATTTGGGCCAGGATGTCAATATACTGCGAAAGCAGCGTTACGTCCTCTGTTGCAGCAGTCGCCAACAAATTGGCCTACATTTCGATAAGAACCAGATCTTCTGGATCTTCCAAGGAGGCCTTTTCCAAGAGCGGCAGAAGTAACTTACTCGGCAATTTGCGAACAGGTCTACCTTCAAGTTCTATGCGTGCTCTTGCGCGTTTCGCAATTTCGTAGAGCACCTTTTCGCGCTCCAATCGCAACAGGTCGCCGCGAAGTCCCCTTCGTTCTGAGAATGGTCTGATAAGATCAGTAACCGCATCGACTAAGCGGCCAGCCGAGGCCTTCATGGAATCTCCGCCTTGACCTCAAGCGAGGCCTTGACACCAAGGTCGATAGATACTGGGGATTTTTCGTCGCTCATCCCGTACACCTAACATGCTTCGGCCCGGCTCGTACGCAAGAATCACCTAGACTCACACCGGCAAATTGTCATGCTTCCTTGCCGGCCCCTCCACCCGCTTCCCCCTTAGCATCGCCAAGGCCCGCGCAATCCGCCGCCTTGTCGTACTCGGCATGATCACGTCGTCGATATAGCCGCGCTCGGCGGCGACGAACGGTGACAGGAACCGCTCCTCGTATTCCTTCGTGCGCGCGGCGATCTTGTCGGCGTCGCCAATATCCGAGCGGAAGATGATCTCCACCGCCCCCTTGGCGCCCATCACCGCGATCTGTGCCGTCGGCCAGGCATAGTTTACGTCGCCGCCGACGTGCTTGCTCGCCATCACGTCGTAGGCGCCGCCGAAGGCCTTGCGCGTGATCACGGTCACCAGCGGCACCGTGCATTGCGAATAGGCGAACAGGAGCTTGGCGCCGTGCTTGATCAGCCCGCCGTATTCCTGGTCGGTGCCCGGCAGGAAGCCCGGCACGTCGACGAACGTCACGATCGGAATCTCGAACGCGTCGCAGAAGCGCACGAAGCGCGCGGCCTTGCGGCTGGCATCGCTGTCGAGCACGCCGGCGAGCACCATCGGCTGGTTGGCGACGAAGCCCACCGTGCGCCCGCCGATGCGGCCAAACGACGTGACGATGTTCTTGGCAAACGCCGCGCCGATCTCAAACACGTCGCCCTCGTCGGCGACTTTTTCGATCAGCTCCTTGATGTCGTAGGGCTTGTTGGGATTGTCCGGCACCAGCGTGTCGAGCGAGGGTTCTTCCCGCGCCACGTCGTCGAAGCTCGGCCACTCGGGCACGCCCACCGCGTTGTTCGCCGGCAAAAAGTCGATCAGCCGGCGCATCTGCAGCAGGCAGTCGAGGTCGTTCTCGAACGAGCCGTCGGCGACGCCCGACCTGGTGGTGTGCACGCTCGCGCCGCCAAGCTCTTCGGCGGTAACCACCTCGTTGGTGACGGTCTTCACCACGTCGGGCCCGGTGACGAACATGTAGCTCGTGTCGCGCACCATGAAGATGAAGTCGGTCATCGCCGGCGAATAGACGTCGCCGCCCGCGCACGGGCCCATGATCACGCTGATCTGCGGGATTACGCCGGAGGCGATCACGTTGCGCTTGAACACCTCGCCGTAGCCGCCGAGCGCGGCGACGCCCTCCTGGATGCGGGCGCCGCCGGCATCGAACAGGCCGACGATGGGCGCGCGCGCCTTCAGCGCCATGTCCTGGATCTTGGTGATCTTCTGCGCATGCGCTTCCGAGAGCGAGCCGCCGAACACGGTGAAGTCTTTGGCGAACACGAACACGGTGCGGCCGTTGACCGTGCCCCAGCCGGTAACGACGCCGTCGCCGGGAATCTTCTGCTTCTCCATGCCGAATTCGCTCGAACGATGCTCGACGAACATGTCGAACTCCTCGAACGAGCCGGTGTCGAGCAGCAGTTCCACCCGCTCGCGCGCGGTGAGCTTGCCGCGCGCGTGCTGGGTCTCGGTGCGCTTTTGGCCCCCGCCGGCGCGCGCCGCGGCGCGGCGCTGTTCCAGCCTGTCGACGATCTGCTTCATGCCGGGACCGTCCTTGCGCGGCGGTTGAAGGTCCAGAGCCCGAACGCCACGCCCAGCATGATCAGCCCGCCGAGCAGGATGGCGAGCGGCGTCGCGCCCAGCCGTTCGAACCACTGGGTATAGAAATGGATGGCGGCGAATACGGCCGCGACATTGACCACCCAGCGGC
>Ga0326597_10014851_pt1 | contig 10192 bp, 8 predicted proteins | sample RVTome_12_FD_203789 | JGI IMG/M metagenome (GOLD analysis project Ga0326597, IMG submission 203789) | Soil microbial communities from uranium-contaminated site in the Upper Colorado River Basin, Wyoming, United States - RVT100D185 | ecosystem: Environmental > Terrestrial > Soil > Contaminated >...
TTGCCCCCTCCGTCGGCCGGGGACTAACTTCGGTGGCTTTCCGCGGGGCCGGTCCCTCGAAAAAGGGGTCGCCCGCCCACCGATCTCCGCGAGACACACGAGAGATGTCACCGTACAAACACGCCCGAGTCCCCAAGTCGGGGGATCCCGTGACGTTCGAGTCGGGAGCGATCCGCGTCCCGAGCCGTCCCATCATCCCGTTCATCGAAGGGGACGGCACAGGCCCCGACATCTGGAAGGCGACGCGGCACGTCGTGGATGCCGCCGTCAATAAGGCGTACGGCGGAGAACGGGGCATCGAGTGGATGGAGGTCTACTCCGGCGAGAAGGCGCACAAGCTCACCGGCGAGTGGATGCCTGAAGAGACGTTCGACGCGCTTCGCGAGTTCAAGGTTGGCATCAAGGGGCCGCTCACGACGCCCGTCGGCGGGGGAATCCGGTCCCTCAACGTGGCGCTTCGGAAGGTCCTCGATCTCTACTCATGCATCCGCCCGGTCCGCTGGATCGAAGGGGTGCCCTCTCCCATGAAGGACCCCGGGAAGCTGGACGTCGTGATCTTCCGCGAGAACACGGAAGACGTCTACGCGGGGATCGAATGGCAGTCCGGGACGCCCGAGGCCGAGAAGGTGCGGCGGTTCCTGGTGGATGAGATGAAGGCGAACATCCGGGAAGGGAGCGGGATCGGCATCAAGCCGATGTCCCCCTTCGGCACGAAGCGGCACGTCGCCGCGGCGATCCGTCATGCGATCTCGCGGAAGCGGAAGACGGTGACCCTGGTGCACAAGGGCAACATCATGAAGTTCACGGAGGGCGCGTTTTCGGATTGGGGGTACGAGGTGGCCGCGGAGCAGTTCGGCGACCAGACGATCAGAGAATCGAAGATTTGGGAGGGAGAGAAGGCGGGAGACCGGATCGTCGTCGGGGACCGGATCGCGGACGCCATGTTCCAGCAGGTGCTCCTCCGACCCGACGAATACGAAGTGCTCGTCACGCCGAACTTGAACGGCGACTATCTCTCCGATGCTTGCGCGGCACAGGTTGGCGGCCTCGGGATGGCTCCCGGCGCGAACGTCGGCGACGAGGTTGCGGTGTTCGAGGCGACGCACGGGACGGCACCGAAATACGCCGGCCAGGACAAGGTGAACCCCGGCTCACTCATCCTCTCGGCGGTGATGATGCTCGAGCACATGGGCTGGGACGAAGCCGCGCGCCTCATCGACCGCGGGCTCGACGGCGCCGTCGGGGCGAAGACCGTGACCTACGATCTGGAGCGCCAGATGGAGGGAGCGACCCTGGTCGGCACCTTCCGGTTCGGCGAGGAGATCGTCCGCCACATGTAGGACCCGGAGGGCCGGGACCGGGAGGCGCGCTCCACCCACACTCGCGCGGTTGAAATGAAAGCTTCCCTCACTCTGGACGATCCGTTCACCTCGACGGCGCCCCTCCTCGCGCTGGCCGTCTTCCAGGACGGAGGGCTCCGTCCCGAGGCCGAAAGGGCGGACGCGCTCCTCGGAGGGGCGTTCTCGCGGGCACGGGCCTCCGGCGACTTCCGCGGGAAGGAAGACGAATACGCTCTCTTCTACCTCCCACCGGAGGGCGACGCGTCCCCGCGTCGGATCCTGTTCGTGGGTGTGGGTCCGCGGGAGCGCGTGGATGTGGACGCGATCCGCCGCTTCGTCGCTCGCGCGGTCCGGAGGGCCGAGTCCCTCTATCTGACCAGCGTCGCGGTCCACGTCCCCGAAGATGTCACCACGTCGGCTGCCGACGCAGCGCAGGCCGCCGCCGAGGGCGCGACACTCGCCGCGTGGGACTTCCGCGAGCTGAAGGCCTCCCCGCCGCCCCAAGGCGTTGAGCCGCCGAAGCCCCTCGTGGAAGAGGTCGTCGTTTCAGTCACGTTGGGCGCGAGGGCGGAAGCCGACGCTGCGCGTGGATTCCGAACCGGGCTCGCTTTCGCTGCCGGTGAAGCTCTCGCGCGTGACTTGCAGTGGCGGCCGGGAAACGTGGCGACGCCGTCGCACCTGGCGTCGGTCGCGGAAGCGCTCGCGGAGGCGTACGGATTCGCGGTTCGTATCCTTGGACCGGAGGCTCTCGCCGAGGAACGGATGGGTGCGCTCCTCGCCGTCTCCCAGGGCTCCGAAGAAGAGCCCCGCCTGATCGTGCTGGAGCACCGAGGGGGGCCGGTCGGGGGACCAGTGCTTGCGCTCGTCGGGAAAGGACTCACCTTCGACGCCGGCGGCATCTCGATCAAGCCGGCCGACGGTATGGAGGACATGAAGTACGACATGTCCGGGGGCGCGGCGGTGCTTGGCGCGATGAAAGCGATCGGCGAGCTCCGGCTCGCGGTGAACATCGTCGCCGTGGTTCCGTCGTCAGAAAACCTGCTCTCCGGGAAGGCGACGAAGCCGGGGGATGTGATCCGGACGCGTGCCGGGAAGACGGTCGAAGTCATCAACACGGACGCCGAGGGAAGGCTCATCCTCGCGGACGCGCTATCCTATACGGTGGACCACTTCGCTCCCGCGGCGATGGTCGACTGCGCGACGCTCACGGGCGCCTGCGTGATCGCGCTCGGGCACCACGCGGCGGCCGTCCTCGGGAACGACGAGACCTTGATCGCGGAGCTTCGGGCCGCGGGCGATCGCGCGGCGGAACGCTGCTGGCCGTTGCCGCTGTGGCCGCCCTATCGGAAGCAGCTGGATAGCCCCGTGGCGGACCTGAAGAACGTGGGGGGCCGGCCGGGCGGGACGATCACGGCCAGCTGGTTCCTCTCGGAGTTCGTGGGGAAGACCCCTTGGGCGCATTTGGACATTGCCGGCACGGCCTACGGAGAGCCGGTCGCGCCGTACCAGCGGAAGGGCGGCTTCGGCTTCCCCACGCGGCTCCTCATGGAATGGGTCCTGGGCCGCGCCGGGTGAGGGCGGCGCTACTCCTCGTTTTCGCCGTGGGGGGCCACGGAAGGCTCGAGGCGAGCCCGGGCGCCGTGCGCATGCAGGTCCCCGCGGTCCCGGACAGTGCGGGGGCGGATTCCCTCGCGATCCCGCAGGATACCGTCTTCGCAGTGCCCGGCGCGCTCGCCGTGGACACATTGGTGGCCGACTCCCTCGCCGCGGACTCCGTCGTCGTCTTCGTGCCGCGGAATCTCGCGGCCCCGCCCTACGGTGTTCTCCCCGGTTGGGCCACGGGGGTGTGGGAGTGGGACCGAGAGGGCCTGGGGAGCACCCGCGCGCTCACCCTCCTCGAGCTCCTCGAGGAAATCCCGGGCGTCGTGCCCCTCCGCGGGGGCGACTACGGGCAGCCCTCTTCGGCGAGCGCGTTCGGCGGGGGCGCAGGGGACCTCCGCGTCTTCCTCGACGGTGCCGAGCTCCCTCCACTCGACGGAGGCGTCGTGGACCTGTCCCGCGTGGGGATCGCGGGCCTCGAGCGCGTCCGCGTGGAGCGGGGGGCGGGACAGCTGCGGGTCGAGCTCCATTCCATCCAGTTCGTGGATCCGCGCCCGCTCTCCTACCTCGAAGTCGGAACGGGTGACTTCGACACCAACCTCTTCCGTGGACTCTTCGCCCACCCGGACGCCCTCGGGGGAACGGTGACGGTGGCGCTCGATCGGCTCGACACCGGCGGGCCGCAGGGGAACGAGCCGGGCGTCTCGTTCGGCGTCCACGTCCGCCACGCCCTCTTCCCCCTCGAGGGTCTCGGGCTCGCGTGGGAGCTCCGCCGCATGACGTCGGAACGCCCGCCCGAGATCTGGGAACCCTCGGAGGTGGGGCGAACGGAGTGGGGAGTCCGTGCGCGATACGAGGTGGCGCCGTGGATCCGTGTGGGGCTCTTCTACCAGCGGTCCTCGCTCGCGGTGGACGAAGAGGACGAGGTCGAGGCGGCGGAGCCGCTGGTAAACGAGGATCCCCGGAGTCAGTTGGGGGCTCAGGTCTTCTTGGAGCGCGGCTCGTGGTGGGCCGAAGCGGACTACCGCGAGCTTGGAGGGTCGGGTTGGCCCTCGTCGGGGCAGTCGCTGTCGGGGGGAGTCACGCGGCCGGAGATCGGAGGCATGTCCTTCAGGCTCGAGCGTCAGAGCTGGTCGGACGAGGCGCCGGTGTCGATGCACGCCCGCGCCTGGTCGCGGCCCTTCTACGGGTTTTCGGTGTTCGGCGAGGTGGAAGACGGCACGCGGGGGGTCCCCTTCTGGGTGGCGCCTGAGGCGACGGGGGACGGCGAGGAGCCCCCGGAGCCCCCCGAGCCGCTGCCCCCCCTCTCGCTCGTTAAACGTCGGGGTCTCCGGGGCGGCGCCGAGTTTCGGAGCGGCCGCCTATTCTTGGGCGCGGCCGGGCTCGCGATCAAGGCGGACTCCCTGCACCCCGTGGGCCTTCCGACTGACCGCGGGGGAGCCGTCACCGTGGGGGGCAATCGGACGGGGTTCGAGGCGTCGGCGGGGATTCCGCTCTCGTTCCTCCTCGACGGCCTCTCGGCGGTCGGCAGCCTTCAGCTGTGGAATGTCGACGCGGAGTGGCGCTACCTGCCGGAGCAGATCTACCAGTCGCGGATCACCTTCCACGACCTATTCTTCCCAAGCCAGAACCTCGAGGTCTGGGCCGACTTGGGAGTCCGCGGACGAGACCCGATGCTGGTTCCGGTGCTTCCTGAGCTGGGCGGTCCCACGCTGGAAGAAGTGCCTTTCCAGCAGAGCTGGTTCGGGAGGCTTCAGATTCGCGTGGCCTCGGCCCGTGTCTTCGTGCTTTGGGACAACCTCACGCTCCGTCCCGAAAACCAGGACTATCCGGGCCGCCTCCTGCCCCAGACCCGCGCGATGTACGGGATCCGCTGGACGATGTGGAACTGACGGGCTCCCCCCACTACGTTCCTCCCTCTTTCTAGGTCCTCCCAGGAACGGTCCATGACGAGCGTCCCAATCCGAAGCATGACCGGCTACGGGGAGGCCGAGCGCGCGTGGGAGCACGGGAGCGTCCGCATCGAGATTCGGAGCGTGAATCACCGCCACCTGGCGGTGCAGCTGCGAGCGCCTTCGGCACTCGAGCGGCACGGTTCGAAAGTCGAGCGGGCGCTCCGGGACCACTTCGCGAGGGGCCAGCTCAACGTGAGCGTGGTCGTGGCACGCCTCGCCACGGCGGGTGACGCGGCACCCATCCAACCCGATGTGGAGCGGGCGAGAGGGTACGTCGAGGCGCTTCGCTCCTTGCAGCGGGAGCTTGGACTCGAGGGTCAGCTGGACGTTTCCGTTCTCGCGCGATTTCGAGACGTCTTTCGGGACGAGGACCCGCTCGAAGGGAAGCCGGAAGTCTCGGAGGCTGTGCTCCTGGAGGCCCTCGATGAGGCGGCCAAGGGGCTTCGCGCCATGAGAGAAGAGGAGGGCGCGGCTCTCGCGACGGACCTCCACGCCCGCCTTGCTGCGATGGAAGGGCAGCTTCGGGAGGTGGAGACGCTCGCTCCCGCACGCCTCGTCGCGGAACGAGACCGCCTCCGAGCGGCCATCGCGAAGCTTCTCGACGGCGCGGTCACGGTCGACGAGGAGCGCCTCGCGAGGGAGGTCGCGCACCTGGCAGAGCGCTGGGACATCCACGAGGAGATCGTGCGGTTTCGTTCGCACGTCGCGCTCTTCCGCGAGACGCTGCGGGCGGGCGCCGCGGACGGCGTGGGGAAACGGCTCGGCTTCGTCGCGCAGGAGCTCCTGCGCGAGGCGAACACGATCGGGTCGAAGGCGAACGACGTGGAGATCTCCCGGAGGGTTGTCGCCCTGAAAGAGGAGATCGACCGGGTGCGAGAGCAGGTGGAGAACGTCGAGTGAGCGGCGACGCTCGAGACCGCGGATTCGCGCTCGTGCTCGCCGGCCCGAGCGGGGCGGGGAAGACCACGATCACAAGGGAGCTGATCTCGCGATTTCCCGGCGACTTCGTGTTTTCAGTGTCCGCCACGACCAGGCCTCCGCGTCCCCTCGAGGAGAACGGGAAGGACTACGACTTCGTCTCGCCCCAGGAGTTTGAGAAGCTCATCGAGGGTCATGAGCTCATCGAGTGGGCGACCGTGCACGGGAATCTGTACGGCACGCCGAGGCGCAACGTCGAGCGCGCGATCGAGGGGGGCCACGTCGTGGTTCTCGACATCGACGTCCAAGGGGCCCGGCAGATCCGTGCATGCTTCAAGGATGCGGTTCTGGTCTTCGTGCTGCCGCCGTCGCCCGAGGTATTCTGGAGCCGGCTCACCGCGCGGGGCACTGAGGGCCCGAAGGAGCTCCGCAGCCGGATCCTGACGGCCGCGGAAGAGTTGGAGCAAGGCCTGGGCTTCGACTATTTCGTCGTAAACGACGATCTTGTGCACGCCACCGAGGTGGTGCGAACGATCGTGAAGGCGGAAACCTGTCGAGCGGCACGGGCCACCGCCGTCGCGGGCACGATCCGAGGTCTCCAAGCGGAGATCGCGCGGCTTGCGGATGCCGCGGGCGAACGTCCGGCCGGTCCCGGTCGGCGAGAAGAGGGAGCCGTGGGGCGCGGGCCGGGGTAGAAGGCGGTTCGAATTGGACGGGAGTGGTGGCTGTGGGTGCGCGGAAGTCGTGGAATCGACTGAGGTTCGAAGAAACCGAAGGTTTCGAGAAACCGACGAAGGAGTCACAGAGTGAGGGTTTTTACGCCAGCACAGCTCGCCGGCCACACCGGCAGCAAATACCTGGGTGTTCTAGTGTCCGCGAAGTACGCGCGGGAGCTGAACTCCTTGCCTCGGGACCTGAAGCCGCTCGGAGAGGAAGAGAAGCTGACCACCCGGTCGCTCGACGCCCTCAGCTCAGGTCAGATCGAGTTCAGGCTCGTCGGACGACGGCGGGCCGAAGGCTAGAAGACTTGCGGGACGGACCGCTCGCTCCCCGCCCGCCTTGGGAAGGCCGGCGCGTGGTTCTGGGAGTGACGGGCGGGATCGCGGCCTATAAGGCCGTCCAGATCGCGCGCGACCTCACGGCCCTCGGGGCGGAGGTCGACGTGGTCCTGACCCCCACGGCAAAACGCTTCGTCGGCGCGCTGAGCTTCAGCGGGGTGACCGGCCGGCCCGTCGAAAGCCGCATGTTGTCTCCCGGCGGTGGGGCCCTTCACGTGAGGCTCGGCGCCGAGGCGGATGTCGTGGTCGTGGCCCCTGCGACCGCCGACCTTATCGCGCGGCTCGCCCAGGGCCGCGCCGACGACCTCCTCACCGCGGTCGTGCTCGCCGCGAAGGGTCCGGTGCTCCTCGCGCCGGCGATGAACGACCGCATGTTCGCGCATCCCCAAACCGTCCGTAACCTCGAGCACTGCCGGGACGTCCTCGGCTACCGGATCGTGGGCCCCACCACCGGCGCGCTCGCCGTGGGAGAAGGGGAGGGGGCTGGTCGCATGCTCGAGCCGGAGGAGATCCGGGAGCACGTGGGCCGTGCGCTCGGCGGAGATCCCACTTACGCCGGACGCCGGGTGCTCGTGACCGCGGGTCCGACGCGTGAGCCCATCGACCCGGTTCGCTTCGTGGGGAACCGCTCGTCGGGGCGTATGGGCTTCGCCCTCGCTAGAGAGGCGTGGCTGCGAGGGGCGGACGTCGTGCTCGTGACCGGCCCGTCGGAGCTCGCGCCGCCGTCGGACGTGACCGTCCGTCGGGTCGAAACCGCACGTGAGATGCTCGCGGCCGCGAAAGGTGAGGTGCCTGCCGCCCACTATCTGTTTTTCGCCGCCGCGGTGAGCGACTTCCGGCCCGCCGAGGCGCGGTCCGAAAAAATCAAGCGGGCCAACGCGAAGGGCGGCCTCGCGCTCGATCTGGTGGAGAATCCCGACGTGATCCTTGAGACGATCGCGCTCCGAAGACGGGACGCGACGGCGGTGGGGTTTGCGCTCGAGACCGAAGACATGGACGGTGGCGCGGGCCGGAAGCTCGAGGAGAAGCGACTCGACCTCGTCGTCGGGAACGACCCCGGGGAGTCGGGCGCCGGGTTCGAGGTCCCGACGAACCGCGTCACTCTGTACTTCCCTGACCGGACGGCCGAGGCGCTCCCTCTCATGACGAAAGAGGCGGTGGCGCGCGTGATTCTCGACCGAGCGGCGCGGTTCGCCGTCGGAAGGGCCTGACCCGCGGTGCCGATCAGCCGTGAGGATCTGGCGCGGCTCCTCCGACAGCGTCGTGAGCTCGGGGTCGAGAGCTTGGTCCTTGAGCGGCTTTCCGGAGAGGAAGCGCTCGCGGCTGCCCGGGCTGGCTCGCACGGCTCTGCCACGGCCCGATTCGGCTCGGGGGTCGCGGCGCCCCGACCGGGGGTAGGCACGAGCCGCGACCTTCCCGTGCTCGATCTCCCGGACGACCTGGACCAGCTTCGCGAGCTCGCGAGAGGATGCACCCGCTGCGGACTCTCGAAGGAGCGCACCCAAGCAGTCTTCTCGGACGGGAATCCCGCGGCCCAGGTCGCCGTCGTGGGGGAGGCCCCCGGCGCAAACGAAGACCGGACGGGCCTCCCGTTCGTCGGTGCCGCCGGAAAGCTCCTCGACCTCCTGCTCGCGACAGTCGACCTGTCGCGGGAAGAGTCGGTCTACATCTGCAACGTCATCAAGTGTCGTCCCCCGGGGAACCGGAATCCTCTGCCGGACGAAATTGCGTGCTGCTCGCCCTATCTCCGCAAGCAGATCGAGCTGGTTCGACCGCGGGCCATCCTCGCGGTGGGCAACTTCGCGGCCCAGCTTCTAGTCGGGCGCTCCGAGCCCCTGGGAAAGCTGCGGGGCCGCGTGTATGCTTACGACGGCACGCCGCTCGTCGTCACGTACCACCCGGCCGCGCTCCTCAGAAGTCCCGCCTGGACTCGACCGACGTGGGAGGATTTGCAGCTGCTGTGTCGGGTCCTGGACGGGGTGGAATCATAAATCAATGCATGAGTTAACGCTGGTCATGTGACGTGAGACTTTAAGTAATGGGGCCCACCCCCACCCCCAGAACGGACCTCGAAGCCCGGACGCCCGCTCGGTACGACCGGGAACCGCCCTACTCGCTCGAGGCGGAGGTATCCGTGCTCGGCGGGCTCCTCATCGACGCGGAGTCGGTCCTCAAGCTCGAGGACGTGGTCGACGACTCGATGTTCTTCCGGGAGGCGCACCGGATCCTCTTCCGCTCGATCCGGCATCTGCACGAAAAGCGCATGGGGATCGACGTCGTCACGGTGGGAGACCACCTGAGGACCACTGGCGAGATCGAGCGCGCCGGCGGCATGGAATACCTCGCGGAGCTCCTCGACGCGGTCCCCACCGCAGCCAACATCCAGTACCACGCGCGGATCGTCCGAGATAAAGCGCTGCTCCGACGCCTGGTCGACGCGTCCACCCGCACGATCCAAGACGTCTACGAGCCGGGCGACCGCTCGGTCAACGAGCTCGTGGACGAAGCGGAGGCGCGCGTCTTCCAGGTCGCACAGAGCCACGACCGCCGCGGGTTCGTGTGGATCAAGGACCTGCTTTGGGAAGCTTTCGAGAACATCGAGAAGCTGCAGCAGACCAAGGGGGGGCTCACCGGCGTGCCCACCGGGTTCAGCCGACTCGACCAGATGACGACCGGGCTCCAGAGGGGCGACCTCGTGATCGTCGCGGCGCGGCCAGCGATGGGGAAGACCTCACTCGTGCTGAACATCGCGCAGAACGCGGCGATCGATCACAAGGTGCCGGTCGCGCTCTTTTCGCTCGAGATGTCGAAGGAGCAGCTCGTCTACCGTCTCCTCTGCTCGGAGGCGAGGGTCGATGCCCAGAAGCTCCGAACGGGCCGGCTCTCTCCGTCGGACTATCAGCGAATCGGTACCGCAGGCGCGAAGCTCAACACCGCGCCGATCTGGATCGACGACTCGCCCGGAGGGACGGTGCTCGACATGCGGGCGAAGGCCCGCCGACTCAAGAGTGAAGCCGGTCTCGGGCTTCTCGTGATCGACTACCTCCAGCTCATGGCCGGCACCGGAAGACAAGAGAGCCGTCAGCAAGAGGTCAGCCAGATCTCTCGTGGTCTCAAGAGCCTCGCGCGCGAGCTGGACACTCCGGTGATCGCGCTTTCCCAGCTCTCTCGCGGCCCCGAGCAGCGGACGGATCACCGACCGCAACTCTCGGACCTTCGTGATTCCGGATCGATCGAGCAGGATGCCGATCTGGTCATGTTTCTGTACCGCCCGGGCTACTACAGTGCGACGGGGCTCGATGAAGACGGGAACTCGCTCGAG
>Ga0326597_10014852_pt1 | contig 10191 bp, 8 predicted proteins | sample RVTome_12_FD_203789 | JGI IMG/M metagenome (GOLD analysis project Ga0326597, IMG submission 203789) | Soil microbial communities from uranium-contaminated site in the Upper Colorado River Basin, Wyoming, United States - RVT100D185 | ecosystem: Environmental > Terrestrial > Soil > Contaminated >...
CATGCCGCAAAAGGCCAGCAAAAATAGGGGCTTTAGCCCCTGAGGTTCGTCGTTGCTCCGCCAATTGGGCCATTGGGCGCATTGATGAGATAACTTCTATCCCGGCTGGATCGAGGAATCCTTCAATCGCTTCACCAGCTTGCCGAGATCCTGATACCGGAAGACCTCTTCCAGGTGGTTGGTCTCTTGGAGCACCGGATAGTATTCCTGCAATGCCTTTTCCGCCGGCCCTTTGACCAGCCGGTTCCACCATTCCACTACCTTCGCGTCCGAAGAAGCGGGACGGTAGTTGCAGAAGCGCTCGACGTATGGATCGTCGGGCGAAGTATCGTAGCGCATCATCAGGGACGACATGACTCCGTTCGAGAACGCGTCGTCCGCGGACAGCTCGGCGCCATGGTACTTCAGAATGGTTTCCATGATGATCGGGTGCCGCATGTTCACGACCGTGGAAGCCCAGGCGAATCCCGCCCGCATGTTCCGGCGTCCCTGCTCATCGGACGGTTCCTGCTGCGTCAGCGCCATCGCCCTCCAGGGTGTTCGCCAGCCCGGAATGAAATTCGGAGCCGAGAAATAGACCGCCCGCCCGGCCCCCCGGAACAGGTAGCCGACCGAGTCCGGGTCCACTTCGGCCAGCGCCCGGTGCACGGCCTTCATCACCGTCAGGCCGTGGAAGTTCCGCGCCACCAATCCGATCGACTCCAGCGCCGCGCCCGTATACCCCGGTCGGGAAGATTGCTTGCACAGTTCCACGATGTGGCTCACCGCCTTGCGGTACTCCTCGTGCGAGCTGTTGGGAGCAACCTTCAGAAGCGTCTGGTGCGCGAAGGATAATCCGATCCCGGCATGCAGCATCGTCATGCTCTTTGCGGGCAGGTCATGGAGCTGCGGGTCGGTCAGGACGTCCTTCGGCGTTTCGTTTCGCTCATACCACAGGTCGGCGTAGTAATGTCCCAGACCCTCCACCAGCCAGACGGACGGAAACGTCCCCGTCGCATAGCACCGCTCCACCAGTTCCCGCAGGGGAACGCGCTCGCCCTCGAATCCAAGCGTGGTGCCCACGTTCACCACCATCCGGATGATCTCGGCCGTGTTCATCGCATTGCGCCAGGCGATCTTGCTGTCCCGCCCGGGGATGAAGAACGAGATGGCTCCCGTTGCGGGAGGCAGCGCATGACTCATCAGGGCTAGAACTTTCGGATTCGGCGGCATAGTTCTCCACTCCCCATCCGGCAGCGCGTACGCTCACTTCGTAGCGGGCGAATTGTAGCTTTCTCCTTGTTTCACTGTCAAATGTTCTGGAACTGGTTTAACTGGTTTCAAAAAATGCTATTACTCGGTCTTGATCGTCAGGGCACGGCTTTACAGGTTGCGAAAAAAAATCCCGGAAGAGGTCTTCGTCAGGGCACGGCTTCAGCCGTGCCGCAAATGCCGCTAAGAATGGGGGCTTCAGCCCCTGAGGGCCAGTACGTTCCGGTCGATCGAGCCGGAAAAACCATTCTTGAAATCAGCTCTGGTGACAACGTTCGTTCCATCTATATTCTTGGTGTTCTCCGTGTCCTCTGTGGCTAATCTCCCGGATTCTCCCTCGGCGCCACAACCAGCGTCAGCTCCGACACGGCCTGAATCACGACCGTCGTGTTCTGCGGGATGGGCTGTTCCGGCGTTGCCGCGACCGCCCGCCAGAGCTCACCCTTCACCATCACGTAGCCTTCGGGGTCGAGCACATGCTGCGTCACGCCGGTCATTCCGATCAACAGCTCCGCCCCGGTCCGGTTGTCGATCTCATAGGCTTTCCGGACATAGGGATAAATGAAAAAATCTTTCGCCACGAACAGCAGAAACAGTCCCGCCGCAGCCGGGAGGGAAAGCCCCAGCCAGCGATGCGCCGTTCCCAGCAGGAGGAGCATCAGAATCCAGCCTGGAATCTGGAACAGGATGTATCGCCTGGAGACAAACGCCATCGCTATCCCGCTTTCCAACTCATCGTCAAAGCCGGTCCTGCGGTGAAAGGCATATAATACCGGTTTTGTAAGCGGGACGCCCGGACAAGAACCGATGCGTGAAATCAAGAACCCCAAAGTGATCGTTGCCAAAGGGCTGCTCTTTCTCGTCGCGGGCAGCGCGGCGGCGGTGTTGCTGCTGCTCGAGACTCCGACCCTCCGGTCGGTCCTGCTCCTGGGCGTGGCGATCTGGGCCTTCTGCCGCTTTTACTACTTTGCCTTCTACACTATGTGGACCCGTCGTATCGCTACTCGGGCCTGTTTTCTTTGGCAGGTTATCTGCTAGGGAAGGGAAAAAAGAAGGCTAGAGAAGCTTCGAAGACGGGGGAACATGGATAATAAAAGAAAGAGAAGCACCAGGGAGAGCCGGATATAGAAAAAACTGTGAAGCTGGTCATCCTGAGGAGAGGAGCGACGAAGGACCTGCTCGTCGTCTGACAAATTGGAATGGGTGTCCTGAAGAGGTAACGCCGGTCCTCAGATGAGGAAATTGCGGAGGTCTTGCCGATGACTCGTGAGGAAAAAATCGAACGCAAGGTGATCGTAAGCCTGAACCGTCTGGTTCATGACGAAGGAATTGAGTTGGAAAAGACAAGGCAGAGGGGATCCTTTTGGTATTTCCTGGGGGGTGGACTAATTTTCACGGCGCTATGCGTTGCACTGGGAGAATTGTTGCCCGCCTGGGCGGCAACGATAGTTGGATCGTTGGGCGGGCTCGGCGTGGGCCTGGGCGTCTTGTATGACAACTCGATCAACCAATGGCCCGCGCTCCGGCAATTCGTCAACGCGGAAAAACTCGCAGAGGTGGCGGCCCGGTACGAGTCGTAAACTCCATCTGATACTACCTGTAGTATCAGAATGACGCTGCCGCCTCTCTTCCGCTCTCGTTCCTCCGGTTGCGACCCCGGTGGACTGGAATTCACCGCAACCGAGACTTCCGAAGGAACCGAATGTACCGAAGGAACCGAATGTACCGAAGGAACCGAATGTACCGAAGGAACCGAGAGAACCGAATAAACCGAGGGAACCGAATGTGCCGAATTCTCGGCCTTCGGCTCCCCCAGCGACTCACCATTCACCACTCACGCTATTTTGCCAGCGGGTCAGGTCGAACCTGGAACTTGACGACCTTGCTGGTTTGCCCTTTGCCGCCTTCCAGGTGCTGCGGGGTGCGGTTGGCGTAGGTGGACCAGACTCCTCGGCCCTTCCAGCCGGCGTTCGCGTCGTCAATGCGGCCGTCGGCCCCTTTGGCGAAGAATCCCATCGGGTAGGGCACGCGCAGCGTGACGAACTGGCCGTCCTTCAGAGCCAGCAGTGCGTCGTTCTGGTTGCCCGTGGCGATGGGGGTGTTTTCGCCCAGCCCCAAGGTGTTGAACTGATCCACCCAGGTGAAGTAGCTGGCCTCGGCGCTGCCGGGTTTGTCGAGTCCCTTGAACTGCGGCCCCGGCATTTGGTAGAGCGTCCAGCCTTCGGGGCAGTGCTGCCCGGTTGCCTTCGGTCCGTTCAGCGGACCTGTGCATTTGCTGCGGTCGAAGCTCCCCATGTGCCCGCTGGCGAGCGGCACCCAGACCACGCCGTTGCGGTCAATGTGCATGCCGCGCGGTCCATACCCTTCCACGTCGTTCGGGTCCGGGGTGTTATACGGCGGCTCGTAGACTTCCGTCAGCGCCGTCACGGACGGGTTCGGCCCGGGATCGAGCCGGACGATCCTGCCCGGAAAGCCGAGCGACGATCCCCAGATCGTCCCGTCGGCCGGGTTCGGAGCCACGCCGTAGTAGCCGGCGTTGACTCGCTTGTCTTTGGTCGGATCAATCGGCCGGTCCGGCTCCACGTAGGCGTCCCGCTTGCCGTTGCCGTTGGTGTCCAGGATAAAGGGCGTCCAGCCCTGCGACGCCGCTTCGTCCCCCGTTTCGAAGTACATCTTCGTATTCAGCCAGCCGATCACCGGGCTGCCGCCGGCCCCGGCGCTCGACCACAGCGTGTGGTTCTCATCCTCCGCGAAGTACAGATGGTGATTGCCGTAGCACGTATCCACGGTCTTATACTCCTCGGTCCTCGGGTCGTAGACGGCAAGCTGCCGCGCAGGGCTGCGGGCGGGGAGCGGGAAGGCCTTGGCCGACGGATGGCTGGACCCCTTCTGACAGAAATCCGGGCTCACCGGGGGCCGAATTCTCGACGTCAGCCAGAGCCGCCCTTCCTGGTCCAGCATCGGGTTGTGCGCATTCGCCTGGCTATCCCAGATGACTTCGTCGCCCCAGTACGGGGAAGGCGCGGCATTGGCGTCTTCCGCCGTCGAAGGGGTGTTCGGGTCCCGAACCTTCAGAGGAATCCGGCTGGCCGTGTGCGTCACCGGATCGAGCACCGGCGCGTAATCCCCCGCCAGCTCCAGCGTCCCGTAAATCTTTCCGTTGGCGTTGACGGTGGGATTTCGCTGGTCGGAGGAAATTTCGTCATGGAGATACACCTTCGGGTCCGCCCAATCCCACAACGTTACGACGATGTTCCGCTCGACGCCTTGCGGGCGGGGCGGCTCCGGCGGCAGTTCGCCCGCCTTGATCCGGTCCGTCCAGTCGGCCAGCGACGCCAGCATGCGCTGCTGCCCGTTCTGGACTACATTCCTCACCATCTGCCCTCCGGCCTGCCCGGACTGAATCCTCCGCTGCCAGGCCTGCGTGGACGAATCGAAATGCCCGAGCGCTTCGGGAATCTCCCGCGTCGCCTTGTTGCCGAGTTGATGACACGTGGCGCAGCCGGCCAGCTTGACCCGCCACAGCCAGTCCTCTTGCGACTCCACTTCCGGCGAAATGCCGTTGCCCCGCGGCCCGGTTCCGGGGAACTCGCTCGCCTCGGGAATCTGGAGGAGGGAAAACCAGTAGATGGCCGGATAGTACTGTGCCGCCGCCGCCGCGCTGGGGGCTTGCACCGCCGTCAGATTCAGTCCCGTTCCGGGCGTGGCCTGCACCTTCTCGGAATCCACCAGCCCGTAGCCGCGCACCCAGACGTCGTAGCTCGCGTCCGGGAGATCGGGCAGGACATATCGCCCCTGGTCGTCGGTCACAACGATCCGCGCGAACTTGGTGGGCAGGTCCGTTGTTTCCGCAATCACCCACACGCCGGCTTCCGGCCCTTCGGCGCTGGCGACCACGCCGCCGATGTCGTCGTTGTCGATTGGCACGCCTGCGCTCTGGCATCCCGCCAGCAGCGCGATGGCGGCAATCAGAGCGAAGCTGGCCGGCCACCCAATGGAATGAGATACTCGCACTCTGTTCATGTTCCCTCCTTTTGTGAGACGGCAGGTAGTGCGCCGAATTTGCATGCGGTATTCTAGCATGGTTGTATTTGTTTGCGATTCCTCAGAAAATAGCGGATGGCTCCGACGGACTTGCCGGGAAGATGGGTTCCCGCCGGCAGGCTGGAAAACCGTATAGCAAGATCGGGGCATTTCTTGTACACTGATGAGCGACGTTCGGCGTTTTCTGTCACATCAAGGAGGTTCCATGAGGAAGATGTTTGGGTTTGTGATGGTTTCGCTTGTGTATCTATCGGTAATGAGCCTATCACTGCCGGCGCAGATGCCGGATTGGGCATACGCTATCCCCACGCCCGAGGATGAGGCGATGGCAGCAGAGGCTCAGCGGGAGCGTGCGGCGGACAAGAACATGTACAGCATTCCCGGCAGCGACCGCCAATTCACCCGGGCGCAGATCAGCAATCGCTACGGACCGGCCGACTGGTTTCCGGGCGATCATCCGCCGATGCCCGATATCGTAGCCCACGGCAAAGAATCCGCCGAAGTGTTTGCCTGCGGCCTGTGCCATATGCCGAACGGCAAAGGGCGCCAGGAGAACGCTCCCGTTTCGGGCTTGCCGATCCAGTATTTCATGCAGCAGTTGTACGATTTCCGGGACGGCAAACGGAACACCAGCGAGCCGCGCAAAGGCAACGTCGGCAGAATGATCCACTTCGCGAAGAATATTACCGAAGCGGAAATGCGGGCGGCTGCCGAATACTATGGCGCGATGCCCTGGACGAAGTGGATTCGGGTGGTCGAAACCGAGACCATCCCCAAGATGCACATTGCGGGCGGCATATTCATTCCGCTCGAAGGCAACGCGCGGGAGCCGCTCGGAAACCGCATCATTGAGACTCCGGAGAATCCCGAGCAAACCGAGAAGTTCCGCAACCCGCACTCCGGTTTCATCGCGTACGTGCCCGTCGGCGCCGTCAAGAAAGGCGAGACGCTGGCGACCTCCGGCGCGAAAACCGCGCAGTGCAGCATCTGCCATGGACCCGGCCTCAAGGGCCTCGGCCCGGTTCCCGGCATCGCCGGCCGTTCCCCGAGCTATCTGATGCGCCAGTTGTGGGACATGAAGACGGGTCATCGGGCGGGCGACTGGACGCGACTGATGGCTCCGGTCGTCGCTCCTCTGAGCCAGGAGGAGTTGACGAACATCGTAGCCTACGTGTCCTCGCTCAATCCGTAAGTGATGCTTTGCGGCCGGTGATTCCGCCGGATCGAAGACCATAGGGTTCTACAGGCAAGCCGTTTCTCATGCTCTTGACGGCTTGCCTGTAGGGCAAAAAAAACATTGGCCGGACGTCTCTAGCCGCCCCCTGCCATTCCGCCTCCGGGAATCCCTGTCCCCCGGAAGTATCCTGATACCTTGAACTGCAGAAACCGTGTGCCGACTACCTTCGACGATGGGTAATGCACTTCGTCGGCTTCCACGATGATCAAGTCGCCCTCTTTCCAGACCACCTTTCGAACTTCATCGCTGCCTGCCCGCTTCAGCTCCATCCCCATCTCCCCTTTGGGGCAGACGTACACCACCTCCCAGGCGTGGTGATGGTTCGAGCCTTCATGCGTGACGTACTCGCGGATGTATTCGCGATTTTGCCATTCAAACAGCCGGTTTCCGGCCATGCCGGCCAGGGCAAGCGTTCCCGTCGCCTCGTCGTCCGGCGGAACGAGGTTGATCCCGGTCTCCGGATATTCCACGTCACCCCAGACCGCCGGCATTTTCATGCTGATCATGTCTCGGACGATATGCCCGATCGCCATGCTGGATCCGTCGGTCAGCAGGCGGCCGTTTCTTTGCCGGGGAATCTCCAAAAACTTCGGCTCCTGCAGGCCCTTCTGCCACCGTTGCTCGAAGACATAATCACTCGAGGATAGAAACGCCGCGTCGCCGAAAATCTTCCGCATGAGCGGGGTGGACGTCATGGACAGGAATCGGGCTGGCTCCGTGGTCGAGGCGTTTCCGTGCTCATGCCACACGTTGAGCGATGGGGATACGACGTCGGAAGCGGCCCAGTCGTAGCGCTTCTTGTCGGCCCCGGCGCCGGTCCACATGTTCGTGTAGCCTTTCCCCGAAATAACGTAGATCATCTCTTCGGCCAGATGCCGGTGTGCGGGGAGTTTGCCTCCCGCCGGGATTTCAACCAGCGTGGCATCCATCTGGTGCAGGCGCCCTTCCCCATACCGCCCCTCACCCAAACGGGCGATGGCCGCGCCGTACTCCGCGTCGAACTTCACCGGGAGCGTTTTTAACTGCACGGTCTCCGGCCGGGCAGCAGCTTGTCCGAACAGCAACGTGCCTTGCCCCGTCAAGAGCGAAAGAATCACTGCCCAATAAACCAACGCCAAACCTTTTTTCGCGACCCTATCCTTTTCCATTGCGGGTCCTCCTGAATTGATCTTTTGCTTGCAACTCCGCTCGGCTCGCAACTCCTCTCTCGCGCGCAGAGCAGAAACATCGGTTCACTTGCGCGCAGTATACACCCATCCCGAGGCCGCTGCAGCAGGATTCGGAGATGGGTAGTGACTCAGTGTGCATTGGCATTGATGTTCTTTTTCTCTAGCCCAGGCGTTTACCTGGGTTCCCGTTTCGCCAAATCGAACAAGCCCCCTTTAGGGGGCGAAAGATTTTCAAACTGAGGCACTACCCGCGTCCGCAACCGCTTGACAGCATGGGAAAAGGAGGTGTATATCCTACTGCAGTGAAGGAATACAAGGAGTGGAGATGAAAATCATCGCAAGAGTCGGCTTCTGGATTCTGCCTGTGCTGGCAGTCACCTCTGCGGGCGCCGCCGTTGGCGATCTCCCGCTCGTGGATGCGGTGCGAAGCGGAGACAAGGCAGCCGTGCGCACCCTGTTGTCGCAGAGTGCGGACGTGAACGCGGCCCAGGCCGACGGCGCGACCGCGCTCGCTTGGGCAGCGCAGCGGGATGATCTCGAATCCGCCGGTTTGCTGATTCAGGCCGGCGCCAATGTGAACGCGGCGAATGAGTATGGCGCAACTCCTCTTTGGCTGGCCTGCCGCAGAGCCAACGCAGCCATGGTTGAGAAGTTGCTGCAAGCCGGAGCGAATCCCAACATGGCCCTGCTGACGGGCGAAACGCCTCTCATGGCGGCCGCCGACAGGGGAAGCCTCGACGTGCTGATGTTGCTCCTGGCTCACGGCGCGGACGTCAACGCGAAGGAAGCCCGTGGCGGGCAGTCGGCTCTCATGTGGGCCGTGGCGGAAAATCATTCGGACGTTGTCCGCGCGTTGGTGGACCAGGGTGCCGATGTCCGCGACCGGTCGACGGGCGGTTTCACGCCGCTGTTGTTCGCCGCCCAGCAGGGAGATGTGGATTCCGCGCGCATCCTGCTCGACGCGGGAGCGGACGTGAGTGAGGCGACCCCCAAGGATGGCAGCGCGCTGTTGATCGCCGCTGCCAGCGGCCACGACGAATTGGCCACGTTTTTCGTGGAACGGGGCGCGGACCCCAATGCGGTCGACTCGAAAGGCTTTACTGTGCTGCACGTAGTTGCTGCGCGCCGGGACATGCCGAACTCCATCCAGTCGTTGCTGGCACACCGGGCCGATCCGAACGCTCGCCTGACGAAAGACCCCCCGAACCGGCAAATTGAGGACGTCGTCCTGATTGGTGCGACGCCTTTGTTCCTGGCGGCCCAGGTCGGCAACACGACCGGAGTACGCCTTCTGGCGGAGAGCGGCGCGGATCCGAACGCAAAGACAAAAGAAAATACAACCCCGCTGATGGTGGCCGCGGGAGTCGGAAGGTTCCAGGACGACCGGTTCGTTACCTCATCCAGGGCTGGCCGGATCGAGACCGCCAAGCTGCTCGTGGAGCTGGGCGCCGACGTCAACGCCGTGGGGGAAAATGGCTGGACTCCTCTGCACGGCGCGGCGTACACGGGCTCGGACGAAACCATTCAGCTTCTGGTGGACCGTGGGGCGTCGATCGACAAGATGGACCGCTTCGGACAGACGCCGCTCAGTATCGCCGAGGGTGTGATTACGGTCGGCTTAGGAGACGACGCCGATCGCAGGGCGCGCAACGTTCGCCCGGATACGGCGGCCCTGCTCCTCAAACTGGGAGCCACCCCGGTGGAACAAGCCGGCGTCCAGATCGTCATCCGCAAAATCCAGTGATGAGATGAGGGAAAGCTTGAGTTCGCCCGGCTGCGCGAAGAAGCCCGTCGGAAGCATCCTTACCTGTTCGCCAGTTGACATGTAACCGCGTAGCCGTCTATGCTTTACTGTTTTAATGGCTTCCAGGAGACGATGTTGTGGCTGCGTTGACGATCCCTAAAGAATACGAGCGCGGAATTGCAGAGATCAAGGCGCTGTCAGTCGCCGATGCCCATCAAATCAAAGAGAGTTTCGAAGAAGCAGGCGCTGCCGGTTATGCAGTCATCGTTATGAAACTTCGGCAACTTTTCCCTAATGCTGACATTGAGGCGATGGCTGAGGCGCTGCAATCTCTTTACTTTCTTCGTTACCATGCAGATGTATCCATCGATGAATTTTTGGATGATGTGCTTACAGCAATCAGAGAAAGCGCGAGTCCGGACATTCAGACATCCGATCCGAAAGAACTTGCGAATCTTCGGACTAAATTGACAGCACTATTGACGATTCGGCCCCTGGCCGCTCAATCAAAGGCTCAGGGTTTACGAACCGATTTCGCTAACATTTTTTGGAATGCGAAGGTGATTTCGGACATTCGGCCAATTTGGGACGGAGATGTCACGCAGCCACCAGAAGGCGTTGTAATGACGCACACGCTCAAGTTGGAGTATCACTGCATTGGCGGCCACGGCGAGCTTTATTTATCGATGGATGCTGATGACATTGAGCTGTTGTCGGCTGCTCTCCGACGAGCACAAGATAAGGCG
>Ga0326597_10014853_pt1 | contig 10191 bp, 5 predicted proteins | sample RVTome_12_FD_203789 | JGI IMG/M metagenome (GOLD analysis project Ga0326597, IMG submission 203789) | Soil microbial communities from uranium-contaminated site in the Upper Colorado River Basin, Wyoming, United States - RVT100D185 | ecosystem: Environmental > Terrestrial > Soil > Contaminated >...
CAACTACGCCCTGGCTCACTACTATCTGGGTCTCACGCAATTGCGATTGGGCAACGGCAAGGGCGCCAGACGCTCGTTTGCCAATGTTCTCTCCGCGACTGCCGCGTTGCCGGCGGATCAGCGATTCAACGAAGCGGAGGACATGACGGTCGACGAACTTCGGCAACTATCAGAAATGCAGCTCTCAACCTTGGAAACGCCATGAACAAGACAAAACAGACAATCGATTGGCAGAAAATCCACGAGCGGCTGGCGGCCGGTCGCGACTCGCTCGACCGGGCCTTTGTCCTGGACGAGCGCAGCAAGCGGGATCGACTGCGCCAGCGCGCCCAGCAACTGGCGCGGCGCGGATCGCGACACCACAGCGAAGGGCCAACGCTTCGCGTCCTGGTGTTCGTTCGCGACGGGCAGCGCCTGGGAGTACCGCTGAAATACGTGGAGCAGGTGGAACGGCTGGGCGCCTATACGCCCGTACCCGGGGGAGTTGAAACCCTGTTGGGCGTGGCGAACTGCGACGGCGAGGTGCACTGCGTGATGGACCTCCGGCCTTTGATTGGAACCAGCGCGAGCGACAACGCGCCTGAAGGCTATCTTGTGCTGATGAAGTGGAATGAGCTGGTGTTGGGAGTCCTCGCCGACCAGATCGAGGAGGCGGCCACGTTCCGTGAAAACGACATTTGCGCGCCCGAGAACGAATCCGCTGAGTACCTTCGCCTGTCGAGCGGTATTGGTCCCCAGCACACGGTGCTGTTGGACATTGAAAAACTGTTTGCCGCTTTGGTGCAGGTGACGTGTAGTTAACCAAAACCTTTTTATGTCGGAGAAGAAATGAAACTTACGATTGGAAACAAATTGGCCCTGTCATTCGGAGTGATCGTCGGCTTGATGACCCTCAGTTCGGCGCTGGTGTACTACAACATTGTTGTAATGCAGAGCAACATCGATGAGGTGGTCAACGAGGCCACGCCGACCGTACGGGCCTGCGATCTGTTGCTCAACGGCGTGAATCGCTCGATTGGTACCCTGCGCGGGTATCTGATCATGGGAGACACCGAGAAAGAGGCCGCTTATTTCCAAGCTGCTCGAGTGGAGGCTTGGCAGGAAATCGACGATTCGCTGGCGAAGCTGCAGAAATTCTCCGCGCAGTGGCAGCAGGAGAGCGAACGGAAACTCTTGGGAGAAATAGAACGCTCCGTCGAGAATCTGCGCAGCGTCCAACATCAGATCGAAGACGTCGGCCAAACCGAGGCGAACATCCCAGCGAAGCAATTACTTCTCGAAGAAATTGCCCCCCGCGCCGAGGAAAGTTTCAGCGTGCTCACGAAGCTGATCGAGTTCGAGACGGGACAGAACTCCAATCAAGACCGTTTCACTCTCCAGAAGACCGTAGCAGATATTCGAGGTCAAATCGCTCTCACGCTTTCCGATGCGAGGTGGTATCTGGCTGTTGGCAGTGTGGACGCCTTGCAGAAGCTCAAAGCAAGGTGGGGTTTGCACGAGCAAGCGTATGTGAAGATGGAGCAATGGGAGCCGAGTCTTTCACCGCAACAGCGGCAGTTTTGGGACCGGAACCGACAACTTCACGACAAACTTGTGCCTTTGCTGGACAAACTGGCAGTCCTGCGCGGCGCCGAAGATTGGAACAAAGCCCAATTCTTGATGGAATCGTCCGCCGTGCCAACCGCCAAAGGATTGAGAGACAAGCTCGACAAGATCACCGCTGCCGCGGAAAGCCGAAAACTGTCCATGCAGGAGGAAATGGCCGCTTCCGGAAGAGCAACCATCACTTCGTTGATCGTCGCCACGGCGGCGGCAGTTATCGCCGCGATCACCATTGCCGTCTATCTGACTCGCAAGCTCGTCTCCATGATCCGCGCTCTGACCGAACAAGCGAGTTCGATCGCCTCCGGCGACCTGAGAGGCGAAGGTCTGAAGCTGAAATCGGCCGACGAATTGGGGCAGTTAGCCGAGGGCTTCGATACGATGCTCGCCCGGCTGAAGGACCTCACCGGCCAGGTTATCTCGGTGACCGAAAACGTCAACTCGACCGCCGCGCAGATTTCCTCGTCGGCCAGCCAGCAGGCCTCCAGCACCAAGCAGCAGGCCAGCACCGTGCAGGAGATTACCAGCACGATGCAAGAGCTTGGCCAGACCGGCACACAGATTATCGACAAAGCGAAGGAACTCTCCACCGCCGCCGAGGCCAGCATGGAGACCAGCAAGAATGGCATGTCAGCCGTTCAGGAAACCAACCGCAGCATGGAAGCGATCCGCGAACAGGTCGAAGACGTGGCCGAGAACATCGTCGCACTGAGCGAGCGGACTCAGGCCATCGGCAACATCGTGGCGACCGTCAACGAAGTGGCGGAGCAATCGAATCTGTTGGCGCTGAACGCCACGATCGAGGCCGTCTCTGCCGGCGAGCAAGGCAGCCGCTTCTCCGTGGTGGCCAACGAGATGAAAAACCTCGCCGATCAGGCGAAGCAATGCACCGTCCAGGTTCGAGACCACCTCGGCGAAATTCAGAAGGGAATCAACAGCTCGGTGATGCTCACGGAGGAAGCGGTCAAGCGGGTGGAGGCCGGCAAACAGCGTGCCAAGGTCACCGAAGACACGATCCGGAAGATGTCGGACACGACCAATGAGAGCGTCAGGACCTTCCAACAGATCATCGGCGCCACCAACCAACAACAAATAGGCTTCGAACAAGTAACTCAAGGCATGGAGGAAATCCGCGAAGCGACCCAACAGACGGCCACGGGCACGTCGCAATTGGAGCAGGCCGTGGGCAGCTTGTCCGCGCTCAGTCACCAACTGAAAGCTGCCGTCGGGAGTTATCAACTGTGAACGACATCGACCGTCAGGTGCTCGCCGCCTTTCAGATCGAGCACAAAGAACACATCGAAGGCATTCGCTCGCTGGTCGACGATTTCGAGCGGTCCCCGTTCCAACCAGGCGACAGCCGATTCGACGAGGCCTTCCGGCTGGCACACAGCCTCAAGGGCGGTGCGCGGGTCTGCGATCTCCGCACCGTGGAGAGACTGGGGCACCAGCTCGAAGCCCTCTTTTCGTCCGTCCGGCAAGGCGAGTTGGCTTGGAGGTCCGATGTCGTCCACGTGGCGAAACTGGTCCTCGATGCCGTCGAGGACTGGATGGCGGCGCTGGCGGAGGGCGGGCAGCCGCCGGAGCCCGACGAGGCGCTCGCCGCCATTGATTACCTGCTCGCGGAAGCAGTCGGCCCACCGCAACCGACCACCGAACCGCAAGCACAGTCCGAGTTGCAAAAGGAACTTCGCGCCGCCTTCGCCGAGGAGTACACCGCGTACGTCGAATCCCTCAGACAGTTTCTCTTGAATCAGCAGTCCGACTCGGCCCCCGCCCAAGCAAGCGTCGAAGAAGCGTTTCGCAACGCCCACAGCCTCTACTGCGCCTCCCAGGCGGCCGAACTCGTGGCAGCGCAAGGCGTCGGCAAGCAACTGGTAGAGGTATTTGCCCCGCTCCGCCATCGACAAGAGCCTTGCGAAGCAAAACTGATTCACGATGTGCTGGCAATGTTGGAAGAATTGGAGTCGGTCGTTCGGCAGACGCTGAACGTATCCGTCACAGGGCAGAAGACGACCGAATCGAAGTCTGGATCGGAAATGACTTCCGCTGAGCTTGCCGAAGAGCGACCGTCAAGCGACGCCAAATCACCCAACTCCGCCGGCACGGTGCGGGTGCAAGCAACCTCTCTCGATCATCTTGTGCGCAGCTCCGCCCAACTGTTAAGTGAGCTCAATTGTCAGGACCAAGTGGAAGCGGAACTTGGCAAGCTCAGCCGAGAAGTGGACGCGATGCGGCTCGATCGGCGCAACTTGCGTCATCTTTCCTCCCCAGGGCTCGACGGTCGAAGCGATTCGCCGCACTTTGGCCGACTCGTGAATTACCTCGAAGGCATCGACCGGCGACTCGAGTCCCTCGCGCGGCAAGCCCAGAGACTCCACCGACTGCACAGCCGCCACGAATGGTTGCTCCGCAGTCGCGGGCAGCAGATTCACGAATCCGCGCAACAAGCGAGGATGATCCCCGTGGAAAGTGTTTGCCAAGGCTTGCGGAAGATGGTCCGCGATCTGGCCAAGCACCAAAACAAGCAAGTCGACTTCAGCCTGCGCGGCTTGGAGCAACGGGCCGATCGACTGGTCCTTCAGGCGTTGAAGGACCCGCTGATCCACGTGCTGCGCAATGCGGTGGTCCACGGCGTCGAGTCGGTTGACGAGCGCATCGCGGCGGGAAAACCGACAGCCGGTCAGATTCAATTGACGGTCGAGACAACCAGCAACCGGTTGCGGATCTGCATCGCCGACGATGGCCACGGACTCGATGGGGACGCGATCCGAGACCGAGCGGTTCAACTCGGATTGGTTTCGGCCGCAGACGCCGGACCGCAGAGCAACGATCTGGCGAAACTCGTGCTGCAACCGGGATTCTCCACCCAACAGCAAGTCTCGGAGCTCGCGGGGCGCGGGATGGGGCTGTCTGTCGTCCAGGAAGCGGTGACCCGACTCCAAGGAGAGGTACGCGTCAGCAGCCAGCCTCGGACCGGCACGCGAGTCGAGATCGAGGTGCCCCACTCCGTCTCCACGCGTCGCGTCTTGCTGGTCCGTTCCACCGACCAGACCTACGCCATCGGCGTGTCGAACATCGAACAACTGCTCCGAGTGCCCCTCGACAAGATCGAATTCCTGGAGGGCAAGCCGGTGGTTATGCACCGGCGGCAACCCATCCCGCTGGTTACACTGCGAGAGCTTCTCTCGTTGTCGGATGAAGCGTACGGAGTGCAAAGCGATCAAGTGTCGGTCGTGATTCTCAGATCGGGCAAGAATCTCGTCGCCCTGGGAGTCGACGCCCTGTTGGCGGAGCGCGAAACGCTAGTCCAGGAACTGACCGGCCCGGCGGCTGCCGTGCCGCACTTCTCGGGCGCCCTCTTGTTGGGCGATGGGAGCGTGGCCCTGGTTCTCAATCCCCAGCAAGTCATCGAGCGGCCCCGCTCCCAGTGCTCGATAACGACGACTGCCAACCGCGCTGCCCGCGCCGACGAAAAACCGCCCTTGGTGCTCGTTGTCGACGACTCGTTCACGACGCGAACGCTGGAGAAAAGCATTCTTGAAGCGCACGGCTTCGAGGTGCAAATCGCCGTCGACGGAGTCGAAGCTTTGGCGTTGCTCCGGTCCCAGCACGTCGATCTGGTGATCTCTGATATCGAAATGCCCCGGATGGACGGGTTTGAGCTCCTGGAAAAAGTGAAAGCCGACAACCGGCTGAAGAATTTGCCCATCGTCCTGGTCACGTCGCGAGACAAGACCGAGGACAGAGAAATCGGACTGAATCTCGGGGCGAATGCCTACATCGTCAAGCAGAAGTTCAACCACCAGGAACTGCTGGACACGATACGACAAATCCTGTGATCCCCTTGGAACGAACCGCCATGAATCGAATCCGCGTACTGATCATCGAAGACTCGCGCGTGGTACGAGAGTTTCTCGAACACATCATTTCCAGGGATCCCCGCCTGGAGGTCGTCGGTTCCGCCGCCTCGGCCGAGGAGGGCATCCGCCTCTTGCCGCGGGTCCAGCCCGACGTGATCTCCCTGGACATTCGGCTGCCAGGCATGAACGGCTTTGAGGCGACCCGCCAGATCATGAGCCAGCGTCCCACGCCGATCGTCGTCGTCTCGGCGAGCGTCGAAGCCGAGGACCTGAACATCACGATGAACGCTCTCAAAGCAGGCGCGTTGACGGTCGTGGAGAAACCGGTCGGCACGACGCACGAAGACTACGAGGCGCTGGCGCAACGGCTCTGCACGCAGTTGGCCGTGATGAGCCAAGTGGCCGTGATCCGCCAGCGTTTCAACCGCCCACGGCCAGACCGTCACGGCGTCAACGGCGCTGCCCCGCCCAGGCCTCGGTTTTCACCCGGGCGATCCGATAGGCCGTTTCAGATGCTGGGGATGGTGGCGTCCACCGGCGGTCCGCGCGCCCTGCAACAGATTCTGAGTAACTTGCCGGCCGACTATCCTCTTCCCATCGCCCTTGTGCAACACATCAGCGACTGTTTTCACGAAGGCTTCGTGAGGTGGCTCGCCAATAGCTGTGCACTGAAGGTGATGGTTGCTCAACATTTACAACACCTCAAGCCGGGGCACGTCTACGTGGCGCCGCCGGACCACCATTTGACGGTCACGAACCGGGGTTTCGTGCTGAATCGTGAGGAGTTGGTTTGTCTCGAGCGGCCTTCGGGAACCGTGCTGCTGAATTCGATCGCGGATTGCTACGGTGGGGATGCGATTGGCGTGGTCTTGACCGGGATGGGCAACGACGGCGCCGCAGGGCTGGCGAAGCTCCATCAGGCAGGCGGATATACGATTGCCGAGGACGAGAGCACGGCCGTCATCAACGGCATGCCCGCCGCCGCGGTGCAGCTCCACGCGGTTCGCGAGAGTTTGCCCCTGGAGTGCATCTCGCCGCGGCTCATGGAGTTGGGCTTGAGCACGGAAAGGGTGGTGACGCCATGAATGAAGTCGCTCGCATTATTGTCGTCGAGGATTCGAAGACGCAGGCTACGAAGCTGCTCCGGCTCCTGGAAGAACAGGGTTGGAACGTCTTTTGGGCGGCGTCCGCTGACGCCGCTATGGAGGAAATCCAAATCAGCACGCCCGATCTGATCTTGCTCGACTTCTATCTGCCGGGGATTCGCGGTGACGAACTGTGCCGACGCATTCGCATGAACATCCACACACGCGGCATCCCGATTCTCATGTTGACGGCTGACGAAAAGGATGACGTCGAAATGCGCGGCTTGGAAAGTGGGGCCGACCTGTTCATACCCAAGTCGGTCGATCAAGACGTGTTGCTGGCCCGCATCCGCAGCCTGCTCAGTCGGCACGGAGAATCATCCTTGCAGTTGCCGAGCTCGGAGCAGAAGTTCCACAAAGCTCGGCTGCTGACGATCGACGACAGTGCGACGTTTTTGCAGCATCTTTGCCTGGAACTCGAGCAGGACGGCTACGCCGTCGAGCAGGCGACCAGCGGCGTGGCGGGACTGGAGATCCTCGAACGCGGTAGATTTGATTGCGTGTTGGTCGACCTGGTAATGCCCGACTTGGACGGCATCGAGGTCTGCCGGCGCATCGACGAAATGCGCCGCAAGACCGAATCTCCCGTCGCCGTGCTGATGCTCACCGGCAAGGAAAACAAGGACGATTTGACGCGGGCCCTGAACGCGGGCGCCGACGATTTTGTCGGCAAGTCGAGCGACATGGCCGTCCTGAAGGGCCGCATCCGTGCGCTTTTGAGACGCAAGTTCTTCCAGGAAGAGAACCAACGGATCGTGTTGGAACTCAAGAGCAAGGAACTGGAGGCCATTCAGGCTCGCGCCGAGAAGGAAACCGCCGAAGCCCGGGCAGTGCTTTACGAGGAATTGGAGAAAACCGCCGCGGAGCTGAAACGCTCGAAACAAGAACTCCAAGTGGCCAAGGAAGCCGCCGAAGAGGCGAGTCAAGCCAAAAGCGCCTTCTTGGCGAACATGAGCCACGAAATTCGCACGCCGATGAACGGCATCATCGGCATGACCGACCTGTTGATCAACACTCCACTCACGTCCCAGCAGCAGGAGTATCTGGGCATGGTGAAGCTGTCGGCCGAGTCGCTGCTGAGGTTGATCAATGACATTCTCGATTTCTCCAAGATCGAGGCCGGCATGATGGAACTGGAAGCCTTCGACATCGACCTCCGCGAATGCTTGGAAGAGGCGGTGCAGACGCTCGCCTTCGGGGCCATGCAGAAATCTCTCCAGCTCGAGCTGTCCGTGGCGCCTGATGTGCCTGAACGAGTTGTTGGGGACCCCGGACGCTTGAACCAAATCCTGATCAATCTGGTCGGCAACGCCGTGAAGTTCACCGAACGGGGCCAGATCGTTGTGAGCGTCGCCGTCCAGTCGCAGGCGGACCAAGAGGTCTGCCTGCAATTCTCGGTGCGCGACACCGGCATCGGCATCTCTCCCCAGGATCGGCAACGAATCTTCGACGCCTTCAACCAAGCCGACAGCTCCATGAGCCGCCGCTTCGGCGGCACGGGCTTAGGCCTGTCGATCTCCTCACAATTGGTCGAAATGATGCACGGCGAAATCTTTGTGGAGAGCGAATTGGGAGCAGGGTCCACGTTTCACTTTACCGCCCGGTTTCCCCTCGGCGTCGATCACCCGCAGGGGGTTCCCCGACAGAATGCCGAGTCCCCTCTAGTTCGCGTTCCCGTAGTTTCCGACAAAGCGAGCAGCCCAAGTGCCCCCTGGCAATCACTGCGGATACTTTTGGCCGAGGACAACGTCGTCAATCAGCATGTGGCCGTCAAGATGCTGGAACACCTGCGGCACGAGGTCGTGGTGGCGGGTAACGGAGCGGAGGCCGTGGGCAAATATGCCGAGGGCGTTTTCGATCTCGTGTTGATGGACGTGCAAATGCCCCAGATGAACGGTTTCGAGGCGACGGCGCGAATTCGAGACCTCCAACAGTCCTCCGGTCGCCGCGTGCCGATCATCGCGATGACGGCGCATGCCATGAAGGGAGACCGTGAGCGGTGCCTGGAAGCCGGGATGGACGCGTACGTTTCCAAGCCGATCGACAGTAAGTGGTTGCGTACCGTGATCGGCGCAACACTGCAATCTCAAGATCCGAAAAAGTCCCCCCCAGTTGCGGACCTACCCCGAGTCAACTTGGGGGAGAGCGTCGAATCGGAACGAACCGGCAACACGATCGATTGGGAGGCCGTGAGTGATCGCTATGCGGATTTCCCGTCGGCTCACGAAGAACTGGCCGACTTGTTCGTCTCCCAATGCCCGCAATGGAGGAGTGAGATCCAGCAGGCATTGGTGGAAGGCGAGGGGGAGAAGTTGATGAACACGGCTCACTCGTTACGGGGCGCTGCCGAGTCCATAGCGGCTGATCGCGTCGCTCACGCAGCCCTGCAACTGGAGGCTTGGGGACAAAAAGGGGATCGGTCCTCGGCAGCCAAACTGTGCGAACAACTGGTTTCCGAGTTGGATCGCGTCATTTCCGAGCTGGAACGCAGACGGAGTTGCCCCCAATACCAACCGCGGAACAGAGAGTGTGCACCAGTTAGCTAACCCACGACCCGGCAGGGTGACGAACATGACTCAGAATGGTGAGAAACCGACCAACGGGGACCGGCTGCTCTTGGTCGAGGACAGCCCGGTCCAGGCCCGCGAGATATCCCTGTTTCTCCAGGGAGAAGGTTATGTCGTTGACATCGCACCTACCGGAGAACAGGGACTGGAGCAACTCAAGCGTTCTCACTACGACTTGCTGCTGTGCGATCTGCATCTGCCGGGCGCGAACGGATTCGACATCTGCCGACAGGTTAAGGCACAGGCTTCCAGCGCGAAGCTGCCGGTGGTTCTGCTGACACGTTGGGCCGATCCGCTGAACGTATTGCGGGGGATGGAGGCGGGCGCCGACGGATTCATCAGCAAGGGCCAACGCCGCGCCGAAATTGTGCATCGCGTCCGGCGCGTGATCGAGCGATCCCGACAGGCACAACATTCCGATACGGGGAAGACGCGCGTGGTCTTTCTGGACACGGAATTCGAGCTGTCGGCCCGGCGCGAACAACTGCTGGAGGTCCTGCTGGCCGGTTTTGAGGATACGGTCTATCTCAACGGGAAGTTCGAAGAAGAAATGACCAAGCGGCTCGCCGCGCAAGCCGCCGAACGCGAGAAAGACGCCCAGTATCGCGCAATCTTCGAATCGGCCAACGATGCCATCGTCACTATCGACGAACGAGGCATCATCATCTCGGCCAATCCCACGACCGAGGAGGTGTTTGGCTATACGTTGCCGGAAGTAATTGGACACAGCGTCAGCAGGCTGATTCCTTCGCCGCATCGAGAACAGCACGACGATTATATCGCTCAGTACGTTGCGACGGGCGTCGGAGGCGACGTCATCGGGATTCGTCGCGAGGTCACCGGACAACGCAAGGACGGCACGCTGGCAAGTCTCGATTTGTCCGTAAGCGCTATAGTGCTTGACGACAGGCGACTCTTTACGGTTATTCTTCGCGACATTACGAGTCGGAAGAACGCTGAACGGATGCTGGAGCAATACTCCCAGGAATTGAAACGCAGCAACGCAGAACTGGA
>Ga0326597_10014854_pt1 | contig 10190 bp, 8 predicted proteins | sample RVTome_12_FD_203789 | JGI IMG/M metagenome (GOLD analysis project Ga0326597, IMG submission 203789) | Soil microbial communities from uranium-contaminated site in the Upper Colorado River Basin, Wyoming, United States - RVT100D185 | ecosystem: Environmental > Terrestrial > Soil > Contaminated >...
ATCCCTCGAGCACGATGGAGATAGGCAGGGCCGCCGCGAAGGCGCCGACGAGCGCGTCGATCGCGGCGAGCGCGAGCACGACGCCTGCGCTGCCGCCGAGGATCGACAAGACCAGTCCCTCGGTCAGAAGCCGGCAGTGCCCGTTCCAGTTGCGGTCCCGCGAGCGCCAGGCGTTCGGCGGCGGCTTCGGGCGTGACGCCGTCGGCCAGCCGGGCCACGAGAAAGAGGTTGTAGACGTCGGGACGGTCGAGGGTTCGCGGCGTCTCCCCTTCGAAGTCGTTCGAAATCGAATGGAAGACGCCCATCGGAAAGAAGAGCTCGGGGCCGAACACCATCATCGTCCCCGTGAATCCCCGAGGTGTGATGCCCACGACCGTGTAGGGCCGCTCGTTGACGCGAATGGTGGAGCCGACCAGGTCGAGCCTGGCCCCGGCGCGCTGCCAGTACTCATAGCTCGCCACGGCGACCGGGATGTCCTGTCTCGGGCGATCTTCGTCGGCCGTGAAGCCCCGGCCCTCGACGAGGGGCACGCCGAGCACGTCGAAGTAGTTGCGGGTGACCACCGCGGCGAACGTCCGGCGCGCGTCCCCGCCCTCGCTCACGCCGACCAGGGTCGGATTGTGTGCGAACACCCCGGCGAACACGTCGCGGTCCGACGCGATCTCGGCGTAGGCGGCATGGGAAAACGCTCGATACGAATCCGGCTGCGACGTCCTGCTCGAGTACAACTGCACGACGCGGTCAGGGTCGGCGAACGGCCGGCCCATGAACCCGAGGGCGTAGACGAGGCCGAACATGGCCGCGTTGAGGCCGATCCCGAGCGCGAGGACGGCGACCGCAGCGGTCGTGAACCCGGGTGTCCTGACGAGCTGGCGCAGCGAGAACTTGAGGTCTCCGATCCACGATTCCACGTCCGTCCTCCTCTTGAACGCGGCTGAATCCGGCAGTCGCGCCGCCGGCGGGCAGGTCCTCCCAGGAGGGACGCGCCCGGTCAGGCTATCAGACGGAATCCGGAGGCCGGCGTGTTCCGCCGATCCCGACGCGGGAGATCAGCCGGTCGCGGGTCGATTCCCGCGCATCGAGCGCGAGGCAGCCGAACTGGCACAGGCAGTCCAGGGTTGACGCATGTGGCTTCCAGAAGCTACTTTGAGGCATGCATGCCGTGGGCCTGAAAGTGCTTAAGAACAAGCTGGCTGAGTACGTCCGACTCGCCCGTGAGGGCGAGACCGTGCTCGTCACCGACCGCGACCGAGTGGTGGCCGAACTGGGCCCCCCGCGGCCCGACCGGGCGGGCTGGGTTGGCGACGCGCTGCTGGCCGAAGCCACGCGGAAAGGGTGGGTGAAGCAGCCGGTCATCTCGAATGCGGGACCGCCTCCACGCCTGCCCGTCGCGGACCGGGACACGCTGCTCCGCGAGCTCGAGTCGGACCGCGGTGACCGGTGATCTACCTCGACACGTCCGTTGCCCTCGCCTGCGTGCTGGCCGAAGACCGCGTCCCGCCCGACGGGCTCTGGGGTGAGCCGCTCATCGCGAGCCGACTCATCGAGTACGAGCTGTGGACGCGCATCAATGCGCGAGGACTTGCCCGCACCCACGGCGAGCCGATCCGGCAGTTGCTGCTGCGGCTGGCGCTGATCGAGCTGGTCGCTCCCGTGCTCGTGCGAGCGATCGAGCCGTTCCCGTCTCCGGTCCGGACGCTTGACGCGCTGCACCTGGCGTCGATCGACTTTCTCCGCGACCACGGGCAGGAGGTGCGGCTGGCGAGTTACGACGAGCGGCAGATTGCCGCGGCCCGGGCGATGGGGATTCACGTCCTCGAGCTCTCATCCTGAGTCGGCCGACTGCTTGACGACCGACTGGCGCTACGGCTCCCTCAACGCAACGTTCGGGTCCACGCTTGCGGCGCGACGCGCGGGGGCGTAGCAGGCGAGCAGCCCGGCGAGCAGCATTGGGACGGGCACGACCACGAGCGCCCAGGTATCCACCGCGGGCAGGAGCGCGAGCGAGAGCGGTCGCGCGCCCAGGCGCGCGATGACGCCGACGACAGTGCCGGCGACGACGCCCAGCAGCACCGGACTCATGCCTTCCCGCACGACGAGCGCGACGATCCGCCTCGCGTCGGCGCCCAGCGCCATCCGCACGCCGATCTCGCGCGTGCGCCGCCCGACGATGTGCGCGAGAACACCGAAGAGACCGGCCAGCGCGAGCACCAGAGCGAGCGACCCGAGCGCGGCTGCAAGCCCTGCCATTACGGCGAAGAACAGTAGCTCCGGCCTCGCCATCTGCATGCCGGTTCCCACGCTCGCGATGGCGATCTCCGGCGCCACGCGCGACATCGTGTCGCGCATCGGGCGCAGCCACGCGGCCGGATCGCCGCCCGTGCGCGCGATCAGCCACAGCGCGCGTTCGTGGTGCTGCGCCGGCGGCCGGTAGGCCGCCAGCGTCTCCCGCTCGCGTCCTGGCTGGCCCCGGTCGTCGGCGACGCCGATGACGGTGATGAGCTCGAGCGGATGCTCCGGCTCGCCGACCCACCGGCGACGCTGGAACTCGATCTTCCGGCCCAGCGGTTCGTCGCCGCCGAACAGCCGCTCCGCTGCGGCCTGGCTCAGAACGACGACGGGGTCCCGTCCGTCGGCGTCGCGCTCGTCGAACCCGCGGCCGCGGATGACAGGCGCACCCAACGTCTCGAACACCGACGGCGTGGCCGCCACGAGCTCGACGCTGGCGCCCCGGGTCTCACCCGGCAGACGAAGCGACGCGCCGGGCGTCTGACCCAGCGGCAGGCCCGACGTGACGGTCACGCCCTCGATGCCGGGCTGCTGTTGGAGCTGGCGGCTGACCGCATCGAGCAGGTGCCGCACGCGAATCGGATCGTCCTGCGCCGTGGTCCGCGTCGTCACGACCGCGATGCGGTCGAGATCGATGCCCACGTCCTCGGTCGCCAGCACGGCGGCCTGCTTCGTGGACAGCGCCGAAAGCAGCACGAGCACGACCGACACGGTCACCTGTCCGACGATCAGCCATCGACGACCCCGCCAGCGGGGTGCCGAGCTGGTGCCGTGGCCACCCGCGACCGGACTTCGGGCGCTGACCCGCAGCGATGCCAGCGACGGCACGACACCGAAGACCAGAAATGTCGCCGCAGTGGCGCCGGCGGCAAGCGTCAAGACGAAGGCGTCGAGACGGGGCGCGATTGCCAGCGTGACGTTCGCGTTGATCGGAAGGTCCCGCGTCAGCCAGGCCACAACACCGGCCGCGACCACGATGCCGCCCGCGCCTCCGGCGATCGCAAGAGCTCCACTCTCGACGAGTGACCCGCGGAGCAGCCGCCACCGTGACGCCCCAAGCGCGAGTCGAATCGCCATCTCGTGGCGGCGGGAGCTGTGACGAGCCAGCAGAAGGTTCGCCAGGTTCGTGCACGCGACCAGCAGCACGAGCAGCACGGCGACGATGGCCGCCACCGCAAGGCCCCACACGGCGTCCTGCTCCGCGAGGCCCACGTCGCGAAATGGAACGACCGCCCAGGGCCGGGTGTCGCGCCCGGTCCGGAGTCTCTCCGGCAGGTCCCTGCCAATCGGCGCAGCCTCATCCAACAGGCTGGCAATCCGGCGGACTTCGATTGCAGCTTCCTCGACCGTCTTCAGGGAGGCGAGGCGCGCCTTGACGTGCAGGCGACGGGAATCGCGGTCGTTGCGGGCGACGAGGGCGTCGGCGTCGTTCAGGGTGGTCCATGCTTCAAATGCGACCCACAGGTCGGTGCCGGCGATCGCCGAGTTGATGTTGCCGCCCCGGTAGCTTGCAGACGTCACCCCGACCACGGTGAACGTGCGGCCGTCGATCTTCAGCGTCCTACCAATGGCGTCAGCGCTCCGACCGAAGAGTTGGCTCCAGAGCCGGTCGCTCAGGACCGCCGCCGGCGCCGCTGCAGCCGCATCGTCGGCGGGCTGGATCAGCCGGCCTGCCGCCGGCTGGACGCCCATGATGTCGAAGTACTCCCCCGACACGGCTTCCCCGATAACCTGCTTCGCCTGGCCAGGTACCGCCACGGAGGCGAACACCCCCACCGCGACGGCCAGGCGGTCGAAGACCGTCTGCATCTCCCGCAGGTCGCGGTAGTCCAGCCACGCCATGGCCCGCATGGGGCCGCTGCCGGACCGGCGGTGCCGGACTTCAACGACCCGGTCGAGGTTCGGGACGTCCGGCGGACGGAGCATCACGGTGTAGATGGTCGCGTAGACCGCGGTGGCCACGCCGATGCCGAGGGCCAGCGTGGCGACGGCAAAGGCGCTGAAGAGAGGCGTGGCACGCAACCGCCTCAGGGCGTCGCGGACGTCGCGTCGAAAGTTCCGCATCGGATGTCCCTCCCCGACGCCCTGTCATCCTGCCTTCTGGAACGCGCGCCGCGCGTAGAGGTGCTCGAAGAGATTGCCCTCGTGCGGCTGGTCCCAGACGATAGCGTTGGTCTGGATCGGGCCGAGGTTGAGGCGGCCGACCAGGTCCGAGTCGAGCAGCCTGCCGATGAGCGCCCGATCGTCGGTGAGCGCGGTCACGACGAGGGTCTGGCCGAGGCACGCGGGCAGCGCCGCCGTCTCATCGGCGGTGACGTCCACGACGGCGACGTACGGGAACAGGAACTCGCGGTTGGCCAGGGGATGAGCGGATGACGCGCAGTGAATGACGGTCGGAAGCAGGAACGTGCTGCCGTCGTGCTTGACGAGGCGCGGACCCTGCCGATGCCGCGCCGTCATGTCCTCGGCGCCGGGCTCGGCGAGGCCGGCGTCGATCTGATTCGACAGATGCTCGGCGACCTGCGGGTTGACGAACGGCGCGATCGCCGCCTCCGAGTCGTCGGCCTTTTGGGGCACGATGGCGGCAAGCTTGCGCGCCAGCGCGTCGGCCAGCTCGCGGCCGTGGGCGGGCGTCCACACCCCCGATGCGTTCACGCACGAGCGCCCGCCGTTGTCGGCGACCGATCCGGCGATGAGATCGAGATGCTCGGCCCACCGGTCAGCCCGGTCCGGTCCGATGAGCACCTTGCTGTAGCCCGGGCCGTGCAGCTCGATACGCGGGTCGCCGGCAAACGCGCCGACGGCGCCCACGTCGCCGAAGAACATGCTGCGGCCGCAGCTCCGGACGATCTCGCCAGCCCCGGCGTGGCCGCTCGGGAAGAAACAGAACGCGTCGGCCGGCACGCCCGCCTTCATCAGGGCGTGCGCGATCCGCAACGGCGTCCAGGGCTCGGCGCTCCCCGGACGCAGCACGAGCGGCATCTTCAGCGGGATGGCCGGCACCCAGAGCCCATGGACGCCCGGCGAGTTATTGGGGAGGACGACGCCCAGCGACTTCGCGCGCGGGAAGAAGCTCACGGCCTGGCCGTTGAGCTCGCCGTAGCCGCGGTCGAGGACGGCCGGGTCGAGGCCGCGCGTGAGGCCGCTGAGAATCGCGCCGACGTTCTCCATCACCGACGCGACACGCTTCATGTTGCGCCGCACCATCCCGTACGGCATGCCCGTCGTCGCCGAGAGCTGCTCGACGTAGTCGTCTGGACGCTGAACGTCGTCGCCGACGGGCAGCGCGTCGTTGAGGAAGATGCCCGCGGCCAGGCGACACATCTCCACCAGCTCGGCGGTCGTGTGCGCCAGCAGGGACGCGCGCATCGCGTCCTGGGCGAGCAGATCCCGGCTGATCAGGCCGACGTTGGCCTGGCTGATCTCGACGAAGGGCCGGCCGGTCGCGTGGTGCGGGGCGCAGGCGACGTCGAGGCTCCGGTACGGGCGGCCGCGGCGGAGAAGAGGAACGTGGAGCATGGGCATAGTTTAGCGAAGGTCCGAAGGTCCGAAGGTCCGAAGGTCCGAAGGTCCAGATCTTCAGACGCGACTAGCTGCTAGTAACGCACCGCCTCGAGGTCAATGGCCGTGAGCACGCGTTGTCCGCTGGCATTCTTTCCGTACACCAGCGCGGTGCGGTCGTCGGGCTCGCCCAGCCACTGAAAGTCTCTCGTGACCGGGAGCTGGACCGTCCACACGGTGACCGAGCTCCCGAGCCGGACGCCGGAGACGACGAGGTATGCTCATGCTGATTCCGCATGAGCCTGCCGCTGCAGCGAAGGCTGATCTCGAGGCCGCCGCGTGGCTCGCGTGCGGTTGACCGGCCCCGTCGGAACGCCCGCGTCCCCCAGCGGCGACGATGACGGCGCCTCGGCCGCACCGGATCTCCGGTAGACTTACCCGCGGGCTGACTCCCAAACGCGATGCTGCTCCCTGGCACCCGCCTCGGAAGTTACGAGATCACCGCTGCCCTCGGGGCGGGCGGAATGGGTGAGGTCTACCGTGCGCGCGACAGCAAGCTCGGGCGCGAGGTGGCGATCAAGGCGCTGCCGGATGCCTTCGCGCAGGACCCGGAACGCGTCGCGCGGTTCGAGCGCGAGGCGAAGCTCCTCGCGTCGCTCAATCACTCCCACATCGCGCAGATCTACGGGCTCGAAGAGGCCGCGAGCGCGAAGTACCTGGGTACGGGACGCGAAGAGCCGTTCGGCAGCGAGGGGCTGGGGTACCTCTACCCCAGAATCTCTCTCGATGGGAAGCGGGTGGCGCTGTCCCTCGTCAATGCCCAAGAGCGCGACATCTATGTCTACGAGGTGGACCGCCAGGTGGCTACGCGCCTGACGTTTGGCTCGGCGGCCGAGGATAATCCGCAGTGGTCGGCCGACGGAGGGGCGGTCATGTTCCGATCGGACAGCGAGGGCGGGGGGATCTTCAGAGTGGCCGCGAGCGGCGTCGGCGATGTCGAGCGGCTCACGACCCGGGCCGGGTCGCCCTTCGCGGTGTCGCCGGATGGCGTCCTGGTCTTCGGTGAGACGGATCCGGCCACCAGGGACGATCTGTACATGCTGGCGGCCACTGCCGCACCGTCGCCCACGCCGCTGTTGCAGACGCCGTTCGATGAGGAGCACGCGGCGATCTCGCCGGACGGCCGGTGGCTCGCGTACACAACCGACGAGGCCGGTTGGGAGGACATCTACGTTCGACCGTTCCCCAACGTCAACGACGGAAAGCACCGGATCTCAACCGGTGGCGGCCGGGAACCCCTCTGGGGGCCGCGCGGTGGAGAGCTGTTCTTCCGGAGCAGCGGGAGCGTTATGGCCGTGCGCATCGACACCGAACCCGAGTTCCGTGCGTCGGCGCCCGTTGTGCTGTTCGAGGATGGCTACTTGGGAGGTGGTGGCGTGCAGTACGACATCGCGCCGGACGGCCAGCGTTTCCTGATGATCAAGCTGGCGACTGCCGGCGACGCCGCGAGATCGCCGCAGATCGTCGTGGTCCAGAACTGGCACAGCGAGCTTCAGCGGTTGGTGCCCGCTCGACGCTGAGGAGTCGGTACGTCACCCAGCGCGAGCCGCCGCCCGAGGCCGCCGCATGGCTCGCAACCGGTTGACGAGATCGCATCGGCGGGCCTCACCCGCGCGCGGCCACGAGATCGAAATGCAGGGAGCCGTCGCCAATCGCACCCGCCGATGCCAGCTCCGCCGCTCGTCGCGTCCAGAGCGACCACACCTCTTCCGGCCGCGTCAACGTCTCATCGTCGCCAAAGGCCGAGAGCGCCCGCACGCGGGGCTGGACGTCGAACACGAGCCGCAGGCAGTCCTGCGGATCCTGATCCTGCCGGGCCAGGCAGGCCGGATTGAACTCGACGAGCAGTCCCGGGCGGTGGCGTGACAGAAGCCGGGCGAGGCCGCGCAGCGCCGGCGGCTCGTGCCCCTCGACGTCCATCTTGACGAAGTCCAGCCGGGGCAAGCCGGCGAGCAGATCGTCGAGCGGAATGGACTGCACGAAGTGGCCGCCGCCCGCGACGGCCTCGCGCGGCGGCATCAGGCTGGTGTTCGATCGTCCCGTCAGCGAAAACACGCGGCGGGCATCGGACGCGGCGATTGGCAGCACCATCACGTTCGCCGCGCCGGTCATCCGGATCGTCCGGCAGAGCACCTGCACGTTGTCCGGGTTCGGCTCGACGGCGATGACGAGACCACTGGCGCCGACGATGGAGGACGCGAGGAAGGACATGGCGCCGATGTTGGCGCCGACGTCGAGGCAGACGTCGCCGGCGCGGAGCTCGTCGCGAAGCGCCTGCCGCACCGGCTCCTCATACGTGCGATAGCCGCTGATGATCGCGCCGAAGTCCGGATCGGCCGCGGGCACGAGCAGCTCGTATCCGCCGAGATCCACCCGCCGAAGCTCGCTCAGACGCTCGGCCTCCATCCGATCGTGGAACTCGTCGGAGCGCAGGAAGTCGTTGACCATCTCCGGCAGCGGGAGCCCGGCCCGGACCCGCCGGCGAAAGTGCTCGAGCCCGGACGGATCGGGCTCGCGCTTGAGGATCAGGCGATATGCGTAGTAGATGTCGGATTCAGTCGCCTGGCGTCCTGACGCGTGGGGGCGGAACAACCGAGTGAGCCAGCGCATCGGGCGCAGTATAGCCAAGGGGAACGGGCCGCACGCCGTGGGCCCCGGACCTTCGGACCCTCGGACCTGAGGTAGTCTTTACCCGCCATGAAGGCGGTTTCGCCCTCCGATCTCGACGCGCACGTCCGCGACATCGTCCGGTGGCACTTCGACCCGGCCACCGGCACGCCGTTCTGGCTCGAGTTTGCCAAGAAGCTCGACTGGGATCCCCGCACGGCGATTCGCACCTATGTGGACCTCGACCGCTTCGGGTTCTTTCAGGACGAGTGGCTCCGCGGAGGGCCGGTACGCCGGTGGGTGCCGAAGGCGTATGCCGACAGGCCCATCTACACGTTCGAGACCGGTGGATCAACCGGCGTGCCGAAGTCGCGAATCAACATCAACGACTTCCGGATCGACTACGAGATGTTCAGCGACACGCTGCCCGGCGAGTACTTCCCGAAGGGCAGCGACTGGCTGATGGTCGGCCCGTCGGGCCCCCGCCGGCTGCGCCTCGCGGTCGAGCACCTGGCGCAGCACCGCGGCGGCATCGCCTTCTGCGTGGACCTCGACCCGCGGTGGGTCATCAAGCTCATTAAAGCCCGGCAGATGGATCAGGTGGAGGCGTACAAGCGCCACGTCATCGATCAGGCGCTCACGCTGCTCAAGGCGCACGACACCATCCGGTGCCTGTTCATCACGCCGAAGCTGCTCGAGGCGCTGACCGAGCGCATCTCCCTCGAGAAGGCCGGCATCCGCGGCATCTTCTGCGGCGGCACCGAGATGACGCCGCAGTTCCACCGCTGGGTCCGCGAAGAAGTCCTGGGCGACGTCTTCTTCGCGCCGACCTACGGCAACACGCTGATGGGCCTGGCGGTGGGGAAGCCGTTCGACCCGAAGGACAACTACGCGATCATCTATTACCCCCCGCTCCCGCGCGCGGTCCTCGAGGTCGTCAAGCCGGACGAGCCGAGCAGGCTCGTGGGCTACGGCGAGACTGGCCGCGTGCGCCTGACGACGCTGACGAGGGAGTTCTTCATGCCGCGCTTCCTCGAGCGCGACGAGGCCGAGCGGGAGCCGCCGTGTGACGCGTATCCATGGGACGGCGTGCGGAACGTGAGGCCGTTCTCGAAGTTCCAGGCGTCGGTGACCGAGGGCGTGTACTGAAAGGCGCGGCGTCCCGGCTGTGACTACGCGAACAGGTCGCCCGCGAGGTACTTCAGCCCGGTGTCCACCGCAACGGTCGCCACGACCTTGCCAGGGCCGAGCTCGCGCGCGAGCGCGACCGCGGCGGCGATGTTCAGCGCGCTGGACGTGCCGACAAGAAGTCCTTCCTCGCGCGCCAGGCGGCGTGCCATCGCCCGCGCGTCCTCCTCGGCAATGCCGCGCGCCTCGTCGTACGGCTTGGCGGCCATGTGCGGGGGGACGCGTCCGGTCGCAATGCCCTCGACCCGGTGCGCGCCGCCGCGCCCCTGGGTCATCGCCGGAGAGCTCGTCGGTTCGAGCGCGACGATCCGGGCCCGGCACCCGCCCTCGCGCAGAGCCTGCGCCACGCCCCTCAGCATGCCGCCCGTGCCGACGGCTCCGCAGAACGCATCGAGCGATCCGCCCGTCTGCGCCAGGAGCTCGCGCCCGATTCCGGCGTATCCGTCTATCGCATCCGTGTTGTTGAACTGATCCGTCCAGAACGTGTCCGGCTCGCCCGCGAGTACGGCGATCGCTTCGGTGAATCGCTCGAACAACGCGGGTGT
>Ga0326597_10014855_pt1 | contig 10190 bp, 12 predicted proteins | sample RVTome_12_FD_203789 | JGI IMG/M metagenome (GOLD analysis project Ga0326597, IMG submission 203789) | Soil microbial communities from uranium-contaminated site in the Upper Colorado River Basin, Wyoming, United States - RVT100D185 | ecosystem: Environmental > Terrestrial > Soil > Contaminated >...
GAATATTATTTGCTTCTTGATCTGGCCGCCAAATTTCGACCCGACATGGTGGTTCTCATGTTTCATATCACTGATGTAACGGACGACTGGAGGTATGAAAAGAAAAAAGCCCTAGACCTCAATGGAAAAGCAATCGGGATAGATGGCACGAAGGAGAAGAGCGCGATCTACCAGATATTCGAAAAGTCGTCTTTGTTGCGAACCGTCGTCCAGAAGATCAAGAAATTACAGAAACAAGGGCTGATGGAAGAAGATCAATCAGTTGATTTGAGTGAATCATATTATGCAATGTTCAAAGACTCATACAGCCCCTCTGATGAGAAAGCCTGGGAATTGTCAAAGTCCTATTTGAAAAAAATCAAGGATTGGTCGGATGAAGCGGGTTGTTCCGTTTCTCCTGGTCGTGATTCCCGTCGGACCGCAAGTAGAGGATGTTGTTGAAGGTCCCGATGGAAGACATGTTTTTCCTCCTGCCTGGAGAAACCTGGAATCCGTGAAGATGCAGGAGATTCTGCAGGATTGGGCACGGGAGGCAGGAGTTGATTTCGTCGACCTCCTTCATCGTGCCAAAATATTCAAGCAGCAGGTCAAGGAAGGCAATCTGTTTTATGCGATGGACCAACACTTTACAGCAACCGGAAACGAGATCGCTGCAGACGCGATTTACGAAAAGATCGAGTCCTTGATGAGTCGCAACTGAACGGTCGTCGGCCTTCCGGAATTTCGGTGGCTCAGCGATCCGGCCCGAGTTCAGCGCAGCGGGGTCGGCTCGGCGAACCAGTGCCGGGTGCGGTTGCACGCAGCGCAGACGGACAGCATCACGGGCACTTCGACCAGAACTCCCACGACGGTCGCCAGAGCCGCGCCGGACTCGGGACCGTACAAGGAGATGGCGGTTGCCACCGCGAGCTCGAAGAAGTTGCTGGCACCGATCAGTGCACCCGGAGCTGCCACGTTGTGTGGCACCCGCACGAGCTTCATCAGGCCGTAAGCGAGGCTGGAATTGAAATAGACCTGAATCAGGATCGGAATCGCGATTAGTATGACGTGGAAGAACCGACTCGTGAGGTTTTCCGCCTGGAACGCAAAGATCAGCACCAAGGTTGCCAGCAGCGCAAGGGTCGTGACGGGCTGGAAGGTGGGCAGGAAACGGTTCTCGAACCATTCAGTGCCCTTTCCCCGCAACAGGAGGGCGCGACTGGCGCTACCCAGGGCCAGCGGGACGACGATGAAGACGACCACCGAGTAGAGCAGCACTTCGAAGGGGACCGTGAGATTGCTGGCTCCCGTGATGAGGAACGCGACGATCGGCGCAAAGAACAACAGCATGATGAGATCGTTCAGTGAGACCTGAACGAGCGTATACGCAGGGTCGCCGCCGGTCAGGTTCGACCAGACGAAGACCATCGCGGTACACGGGGCGGCTGCAAGAATGATGACGCCCGCGATGTATTGATCAGCGAGCGCATCCCCGATCCAGGGATGGAAGAGGTGCTTGAAGAAGAGCCAGCCGAGCAGGGCCATCGAAAAGGGTTTGACCAGCCAATTCACGAAGAGCGTCACGAGAATTCCGCGCGGGCGGCGGCGCACGCCGAGCACGCTGGCCAGGTCGATGCGAAGCATCATTGGATAGATCATCAGCCACAGCAGCACTGCAATCGGCACGTTGATCTGGCTGCCGTCGCCGAACTCGATCTGGCGGAGCGCGTCCGTCAGGCTGGGAAAAAGCTTTCCCAGCCCCACACCGAATAACATGCACAGAGCTACCCAGATCGACAACCATCGCTCGAAGACGTTGAGTCGCTTGGGTTGGTCCCGGGCGACATTCGCAGCTGTTGCTGCCTCGTTCATGTCTTCGCCTTCGAAGTCGGTTCGCTCTTTCCGATTTCGATCAAGCGCGATCGCAGGCTCGTAGGATCGAGTGATTCGATATCCAATTTCGTGAAGAGATCGATGCGCCTCTCCAAATCGGCGTAGATGCGCCGGAAAAGCGAGCGCTGCGCGTGCTCTGGGCCGGCGAAGGCGGCGGGGTCCTCGACTCCCCAGTGGGCGGTCATCGGATGGCCAGGCCACACCGGGCACGTCTCGCCAGCGGCGTTGTCGCAGACGGTGACCACGAAATCGAGGTTCGGCGCACCCGGCTGCGCGAACTCATCCCAGCTCTTGCTGCGAAGATTCGAGACGCCGTAGCCCTGCTCGCTGAGCGTCTCCAACGCCATCGGATGCGGGTGATCCTTGGGGTGACTCCCCGCGCTGTAAGCTCGGAATTGCCCGGCCCCGAGGCGATTGAGAATCGCCTCGGCCAGAATGCTCCGCGCAGAGTTTCCGGTGCAGAGGAACAGAGTGTTGTAGGTCTTGTCCATCGCACTCACGCGTTCACGCCGGTAAGTCACGCACAGCGAAGGTTGACCCGCGTCGAACTCAGTCGTGCTCGGTCTGCCGCGAGAACGTCGATCTCCGAAAGACAGGTATCGACGCAGCCGAGCAGGCTCGCTTGAAGCGGAGAGCGCTTTTTCGGAAGCGAGTAGAACTTCCATTTACCTTCGCGCCGGACTCGGAGGAGGTCCGCCTCTCGCAAGATCGCGAGATGCCGCGACACCTTCGGCTGGATTTCACCGAGCACCTCGCAGATGTCGCAGACGCACAATTCCCGCACGCAGAGCAAGTTGAGAATTCGCAGCCGAGTTTCATCTGCGAACGCTGCGAAGAGGCCAATCGGCGTCGGTAGCTGTGAAGCGGCCAGTGTTTTCATATACGGAAGATCATATATGTTAATCAACGAGCGTCAAGTGTGCTGCGCCGCACTGCCTCCGCATTCCGGGACCGAGTCGATTGGAGTGGCCGACCTCCCCACAAAACGCAATCAAGCGGTATTCGGTGTAGCGAGTAGGATAGGCTCCCAACGGGATCAGTCGGCTGGGGCAACCCATATGTCTCTCATCGCAGAACTCAAACAGCGCAACGTGTTTCGCGTGGCCGCGGGGCGTGCCGCGCGATGAAACACTCGAGAAGGGGCGGATTGCCGCCGAAAAAGCGCTCGCGTTGAATGATCAATTGGGCGAGGCCCACAACGCACTGGCGGCCATCAAACAGGACACCAACGACTTCGAGGGTGCCGAGCAATCCTTCAAGCGGGCGCTGGCACTCAACCCCAATCACGCCCTGACCTACCACTGGTACGGCTGGATGTTGCGCGAAAATCTGGGTCGACCCGAAGAGGCGTTCGAACTCCATAAACGAGCCGCCGAGCTGGGCCCGCAGGCGTTCTTCTCGAATTCGGCCATGAGCCTGTTGCAGCTACGGCTCGGGAATGAAGCGGAGGCGATCGAGCGCGCCCGCACGGCTAATGCTGCCGACGCCTAGATTACGGAGTTCTTCCTCAAGCCTCTCGAAACGCTTCGGGATCAAGCGCGGCGAGCGGGCCACTCTGGCGAAGCTCGGGCCTTGTACGAAAAACGCAATCCGGGGCTCATGAGCCGAGAAGATCCAAGAGTCGAGCGCAGAAATTTCGAAGCTGCGATCGGCCTCGCGTTGGTCGCACTGCACGTGGACGAACGAGACTACGCGAACCGGTTGCTGGACCGCTCCCTCGAAACTCTTCGAGAAGTTCCGCGCCTCGGTTCATTCGGCCATGGAATTGCCGACGTTCCGATCTACGCGATGCGCGGCGAATCGGCAAAGGCATTGGCGACGCTGCGGCGAGCCATCGACGAAGGCTGGCGCGCCTTCTGGTGGTACGATGTCGAACACGATCTGAGTCTCGAGTCGCTGCGCGGAGAACCCGAATTTCAGGCGATGATCGGAGAAATCGAAACCGAGATGGCCACCCAGCTGGCGCGGGTGCGCGAAATGGAACGCAACGGCGAGCTGGCGGCGATTCCCGATTTCTCGGTGGAATAGCCTCGTCGCAAGCCGCGAGGTTGGCGAAACCCGCGGTGGGTACCCTCAGTCCGAAGGCAGGCCTTTGGTCACCGGGCCGTGGCGCAGCGGCGCGCTGTCGTCCGCGAAGCCCTTGTAACGCGGCAGGTTGTCCGCAATGTCGAACCACGGAATGCGCTCGGGATAGAAGGCATGGGCGGTCGGCACCAGAACCTCCGGGTCGTCGAAGGTGCTGATGTGCATTTCGAAGATCGCCCCCAGGTCGCCACCGTCGCCCTCCCAGGTGAGCGGCGTCCCGCATTTGCCGCAAAACGCGCGGCCAACGCCAGGGGATGACGCATAGATCTTGCGCTCGTCGCCGCTGAACGCGACTTGATCGGCCTTGAATCCCGCCAGGGTCACCACCGGCGCACCGTTGTGCTTGCGGCAGCTTCGGCAGTGGCAGTGATTGACCGCGAAGGGCTCGCCCGTGCTCTCGTAACGCACTGCCCCGCACATGCAGCCTCCGGTCCGCTTCGTATCGCCACTCATGTCGTCCTCCAAGATGAACGCACAATCATAAACGCAATGTCAGGAGAAGAGAAGTGGCACTTACTCGCTAGCGACGCCGGGGGCGATCCGCTCGAGCATTCGCCGGGCGCGCAGCGGTACCTTCCCGGTGTCGATGAGTTCGGCCATCAGTTCACCGGCCGCTGGGCTCATGCAGACGCCGTCCCACGCAAAGCGCGACGCGATGTAACCGTTTTGCCATTCCGGTAGTCGGCCCATCACGGGCTTGTTGTGGGGAGGCGTTGGCGCCAAGGCGAGCAGATCGCCTCGATGTTCGAGGATCCTGGCGTCCTCGAGTGCGGGCAAAATCCGCGAGACACCCGTCAGGATCCCGAGCTTCACTTCTTCGGTCAGGCTGGCGTCGAAATTGGGCCGCTCGATGAAATCCGGGCCGAACATGGCGAGGATCACCTCGCCGTTTCGCTTGGGGAGGATCCAGTACTCTCCGGTTCCGAGGGTATGGAGCGGCAGGCCCCCCGGTAGGTTCGCGCGCAGACACTGGATGAGAAAGGGTCGGCAGCCGATCTCGCGGCCGAGCAAGGCGCTCACCTGTCCGGTCCAAGGGCCCGTGGCGAGCACCACTGCATCGGCTTGGAGTTCGCTTCCCGATCCGAGTCGGACGCCGGTGATCCTGTCGCCCTGCGTCGCAAAACCGACCACTTCTCCCTGCACGATTTCGGCGCCCAGCTTTTCCGCCGCTTGCGCCATGCTCAGCGTGAACTTGTAGGGTTCCACCTGCCCCGCGGGCTGGGTCATGCCGCCCACGTAGTCTGGATGCAGCGAAGGGAATTGTGCTCGCAGCGAATCGGAGTCGATCCAATCGCATTCGAAGCCGCCCACTTCGCGGTAGGGGCGAAGTAACTGCTGTGACCCACCCGCTTCTTCGAGTTCCCGCTGGGTTACCAGATTGGTGCTGGCTGTCTCGCAGTACTCGATGTCGATCCCGCCGCGCTCCGCCAGCTCGATCGCGAACTCCGGCATGCGGTCGTAGGACGCGCTGTGGAGGTAGAGCCAATGCTCGATGCTCTGACCGGGCGGCATCTCCGCGAGATTGATGGGGTCGCCGTTCATCCCTTCGCACCGCATCGTGTCGGACTTCTCGTGGGCGAGCATGGACGGCGCGTAGGTGAATACCGCCCAGGCCTTTCCCGACGCGCGCGTGGCGATGGATTCGCGCTCGACGATGCAAGCAGAGATTCCCCGACGGCCGAGGTGATAGGCAATCGAGCAGCCGATCGCCCCAGCTCCTATGACGATGACATCCTTTTGCGTTGACATGACGAGCCTCGTTGAGGTGATCGGCTCAATCCATCCGAAGTTGGCCGATGGCGCATCCGATCGAACGCGCGGGCCTCGCAGCCTCTACGGCCGATCTTCTGATTTAGTCGCACAATCCAAACTTGTCTTCGATGCCACACTCGCAAACTTCGGTCACCGAACTGGCTGTCATGACGCAAGATATAAAGCTAGCGGCTTGAGGGGTATCCACCCTCGAGTAGAAATCGTGCGCGCCCTTGCACCACGGGCTTGCTCCCCAACTCAGAACCCCTGACACGGTTTGATCGACTTCGCCACCAAATCTTCCAAAGAACAAGGGCGAGCCCGAATCCCCGAAGCAGATCGAATCTTCTCCCCGGGCATTGTTTTGAGTTGGAGTCATCCATAATTTAGATACACCCTGCAAAGTACCAATGTCGGCAATCCTACGGAATGACGCGCTCCCCTCGAAGTTTGTAGGGCCATTGCCACCCGGTTGATCTGGCGTTGCAGGTATGGATTTATGAAAGTTCACTCCATACCCAACGGCAGTCAGCGGCTGGCCCAGGAACTCGCTCTTGCGATTGAATGTTCGAAGCGGCGCGACTTCGAGCGGAGTAATGTCATCTATTGACGTTTCGAGTATCAACAGACTCAAGTCGGAAGACTCCTGAAAAATCAACAGGTCCAAAATTTTCGATGTCCCGTTCGTGTCAACGATTGGCGCATATTCCGGATGAACGACGCTCGCGAGCGCCTTGTGAAAGGTCGCGCCATTGGTAGTCCCCGGATTGCAAGCGACGTCATTTTTATTGGGGTGATCGATATCTTGCAAATAGCAGAAGAAATCGTTGTTCGATGCAGCGTTATCGAAACTCACCCAGTATTCCACAGCATAACCGGGAACCTCGGCCAACCTGGGTGTATCGAAAAATTGGCAGTGGCCTGCCGTGAGAAAAACATCTTCAGCGATCAGAGAGCCGGAGCAATAGGCGCCAGCAAATCGGACCGCTCCAAATACGGTTGTTACTGCTGCGATCCTTCCTACAGCGGGGAAATCATTGTCGGCGTCGAAGTCACCATCGTTGGCGGTGGACGAATTGGGTATCGACAAAATCATGAGCAGACCAGCGATACTCATTAGTCGGTCAAATTTTTTCATGGCCACGATCTCCCGGTGTATGTCGTCAAAGCCCGTGAGGCCGCAGGGGCGTTTTCGGAGGGGGAATTCTGGCTTCTCTATGCGACCAAATCGTGCATCGTAGATTCTCCTTCCTTCTTCATTTCAATGTCAAGAACTTCTTCTGTGGGATCGGCGGCTCACTCGTGGAAGAGCGTCGAGGAGAGGGTGACTCTGATGTGGGTCAATAACGGATAGGGGACTAGTGGCTCCGCGTGCCCCTTCGCTTTCGCCCTCGAATTGGAGCCGGATCCCGCGCATTCAGCGGATCCGTACCCATCACCATCACTTCCTGGCCGTCCTGGAAACCGTCACCGTCCGTATCGGCATTCAGAGCGTCCGTCCCAATGGCGGCCTCTTCTACGTCGAGTAGATCATCTCCGTCGCTGTCGGGGACTGTGCGAATGGCGTCACACCCCTCGAATGGGGTGCCGTCCAGCAGCTCTCCAGTGATACAGGCGTCGATGTCGCCGAACTCGATCCCAGCCTCCTCAACCCGGAAGTGCGCCAGGAGATCTGTTGATCCGTCGCTGTTAACGTCCTGAGGGTGGGGTCCGCGGAAATGGGCCAGAGACGCACCACCGGCTCCAAAGGCCAGCGTGGTTGTATCGACGTCCGCTACGTCGAAGCTGTCGGAGCCCAGAATGGCCACCGGAAGAACTCCTTCGAGGGACGGATTGATGGAGTTTGGATCGCTGCCGGGTTTGATGTCGGCTTCAACAGAGACGGTCGGCTCGCCGAGTACTGCGATCCACGCCTCGACATTGCCAGAAGGATTGGTGCCAGAGCCGACTATCGTGAGGCCATCGGCGGAAACGCCCGTCTCCCGACCGCCATAAAAGGGCCCGCACCCATTTAGGTGCCAGCCAGTGAGATCAAGCCCATAGTCGTCTTGGAGAACATGCTTCAAATTCCTCATCCCGGAAGACTCGTCCCAGACGAAAACAGTAGTTTCGAGACGGATCCCGGAGTAGGCGATGCCAACAATGACGCTTCCCCCAAGCGAAGCACCCATTGCAATACTCGCGTACGTTCCGGGAAGCAATCCCAGTTTCTCTACGCCATTTTCGGTCCACCGAGACGCTTCGGGTCTGCCCCAGATATCACTCACCGAGCCAACGATGACGGATCCATCCGGTGAGATTGCTTCGGCCTCGGAGCTTATCGGTCCCGGCGGCGCGATATTTCTGAACTCGCCCTCATCCCACACGACAGCGGAGAAAGCGCCAAACGGAACTCGATCGATCCCAACAATGATCGAGCCGTCCGCTGAGACTGCGTTCCCAATGGTCCCAAAGGTTCCATTCGAACGCGGTGTTCCGCCTGCTAGAACTTTGATTCCGGCGTTCTCAGCCCAACGGTACGCCTGGTAATTTGATGCCGAGGATTGCGATCCAATGCCAGTCCATCCAACGACCGTCGAGCCATCGGCCGAGATATCATTTGCGACGGACTCGTGGAAGGGGAGAATCAAGTTGAAGACTTCAATGCTTCCAGTCTCCCTCTTCCATCGAAACGCCCGTCTCTCGTCGTTCGTAGTAGCAATGTTCTGGGAAGTGCCGACTACGAAGGAGCCGTCGGCTGATACCCCTGTTGCGTAGCTAACGTCCTTTCCGGGCAGAACCCCGAGTCGAGTCAAGCCCGTATCAGCGTTCCAGACGTAGGCTTCCAACGGCGCGCGTGACACCAATGCGCGGCCCATTCCAACTACGGTCGAGCCATCTGCCGACACGGCGGAAGCGCATTCCGGCCCGAAACCAGCTGAATCGTCTCCGAGACCCATGAAATACGCGGCGCCTACCGCGGGCGACGCAAGCGACAGCCCGGCCGCGACGACAATCCAATGCTGGAGCGCAAATCTCAGCACGAGAATCTCCTATCAGATTCCTAAGACTTTGATTCAATCGCCCGGTATTTTACATGGGACTATATTCAAATAGCAAGATGATTGAGCCGATGTTGCGGAGACGGAACGCGGCCTTCTACCCAGTACTGAGGGGTGTGTCAGGGAGACGCGGAGCTGGGAGCCGCTAGCTCATTCCTGACACCACGGGCTGGCATCGGATCGAGGATCTTACGATTGAGCGGGCACTGCCGGATCGCATTGTCTTTTGATCGTCATGCTGACACAATACGTCCAGTGAATTCGGTCATTTCGACAGTCAGCTTCGGTGGAGGTAAATCGCAATGGCACAACGGATCCATCAAATCCTGGTGTTGATTCTTCTCATGGTGACGGCCACCAAAGGAGCCACGGAAATGATCGACGGTGTCGACGTCGATCGCGACGTTGCGACTCCTGTCGTTGTCGAAAACTCGGCGAGTCCGCTGGCGCTGGTAGCGCAACCTGATGCGACCGTAATTGACTTCGACGCGTTCCCCGCCCCTTGTGGGTTCAACCGCACCGCGGCGCTGCGAGACGAATTTGTCGATCTCGGAGTATTATTCGACGGGCCGGGCGAAAACGACGGGGGCGCCGTCCTCGACGAGTGCGGCAATTTCGGGGTATCAGGGCAAAGCTCGCCGAACTTATTGGCTTTCAACGAAAATTCACAGATGCCCGACGGAGGCACCCCGCGAAATCCGGAAACGCTCCTGTTCGATCCACTCGTGAGCCTCGTCAAGGTCATGGCGGGTAGCCGCACCAGCGAGGGTCAGCTGCTGACCATGACCGCTTTCGGACCCGATGGAGATCCCGTCGACGCGGATTCCCTGACCCTGACCCCCGAGCTACAGGCGTTGTCCGTCGCAGGATCGGGCATTCGCGAGGTCGTGATCAGCGGTCCCGGTGTCTTCGTGCTGGATGACCTCGCGTTCGTCGCGGCCGGCATCGAAGTCGATATTAGGCCCCGCAACGATCGCAATCGGATCAGACCGACTAGCAGAGGATTGATCCCGGTGGCCATTCTCGGCTCCGAGAGCTTCGATGTCGCGGACGCGGACGTAGCGACGCTCGCGTTCGGGCCCAGCGGTGCGTCGCGCGTGCACTCGCGCGGACCGCACTTCAAGGACGTGAACCGCGACGGCTGGACAGATCTCCTGGCGCACTTCCGTATCGATGAGACCGGGATTGCATTTGGCCAGATGGAGGCGTGCATCAGCGGTGCAACGCTCGATGGAACGCCCTTCAAGGGTTGTGACGCCATCAGCACGGTTCCCGACATGGACGGAGATGGTCTGCGTGACAGTCTCGAGAGTAGATTGGGAACGGACCCGCTCATCCCGGACACCGACGGAGACGGCTTCGGAGACGGCGCGGAAGTTCTCACGCTGGGAACCGATCCGCTGGATTCGCGAGATCTGCCTCCGCCCCCGCTCGAGTAGA
>Ga0326597_10014856_pt1 | contig 10189 bp, 5 predicted proteins | sample RVTome_12_FD_203789 | JGI IMG/M metagenome (GOLD analysis project Ga0326597, IMG submission 203789) | Soil microbial communities from uranium-contaminated site in the Upper Colorado River Basin, Wyoming, United States - RVT100D185 | ecosystem: Environmental > Terrestrial > Soil > Contaminated >...
CTCTGTTGCACAGTCCGGCTAATGAGGCCGCGCGACTCACATCCACAATTCACTAGCAGAGCCCGGACGATTCGATAAGGTGGAAAGCCATCCGACAGTGATCGTCAGGCCATCCCGGCAAGCCGACGAGCGGTGGTCGTTCTGGAGCTTCTTGAAGGCCTCTGCCTGTCCAACCAGGACGACAGATTGGCCGATGGCATCGGCTTGGCAATCAAGTAACCTTGGGCCATGTCGCATCCCATCCGTTGCAACGCCTCCAGCTGGCCCCGTGTTTCGACTCCTTCAGCAATGATCGAAAGCTTGCACCTGCGGGCCAGCGAGACGCATGCCGTCACGATCCCTCTTGCGCGGGCATCCGTCTCGACATCCGATACGAACGACCTGTCGATCTTGAGGATGCTGAACGGCAGGTTGCGGATACGGTCGAGACTTGAATAGCCGGTCCCGAAATCGTCGATCGCCAGCTCGAAGCCCTGGAGCCGTAAACGGGCGAGGGTTTCCATCATGGCGACCTGGTCGCTGCCTGCTCTCGATTCAGTCAGCTCGATGACCAGCGCCGCAGGTGACACATCAAACTGTCTCACGATCCTCATCAGCTTTTCGGGAAGACTGGCTTCGCACAGATCCGCGCCATCGAAGTTGACACAGACTTTATTTGGATGGCCACTTGCCCCGAGGCGAGCTGACTGCTCGACCGCCAGTCTCACCACCGTTTCAGCCATGGCAGGCATCAAACCGGCATCAGCCGCCAGGGGGAGAAACTGGCCCGGATGTACCAGCCCATGCTCTTCACTGTGCCACCGCGCCAGGGCCTCGAATGCCCACGGCGTTCCTGACACGATGTCGACTATCGGCTGCAGGACGATCTGTATTTCTCCATTCTCCATACCCTGCCGCAGATCCGCCGCCGGCATCGGCGGCTCTCGGGAATAGGGCAACCGGCCTACAGTGTCGCTGGCGGCCGCAGCAATGAATGAGCGCAGCCGATTGAGCCGGAATGGCTTCTTGAGGACACCGCCGATTTGCAGCCCTAGCGCTCTGCCGATCCTGGCTGCTGTTTCCAGCACGTCGGCGCTGCGTCCGCTCATCAGAACGATCTTGGACCCGACCTGGTAACGGGCCAGTTCTCCAAGCACCTGAATTCCGTCGATGCTCGGCATGACCAGATCGATGAAGACCACATCTTCGGAGCGTGGACGCAGCGCCAGCAGCGAGCATATGTCGCGAACAGCCACAACGGCCATCCCGGTCGGCTGAATCATGAGTTTCATGAATCGGCGGAAATCGCCGTCATCGTCGATCACCAGAACTCTTGGTGCGGCCCTGAAGCCTGATGTTTTCACCATTGCCTAGATTTCACTCTACGCATCCAACATCCGCAAACCGGAGTACAACGCAATCGGCTTAATATATATACCAGCCCATGCCTCGCGGTTGTAACCCAATTGTTTATTCATTGAGACAAATTCCCCGCGTTCTAACGTCGATGGTCTGGCCCGGCATCAGTCAATCGACTCCATTCTGACTTCGGTAAAGCGCGCCGTTATGGTGTGATCGTGTTTCCGCGATCGTTAATACCAGACGGTCTAATTGCATTGATACGCGGTGGCTGGTTTAGGTGGATGTTGTGCGTTCCCGGGTATGTTGCCAATGCCATGCACCAACAGCCATCAGTGAGCAGAATGACAATGGAGAGTGAAGTACTGGATGCGGACAATACCGTGGCTTATCAGGTCAGTGTCGGGCGGACTGCGCCACCACGCCGAAATGCCTTTCGGCCTCAGCTGCTCCTGGCCGACGATTCCGAGGCGGTCAGGGTCCTGATCGCATCGCTGCTCAGGCGCATGGGCTGCGATGTGGATGCCGTCGAACATGGCGAAGCCGCGTTGGGCCTTGCCCGGCATGTCCGCTATCACCTGATCCTACTGGATCTCGACATGCCTTTTATGGACGGCATCGCGACGGCGCGTGAAATCCGACGGCTGTCAAGCAACAGCGGCACACCGATCATGGCAGTTTCGGCCTTCCTGGAGGGGATCGGAGATCCGGGGGAGCGGAACAGGCTGTTCGATGGCGAAATCGCCAAGCCGGTCAGTGGCGAGCAGTTGCGTCGGATCCTCGTGCACGCATGGCCAACGCCGTCTGCTCCCGACCGGATCGCTCGGCATGGAGATCAGCACTTGCCGCTGGCGGATCGGGGCATTCTCAATGCCATAATCCTGCGCGCCGGGCGACAGACGTCTATCGATACAATCGACACCGCTATCGAGGAGATGCGGTCCTGTGCGGCACGGCTCGAAGTGGCGATCGCACGCGGCGACAGCGAGCCTCTGAAGCGTGCCGCATACAAGCTCAGTCGCATTGCGCTGAGCTGTGGCGCCGCCCGCCTTGCCCGCCGCGCCACGGTCCTTTCGATGATGGCAAGGAAAACCCCCGTCAGTGAACTGCGCAGCAGCATAACCCAGGTCCTCGGATGCATCGCCGCAACGACCCGAGAGCTGACGGAGATCGAGTACGAGGACTGACACGGCCGACGACGTAGCGCTGCATCCGGTGGATGCACATACCCCACGGATGCCCGGCTGGATGGCCGGGCATCCGATTGTCTGAGGCCTCGCAAAGGCAGCATTGTCGGCACCGGATCGCGTCGGCCCGGCCAGCGACTCTTGGCGGCCGCGCTCGACACATAGCAATCCCGCCGGCAGAAGGGCCCAACGATCCGCTTGAGCAGCCGGGGAGAGATGCAGGACAGGATCGTTGGGCCCGAATGAAACCATAGCGGTGCCGGCTGAAGATGGCATCAAATCCGGTTAAAGCCTTGTACCGATTGCGCGGGACCAGCGTTAACCACACAACGGCGCCGCCAGTCCGCTTTCTCCGTGGGCGGACTACTCGTCCAGAACCTTGCGCACTTTGGCAGCCAGTTCCTGACGGCGGTAGGGCTTGCCGAGCAGGTGGACGCCGGGGTCGAGGCGATCGTGATGGACAATGGCATTTTCCGTGTAGCCCGATGTAAAGAGCACCTTGATGCCCGGACGCAGCGCCCTCGCCGCCTCTGCCAACTGCCGGCCGTTCATGCCCCCCGGCATTACGATGTCGGTGAACAACAGATCGATGTGATGCATCTGCTTGAGCACCTCCAGCGCCGCCCGCCCGGAGGCGGCACCGGTTACGCGGTAGCCAAGCAGCCTGAGCTGAGCCTGCAGATGCTGGCGCACCAGGTCGTCGTCTTCGACCACCAGAATCTGTTCATCTCCGCCGACCACCTGCAGTTCCTCTGCAGTGGCTTGCAGCGCGCCGTCGGCGTGACCGCGAGGCAGATACAGCTTGACCGTCGTCCCATTGCCCACCTCGGAGTAGATCTTGGCGTGCCCCCTGGACTGCTTCACGAAGCCATACACCATGCTCAGGCCAAGGCCGCTGCCCTTGCCGACCTCCTTGGTCGTGAAGAACGGCTCGAACGCCCGCTCGGCAACATCGCGCGGCATGCCCGCACCGGTGTCCGAAACCGACACCATGACATATTGCCCAGGCTCCACCTCGTGGTGCTGCCGGGCATAGTTGTCGTCGAGTGTGGCATTCCCGGTCTCAAGCGTCAGGCGGCCACCGTCCGGCATGGCATCCCTGGCGTTGATGGCAAGATTCAGCAGCGCGACTTCGAGCTGGCCCGGGTCGACTTCGGCGGCCCACAGACCGCCTCCGCGCACCATCTCGATCTGGATGTCCTCGGCAAGCGTGCGCCTCAATAGTCGATCCATTCCGGCGAGGAGGCGATTCACGTCCAGCAATGCCGGCTCGAGCGGCTGACGGCGGGCAAAAGCGAGAAGCCGGTTGGTCAGTTCCGCGCCCCGTTCGGCCGCAGTCGCCGTCATCTCTGCCAGCAACCGGAGCTGCTGCTGGTCGGTCAGCCGCTCGGTCAGAAGCTCGGCATTCCCCAGGATGATGGTCAGCAGGTTGTTGAAGTCGTGGGCCACCCCGCCGGTGAGTTGGCCCACTGCCTCCAGCTTCTGCGATTGCCTCAGCTGCTCGTCGCGTTCGCGCTGCTCCGTCACGTCGATCATGCTGCCGAGCATGCGAATTGCCTTGCCATGCTCGTCACGAATGATGAACCCGCGATCGATCACGAAGACCGTTCGGCCGTCGCCGCACATGAAGCGGTAATCTTCCACCCAGTTCGCCTCACCACTTTCGGCGGCCTTATAGATGCCATGGAGGACACGGCTCCGGTCCTCCGGATGGATATGGTTCCTCCATGTTTCGGGGGCCTCCGGCTGCGTGGCGGAGATACTGCCGAGCAGCGAACAGCCGGCCTCGTTCCACCAAACCCTGCCTTGCACCAGATCCCAGTCCCAGATCACGTCGCTGGTGGCCTTGGCGATCAGTCGGAAGCGCGCGTCACTGACGCGCATCGCCTGTTCCGCGCGCTTGCGCTCGGTGATGTCGCGCTGGACTCCGACCCAATGGGTATAGCGGCCGTTTCCATCGGCAATCGGCGCCAAATCGACCTCCATACAGAACTCCTCACCGGACTTTGCGTAGTTGATCAACTCGGCCCGAACGGGCTTCCATTGCTTGAGTGCTTCGCGTATTCGGTTCAGTTCGCCGCGGCTGGAGTTGGGGCCCTGCAAGATGCGCGGCGTGTTGCCAATTGCCTCTTCCCTGCTGTAGCCGGTTCGGCGGACAAAAGCGTCGTTGACGTAGACGATCCTGGGTCCGTCAGGCGCGTCTATCGGCTCCGCTTCGGTGATCAGCAGTATGTCGTTCTGGCGCGCCACTGCCGTTTCCAGCAGTCGAAGCTGCTGGTCGCGGGCAAGATCGCGGGTCACGTCGCTGAAATAAACTGCCAGGCCATCGGGGATTGGATAGGCGCTGACCTGGAACCATGTGTCGAGATCCGAATAGAATTCGGTGAACCGGACCGTCTCACGTGTTGCGACAGCTCGCTCGTACTCTTTCTGGAACGTTGTTCCGACCGTTCCCGGGAACTCGTCCCAGACCACCTTGCCAATCAGCGTGGAGCGGCTGCGATCAAGCAGCCGTTCGGCCTGACCATTCAGAAATGTGAACCGCCAACCCTCGTCGACAGTGAAGAAGGCGTCGCTGATGTTTTCCAGCGTGTCGTGCAGACGGCGGGACAGATCCTCGGAACGCTCGCGCACCGCGACCAGTTCGGAGATGTCCTGGATGGCACCCTGCACGGCGACGATGGTACCATCGGAACTACGCTCCGCTTCGCCGATCGAGCGCACCCAAATACGGTTACCCTTTGCGGTGACGAATTGCAGAATCTCGTCAAAGGGCTTTCCGTCCCGGATGCAGGACCGAAAGGCCGCCTCGATAGGGGCGCGATGCGCCGGCACGTAATAATTGATCGCCTCCTCGATACTTATTTGTGTCCCTTCCGCCACCTCATGGATTGCCGCGGTCTCGGGTGACCATATGAGGCGATTCGGGTTCAGTTCCACTCTCCATCCGCCAAGCCGCGCGGCTCGGCCGGCGATGCTCAGCAGACGGGTCGCTTCGGCCAGCCGGGCGTCCGCCTCGAGCTGCGAGGTGATATCCTGTATGACACCCGTCAGCACTCGTCTATTCGGGCTGACGGTCAGTTCACCGACCCCTCGAACGTGAGCGATGGTTCCGTCAGACCGCACAATGCGGTGCTGAAAATGGAAGTCCGGCTCTGGATTCTTCTTGGATTTCTGGAATCCCGCGACCGTCGTGGCACGATCGTCGGGGTGCACCATCTCGATGTAGGCCGCAACTGTATGGCCGAATAGCTCACGCGTGGTCCCGTACATTTGATAGAGATTGTCTGACCACCACAGGGTGCCAGTCTCGAGGTCCAGCTTCCAGATGCCGAGTCCGAGCAAGCGCTGGGCCGTGCGCAGATTCGCCTCCTGCTCCTGCAGCCTAAGATTGGTCGCCTGGAACTGATGTGAAGCCGCCTCCGCCCTTCGCCGTGTCTGGGTTTCGTGCTCAAGCAGTCGCGCGGTCTGTCGCTCCAGCTCGACCAGTCGCGTTACATCGCGCGCCGACACAAGCCGCGCGATCTTTCCATCGTAGTCCAGTTGTCGAGACGCGGTGTGGACGAAGATAATCTCGCCGGACTTCAGCCGATGGCGCCAGACACCGCGCTCCTCTAGCCCGCGCTCCGCCGATGCCACCGCCTCGAGCAGCCTGTCCACGTCCTCCGCGGGTCTGATATCGGCGACGCTCATGGCGAGGAATTCGTCGCGGCGATAGCCGTATCGGCTTTGGGCCGACTCGTTGGCGTCAAGAAAGCGAAGGGTCTCCGGGTCATAGACCCACATCGGATCCGGATGGCTGTCGAAGAACGCGCGGCGGGAAAAATCAGTCATGGCCTTTGTTTCGACGTGACGAACTCGGGATGATCTCCGTGACAGCGACAGCTGCGCCGCATCGGCGCGACTCTAGCACGAAATCGTGGCCATGGCGTCCCGCAGGGCGAGTGGCGTGATGCGATTGGCCTTTTGGGTGGCACGATCCTTGCTTTGAGGGCATCGGTACAACATGATGAACGAAAGGTGGAGGTAATGATGAAAATGCTCTTTATTGGGACAGGTGCTGCGGCTTGCGTGCTCCTGCCCGGGCTCGCCATGGCGGGATCGGCCAGCTTCACCGTATCGGCCACGACGCAGCCGGCGATTTCGGTGAGCTGCTCGGAGGATCTGAACTTCGGCACTGTTTCGGTCGAACCGAACAACAGCGAAGGCACCATTACGGTTGACGCGACCAGCAATGCCACCGCATCCGGCTCCAACTCCGACGTTTACCCGGCCACTTCGGAATCCGGTCCCGCCGCCTGCACCATCACCAACAGTTCCAATTCGGACGCAACGGCACAGTTGAGCGCCACGAGCACCAGCACGTCGGGAGCCGAACTGTCGGACATCCGTCTCACGGACGGGGACAGCTCCTTGTCCGCTGACATAATGCTCGGCAAAGCCAGCGGGATCGGCAACGAGACGGTATATATCGGCGGGATACTCACTATTCCGGCCGACCATGTGGACTGGGGAACCTACTCGGAGACGATCACGCTGACCGTCACCGAGTGATCTTCGCCGGCTCTCAATAGGCCGGCATGATGGCGATGCGGAAGCTTGCGGCAAAGCTCTCGGGGGTCTTGCGCGCCGGAATGGTGAGGGTGCCGCCGATCGCAATGGTCGCCTGTCCGCGCAAGCCCAGCGTGCCAGTCCACTCGCCAGGGCCGGAGGGATGAAGCTGGGCGCCGCGGGCCACGGCCTCGAGGTTGCGAACCACATGCGGCTTTTGCGTCCGCTGGTCGCCTGCAATATTGAGTTCTGCCACGTCGAAGACCAGCGTGAATTCCGCACCCGCCGGACCGCAAATGCGGATGAACCCCGGCTCGGCACCGCCGCTGCTGCCCACGTCGCCCAGCGTGGCGACCCCGCCGTTGGGGCTCACCACCACCACCCCGCCGCCGTGCGCGGGCACCGAGATCTGTCCGAACGCCAGCCCTGACGCCTCCTCGATCTTCAGCTCCGGGCACTCGGCCCACGACGCGGCCGACCACCACGCCAGACCTGACAGGAGCACCGCCAGCCGCAACGGGAATTTCATAGCGCATCCTCCTGGACAGCGGGTACACCGCCGAACACGTCGTCGCCGTCATCCCAGTCGTCGAAGGCAGGCATCGTGAGGGTGCCCCTCAGGGCTATTCTGATGTCGATGCCGTCCAGCACCTCGCCGCCGGGATCCAACTTGACCTCTCGGTTGACAGGTTCGATCTCGATGTCTTGCAGTTTCTGGCCGTCGATGATTTCGACGACATAGGTGCCGGGCGGCAGGCGCTCGAAGAGGTAGAAGCCGTCGTCCATGGTTCTGACTTCCGCCACGTTTCGCCCGTGCGCATCGCTCAGACGCACCAGAACGCCGCCGACCGGGATGTCGTCCGTTTCGGTCGGCGCCGAAACGGTTCCGGCGATCTCGCCGCCGTCCACCACCGCCAACTCGAGTTCGAGAATGCGGCCGCGGCGCGGCTGAATGCTGAGCGGGCCGGCGGCGGACGTCCAGAACGGGTCGGCAAGGGTGGACGGATCGATGTCGATAACCAGCGGCCGGTCCACCGATTGGTTTCCAAAGACGGCTTCGCCGCCATCGTTGGTAAGCGTCTTGGGCCGCTGGCCATGGTCGAGGCGGAATCCGACCTCGGAGAGCGGCTGATCGACGCTGGAGTCGTACTGGCCATCGCCGTCCTGGTCGTAGTAAACGAACGGTGCGATCGCTCCCGCATCGGCCAAGCGCTGCGTTGTGGCGAACGGACGTCCGTCCCGGCGCGCCCCGAAGGAGAACGTCAGGCCGACGCCGACGGCAATTTCGCCGTCGTCGCTCCAGCTGCCATTGCCGCTGACATAACCGAAATCGAATTCGCGGCTGTAACTCGCATTCAGGTTGGTGCTGCCCGATTCGAGAGCATGGCTGATGCCAGCGCCGGCCGAGGAGCGCTCGTCGAGCCGGTAGCGCAGCGAGGCGGCGAGCGTCTCCAGCGAGGTGTCGGGCTTCAGCATGACGTTCGCCGTACCGCGCGCCCAAAAGTTGCCGGCGAGTAGGGACAGGGTGGGTGTGTAGACCAGGGCGTCGGTTGGCCCAAACCCGGGAGAAGTCGTCAGCCGGTAATCAAGTTTGTGGTCGGCGAACACCATGCCGATCCTGTGACGCATATCGACACCACCGCCGAAGCGGTGGCGGCCGTCCACATATCCATTGTGCTCGCCGCGCACGCCGATCAGCGTTTGGCCGAGCAGCGGCAGATCCATCGACTTACGAACCCGGGCGACGCCGGCGAGATTCAACGGCTCGGTCCCGGTGCCCGCCTCGATGCTGCGAAAGTCCTGAAACATGGCGTAGCGGGCCGAGATCGATAACCCGTGGAAGGTGGTGATGACGCCGAGGTCGGCGGCATAGCCGCCATGCTCCTGCACCGCGATATTGGGAGCGAACAGGATGTCGTTCCATGACACTTGCGCCCCCAGGCCTGCCGAGATGGCGAAGTCGCTTTCCCTGTCCACCGATGAGGGGGCGCGGGTCACGAACGCATTGCCCGAGATCCTATCGGTGAAGCCCCGCGCCGCCTCGAGCGTGACGGCGATATCCTCGCTGGACTTGTGCGCGGGCAGCAGCGGCTCGAACATGCGCTGGCGCGGCTGGCCGACAAAGGCCGACCACAGCGTCTTGCCCGGCGTGATCAGATGGCCGCCGATGGTGACGGTGCGATCCTCCTCGCGCAACTGGCCTTGCGGACCATAGAATACGAGGCGAAACTGGTTGATGCCGTAAAACAGCGGCACGTCCTTGAACACGTAGCGGCCGTCCTGGCCGACGCTCTCGAAGCCGAGGAGCAGGCCGTTGTGATAAAGCTCGACGTCCCAGCCGGGCTGGGCGTCGCCGTCGATGGTGGTGTCCTGATAAGTGTCCGGCCGGTCGAGCGGGAAGGTCGAAACCAGGGCGCCGCGGCCGATCCCGCCGCCGCCGATCAGCGTTTGCACAGGCTGGCGCACGTCGCCGACCCAGGCTTCGGTGAGGCCGGGAACCCCGAAGACACCGCCCGCCGGGTGTTCCCGGCCGACGCGAAAGCGGGCGGACGCAAGGCGGTCGTGGTCGTCTCCACTGATATACAGCTGGCTGGTAAGATACCCGATTTCGGCGCCCAGCAGGGCATCGTAGCTCAGGCCGGGACCGCCGCTCTTCGACCAGTCGGAGCGGATATTGACGTCGCCGGTCGGGGGGCTGAACAGGGCATAGGGGACGTCGTGCAGGAGCGGTTCGACAGCCGCCGCCTTGTCCTCGAGAACCCGCTTGCGCAGCTGTTCCTGTCGGCGGCGCACCTGGACCGGCAGCGGCCCGTCGGCCCTGATCCTGATGAACATCGAGGCAAAATCGAACTCGATGGTGACCGGGACGAGCTTTTCGATGATATGCGGGGCGAGGTAGAGCTCTCCGTCCGAGCGCAGCGCGTCATCGCTGCCGAGCGCCTCGGTCTCTCCGTCGATGGTAATCTTCTTGGCCGCGTAATCGATGGCGAAGCTGACCTCGGTGGTGGTGACCGTGCCGCTGATCAGGTCGCCATCGGTTTCGAGCGGCACAAGGATCATGGCGGCGAAGTCCGCCAGCGGCAGATAGATTTGCTCGCCCTCCTGCAGGATGA
>Ga0326597_10014857_pt1 | contig 10189 bp, 8 predicted proteins | sample RVTome_12_FD_203789 | JGI IMG/M metagenome (GOLD analysis project Ga0326597, IMG submission 203789) | Soil microbial communities from uranium-contaminated site in the Upper Colorado River Basin, Wyoming, United States - RVT100D185 | ecosystem: Environmental > Terrestrial > Soil > Contaminated >...
TGATCGGAGCGAAGCGGTTGAACGGCTTGAACGAAGTGCAGCGGTTGAACGGCTTGAACGGTAATTTTCTTGGGTGTGACCTCGGATGTGAAAAAAAAGTTTACAAGCGTTGACCTCATCTGTCACGAACCAGTTGTAAGTTCGTTCGCATGAGGAGTAAAAATCGCTATGCGGGGCACCGATCTTGAATCGATGGCGAGGCAGTTCAATGGCAAAAAAAGTTGCGCCGTAAGAGTCTGAGCTTGATGGGCGTGCTTCACTGGTGGCTATGTATTGTCGAGAAGTGACAAAAACAGATGGACTTTTATTCTTACTGGGGTAAAGCTCGACCCAACGATGTCAGCGGGCCTGCCTACCATCTCTTGGCTTACCACAGTCTCGACGTTGCGGCGGTCGGCAGCGTGTTATTGCGGCGTGACGAGCAAATGCGCCGCCGTTTAGTTACAAAGACTGGTATCGACGAAAGGTCTTTTTTGTCGCTGGTCACGTTTTTTTTGTCGTTGCACGATTTGGGTAAGTTCGCAGAGGGATTCCAAAATATTCGACCGGATTTGTTTCTCACGCTACGCGGACATGGAAGTACCAAAGGCTACACGGGCCGTCACGACAGTTTGGGAAATCTAATATGGCAAGGCATGATTTGGCCCAAAGGTTGGGAAGAAGGCTGGCTGCGTTTTGGAGACGGTGAGAAGTATGACTGGGAATGTCTTTCGTTACCTTGGATGCAAGCAGCTACGGGACATCATGGAGCGCCACCACAGTTACTTTTCCGCGGGATACCGCTAACTGTGACCTCACAGTTTGATCGAGAAGCTCTGGCGGCGAGCCTAATGTTCGCGCACAAACTGGCCGAGTTTTTCTTGCCAGACTGTCTTCAGACTTTTACGTGGTCGGACGGTCTCGAAGGCGTGTTCAAACATACATCCTGGCAGTTGGCGGGATTGGCTGTGTTGAGCGACTGGATCGGATCGAATATTTTGCATTTCCCCTATCGCATTGATGTGATGCCATTAGCGGAATACTGGACGAAGTATGCTCTTCCACAAGCGGAGGTTGCTGTGCAGGCGTCGGGCGTTCTGCCACCGCCACCCTCCCGACAAACCGGCATGAGAGTGCTCTTTCCAGAGATTGAAGAGCCGAGTCCTCTGCAAGAATACGTCTCCTCGTGCGAGATACCCCTCGGTCCACAACTTTTTATTCTGGAGGAAGCAACGGGCAGCGGAAAAACAGAGGCGGCGTTAACAATAGCTCATCGCTTAATGGCTGCCGGGCTAGCTGAAGGGATCTTCATGGCCCTGCCTACGATGGCCACGGCTAATGCTATGTATGAGCGTCTTGAACGCGCCTACCAGCGGATGTATGACGGCACGGAGCCGGCCTCGCTCGTGTTGGCCCATAGTAAACGGCACCTCGCTGCTCGATTCCAAGAGTCACTCGGACTTGAACGACAATCTCGCGACCAAAATTATACGTCGGACGACGAAACTGCCTCTAGCCGTTGCGTCACGTGGCTCGCAGACAATCGCAAGAAAGCACTCTTGGCTGCCGTGGGAGTTGGCACTGTAGATCAGGCTCTCTTGGCGGTTTTGCCCGTCCGTCATCAATCTCTTCGCCTGCTAGGACTCGGTCGTAGCGCGCTTATCGTGGACGAAGTTCATGCGTACGATCCCTACATGCATACCCTGCTGCGCAATCTACTACGCTTCCACGCGGCACAAGGCGGTAGCGCCGTGCTTCTTTCTGCCACTCTACCGCGCAAGACACGGCTGGAACTAGCCAACAGTTTTGGTCAAGCACTTGGATGTTCCCCTTTCTCACTGGAGAAAACTGACTATCCGCTAGCTACTCATGTAAGTTTCAGGTCCGCCGCTGAGGTTTTAATTAAATCCCGCAGCAACACGGAACGCACCGTCATTACTGAAATGGTCCACGAAGAGGCAACTGTCGAGGAGCGCTTACGTTTAGCTCTTCGAAGCGGCCAATGCGCATGTTGGATTCGAAACACCGTTGATGACGCGGTTATTGCATATCGTCGGCTCGCTAAAGATTTAGGAGACGAGAACGTGATTCTTTTCCACGCTCGTTTCGCAATGGGCGACCGTCTAGCAATCGAAGCGAATGTGTTGCGGTTATTTGGTCCGAAAAGCAAGCTCGAGGATCGCGCGGGCAAAATTCTCGTTGCGACACAGGTGGTCGAGCAATCGTTGGACCTGGACTTCGATTTCATGGTCAGCGACTTGGCGCCCGTAGACCTTCTGATTCAGCGGGCCGGCCGGCTGCATCGGCATGATCGCGGAGACCGTGGCAAGACTATTCTTTTGGTGCTGGCGCCTCCGCTCAGAGAAAAACCCGGACGGAATTGGTACGCCGACCTATTCCCGCGCGGGGCGTATGTCTACCCGAGCCACGGCCAGTTGTGGCTGACGGCGCGGCTGCTTACTGCTATGGGCCAATTCAGAATGCCGAATGACGCTCGTGGCTTGGTCGAAGCGGTCTTTGGTGAGGAACAGCAAGATGAGATCCCGCAGGGATTACGTGCTCGTGACCGGGACGCCGATGGTAAAGCCAAGGCTGCCAAATCTCTTGCCTGGCTCAACGGTCTGAGCATAGACGTAGGCTATGCGTCTACTTCGAACCAGTGGGATGAGGACACGAAGACTCCCACACGACTGGGCGATCTCACGACAACTGTACGGCTTGGCCGCTGGGACGGTTCAGCAGTGACTCCGTGGTTTGCAGCTGACCGATTTGCGTGGGACTTGAGTCAAGTGGACGTGCGTAGAGCTCGGATCAGTGAGCCGGCAGAACACAGCGTCGCTCTTCAAACGGCCGTGAAGCGAGCAACGGAATCTATGCCGGACCAGTGCAAGTGGAGCGTGCTGATTCCTCTTGCCCCTTCGGCGGAGGACGCGTGGCAAGGTAAAGCGTCGGATGGTCGCCGCGAAGTTATTGTGGTGTATCATCCTAAGACCGGCTTAGAAGTTTCTGCCTCAGTTGAGGATGGGGAGTCTGAATGACCTTCAATCTGATTCATGAAAAGTGGATTCCGGTTCGGCGACAAGACGGTACGCGATCGATCATCGCGCCGTGGCAAGTAACCGATAATCTAGATGGCAATCCCATTACGGTACTGGACGCGCCACGTCCCGACTTTAGTGGAGCATTAATTCAATTTCTCATTGGCTTGGTTCAGACGACTATGGCGCCGAAGAACGATGGAGAATGGCGAGCCGGTCTTACAAACCCATCATCGCCGGACCAGCTCAAACAGTCTTTCGAGTCGGTTATTTTTGCTTTTAACCTCGACGGCGATGGTCCACGGTTCTTGCAAGATTTTTCACCTCTTGAGGGAAAGGAAAAAGAAATTGGTGCTTTACTCATCGACGCCCCGGGGAAAAGCACAGTCGAGAAGAATACGGATTTTTTTGTGAAGAGGGGATTGATTAAGGGGATGTGCAGAGCTTGTGTCACTGCTGCCTTGTTTACTCTTCAAACAAATGCGCCTCAGGGCGGAAGAGGCCAGCGTACGTCTCTACGAGGAGGTGGACCGCTCACCACCCTCATAGTCGGAGATACCATTTGGCAGACCATCTGGTTGAACATACTGCTTGAGAACACGTTAGACCGCAGGCTGGAAAACCCACAACGAAGGGAAAAATCCAATGTTTTTTCGTGGCTTATGCCGACACGAACAAGCCAGAATGACACAGGTAAATCAACCACACCGTTGGATGTTCATCCTCTTCACGTCTATTGGGGCATGCCGCGTCGAATACGACTCACGATCAATGGGCTAGGCAAAGGGATATGTTCGGTCTGTGGCGAACTGTCTCAGTCGTTGGTTGGTGGGTATATCACAAAGAAACATGGAATGGATTACGATGGTGCATGGTTACATCCCCTCACGCCATACACACAGATCCCCGGCGAAGTGCCCAATTCGGTTAAGGGTCAGCCCGGTGGTGTGCACTACCGTCATTGGCTTGGGCTGGTTCTGGCCGATCAGGATCGAGGGAGAATGCCGGCTCGGGTAGTAAACGAATTTTGGGAACGTCAGCTCAAGTGGCCAGAGTTGCACAGTTTGCTCAGAAGAGGCGCACGAATTTGGGCATTCGGTTATGACGTAGATACAATGAAGGCGAGATGTTGGTACGAGGAGACAATGCCGTTACTTCAAATTTCAGAGGACGTCCGCTCCGCCTACGAGGAAATTGCGGCTCGGCTGGTGAAGACAGCAGTTCTCATCGCTGGGAACGTTCGACGCTGTGTCAAGCAGGCGATGTTTAGAAGGCCGGTGGATGTAAAAGGCGACCTATCCCTGATTGATGCTAGTTTCTGGAGGATAACTGAATCTGATTTTTATTTGCTTCTTGAACAATGCAGAGCAAAACTGCGAACGGGAGCTGAGCTTACATCGCTAAAGCTGGAGTGGCTAAAAACCTTAAAAGTGGCCGGCGATCAAATATTTGACGAATGGTCTCAGAACAATCAACTGGAAGCGGCGGACTCTCGGCGTATTGCTCTAGCCGCAATTGAGTTGAGACGTTTGAACGCTCAAGGAAACAAAAAAGTGCGCGAAATTTTGGATCTACCAAAAAGTATTGGATTTAAAAACCCTCCACCATCCTCAATAGCGGTAACCCAAGCCATCTAAGGTGTTTTATGAATGAAACAGGGAAATGGTCATTTAGTCAATCCTCAGAAGCAGCAGCGTCGTTGTTGAACTGGTGGCGCGGACTTGAGGAATCCCGTGGCGAGAGGGCGGAACTGCGCCGAGCAAGTGAACCCACAGAGGTTGCTTTCTGCCCAGGCTTTCATCGACTACTCCACGAACTCAGGCATGACCGGCGCGTTTCTGCGGAGTCACTGGCGGTCGTGGTTGGTGTTGTTGTCCATGCAAAGACACTCGATGACAGCAGTATCTTTGCCGCGCAGATGGCCGCTCCGAAATCAGCTGGAGGGTCCGCTCGGGTTAGCGAGTTGCGGTTTCGTCGTCTCTTGCAGATCGCCGACCGACCGGCGCTATATCAACCCCTCGCACGCACGATCCGCTTGATAGGGGGCGCGGTAAATATCACGAGCCTAGCGGATGACATCTATTTCTGGGGTGATCATGTTCGCAAGAACTGGGCGTATAGCTACTACGAAAAAGCACCATCCAATCGCTGAAAAAACGAGTCTACAAAGGAGAATGATCGATGAGTCAGTTCATTCAAGTACATATGCTCACTTCTTATCCGCCTGCCAATCTCAACCGGGATGACTTGGGCCGTCCGAAGACAGCCTTTATGGGTGGTGCGCAACGCCTGCGGATTTCATCCCAAAGCCTAAAGCGAGCATGGCGCACGTCAGACCTTTTCGAAAAGGCGTTGTCAGGACATCTTGGCAAGCGCACCAAGAGAAAGGGGCTCGAAGTGTTTGACGCGCTAAAAGCAAAGGGTGTGGATCAGAAGGTGGCCAAAGAATGGGCACAACAGATTGCAGAGGTGTTTGGCAAGCGCGAATCTCCCGACAATGACAACCCGCTGAAGGACCTTGAGATTAGGCAGCTAGCCCATTTCAGCCCGGAAGAGAAAGCAGCGATTGATGCACTCGTGGAGAAGTTAGTTATAGGTCGCAAGGCGCCGACTGAGGAAGAACTCAAGCTTCTTCGAGAGAAGCATTCGGCGGTGGATATCGCGATGTTTGGCCGCATGTTGGCCGATGTCCCAAAGTACAATACTGATGCGGCAGTTCAGGTGGCGCACGCAATTACCGTGCATGAAGTGGCAGTTGAAGACGATTACTTCACAGCGGTTGATGATCTAAACGAAGGTCGCGATGATGCAGGGGCGGCACATCTAGGCGACACCGAGTTCGCGGCTGGGCTTTTCTATCTCTACTTTTGTATTGACGGCGATCTTCTGCGAAAAAATTTGGAAAACGAAGAACTGTCCAAACGAGCGCGGCGGGCTTTAGTCGAAGCCGCCACGAAAGTAGCACCCACCGGCAAGCAGAATAGTTTCGCATCCCGTGCGTATGCCTCTTACATATTGGCCGAGAAGGGATCTCAGCAACCTCGATCTTTGGCTGTGGCGTTCCTGAAACCTATTCCTGGCAAGGACATTCTCTCGGACTCTATCAAATTGCTGAGTGATACTCGTAAGAACATAGAGGAAGTCTACGGCAAGTGTGCTGAAGATCACAAAGAAATGAACGCGATGACGGGCATGGGGAGCTTCGAAGAAATTCTTAACTTTGTAGAGGAATAAGCTATGAGTGGGTTCCTGCTGTTTCGTCTTTACGGGCCGATGACCTCCTGGGGTGACATCGCGGTCGGCGAGTTCAGACCGTCGTTTTCTCACCCATCGAAGTCCGCGGTTTTGGGATTGATCGCAGCTGCGCTGGGTATACGTAGGGACGAGGAAGCCAAGCACCAGGGCTTAAGTTCAAACTATGGATTTGGCGTCCGAGTCGAGTCTCCGGGCGTTCCGATTCGCGACTACCACACCGTTCAAGTCCCATCGTCTGGAAGCGGTCGCAACAAAAGAACGTACGCGACACGTAAGGATGAGTTAGGCGTCCCGAAACATGACCTCGCCACTATCTTATCAAGCCGCGACTACTATTGTGATGCACTTTATACGGTCGCTCTTTGGGTCGTGAGAGGCAAGTCAGACCCCACCCTATCCGAGATTAATGCAGCTCTTACCAACCCGGTGTTTACGCTTTATCTTGGACGCAAGTCGTGTCCAATCGCCTTGCCACTAGAGCCGCAAGTTGTAGAAACCGCTAATCTTCGTGAAGCTTTCAAGATCGCTCGTTTCAGCGACGCGAGATTTTTGGAGGACCTAAAACCGTCCGAATCCGTAGAAGTCTATTGGGAAGGCGAAGAGGACAGCGGTTATACCGCCGTACATACTATAGAGCGTCGTGATTCTCCTCTTAGCCGTCGCCGATGGCAGTTCGCGGTGCGTAGCGAGGATTACGCTACTGAGAGCGCGTCCAGAGATCAGGAGGGGTAATCGATGTACATGAGCAGGATTAGCTTGAAGCCCGACGCTAACAAAAACCCTGCTTTCTGGCGTTCGCTGGAAGAGTTTTACCAAACGCACCGAGTGCTCTGGTCGCTATTCGCGGACTCTGACGATAGGAAGAGAGACTTTCTTTACCGGTGTGAGGAAAAGCGGGGAGGCGTAGTGTTCTTCGTCGTATCGGAAAGAGAACCGCGCGACACGCGAGGGTTGTGGCAGATTGAGAGTAAAACTTACCAACCCCAACTCAACACCGGGCAACGATTGGCTTTCGTTCTGCGGGCTAACCCGATACGGAGCAAGAAGGACGCGGACCAGAGACAGCACCGTCACGATGTTATCATGGAAGCCAAGACCCGCTTAAAGCAGGCGGGGCAATCGGAAGGCGATAGACCGCCGGAGAATGAGATCGTGCAGGAGGAGGGCTATCGCTGGCTCGCCACTCGGTCCGTGCAGTACGGTTTCTCTGTGAGCCAAGGTGAAGTAAGAGTAGATGGCTATCGTCAACATCGAGTTTTTAAACCCAAAGGGAGTCACCAAGTCCGCTTCAGTACCGTAGAGATCACCGGCGTTTTGACGGTCGCAGATCCTGAGCGTTTCAAAGAGGCGCTGAACAAGGGGATCGGGCCAGCCAAGGGGTTTGGTTGCGGGCTAATGTTGGTACGGCGGGTGTAATAATGCTTCCCCCGCTGAAACCAATCGCCATGAAAGAACGCCTTTCCATGTTGTTCTTGGAGAAGGGACAACTCGATGTGCTCGACGGCGCTTTCGTTGTTGTGGATCAACTCGGAGTACGAACCCATATTCCTGTTGGGAGCGTTGCTTGTCTCATGTTAGAGCCGGGTACTCGCGTGTCTCACGCGGCGGTTGCTTTGGCATCCAGAGTTGGGTGTCTCTTGGTGTGGGTAGGTGAAGCCGGAGTGCGTCTTTATGCGTCGGGGCAACCCGGGGGCGCGAGAGCGGATCGATTGCTGTATCAAGCCAAACTTGCGTTGGACGATGACGCAAGGCTCAAAGTTGTGCGCAAGATGTACGCGATGCGTTTTAAGGAAGAGCCGCCGGCCCGTCGTAGTGTCGAGCAATTGCGCGGAATCGAAGGGGCGAGAGTTAGAAAAATTTATGAGCTGCTGGCGCAGAGGCATGGGGTCACATGGGGAAAACGGAACTATGATTACACCACTTGGGATAACAGCGATATTCCTAATCGATGTTTGAGTTCGGCGACGGCGTGCCTATACGGCATAACCGAAGCGGCGGTCTTGGCCGCGGGCTATGCACCGGCTGTCGGTTTTATTCATACGGGCAAGCCGTTGTCGTTTGTTTACGATATCGCCGATCTATTCAAGTTTGACACGGTCGTACCCGTGGCGTTCCGTATCGCCGCGAAACCTGCTCGCCAGCCGGAAATGGAAGTGCGTCATGCCTGTCGAGATATTTTTCGTGAAACCAAGTTGCTGGCGAAAATAATTCCTACCATTGAGGAAGTTTTGGCCGCGGGAGAAATCCCGATTCCGTCAGCTCATCCTGAAGCTGTGGAACCGGCCATTCCAAATCCGGAGAGTCTTGGAGATGCTGGTCATCGTTCTTGAAAACGCTCCACCTCGCCTGCGCGGACGGCTGGCGGTGTGGCTACTCGAAATCCGCGCGGGTGTCTATGTCGGTGATGTCTCGCAGCGGGTGCGAGAGATGATCTGGCGGCAGGTCGTAGTCGGACTGGAAGAGGGTAATGCGGTCATAATCTGGAGGACAAATACCGAGGCGGGATATGACTTTCAAACTTTTGGTAAGAACCGGCGAATCCCAAAGGAGTTGGACGGGGTAAAGCTTATTTCTTTTTTACCTCTTGAAATAGAATCAAAGCCGAATCCTCCACAACAATCACAACAAGAGCCATCCTCTGAAAAGTAGTTTAATGGGTCGATTTATGCCCAATATATTTGGTAGCTACTGCCCTGGTTATATTCAATAATAATTTTAGCGGGTTATGGATGGCGTGTTCCCCGCGTGCGCGGGGATGAACCGCTCGCCGTGCAGGGATTGGACTTCGAGGTCCTGTGTTCCCCGCGTGCGCGGGGATGAACCGAACGTTTCTTTGCTGACGCCCAACTGTTTGTTGTGTTCCCCGCGTGCGCGGGGATGAACCGTACAGCCGTTGCTCGCCATCGGGATTGCCCGCGTGTTCCCCGCGTGCGCGGGGATGAACCGTCAAATTGGTGATCTCGCCAATCAGATTTCCGGTGTTCCCCGCGTGCGCGGGGATGAACCGTAGGGACGCTCGCTAACGACGTCGGGGTCGGTGTGTTCCCCGCGTGCGCGGGGATGAACCGTGTTGGAGCTTGCGCAAATGCTCGGGCGAGGCGTGTTCCCCGCGTGCGCGGGGATGAACCGACTCCCGACCCCCTCCGACCCCGGATGATCCGGTGTTCCCCGCGTGCGCGGGGATGAACCGATCGGCGCCATCGGCACGACCACCGGCGTCGAGTGTTCCCCGCGTGCGCGGGGATGAACCGTAACACGATTGTTTAAAATTTGGCCTAGCTGAGTGTTCCCCGCGTGCGCGGGGATGAACCGAATGTACCGTTCGACATCCTCGGTTCTATACCGAGTGTTCCCCGCGTGCGCGGGGATGAACCGCAGTGAAGAGAAGGCGAAACAAGAGAAGATCGGTGTTCCCCGCGTGCGCGGGGATGAACCGCTGTTACAACCCCTGCTCTCGGTTTCGTCGCGGTGTTCCCCGCGTGCGCGGGGATGAACCGTAGAAGGATTCGATATTCACAGTTGGCGAAATGTGTTCCCCGCGTGCGCGGGGATGAACCGCCGGTTAGGTTTGCCGTCCAACTCGGTCGGGAGTGTTCCCCGCGTGCGCGGGGATGAACCGTCGAAACGGCCAAAGAGAATTTGCAGCAAAAGGTGTTCCCCGCGTGCGCGGGGATGAACCGCCAGATTGTCTCGGCGCAGGGCCATCGCAGAAGTGTTCCCCGCGTGCGCGGGGATGAACCGGAGGAGTGATGAACGCTCTTGAGATATACTCTGTGTTCCCCGCGTGCGCGGCTGATCATGGGACACATATCCCCCCGCTGGACACTGACAATGATTTGTGGCACCCTGTGCGCAGATGGACGCGAGCGTGGTGGTGTGCGGTCAAGTGTTTGCGCACGAGGTGTTGCAGCGTATCG
>Ga0326597_10014858_pt1 | contig 10188 bp, 13 predicted proteins | sample RVTome_12_FD_203789 | JGI IMG/M metagenome (GOLD analysis project Ga0326597, IMG submission 203789) | Soil microbial communities from uranium-contaminated site in the Upper Colorado River Basin, Wyoming, United States - RVT100D185 | ecosystem: Environmental > Terrestrial > Soil > Contaminated >...
GCCACTACCGGCACCGCGCGCACGACGACCCGTTCTTTCTTCCGGGCCTGCAGGACATCACCACGCACGTGGATTTCTCGGCGATCGCGCAGGCGGGACGCGAAGCGGGCCTGGACCTCCTCGGCTATGCCAACCAGGCGCAGTTCCTGGTGAGCTGCGGCATCACCGATCTCCTCGCGCAGACGCCGGCCGACGACGTCGCGGCCTACGCGCCGCTGGCGGCGCAGGCGCAGAAGCTGCTTTCCCCCGCCGAGATGGGCGAGTTCTTCAAGGTCATCGCGCTGGGCAAGGGCGTGCCCGGGCCGCTGTGCGGCTTCGAACTCACCGACAAGTCCCACACGCTCTAAAACTTGTTCAAAACTGTTAATGGACAGGATTTACAGGATTAACAAAAACAAGGCTTGAAGAAGATCCTGTGAATCCTGTTAATCCTGTCTATTCTGGTTTTGGCTCGCAGTATTGTTGAGATACGTTCCAGGCACTCCGTTGGAATCCGAAATCGCACTGGCATGGCCGTTGTGGACCGCGGCCGCCGGCATCCTGTTCCTGGCGGGCGTCACGCAGGGCGCGCTCGGGTTCGGCTTTCCCGCGATCTCGACGCCGTTGCTGGTGCTGATGACCGACGTCAAGACCGCGATCATCCTCAACCTGTGCTTTCTCGGCGGCAAGGTGGTGCAGGGCGCAACGCTCGGCCTCGCGGGGGAGATCGCGCTGTCCGCGGTCATCGCCAACGTGCCCCTGACCCTGGTCGCGCTCGCGGGCATGTGGATCGGCACGCGGCTGCAGCAGCGGATCAGTCCCGCCGCCTATGGCCGCCTGCTGCGCTGGGTTTTGTTCGTCATCGCGGTCGCCCTGTTGTGGCAGGGGATGCGATATTTTTTGCGCTGATAATCTTGCAGCGCTACGCGCGCGCCGAAGGACTGCCGGTGACGAAGTGATGCGGTGACGAGGTGACGAAAAACCCTGATTCCGTTTAGCCACCGGCGCCGAGCTCGGCGGCCTTTGCGGCATCGGCGGCGCGTACCCAATCCTCGCGCGTCGATGTCCCGGCGGCGCGCACGTCCATCAGCGTGATGACCATGGCGAGCGTCTCCGAGTCGAGCGCGGCGACCTCCGCGCGCCTGAACTCGCCCTGCTGGTAAGTCAGCGCGGCCAGGATGCGGGTGAGCAGGCGCGATTGCGTTAACGCCGGGCTGTTCTCGATCCGCCTGACTGCCGCGGCCAGCGGATCGCCGACCGGGAGGGCGCGGCCATAACGCGCGACGCGCCGCAGCTCCTCCTCAAACCGGGCAGGCGTCAACAGCTCGGCTGCCCCGGCTGCCCCGGCTGCCCCGGCTGCCACAGGATTCGACCCGCCGCTTTGCCCGCTCACGCCAGATCACATGCCGTAGCGGGTGGAAACCAGGCTACCCACCAGGGGCAGCCGGCAGGGTCGTCTGCTCGTCGTAGGCACGGGCGAACTCCTCGGCTGCGGCGATGCTGTTCGCCGCGGCCCCTTTGAACAGCTTGTCGAGGTTCGAGCCCTGGCTCGCTCTTTCCATGATGCAGGGTGAAACCATCTGAATGTAAATCTGCGTCGCGAGTTGCTTGATATCGATCGACATCTGGAGACCTCTCAAGTTATTCCTGTTTTCATCGTGAAATCTTCCCGCCGCGTGCTTCAAGCATAGCACCGCAGCCTTTGCGAGAACTCCACCAGGGGGCGAATGCCGCTCGCTTCGGCGCGCCGGCACCAGTCCTGCAGCCGGCGCACCAGTTGTTCCTTCGATGCCGCGGACCGCTCCCATAACGTCATCAGTTCGTGGCCCATCGAATGCATGGTCTGCTGCACGTTCGCGTCGCGCCCCTCGGCATCGATCCGCTTCTGCGTTTTGGCGTAATTCGCCTGGACATCGTAGCGATGGGTGATCACCGCTTGCAGCGTCTGCAGGTTCGGGATCAGCCGGGGCGCGGCGAAGCGCGGGACCGGCGCGATGCGCCTGACCTTCGCGAGCCCCAGTGTTTCGAGGATGCGGATGTACATCCAGCCGATGTCGAACTCGTACCACTTGCTCGACAGCCTGGCCGACGTCGTGAAGGCGTGGTGATTGTTGTGCAGCTCCTCGCCGCCGATGAGGATGCCCCACGGCACGATGTTGGTGCTGGCGTCGGGGGTGGACGAATTGCGGTAACCCCAGTAGTGGCCGATGCCGTTGATCACGCCGGCCGCCCAGAACGGGATCCAGACGATCTGCGTCAGGAAAATCAGCGCCCCGGGCACGATGCCGAACAGGATGACGTCCGCCAGGCCCATCAGCGTCAGGCCCAGTTTCAGGTACCGGGAGTAAACATGGCGCTCGAGCCAGTCGTCGGGCGTGCCTTGGCCGTAGCGAGAGATTGTCGCGCGGTTGCGAGCCTCCTTGACGTACAGGATGACCCCGCCCCACAGCACCCGGTTGATGCCCAGCACTTGCGGGCTGTGCGGATCCTCCGGGGTCTCGACCTTGGCGTGGTGCTTGCGGTGAATCGCTGCCCACTCTCTCGTCACCATGCCGGTCGTCAGCCATAGCCACAGCCGGAAGAAATGACTCACGGCGGGGTGCAGATCGAGCGCGTGGTGCGCCTGGTGGCGGTGGAGGAACACCGTGACCGCGACGATGGTGATGTGGGTCAGGACCAGGGCCGTGATGACATAGCCCCACCAGGGCAGGTCCAGTACGCCGGAAAAAAACAACCAGTCCATTTCACTCATTGCTCAGCACTCAGCACTCAGCACTTATCACCGGCCACCGGCCCGCCCCATCGTCCTGCGGCCCTTGTTCCTGGCCGGATTTCGCGGCGCGTTCTGCCACGACTTCTGCCGCGACGCCTGCCGCAGCCCGGCGCGGTTCGCGTTCCTGTGGGGAGGACCCTGGCCCGTGACAACTGCCAACTTCCTCACCCGCTCGACTTCGACCATCACGACGCCAACGTTCGCCGGATGCCCGGCGTCCGCGCCGTGTAGCTGCAAGGCTTCCTTTTCGTGTTCCAGAAGCTCGTGCAGCTTGCGCAGCGCCGAACTGCATGCCGCCGCCAGGCCGGCGTCCTTCTCGATTGCCTGTCGGTGCAATTCGATGCCGGCAATCCTGTCCAGCACTTCGTCCGTCGCTGGCACCTCCGGCGCGGGGATTATTCCCATGGCGTCCGCCCCGGACATCGCGTTTCTCGTTTAGCGTGCCGACTTTTCCTGGAGCTTTTCTCCGCCCCGTTCGATGTCCTGCCCCAGGCCCTGCATGGTGTTGCAGCCTGCGATCGTGCCCAACATGCCCAACAACATCAGTGCCGCCAAGATTCTCTTAAACATGGTGTATCTCCGGTAATGGGTTGAAAAGTTAAGTTCCGGTAACAGCAACGACATGAAGGGATACTCCCCCCTCATACTTCCCTGCCGCGGGGGTCGTCTCGTTCATAGCGTGATACGGCCTCCAGCAGGGATCAGACGGGTTTTCGCCCGCTGATGATCCTGAGCAGGACGACCACGATGGCGATCACCAGAAGAACGTGGATCAGGCCGCCGATGGTGTAGGAAGTGACCAGTCCCAGCAGCCACAGGATGAGCAGAACGACAGCGATGGTATAGAGCATGGCAAGGTTCCTTTAATTTGTTTGCAGCAGTCGGATATCAGGCGTTCGACTGGATCACGCCGTTGACGACCTTGACCCGGTCGCCGACCCGCCACGTCGGCGCGTTCGCTTCGTTGATCACGCGGCTCGACCCGTCCTCGAAGCGGACGGTGATGTCATAGCTCTTGCCCGATTTCACCCGCTTCTCGACCTCGTTGCCGGCCACCGCTCCACCCACTGCTCCGACTACCGTGGCGATCTTCTTGCCGCTGCCGCCGCCGACCTGGTGGCCGAGAAGGCCGCCCACGACCGCTCCGCCGACTGCGCCGAGGCCGGATCCTGCGCCCTGCGTGGCGACCTCGCGCACCGATTCGATCACGCCGCATTCGGCGCACCGCGCTTGGGCGACTTGCACCGGGGTCTGCGCTCGGGCCTGCGCTCGAGCGTCCGCTCGGGCCTGCGCTCGGGCCGCCTCGCGGGCATCCTCTCGCGCCTGCTCTCGCGCCTTTTCCCGGGCCTGCACCTGGGCTTGTGTCGGCGCCGCAGGCACTCTCGCGACGGCGGGCTTCGCCGGCGCCACTGGCTGCTCGACGAGGGCAATCTTCTCGGTTGGGCTGCTGGTCGAGGTCGGGATCCAGCCCATGACGGCCGCAATGCCGACGGCACTGAACACGGTCACCGCGATGCCCGCGATCCAGAACAGCGTGTGGGGAGATTTGCTGGCTTGCGTTTCCATATTATTTCCTTCCGGGCGTACTGCCCCGAGTGACGCACATGCTGATGTCACGGTGACAAGAGCGGGTTCCACGGCATGAAAATTTCATGCCAGGTCGAAAGTGGGAAGGCTCCGTTGCGGAGTAACCGGTTCCGGGGGCCGCCCATCGTTGCAGCCATTGTCCCCTTCGCGGCCGGAAAGCTCTGTTCGCCAGCGTACTGACGGCGAGATTCGAAATTTACCTATCTATTTGATATTAAACAGTAAAATACAAAGAGCGACGCGCCGACCGTATCCGGCCGCCACGTCGCCCATTCGTTACGGCGGGTGCTGACTACTTGTCTTTGCCGACCTGATTTCCGATCAGACCGCCGACCGCGGCGCCGCCGATCGTTCCGACCGTGCTGCCGCCCGAAAGAACCGCACCCGCGACCGCTCCGGCCGCCGCGCCGCCCGCGGTGTAATTGTCGCGAGTAGACATCCCGCTGCAACCCCCCAGGCCGAGCAGCACTGCCACGGCAACCGCACTGACTGTCAATTCATGCATCGTTTTCATTGGAATACCTCTTTCTCAAATGGGTGATTGTCGCCCACTCCCGGGGTTTCCTCTGTTCGTTGGCGAACATAATGCGGAATCATTCGCCATTCGGAGGGCGTCAAAACGACATGGGAATCAGCGGGCGAAATCCGGTCTGGCGATTTCGCCGGGCGGGACTGTTGGCCGGAGGCGGATATCAGGCGACAGCAGTAATGCCCTGGCGGTGCCGCACATCGGACAACAGGCGGCTCAATTCCTTCTTGACCACGGCGTAGCACTCACACACGCGGGACTCCAGTCCGGAGCGCTCGAGCACTGTAAGGTGACCGCGGCGGTAGCGAATAAAACCGGCGTGCTGCAATTTCCCGGCGGCCTCCGTAATGCCTTCCCGGCGCACGCCGAGCATGCTGGCGACCAATTCCTGCGTCATGATCAACTCACGCGCGGGGGCCCGATCGAGGGTCAGCAACAGCCAGCGGCACAGCTGCTGTTCCACCGAATGATGCCGATTGCAGGCCGCCGTCTGGAACATCTGTGTAATCAGCGCCTGGGTGTAGCGCAGCAACAAACGCTGCATCAAGCCGGCGCGGCTGAATTCCTGTTTCAGCAAGCGGCTCTCCAGCCGGTAACCGTGGCCCGCGGTCTGCACCACGGCCGAGCTGGGCGTGGTGTCCCCTCCCATGAACAGCGAAATACCGACGACGCCTTCATTGCCCACCCCCGCGGATTCGGACGACGCGCCAGACTCCATGACGTAGTGCAGCGACACGATGGCGGTGGTGGGGAAATAGGCGTGCTGCATCTGTCCGCCGGGTTCGTAGAGGACTTCACCGAGCAGCATCGGGACCCGTTCCAGATGAGGGGCCAGGCGTTCGAATTCCGCCGCGGGCAAGGCGGCGAGAAGATGGTTCTGATTCGGACTATGGGGTGATGGCATCGCTGGCCGTCGCGTTGTTGCGTTCTCGTTGTTGCACTCTATTTCTTTGTGCTGAGCTCCACGCCGATTCCGCGGTAACCGATGAAGCGGCTGGACCGGTTGAACATCGGCTCCCCGCTCACCCGGAACTGTTGCCGGGAGCCATCGGCATTGACGCGGCTGAAGGCGAAGTCCAGAAATGGCTGCCGGGCGGCAATGGTTGCCTGCAGCGTCTCCCGCTCCGCCTCATTCCAGCCTGCCACCTGAACACTGCCGGTTTCTCCCACCAGAGAGGGGACCTGGATTCCGAGCATCTCCAGGACCGGGCCGGAAACCTTGGTGAAGGTCCCGTTCTCGTCCTGCTCCCAGTACCAGTCGGAGGCCAGTTCGGTCAGGCTGCGATAGCGCGCTTCGCTTTCACGCAGTTCAGCGGTCCGTTCCTGCACCGTCTGTTCCAGTACCTTGTTGTAATCCTCGAGTTTTTTATACAGCAGCCGCACTTCCAGCAGGTTGTGGACGCGCGCCTTGACTTCGACCAGATCGAACGGCTTGCTGATGAAATCCTTGGCGCCGGCCTGCAACGCACGCAGCTTGTGGCCGGGCTGGGCGGTGATCACGAGGACCGGAAGGTAGCCGTCCGCAACGTTGGTCTTGAGGCCTTCCATCACCTGGAATCCATCCATGCCGGGCATCTGCAGGTCGAGCAGGATCAGGTCGTAGCGGTTCTTGCGGTGCAGCGCGCTGACCTCGGCCGGATTCATGGTCGAGGCAACACGGGTGTAGCCGGTTTCACGCAGCAATTGCTCGAGCAGGCTGACATTGACCTCCTGATCGTCAACGATCAGGATGCTGGCGTTGAGAATGTCGGGTGCATTAACCATCATGTTTTTTTCTCTCTATTTACTCGGGCCGATTGCATTTTTGAAAATTTCATCGCCACGTCCAGCGCATCCATGAACTCGTTGACCTTGATCGGTTTGGTGAGATAACGGAAGAACCCCGCCTCCAGGCCTTTCACGATATCGCGGGGTATTGCATTGGCACTGAGGGCAACCACCGGGATGTGCGCCGTTGCCGGGTCTGCGCGCAGGATTTTCAGCGCCTGGATACCGCTGATGCCAGGCAGATTGATGTCCATCAGGATGACATCCGGCCGGGAGGCGCGCGCAACCTCGACGCCGCGGTTGCCGTCCATCGCACTCAGCAAGCGGAGATCGGGCCGGCGCGCGATTAAGTCCTCGACCAGCATCAGACTAGCCGGGTTGTCCTCGACATAGAGCAGGGTGCGCAACTGCCCGTCGGCATGAACTTGCGCTTTGGCGACTGCCGTGGGTTCGGCTGCGGCGGCGACAGGATGTGGTGCAGCCGTCAGGTTCAGTTCGATCCAGAACACACTGCCCTTCCCGATCGTGCTTTCCACGCCGATTTCGCCCTTCATCAATTCGACCAGCCGCTTGCTCACCGTCAGGCCGATGCCGGTGCCTTCGTCGACGCCGGTCTCTTTTCCGAGACGATTGAACGGCTGGAACAACTGCGCCACCTTATCGGGAGCCAATCCTTCGCCGCTGTCCTTGACACAAATGCGAATGCGTCCCGGGGTGCTCGTGGTGTAGTCCACGACGACCGTTCCGCCCACCTTGTTGTACTTGACCGCGTTGGACAGCAGGTTGATGAGAACCTGCTTCACCCGTGTCCGGTCGGCTCTGACAAAGTACGGGATTTCGAACTGGGGAAAGGTCATGCTGATGTCGCGCTTTTGCGCCTGCGGTTCGATCATGGCCTGGCATTCGCGCACGACTTCGGTGAGCGATATCGGTTCCGGCGACAGCGGCAGCTTGCCGGACTCGATCAGCGCGAGATCGAGGATTTCGTTGATCAGTTCCAGCAGGTACCACCCCGACTTGAGAATCTGATCGATGCTTCGCTTCTGGGAGACCGTTGGCGACGGAGAGCCGGATTCCATGAGTTGGGCAAAACCGAGGATCGCACTCAACGGCGTGCGCAGCTCATGGCTCATGCTCGAGAGGAAATCCGATTTCGCGAGGTTGGCTTTTTCCGCAACGGCCATGGCCTCGTTCAGGTCCAATTCGACCCGCTTGCGCACGGAATTGTCGGTGCCGATCAACAGGTATCCGATGACGTCGCCATAGTCATCGCGCAGCGCCGTGATCGAGATGATGGCCGGAAAGCGGCCGCCATCCTTGCGGATATAGGTCAATTCATAGATGTCCTCGACCCCGCGCGACGCTTTGTAGGCCAGGGCCTCGAATCCCGGCGTAATGGGGGTTGCGAGTTCGAGGCTCAATGCCTGGGCGCGTGCCGCCACTTCCTGCGGATCGTGGATGTCGCTCGGTCTTATCCTGTTCACGACTTCGGCGGCCGTGTAGCCCAGCATGCGCTCGGCGCCGACATTGAATAACTGGATGATGCCTTTTTCGTCGGTGGCGATAATCGAGAAATTGGCGCTGGTGAGAATCGCGTTCTGCAAGGCCCCCGTTTTAAGCAACGCTTCCTGGCGTCGCACTTCGGTGGCGGCATCCGCCTTGCCGGCATCGCCGGAAAGGGTGGGGCTGTTTCCTGTTTTGGACATGGCCGATTTCCGTGAAAAGCGTGCAACGATCCAGAGGGGAAACTGCGCTTGTCGGGCCGGCAACAGAAGGTTGCGACCTTGCACGCCCGGAAAACCCCCTTTTCCCGAGGCGAGCAGGGATAATGGCGGACTTTCCGGCCGGCGTATGTTCGCTACCGAACACAGCACGGCCAGCGATGATTCTGGCCGTAACCCCCCCTTGACTGGCGCTGTTAGGGGCTATCAGCGCCCAAGCAGTTCTCCGGCCGGTTTGAGCGATTCGACGCGATCGCAGATCGCTTTGGCGATGGCGACCAGCGGTGCGCCAAGCAGCAGGCCCCAGACGCCCCACAGCCAGCCGAAGAACAGCAGCGCGATAAACAGCACCGCGGTGTTCACGCGTGCAAACCGGCTTTGCAGCCAGGTCATGAACACGAACCCGATGGTGCCTGCCACCAGCAGCGACACGCCCGCGACCGCGAGCGCAGGGAACAGCGACCCGAACTGCAAAAAAGCGGCCACGCCGCTGGCGAGCGCGATCAATGCCGGCCCCAGGTAAGGAACGAAGTGCAGCATGCCGGCGGCGACGCCCCACAGGCCTGCCTGCTCCATTCCCAGCGCCTCGAACGCAAGCCAGGTCATTACGGCCAGCAGGGTGTTCGACATGAGCATGGCGAACAGATAGCGCTGGACCTGCGTGTCGATCTCCTCGAGTATCCGCACGGCATCCTTCTTGCGCGACAGCGACGGCCCGACAAAGCCAATCAGCTTGCGCCGGAAGTGCCCGCCCGAGGCGAGCAGGAAATAGGTGAGCAAGACCACGATCGGCGTCTGCGCGGCGACCGTGATCACCAGTGCGGACTGCGTGAGCATGAAGTCGCGCAACCAGGCGGTCGGTTCCGTATCCCGGGCGGCGATCGCGCGCGCGGCCGGCTTTGCTTTCCCGACGGCGGCCTCGGCAGTAGCGCCCTCGAGTTCCTTGGCGGCTTCCTGCATGTTCTGCAGCGCGGTCGGGCCGCTGGTGCGCGAGGCGCTCAAATTCTGCCGCAGCTTGCGCGCGGCGTCGGGCAGCTTTTCGATCATCGCTGCCGCATCGTCGCTCAACGAGAACGCGACCCAGGACGAACCGCCGACCAGCGCGGCCAGCACCAGTGCCGCCGCCGCGGGACGCGGTACGCGAATCACCTTGAACCAGTCCACCACCGGGCTCAGCGCGTAGCTGGCGAGGATTCCGATCAGCAATGGGACGAAAAAGGCCCGCGCCAGGTACAGCGCGGCGACCAGCGCGATGACCGCCAGCACGCCGACCGCCATGTTCATGCGCGAGTAGCGGAGCGTGCGGACCGCGACCGCCGCGGAATCCACGGCCGGGGCAACTGCCTGGGACACGATCTCGGGGTCGCCTTCGTCGTGCGCGGCCCCGACTGCCGCTACGCCCAGATTAACTTTCATCGGTTGGGTTCGCGCCGCCGGTTTCCCGCTCGGACGCGATCGCACCCTGGTCCCGGTCATGGGACCTTGCGTCCTTGCGGGGGTGGCTGTGTGAATCGGTGGGCGGCTGATTCATTGCGGTTTTGGGTGCCTGCTTACGGCGCCCGGCATTTTTGGCGCCGAGCGTCGTAACGGCGACTATCCCCCTCCGTCGCAAGACGTTCTGTGCGTTTGCGCACAGAACACGGCAAGAAGAAGGCCGTCTCGCGACGGCCTTCCAAACAAGGGCTCCGCATTGGAGCCCTTGTTATGTCCTGAGCCGTTTGCCCTACGGGACCAGCGTAAAGTTCTGGATTGCGTTCGCTGCGGAAATATCCGTGCTGACCGACTGGGTCTGGTATCCGGTCGCGGTCGCTTCGACGGTGTATTGGCCCGCC
>Ga0326597_10014859_pt1 | contig 10188 bp, 6 predicted proteins | sample RVTome_12_FD_203789 | JGI IMG/M metagenome (GOLD analysis project Ga0326597, IMG submission 203789) | Soil microbial communities from uranium-contaminated site in the Upper Colorado River Basin, Wyoming, United States - RVT100D185 | ecosystem: Environmental > Terrestrial > Soil > Contaminated >...
TGGCGATCCACCTTGATCGAGACGGTGGGGCTCAAGGCCGCCGTGCGGTTGCCGATCGTAACCGTCAGGGCGCTCAGGTTCACCGCGTTCAAGATGCCCTGAAGCTCGAGGTCGAAGGCGTTGCCGCGCCGTCCCGGCCCGTCCTCGTCCGCCTGAACGGTCCAGCTCAGCGCGCCGACCAGCAAGACCAGCCCCAACACGAGGAATTTCACGTATTTGTGCGTCATGGTGTGCTCCTTATGGTGTCCAAGATGGGTTCATGGTGGCGCAATGCGGGTGACAAACCCATGGCAGCCCTTCGAAAATCTCTGGAAATTTCGGTGAAACTTCGGTGAAATCTGCGCTATGCTACGTTGAGGGGTAACTTGATGTAATGGCCCAATCGTTGTAGATACCCACGGGCAAACCCGTGGGTATCTACACTACAAAGCCAACGCCGCTAAATAGGACTCCAGCGAGATCTTGCTCCAGCCGGCCAAGCTTGCGGCAAAGCCTTCATACGCCTGGCGCACTCTTGCAAACTGCGCATCCTGCGCGGATACCTCGTCGAACACCACCTGGGTCAGCCGCTTGAATTCTCTTAACACCTCGTCCGGGAAACGCAGGATCTCCACATCGGGAAATTCCTGGTGAATCTTGGCAAGCGCCTTTGCGTTCTCGGTCTCGAATTGGGCAAAGGACCAGTTGGTCACGTCCATGGCCACCGCGCGCACGATCTGCTGCAGCTCGGCAGGGAGCTTGTCCCACGCGTCCTTGTTGATCGCAAGCTCGGTCACCGGACCCGGCTCGTGCCAGCCGGGGTGGTAGTAGTACCTGGCCACCTGCGGGAAGCCCAGCAACACATCGTGATAAGGGCCCACCCATTCGCAGGCGTCGATCGTGCCCGTCTCCATCGCGGTGAAGATCTCCGCGCCGGGCAGGTTTACCGTGCTCACGCCAGCCTTGGCAAGCACCGCGCCTCCCAGCCCCGGCATGCGCATCTTCAACCCTTGCAGGTCGGCCAGGCTTTCGAGCTTGCGGTTGAACCAGCCGCCCATCTGCACGCCGGTCGTCATCATGGGGAAAGCGACCAGGCCGAACGGATCGTACGTTTCCTGCCACAGCTCAAGCCCTCCGCCGCCGAACAGCCAGGCCATCATCTGCTCGTAAGTAAAGCCAAAGGGCACCGAGGTGAAAAACTGCGCCGCTGGCACGGTGCCCGCCCAGTAATAGGCCGAGCTGCTGCTGGCCTGCGCCGTGCCGGAGGAAACCGCGTCAAAGGCGCCAAGCGCGGGGACCAGTTCCCCGCCCGCGTACACCTCGATCTCCAGCGCACCTTGGGTCAACGCCTTGACCTGTGCCGCGAAGCGCTCCGCGCCGGTCTGCAGGATGGGGAAGTTCGGCGGCCAGGTGGTGACCATCTTCCACTGGAATTTTTCCGATGGAGCATTCTGGGTTTGGTTGGGCTGGTTGCTTTGCGTAGGGCCCTGATTGCAGCTGGCCAGCAGCGGCAGCGCGCCGGCTAACGCGGTCGACGTCAAAAACCTGCGACGGGTAACTGCGTGCATCTGCTTCATCGTAAAGCTCCTCTCACTTTTGAGATGTGCCTTGGGAATGCGCTCCCCATTGTAGCTCAGTCGAAAAGCCGGAGCACGGCCGTCGCGTCGCTCAAATCATTCAGTAGGGCATCGGGTCGGTGCGCGCACAGCGCTTCGGGCCCGATCCAACCGCTGGCCACTGCCAGGCAACGCAGGCCGTTGGCCTTGGCGCAGTCGATGTCTTTGGGCGTGTCGCCGATGATCCAGGTGTCCTGCGGGGCAAAGGTTTCTTCGAAGAACGCCTGTGCGCGCCACACGGCGATGGGCGGCAATGCGTTTCGCTCGAGCGCGTCGTCGCCGAACGCGCCGACGTGGAAGTGCTGATCCAACCCAGGCGGGATGAGCTTGGCCCGGGCGCCTGCCTGGATGTTCCCCGTGACCAAGCCCAGGGCAAGATCCTCTCTCTGCGAGCAACGCTGGAGCAACTCGACCACGCCGGGCAGCGCCGTCACCGTGCCGACGGGGCTGAGCGCTGGAAAGACGGCGATAGCATAGCGTTGCTGGATGCGATCGGTCGCCCCTTCGAGGTCTTCTACGGCGATGCAGTTGCGCTCGAGCAGCGTCTTGACGATGAGCCGGTCGGTCGAGCCCAGGTACACGTCGCGCGTGGCCTGGATGGGCCGGCCCACTTCGACTTCGATGGACTGCACCATGATCTTGCCCGCTGCGCCGTCCGTCTTGACCAGCGTGCCGTCGATATCGAACAACAGGAGTTTGCGAGCTGAGCGCTTCATGCACGGCGATCTTAAGGGAAGGTTGCGTCCGGGTCCAGCAGGAGGGTGAGGGCTCTGTTAAGATGGTTTGAATGGATGCGGATCTCCTACCCGAACAACGAGCGCTTGCCACCAGCCCGCTGACGCAGCGCGTGTGGCTGCAAGGGCCGGCCGGCTGCGGCAAGACGACCGCCGGCGTCGCGCGCTTGGCGCACATGCTGGAGCAGGGCGTCCCCGCCCATTCGATCCTGATCCTCGTGCCGCAGCGCACGCTGGGCTTGGCCTATGCCAAGGCCGTGCGCGCGCCCAAAGCCTTGGCGGGCGGGCTGGCGGACATCCTCACGCTGGGCGGGTTGGCAAGGCGCATGGTGGAGCTGTTCTGGCCGCTGGTGGCTGCCAAAGCGGGCTTTGCCCATCCTGGTCGTCCGCCCACCTTTCTGACACTCGAGACCGCGCAGCATTACATGGCCCGCGTGGTGTTGCCCCTCATCGAACAGGAGCGCTACTTCGAAACCGTCACCTTGCAGAGAAACCGCATCTACAGCCAGGTTCTGGACAACCTCAACAAGGCCGCCGTGGTGGGGTTTGCGCACAGCGAGGTGGGGGCGCGGCTGCACGAGGCGTGGGTCGGCGACGAAGCGCAGGCCAACGTCTACGACCAGGTGCAGGAATGCGTCAACCGCTTCCGCGCGTATTGCCTGGAGAACCACCTGCTGGATTTTTCCTTGCAGCTTGAGGTGTTCTTGAAGCACTTGTGGCCGCATCCGCCGTGTCGCACGCACCTGATGGCGCGCTATCAGCACCTGATCGCGGACAACGTGGAGGAGTTCACGCCGGCGGGCTGCGACCTGCTTGCCGAGTGGTTGCCGCAGTGCCAGTCGGCGCTTGCGATCTACGACGAGGACGGAGGGTATCGCTCCTTCCTGGGAGCCGATCCGCACAGCGCGCAGGGGCTCAAGGGCCTGTGCCCCGTTCAAGCAGCGTTCACCGAGTCGCTGGTGGCCTCCCCCGGCGTGCAGGCGCTGGAGAGGCGGCTGTCGGAGGTTTTGGGCAAACCCTCGCCTGCAGCAACCGCGCGTGGCGACGCCCGCCGGACGCTCCTGTTCCAATACCATCGCTTCCAGCCGCAGATGGTGGACGGGGTAGTAGAGGAGATCCGCCGCCTGATCCAGGAAGAGGCGGTCGAGCCCGGCCAGATCGTGATCCTTGCGCCCTTCCTGTCGGACGCGCTGCGCTTTGCCATCCGCCATCGCCTGGAAGCGGAGAAGATCCCGGTGCAATCGCACCGCCCCTCGCGCTCCCTGCTGGAGGAGCCGGCCACGCGCTGCCTGCTCACCTGGGCCAGCCTGGCCCACCCCAGTTGGGGCTTTCCGCCCGCGGCCTTCGACGTGGCCTACGCACTGCAGCAAAGCATCGCCGACCTGGACCTGGTGCGCGCCCAGCTGCTGGCCGAGACGCTGTACCGCCTGGAGGAGGGCGGCCCGGTGCTGTTGAGCTTCGATCAATTGAAGGGCGCCATGCAGAAGCGCGTCACCTACCTGCTGGGCGGCCGCTACGAGGGGCTGCGCATCTGGCTCAAGGACTATCGCTTGCGCAAGAGCGAGCCGCTGGATCACTGCATCCGGCGCTTGTTCGGCGAGGTGCTGTCTCAGCTGGGTTACGGCTTTCACGGGAACTTCGACGCGGCCAGGGTGGCGGCTAACTTGATCGAATCCATCGAGAAGTTCAGACAGGTCGTCGAGGAGCGCCCGGCGGAGCAAGGCGCCCCCATCGGGCAGGAGTATTTCCAACTGGTGCGCGACGGCGTCATCGCCGCGCAGTACCTGGAAAGCTGGAAATCGCAGGAACAAAACGCAGTGCTGCTGGCGCCGGCCCACACCTTTTTGCTGGCCAACCGGCCGGTGGATCACCAGTTCTGGCTCAACGTCAGCAGCGTCGGTTGGTGGGAGCGCATCTTCCAACCCTTGACCCATCCTCACGTGCTCAGCCGTCGCTGGGAAGCGGGAACGCCCTGGACGGACAAGCACGAGGTCGAGGCCAACCAGGCAGCTCTGCACCGGCTTGTGGTCGGGTTGCTGCGCCGCTGTCGCAAGCGGGTGTACCTGGGCTTGAGCGAGCTGGACGAGCAGGGCCTGGACCAGCGCGGTCCGCTGGCGAGCGCCCTGCAGCGCGTGCTCAAGAGTATGGCGCGCGAGGAGGCCCATGACGTTTAAGCCCCGGCCCGCGCAGCAGGAGGTGCTCGACTATCGGGGCGGGTTCATGGGCATCCTGGCCGTGCCCGGCAGCGGCAAGACGATGACGCTTTCGCACCTGGCGGCGCAGCTGGTGGCCGGAGCCCAACTGGGCGACGACCAGGAGGTGCTGATCGTCACGCTCACCAACTCCACCGTGGAGAACTTCCAAAGCCGCATCGGAAACCTGATCCGCGAGCGGGGCCTGCTGCCCAAGGTGGGCTACCAGGTGCGCACGCTGCACGGCTTGGCGCACGACATCGTGCGCGAGCGGCCCGGACTGGTGGGGCTGTCGGATCAGTTCCAGATCGTGGACGAGCGCGAAGGGGACGCGATCCTGGACGACGTGGTGCAGGCGTACGTGCGCGCCCATCCCGACGCCGCGCTCTCCTATTTGAGCCCCACGCTGAAGGAAGCCAAGCGCGCCCAGGTGGTGCGCGAGAAGTGGCCCGCCACGCTCAAGAATTTTTCCAGGAACTTCAGCAAGCGGGCCAAGGACCTGCGCTTGTCCCCCACTGACGTGGCCGCACACGTGGCTGCAGCCGATCGTGAGCTGCACTTGGCGCAGATGTGCTATGAGATCTTTGAGGATTACCAACGCGCGCTCGCGTACCGGGGCGCGGTGGATTTCGACGACCTGATCCGCCTGGCGTGCCAGGCGCTGGAGGCGGACCCGCAGTACCTGGAGCGCTTGCGCCAGCGCTGGCCCTTCATCCTGGAGGACGAAGCCCAGGACAGCAGCCAGCTCCAGGAGTTCATCCTGGAGTTGCTGGCGGGGCCGGGCGGCAACTGGGTGCGCGTGGGGGATCCCAACCAGGCGATCTACGAGACGTTCACTACGGCCAACCCGAAATTCCTGCGGGATTTTTCCGCAAGGACAGGCGTCAAAGCCGTGGCGTTGCCCAACTCGGGGCGCTCCAGCTTGAGCATCATCCAGCTCGCCAATCACCTGATCGACTGGGCGCAGCGCGAACACCCCACCGCGCAAGTGCGCCACGCCCTGGCAGAGCCCCGCATCGAGCCCACCCCGCCCGACGATCCGCAGCCCAACCCGCCGGACGACCCCAAGGGCATTCACCTGGTCGAACAGGCCTACGGCCCGGACGGGGAGATCAAGGCGATCGTAGACTCGTTGGAGCGCTGGCTGAGCGCGCACCCGCAGCAGACGGTGGCCGTGCTGGTGCCGCGCAACGAGCGCGGGTTCAAGCTCGGCGAAGCGCTTCGAAAGCGCAAGATCGAGCACGTCGAGCTGCTGCAAAGCACGGTGTCCACGCGCCAGACTGCGGGCGCCTTGAGCCATTTGCTCGACTACTTGGCCGACCCCAAATCCGCCAAGCTGTTGGCCATGGCCTTTCGCGTCTGGCGGCGGGCGGATCGGGAGGATGAACAAGCCAAGGCGCGCGTGGGCCGCATCGCCAAGCTGCTGCACGGCTGCGCGCAGGTGGAATCCTACCTCTGGCCGCAGCTGCAGCGGGATTGGCTCGATACCTTGCCGCCCAAGGAGCTTGAAGCAGAGCCTGACCTGCGCAACCTGTTGGAGGAATTCCGCGATGTGATCCGCCGCTGGCAGGCGGCCGCGCTGCTGCCGGTGGACCAGCTGTTGCTGTCGCTGGGGCAGGACCTGTTCCGCGAGCCGGCGGAGCTTGCCTTGACCCACAAGCTTGCGCTTCTGCTCAAGCGGGCCAGCACCCAGAACCCCGCATGGCGCCTGGCGGAACTGAGCGAGGAGTTGAAGGTGATCGCCACCAACGAGCGGCGCTTCCTGGGCCTGAGCGCGGACGACCTTGGGTTCGATCCGGAGAAATACCGGGGCATGGCAGTGGTCACCACCATGCACCGGGCCAAGGGCTTGGAGTGGGACCGCGTGTATTTGATGTCGGTCAACACCTACGACTTCCCTTCGGCCATGGCCTATGATGAGTACATCTTCGAGCCCTGGTTCATCCGCGACCGGTTGAACCTCGACGCCGAAGCGCGCGCGCAGCTGGAATGGGCGCGCGCGATGGCAACGGAGCAGGGGAATGCGCCGTGGCAAGAGGGTCTGGCCTCGCAACGGGCGAGGCTGGACTACGCGGCGGAGCGGCTGCGCTTGCTCTACGTGGGCATCACGCGGGCACGGCGTGAGCTGGTGATCACCTGGAACACGGGACAGCGCGAGGCGGCCAAGAAGACCGCTTCGCTGCCGCTGGTGGCGCTGCAAGCGTTTTGGAAAGCGAAGGGGTGAGTAGCGCGCATGGAATTGCCCGTGGATTTTCACTTTAGCCAGGGCGCGCTGCAGGATTTTTCCGACTGCAAGCGTCGCTTCCTGCTGCGCTACGTGAAGGAACTCGCCTGGCCCGCGATCGTGGCCGACCCGGCCCTGGAGCACGAGCGCCACTTGCAGCTGGGCATCCAGTTTCACCGGCTGGTTCAGCAGCACCAGATCGGCATCCTTGCCGACAGCCTGTCGCCGCTTGCTCAAGGTGCGCTCGAGCTCGATCAATGGTGGCAGAACTACCTGCGCTTTGGGCCCCAGGGCCTGCCCAGCCTGCGTTATCCCGAAATGGCGTTGTCCGCGCCGCTTGGCAACCATCGATTGGTGGCCAAGTTCGACCTGATTGCGCTGGAGCCGGGCAAGCGCGCCGTCATCGTGGATTGGAAAACGTCCAAGAAGCCCAAAAAGACATGGCTTGCGCAGCGACTGCAGACGCGCGTGTATCGCTACCTGCTGGTGCAAAGCGGGGTGCACTTGAACGATGGAAAGTTGCTGAAGCCCGAGCAAGTGGAGATGGTCTACTGGTTTGCCGCCGAGCCTCAGGCGCCGGAGCGTTTTCCATACGATCGAAAGCAGTTTGACGAGGACGAAGCGTTCTTGTTGGAGTTGGTGCAGCAGATCGAGCAGCTGAACGAGGAAGGGTTCACCCTCACCTCGGACGAGCGGCACTGCCGCTTTTGCGCCTATCGCTCCTTGTGTGAGCGGGGCGTACAGGCAGGCGCAGCAGGCCCGGACGATGAGGCGGTTGAACCTGAGGGGAGCCTGGACTTGGAGTTGAGTTTGGAACAAATCGGGGAGATTTCATTTTGATGAAACGCTGGATCGAGCCTGACCCGGCGGAAGTTCCGGCCGAGTTCCTGGAAAAAATCGGCGGGCACCCACTGGTGGCGCACACCCTGTGGCGTCGCGGCATGACCGACCCTGTACAGGCGCTGGCTTTCCTGGACCCCAGGGTTTATCGTCCCGCCTCCGCATGGGAGCTGCCCGGCATGGAGCAAGCGGTGGAGCGGCTGTTCAAGGCGCTTAAGGTGCGCGAGAAGATCTGCGTGTGGGGCGATTTCGACGTGGACGGTCAGACGTCAACCACGCTGCTGGTGTCCACGCTGCAGGAGTTGGGCGCCAACGTTTTCTTTCACATCCCCCTGCGCGACACGGAGTCGCACGGGATCAAGCTGCCGGCGCTGCAACAGGCGCTGGGCCAGGGCGCACAATTGGTGCTCACCTGCGACACCGGCATCGGCGAGCACGAGCCGATCGCCTACGCCCAATCCCAAGGGGTGGACGTGATCGTGACCGATCACCACGCACTGCCCGCCGAGCTGCCGCAGGCGCACGCGCTGATCAACCCCCAGATGCTTCCTCCCCACCATCCCTTGCGCACGCTGCCGGGGGTGGGGGTGGCCTATAAGCTGGCCGAAGCCCTTTACGAGCGCGCAGGCAGGTCTGGAGAGGCCGAGAAAAATCTGGACTTGGTAGCGCTTGGCATCGTGGCCGACGTGGCCGTGCAGCGCGGGGACACGCGCTATCTCTTGCAGCGCGGGCTGGAGGCGCTGCGGCGCACGCAGCGGGTGGGGCTGCAAGCGCTGATGGAGGTGGCGGACCTGGACCCCGGCTGGCTTTCCGAAGAACACATTGCCTTTAACCTGGGGCCGCGGCTCAACGCCTTGGGCCGCCTGGCGGACGCGAACCTTGCCGTGGAATTGCTGACCACCGGCGACCTTGCCAAGGCGCAAGTGATGGCCACGCAGCTGGAAGGGCTCAACGCCCGGCGCAAGTGGATGTGCGATCAAGTGTTCGAAGCGGCGATGGATCAACTGGAGCAAGACCCTGCTCTGCTGGAGGACGCAGCGTTGGTGTTGGCGCATCCGAGTTGGCCACCAGGCGTGATCGGCATTGTGGCCGCCCGCCTGGTGGACCACTACAACCGCCCCGTGGTGCTGATCGCAACGCCCCCGAACGAACTGGGGCGCGGCTCCGCCCGCTCGGTGGAGGGGTGCAACATCGAAAAAGCCATCGCCGCGCACGGGGGCATGTTAAGGAGCTTCGGTGGGCACCCCATGGCTGCGGGGTTGGTGATTGAGCCGCAGCGCATTCCGGAGTTTCGTCGCGCCCTGTCGCGTACGGTGTCCGCAAGCGCTCCGCCGTCCGAGGAAGCCCCATTGCACGTGGATGGGTATTTGCGTCTGGATGAGATTTCAATGCAATTGGTAGCCGACCTGGAACGCCTGGCTCCCTTTGGGGCGGGCAACCGGCCGCTGACGTTGGTCAGCAAGGAGCTCACATTAACCAACCCGCGTTTGGTCGGGCGCAACAGCGAGCACCGGCAGCTGATCATTAAGGATCAAGCCGGGAACGCGCAGCGCGTGATCTGGTGGTGGGGCAGCGAGTGGGAGCTTCCGCAAGGGGCGTTCGATCTGGCCTATGCCCTGCGCGCCAGCAACTACCAGGGACGGCGCGAAGTGCAGGTGGAGTGGCTCGACTGGCGGCCCGGCCCTGGAGCACTGGCGCCCTCCGTGCGCCCCGCGCTTGAGGTGGTGGATCATCGGCAGCAGGCGGATGCACTGTTGTTGCTGAGACAACTTCAGGAAGAGGGAGTGCAGATCTGGTGCGAGGCGAAGCCCGAGCTTGATCTGCGCGCCAAAGGCCGTCATGAGCTGTTCGCTGCGCCAGGGCTTGCCATCGTCACCATCCCGCCGGGTCCGCAAGTGTTGCAGGAGGCGTTGGAGCAAGCCCGTCCGCACAGGGTGTATCTGTTCGCCTTGAATGCGGGAATGGATGAGGCGAAGCCTTTTCTGAACCGTTTGGCGGGGCTGCTCAAATTTGCGCTGTCCAAGCGGGATGGGAAAGTGCAGCTCTCCTCATTGGCGGCGGCTACGGCGCAAACGCACGAGGGGGTGCGCGCGGGGATCGCGTGGCTGGAGGCCAAGGGTTTTTTCATCATCGCTCACGAGGATGGAGATGCGTTGCGGTTGGCCAAAGGGGGACAAGAAGCTGAGGCTCAGGTGCAGGGTCTCACCCTGCGATTGCAGGCGCTCCTGGAGGAAACGGCCGCGTATCGCGCGTATTTCCTCCAGGCGGACAAAGATCGCTTGGTGAGCCCGTAGAGCACGGTGTGTGTCACTTGGCTTCTCCCTCTCCTCTTGGGAGAGGGCTGGGGTGAGGGGAAAACTCTACGCGCTTCTTGGGCTCGCCCTCCAGTGACAATCCCACGCCGGCGCAGTTGAAGAACGCGAGACTCTCGAAGCGGTATAAGAACTTGAGGCCCAGCTTGTCCTTATAGAAAACCTGAGATTCGTGTGCGACTGCTCTTTTTTCAGAAGAACAGGCGAATTTGACAAAAGGAAGATTATGTCAAATCAGCCGCGTGCTTTCTTGTCCAAGATCTCAGGACAGATGAAACCCATTTTCTCCAT
>Ga0326597_10014861_pt1 | contig 10187 bp, 7 predicted proteins | sample RVTome_12_FD_203789 | JGI IMG/M metagenome (GOLD analysis project Ga0326597, IMG submission 203789) | Soil microbial communities from uranium-contaminated site in the Upper Colorado River Basin, Wyoming, United States - RVT100D185 | ecosystem: Environmental > Terrestrial > Soil > Contaminated >...
CGGTGAGCCAGCGGGTCACCAGCAACAGATCATCATCGACCACATAGCAGCCCGACAGCTCCAGCGACTTGATGAGATTGAGCGGCGGCTGCTCGCAGAAAAGGCCCGTCACCACGATGCGGCAATTGTCGCGTATCGGCCGGTCCTCGGCCGCGGCGGCGGCAAGATAGCCGCCAATGAGCGCATTGTGCTCCTCGACCGGCAGCACCATCCCGGCCCGCAACACCAGATAGGCCTCGGCCGCCGGCACCTGCCAGGGCTTGGCGGCGCGCAGGTCGTAGAGCTGGCGCACCAGCCGGCGGTTGTCGTTGTAGACGGCAATCGAGGACCGCAGGTCCGCATCGCTGATCTGGCGCCCGGCCAGTTCCCCGAGGTCGTGGCGCAACGCCTCCAGCTCCCTGACGTAGTAGTTGCCGCCGATGGCATCGACATAGTTTTGCGGTACGTCGAAATAGTGGGAATAGACCCCCGGGAACATCATCTTCCACATGCCCGACAGGTTGCGGATGACGTCGCAGATGGAGGGAAACAGCATGCCGTCGACGAAATCGAGGCGGCCGGAAACCCCAAGCTCGATGGTCGAGCGCGGAATGCGGCAGATGTAGCTCTGGTAATAGGCATCGCCGTGGATCACCTCGAGCCGGTCACCGCCGCCGAGAATGCCGAGCGGCAGCATGCCGGCGGCGTGGATGAGCTCGCGCGGCACATAGATCGGCATGTAGCCGACCACCTTGCGCCCGGCGTCGGCCGCCTTCCATTGCCGTGCCGCCGTGAAGTTCAGATCCTCATAGAGCGCCTGACAGCGCGCCACGATCTCCCCGCTCGAAGGTTTCGTCATGACTGCCCTTCCTCCGGTGCCCATCTCCGCCGCTGGCGGATCCCCTTGCGACCAGATTGCCAGTTGCGGTGCGACTACAATTATCGTAATTACGTACTGTAATACCGATTTAGAGTCAACATGCAATGCCGCGACATGGCGCGCGACAGGATACAGCCGACGAGGAAACCGGTCATGACATCTCGGGGCCACACATTTGCGGGCGACGAGCGCGACAGCATATCCCTGGCGATCGTCGGCAGCGGCGGCGCCGGCGCGCTGACGGTGGGCGCCTTGCTGCTCGACGTGGCGGCGCGGGCCGGCTGGTACGGCCTGATGACCCGCTCGGTCGGCCCGCAGATCCGGGGCGGGGAAGCCGCTGCCTTGTTGCGGCTGGCGGCGGTGCCGGTCGAATGCATGGCGGCCAGCTTCGATCTCATCATCGCCATCGATTGGCGCAATGCCGGGCGCTTTGCTGCCGAGATGCCGCTGTCGCGCGACGGCCTGGCGGTGGGCGACCCGCGCGGCGGCGAGGTGCCCGAGGCAATCATGGCATCGGGCGCCGAGCGCATCGACATCCCCATGAAGGACATGGCCAAGAACATTCCCGACGGCCGCCCCAACATGATCGCGCTGGGCATTGCCGCCGGCCTGCTCGGCCTGCCCCAAGCCGCCCTGTTCGAGGTCATGGAAAAGCGCCTCGCCGACAAGGGCAAGGGCGCGGTCGCCGCCAGCCGCACGGCCATCGAGGCGGGTTTCAGTGAAGCCGGGACGATAAAGCGCACCTTCCGCCTGGCAGCGCCCGACCGTGACGGCGCCGGGCGCTGGCTGATCACCGGCAACGAGGCGACCGGCCTCGGCGCGGTGCGCGGCGGCATCCGCTTTGCCGCCGCCTATCCCATCACCCCGGCCACCGAGATCCTCGAATGGCTGGCCCCGGTCCTGTCCGGGCTCGGCGGGGCGCTGGTGCAGGCCGAGGACGAACTGGGCTCGGTGAACATGGCAATCGGCGCATCCTTCGGCGGCAAGCCGGCGCTCACCGCGACGTCCGGTCCCGGCCTTGCCCTGATGATCGAGTCGCTGGGCCTGGCGACCGCCGCCGAGGTTCCGATCCTGATCATCGATGTCATGCGCGGCGGACCTTCCACCGGCATCCCCACCAAGTCCGAACAGTCCGATCTCAACATCGCCGTCTATGGCTGCCACGGCGATGCGCCCCACATCGTGGTCGCGCCCCTCTCGGTGGGCGACTGCCTGTTTACCACCCAGTGGGCCGTGCATCTGGCCGAAGCCACCCAGACACCCGCCATCGTGCTCTCCGACCAGTTCCTCGGCCAGGCCCGGGCGGTGATTGACAGGCCCGCCGATGTCGCCTTTCTCGCCACTCGCCGGGTTGCCGAAAGGAGCAGCGAAAATGCCTATTGCCGCTATGCGGTGACCGCCGACGGGGTCTCGCCCATGGCCCTGCCGGGCATGGCCGGCGGGCAGTACACCGCCGATGGCCTGACCCATAATTCCGCAGGCCTGCCCTCCAGCCAGGCCCACGATCATCACGACCAGCTCGCCAAGCGCCGCCGCAAGATCGAGGGCTTCGCCTATGGCCACCATTGGGCGAACATCGAGGGCGACGGCGACGTGGCGCTCCTCACCTGGGGATCGCTCACCGGCGCCGCGCGCGAGGCCCAACGCCAGCTGGCCGCGCAAGGCATCGCCACCCGCCTCGTTGCCTTGCGGCTCCTATCGCCGCTGCAAACCGAAGCCCTCGCCGAGGCTCTGACCGGCGCCGAGCGGGTGCTGGTCATCGAGCAGTCGGAGGGCGCCCAGTTCCATCGCCACCTGCGCGCCCAATGCGATCTGCCGGGCGAGGTCAGACGGCTCAGCCGGGCCGGACCGCGCCTCATCGGCCCCGAAGAAATCTGCGCCGCCGTGCGCCAATGGAGGTCGTGATGGCCAGCCCCGAACCCCCGCGCTTCAAGCCCGCCGACTACAAATCCGCCACCAAGCCGGTGTGGTGTCCGGGCTGCGGCGACTTTCACGTCCTCATGTCGGTGACCCGGGCGCTTGCCGAACTCAACGTGGCGCCCGAGCAGGTGGCGGTAATCTCCGGCATCGGCTGCTCCTCGCGCATTCCCGCCTATACCAGTTGCTACGGCTTTCACGGCGTGCATGGCCGCTCGCTGGCGCTGGGCGCCGGCCTCAAGGTGGCCCGTCCCGACCTCACCGTGCTGGTCATGAGCGGCGACGGCGACGGTTTTTCCATCGGCGGCAACCACTTCCTGCATGCCTGCCGGCGCAATATCGACATGACTTATATCGTCATGGACAACCGCGTCTACGGCATGACCAAGGGCCAGCCCTCGCCCACCACCGAGCCCGACTGGGACAGCGCCCTGTCGCCGGGCGGCACCGGTCTCAGACCCTTCCATCCCCTCGTCATAGCCCTTGCCTCGGGCGCCAATTTCGTGGCCCGGGCCTTTTCGGGGCTGCCCAACGAGACCGCCGCCATCATGGTCGAGGCGGTGCGCCATCCCGGCTTTTCCTTCGTCGAGATCCTCAGCCCCTGCGTCACCTTCCGCCCCGACGAGCACGACTGGAAAGGGCTCGTGCATGCCGCCCCGGTCGCCGCGACCGACGATCCGGCCCGCGCCGCGCGCCGCATCATGACCGATGACGGCTTCAATCTCGGCGTCCTTTATCGCGGCGACCGCCGGCCCTACGAGGCCCCCGCCAGTTCGGCCATCGTGGATGTCGAGGCGCTGGACAGGGAGTTCGAGCTGTGAGCAGGGTGGGCGAGCTCCTGGCCTATGCCCACCAGATGGAACTGGAAGCCCAGGAGCGCTATGGGATGCTGGCAGACCAGATGCAGGTTCACAACAACCCTGAGCTGGAAAAGCTGTTCCGGGACCTCGCCCGTATCGAGGGCCTGCATGCCGCCGACATTGCCAAGGAGATGAAGGACCGCAAGATCCCGGACCTCACGGCGCTGGACTTCGAGTGGCCCGATGCTGAAAGTCCCGAGGCCGTCGACTTCGGCGACGTGCATTATCAGATGGTTCCCTGGCAGGCGCTGCAACTGGCGCTCAGGGCCGAACAAAAGGCGCAAGCCTTCTTCGAGCATTTTGTGGCCACCACCGGCGATGCCGAGGCCCGGCGCTTCGCCGAGGAGTTTGCCGGGGAAGAAGAAGAGCATGTGGCGCTGGTACTGAAGGAACTGCGCAAATACCCCGCCCCCTCCGATACCCCTGCCGACGACCTCGATCCCCCTGTCGGCCAAGACTGAACAGGGCTACTTTGGCACCGTCTTCCAGCCCGGCTTTATCCCGGGCGCGCTGGTGCCCGCCCCGCGTGCCGGCAGGCGGGCAACCGCATAGCCCTGATTGAAGCCGGCCCGGCAAACCAGCACGAACTTGAACGCGCCCCCGGCCGCCAGCACCAGCGCTCCGCCCGCGGCATAGGCGATATCGGCCACGGCCGGCACCACGAGGCCATAGCCAAGCAAGGCGACGGGTGCGATGTGGCCGGCAACTTCGAACGGCCGGGAAAATCGTGCCAGGGTATCCAGCGTGGCGGTGGGGGCACCGCGGGCCCCGAGCCGGGACCGGTAGGTCCGCCAGCACACCAGCCGCAGCACCACGAGAAGGATAAGCGCCATCGCCAACGGCCAGCCGATGGCCATCGCGCCAGCCGGCAGGAGACCGGCGATCAGAACAAGTCCCGCGCCTTCGGCAAGGCCAGTCACGGCGATGAGCGGCACGATCGCCGGTTCGCGCCAGGCGGGAATGCCCGTTGCCGCGGCGATGATGCGCGCCTGGCAATAGACGAAGATGCCCGCCAGAAGGCCGGACAGGACGATGAGGCCCGGCATGGCGAAAACCACCCCGGCAAGGCCAGTTGCGAAGAAGGCCATCGCCGCCAATGCCTCGCGCGTCATCCACGAGGTCTGCGGATTGAGGAAGACGTTGAGGAAGCGCCAGGGGCGGCCGATCTCGGCCCACACGCTGAACAGCCCGGCGCCCACCAGGGCCATGGCCACCAGCCCCAGCCAGCCCGGGGGTGCCTGCCCCGCCAGCGCCATTGCCGCCAGCGCCATGGCCAAGCCGCCGCCGGCCCCGCCGGCGATGAAGTTGGCCGCCGCCCGCCCGTCCCAGTTGTGCTGCTGGCGTGGCGCCACCGCCGCCTGCCCAATGCTGTCGGCCACGAGCCGCGGCCCGCCATCATCGTCAGCCGGACCATCGGCTGGCGCATAGAGATAGTGGAAGCCGGGGCCGGTTCCCAGTTCCTCATGCATGCGGAAATGGCGGTGAGTCGCGAGCAATTGCGAGACCGGGCTGTCGGGATCGTCGAGATCGCCGAAAGTGAGCGCCCCGGCGATGCACGAGCCGACACAGGCCGGCGTTGCCTCGGCATCGCTTCCTGGCACCTTGCCGGCGGCGAGGCCGGCGTCGATACGATCGGCGCACAGGGTGCATTTCTGCGCCACCCCGATGCGTGCCGGGTCCTCGCGCGCCAATTCGTGCGCCATTGCCTTGGCCCCATAGGCAAAGGTCGGCGCATCGAGCCGGGTGCGTGCCTGATAGGGACAGGCGACCGCGCAATAGGCGCAGCCGATGCACAGGTCGTAGTCGATGGTCACGATACCGTCGCCGCGCTTGCGGGTGGCGGTCGTCGGGCACACCGTCATGCACGGCGGGTCGTCGCAGTGCATGCAGCCGACCGGAACGAAGGCGCGGCGCACGTCGGGGAATTCGCCCGCCTCGACATCGAGCACCTTGCGCCACTGGATGCCGGGGGCGGTGGCATTGGCGTGCTTGCAGGCCGCCGTGCAGGTCTGGCATCCGACACAGCGGTTGAGGTCGGCAACGATGCCCCAGCGGGTCATGGCCGGCCTCCCGACGGCCGCACCGCCACCCGCACCAGATCGGCCCCCGAGCCGGTGGCGTCGGTAAGCTCCAGCATCATCGGCATCAGGGCGTTCATGCTGGGAACATGCTGGTCGCGGGCAAAAGGCGTTGCCCAGTGATCGAACTGGCCGATCATCAAAAGCGTATCCGGGCGGATGCCCTGGCGCAATACGACGTGTCCCCGGGTATGATTGAGGGGCGAGGCGATTTCCACCAGGTCGCCCTCGGCGATGCCCAGCCGCCGCGCCGCCGTCGGGTTCATGATGATACCGGCGTGGCCGGCCACATTGCCGGCCACCTCCTGCATCATCTGGATGCCGGCATTGCTGCCCCAGGAATACTGCATGCTGCGCGCCGTGATGAGCCAGAAGGGATAGTCGCCGATATCCACCCCGAAGCCTTCGGCAAGGACCTTCGCCCACAGGCCCGGCAAGTCGCGCCAGCGCGGCAACGGCTCGTATTCGGCAAGCTGGCTGTCCCACCAGGTGATACCCGTCTCGTGCAGACGCGCGCCCAACTGCCGGCCGATGCGCAACAACCGTTCCTGATAGGGGATTTCAAAGCGCAGGCCCTTGGCCACCATCTGCGGATAGAGATACCACTGAAGCCGTGCAAAAGGGGTCATGCGCACGCCGTGCCGGCGGTAATAGTCGAGGCCCTCGCTGTCGGCGCCATGGCTGATTTCGGCGCTCGCCGCCCGGCACACCGCGTCCCATATCGCCTCGACCTCGTGGGCCGTGCCGACATCGAGGCTGAAGTCGTAGCCTTCGCCGGCGAGCGCAACCCCGGCCGCGCCGAGATTGATCGCCGCGTTATAGGCTTCCAGCAAGCCGGTGCGGCGGGCCAATTCGGTCGCGATCCAGGTAAAATCGCGGGCCTCGCCCTCAGGCTTGACCGCCGGATCGCGCAGGGCAAAACCCTGATGATCCCAGAACTGCTCGAGAAACTTGGTGCCGCCGATGCGGATGAGCTGCAAGCCTTCCAGATCGGTGCATTCGGGCAGCAGCACGTCGGCCATGTGGTTGGTTTCATCGCGGGTATAGGCAAAGGCGACGACGAAGGGAAACTTCGCCATGGCGTTGGAGACCGAAGCGGTATCCCAGAACGAAATCGCCGGGTTGGTGCGGTAGACGAACCACACATCGGGAACCGTCGGCTCGGGCAGGTGGTCAAAGCCCTTGTCCTGCATCATCCAGGCAAGATGGGTCGGCCCCAGCGCCTGGCTCCACGGCGAATTGGCCGCCAGCGGCACCAGCATGCGGTGGGCATGGCGCGAGCCCGGGTGATCGATCCACTCACCCTTGGCGGTAGGGTTCATGGGATAGTCCATGAAGCCGTCGACGCCGGTCTGCACGCTGCTCCAGCGGCTGTCGGCCGGCCGGTTGAGCCGCACCGTCGTGCCGATGGTGCCGCCCGGCACCTCCAGCGCCCCCACCAGGCAGGCGAGAACCGTGCGCGCCCAGCAGCATTCATAGCCACCCCAGCCATTGTTGACCGTCTTGCCCAGCGAGATGGCGACCGGCCGGAAAGGCAGCGTCACGCCGTCGATGTCGATGGTCTCGCCGATACGGGCATGGGCCAGGAAATCGCTTGCGATGGCGCGGATGGTCTCGGGATCGACATCGCAGATCTTGCCGGCCCAGTCGGCGTCGTAGTCCTTCACATGATCGACCAGCAGCGCAAAGGCCGGCCGGCACGGGGCGTTCTTGTGGCGCCATGCCTTGTCGTCGGGCCCGGTCTCGCTTCCCGAAACGGCAAAGCTGCCCTCCAGCGCCGGATCGGCATCGGCCGTATCGAAGGCAACCGCTTTGCGGCGTTTGCCGTCCCACACCAGCGGCTTGCCGTTTTTGGGCTGGCGCAGGAAATAGCCGTTGGGGCCTACCAGATAGGGCGCCGAGGTCCGCGCCTTGAGAAAGGCGATATCGAGCCGCGCGCGTTCGGCCTCGTGCAGCAGGCTGTGCAGCATGGCCAAGAGAAAGGCGGCATCGGTCTTGGGGCGGATCGGCACCCATTCAGCCGAGCAGGCACCGGTCACCGACAGATGCGGCTCGATCTGCACCCGCTTGATCCCGCGCGCCCGGGCATCGGCATGGCGCTTGATGCCGCACACCCCGCCCGAAGCCTCGACATTGGCCCCGAACGAGATCAGGTATTCGGTGAGCGGGGTGTCGGGCGACACCGTAAAGGCGCGGTGCCAGAGTTCGCCGTAGAGATGCTCGGAATGATAGCACTTGACCCCCTGGCCGCTGCCGAAGCTCATGTCGATCGGCCCCCAGGCGGCAAGGAAGGCGGGAAAGGTGCCCATGTAGGCGGTAGGCGTTCCGCCGCCGCCGAAGCTTGCCGCCACGCGCGGAAAACCCGAGGCATCCTTGAGACCGGCCTGGCGCACCGCCTCGAGCTTCGCGGCAATGAGGTCGAGCGCCTCGTCCCAGGAGACGGCGACGAAGCCGGGTTCCTCGTTGCGGCCCTTCTTCGGATTGGTCCGCTTCATGGGGGTGAGGACACGGTCGGGATTGTAGGTCTTCTGGATCAGGCCATAGGCCTTCACGCACACCTTGCCGCCGGCGGGATGGCACGCAGCGGCCGCCGCATTGGGCCGGATCTGGGTGGCGATGCCGTCTTCCACATCGACCGTCAGCAGATCGGGGCCGGCCACGCACTGATAGCAGTAGGAGTGGTTTTTTCGGGCCTCACGCGGCGGCGCCTGTGCCATCGCTCATGCCCTCACGCCGTCCCGGCCGCGGCAGCCCGTGCCGCCTTGGCCTTCAGGCGTTCGGCGGTCTTGGCCACATCCACCACGAAGCGCTCATGGGTGCCCTGGCAGATGGCGTCGAGTCCATCGCGGGCGCCAACCTTGAAGACGACGCGGCGGCCTTCCACCTGCGTCACCTCGACGGTGATCTCCGCCCACATGCCCAGCAGCGTCGGCGCCATGTGGGTGATATTGACCACCGCGCCCACCGAGTCCTCGCCCACATCTCCATGAGCCATCATCAGGTCGCGGCAGGTGTGCTCGATGTCGCGGATGAGCCAGGGCGTGCCATAGACGCGGCAGTCGTCGCCCATGAAGCCGATGCTGCTTTCGGCATCGACCACAACCCGCCGGGTCGCCGAAACGCCGGGAACCAGAGAGGCCTTCATGACGTCACTCCTTGCCGCTGCGGTTGCGTCGAAATATGTATTACAGTACTCTAATACGTATTTATGCGCAACATGATGCCAGCCGTCATTCCGCCCGCCTGAGGCCGCCGCCGTCATGGCGCGCCCTCGTTACGGCTGGTACTTGCGGAAATCCGGTTTGCGTTTTTCCAGGAAGGCGTTGACGCCTTCCTTCGATTCCGCCGTGCCGTAATAGAGGCTGAGCGCCTGCATGCCCATGCCGGCGATGCCGCGGATATGCTCGCTGTCCATGTTGAACGAGCGCTTGGCGATGGCCAGCGCCGTGGGGCTGCGCTCGAGGATCTCGCCGCACCACTTGTCGATCTCGGCATCGAGCTGATCGTGCGCCACCACCGCATTGACCAGCCCCATGGCCAGCGCCTCGGCGGCCGAATAGCGCCGGCACAGGTACCACATCTCGCGCGCCTTCTTTTCCCCCACCACGCGGCCGAGATAGGCCGTCCCGAAGCCCGGATCCACCGATCCGACCTTGGGTCCGGCCTGGCCGAACTGGGCCTTTTCCGAGGCGATGGTCAGGTCGCAGATGGTGCACAGCACGTTGCCGCCGCCGATGGCATAGCCCTGCACCCGGGCGATCACCGGCTTGGGCGCATCGCGCAGGGCCGAATGCAAGTCCTCCACCGGCAGGCCGATGGTGCCGCGCCCGTCATACTGGTCGTCATGGGAAGACTGGTCGCCGCCGGTGCAGAAGGCCCGATCGCCGGCGCCGGCCAGCACGATCACGCCGACTGATTTGTTCCATGAGGCCGTCGACAGCGCCTGGATGAGTTCCTCGCAGGTGCGGCCGCGAAAGGCGTTCATCTTCTCCGGCCGGTTGATGGTGATGCGCGCCACCCCGCCGGTCACGTCATAGAGGATGTCCTGATATGGCATTGCTTTACCTCTCACCCGTTCATGGTCAGGCCGCCGGAGACCGAGATCACCTGGCCCGTCACATAGGCGGCATCGTCACTGGCCAGAAAGGCGATGGTCCCCGACAGGTCATCGGGGTTGCCGATGCGTCCCAGCGGGATGGCGCGGCGCATGGCCTCGCGCAGCTTTTCCGGATTGCCGGCACCTTCGGCATAACCGGCAAACAGCGCGGTATCGGTCGGCCCCGGGCACACCACGTTGACGGTGATGGCCTGGCGGGCGTGCTCGCGGGCCAGGGTCTTGGAAAAGCCCAGCAGCCCGGCCTTGCAGGCGGCATAGACCGACTCGCCCGACGAGCCGACCCGGGCGGCATCGGAGGCCACATTCACCACCCGCCCGTAACCGCGCTCCACCATGCCGGGCAGCACCGCATAATG
>Ga0326597_10014862_pt1 | contig 10187 bp, 5 predicted proteins | sample RVTome_12_FD_203789 | JGI IMG/M metagenome (GOLD analysis project Ga0326597, IMG submission 203789) | Soil microbial communities from uranium-contaminated site in the Upper Colorado River Basin, Wyoming, United States - RVT100D185 | ecosystem: Environmental > Terrestrial > Soil > Contaminated >...
GGCTATCTGCGCTCGCCGGTTCCGCCCGCCGCGGTGCCGGCCGAGCGCCCGCGCGTCACGGTGACCGTCGGCGGGGGTGGAGACGGCGCGGCGCTCATCCGTTCCGCTCTCGAAGCGCTCCCGCCACTCGGACGTGACCTGAGCTTCGACACGACGATCGTGACTGGCCCGTTCCTTCCGGCCGCGGAGTTCGACGGAATCCGGGACCAGACGTCTCGCCTCAGCGGCGTCGAACTCCTCGAATTCAGCGACAATCTCCCGGCGCTCATCGCGAACTCGCACCTCATCGTGGCGATGGGCGGATACAACACCGTCTGCGACATCCTCTCGGCGGGCCGCCCCGCAGTCCTCCTGCCGCGTACGGCCCCGCGGGTCGAGCAGAAGATCCGGGCGATGGCGCTGGCGGCCGCGGGACGGGTGGAGCATCTCCCTCTGGACGAAGCAACGCCGGCGCGCTTCGGCGCCGCGATCCGAGAGGGTCTCGGCTGCGGCGGCCGCGCTTCCGGAACGACGATCGATCTGGGCGGCGAGGACCGGATGATCGAGAAGCTCGGGGAACTCCTTCCGGTCGCCCGCAACGGCTCGCAACGCGCTGCGCGATATTTCGGCGGCACGACGGCCTCCCCGGCCGCGAACTTCGCTTCAGTGGGAAAGGTGGTCTTATGAGCCGGCGATCACCATCCGCGGCGTTCGCCGCCTCAACGCGTCGCCGGGCCGCGATTCTTGGCGCGTGCCTGTCCTCGATGGGAGTCTGCTGGAACGTCGCGGCGTTTCCGGCCGAGATCGCCCGCTTCGGGCCGGTGAGCGTGCGATCGATCGAAGCGAGCGCAGGCTTCTCGAGGAACGACAATATCCTCGGCTCCTCGCCCGCCGAGATCCGCGCATTCGAGACGGCCGACCCGGGGTCGTTCTTCGTCGTCGAAAGCCTCGATGACCGCGCGCTCGAAGGGCGCTTGGCGCTCGAACTGGCCACGCCCTCGATCGGCGGCTCCTCGCTCCAGTGGAAGCTCGCGGCCGAGGGAGTGCGCTACATCGACAACCCGATCCGATCCGGTTCCGTCTACTCGCTCGATCTCAAGCAGAAATTCCTGCGGCGCGCGGCGTTTTCGCTGGGCATTGAGTTCGCTCCCGTAACGTACGCGCGACACCGCCGCGACAAGGATGCCGGTCCCGGGCAGCCGGCGTTCCGCGCGGACGCGTCGAGCGAGGCCGAGTACACCGGACGTCTCGCCGTTTCCATCTCGAAGGCGATCACTCCCTCGATCACCGGCTCCTATGGTGACAAGGACTACCGCCCCGCCTTCGACGAAAGGGACCAGTGGCGCCGCGGCGCGGGCGCCGGACTGGCGATCCGCGCGCTCAGAGAAGTCACGCTCGATCTCGATTACGAATACGCGCGCTGCAACTCTCGGAACAGCTCCATCGTGGGAGGCGATCTCTCGTATCGGGAGCACGTGATCGCATTGAAGGCCCGGGGCCGGCTCCCGGCCGGCATCACGGGCTCGGTCTCGGTGAAGGAGAAGTTCCGGCGGTACACCACGGACGACGCAGGCGACCTCAATCGTTACCTCCGCAAGGATCTGATCGGCCTCATCGAATTCCGGCTCGCACGCGCGCTCGCCGGCCCGGTCGGAACGTACGCGGCGTACAAACGCTACGACCGCACGGCTCGCGTGCCGTCGTCGGCCGGCATCGGTGTGGATGACGAAGGCAGCTACGAGGCGAACGTCGTTGCCGCGGGCATCACGTTCACCTGGGAATGAAGGAGGATCCCTGATGTCTCTGTTCCACCGTTCGCCGGTCCTCTCGTTCGTCGTTCTCTTCTCGGCGGCGATGCTCCTGGCATCGATCGCCGCCGGCGCCGGTCTTGACACCGGACCCTGGCCGATGTTCCACCGCAGCGCACGCCATGACGGGACGACCACGCTGGCCGGCCCGGACACGCTCGTGACGACGTGGACGCACCGGACCAACGATGCGATCGAACTCTCCTCGCCCGCCGTCGCCTCCGACGGCACGATCTACGTCGGAAACGCCGACAAGGGCCTCTATGCGATCTATCCGAACGGCACGCGGAAATGGAAGTACGTGACCGGGGGCAACCTGCGCCAGTCGTCTCCCGCGATCGCCTTCGATGGAACGATCTACATCGGCTCGGCGAACGGGAAGGTCTACGCGGTGAACCCGAACGGCACCCTCAAGTGGACGCGGACCCTCGGCGCCGCCGCGAAGACCTCCCCCGCCGTCGACACCAACGGCCGCATCTACATCGGCGCCGACAACGGCCGGCTCTACGCAATCAACCCGGACTCTTCGATCGCATGGTCCTTCCAGACGGGCGATACGATCCGCTCCTCGCCCGCGATCGGCCCGGATGGAACGATCTTCTTCGGATCGATGGACCAGAAGATCTATGCGGTCTGGCCGAACGGGACTCAGCGCTGGGCCGGCACGACCGGCGGTGACATCAAGTATTGCTCGCCGGCCGTGGCTCCCAACGGCGACGTCTACATCGGCTCCTACGACCAGAATCTGTATGCGATCAGCTCGTCCGGCTCCCTGCTCTGGGTCTATCCGACGACGAAGCCGATTCGGTCCTCGCCGGCGATCGGACCGGATGGCACCGTGTACTTCGCGAGCGGTCCGAAACTCATCGCGCTCACGTCGACGGGGCAATACCGCTGGGAATGCACGCGCGGCGGCGACATCATCTCCTCGCCGGCGCTCTCATCGAACGGTTACATCTATGTCGGCGCGGCCGATTCCACGCTCAACATCATCCGCGCCGACAGCACCTGCCTCTCGCCGATCAAGCTCCGTGGAGAGGTCCTGTCGTCACCGGCGATCGGGGCGAACAGAACCGTGTACGTGGGCTGCACCGACAGCCTGCTCTACGCGTTCCAGCAGCCCGGACTCGTCAGCGTGGAGATCCCACGCGGCGCTCCGATGCCTCTCGCGCATCTCTTCGCGGCTCCCAATCCATTCTCGAATCGGACCGAGATCCGGTCCGCGTCCGGGGCTTTCGACGGCGGCACGCTCCGGATCTTCGATGCCGCCGGACGGATGGTGCGAACGCTGCTCGTGGCTCGCGGATCTCCGGCCGCGTCCTGGGATGGGCGTGATGACCGGGGGCGCACCCTTCCGGCCGGCACGTATTACGTCAGCGGCGACGGCTCGGCGCAGGGCCGCGCCGTGCTCATACGTTAGAGGCTCGCCATGCGCATTCACCGGATCGTACGGGTGGCCGCCCTCGCGGCGGCGGCCACGCTTGCCGGATGCTCGGTCGATCTCAAGGACTCCATGGGACCGCTGGTGCCGATCCCCAACGTGACCGGAACGCTGACGCGCCACGGTGCGCCGCTCGTCGACGAAAAGGTGAAGCTCCGCGACCTGTCCGGCGCCGAGATCGACAGCGACCGTACAGATGCACGCGGGCGCTACGAGTTCTCCGGCGTCCCGGCGGGGACTTGGGAGCTGCGCGTCCGGACGGACGTGCCCGGCGACTTCGAGACGGTGACCGTGATGTTCGATGTTCCGGAGAGCGTGACGGTGGATCTGCCGCCCGCCGACGTCTTCTCATTCGGCTGCGACACGCGGGATCCGAAGGACGGGGAGGCTCTTGCGACGCCGAGCTTCTTCCAACCGCTCGAGTTCAAGTGGAACCAGCCGGACCGCAGCGTCGCGTGGATGAACGCACGGCTCTACGACGCGTCCGACCAGGCCGTCTGGTATTCCACGAAAGACGTGGAAACGAGCGCGCTCTTCAACGGAATCGGCAACCAAGGCCCGTATGCCGGCCAGACGATTCCAGCGGGCGAGTATTGGTGGCGGCTCAAGGTCGGGCTCGCTGATTCGATCGAGGCCACGACGGCGCCGCAGATGGTGCGGTTCGAGTAGGCCATGATCGCCGCTCGAGAGTCGAAGCACGCTGAGGCGACATCTCCGGATCCCGTGTCGGACTCACAGGGCGCCCTCGCCCCACTCGACACACCCGCCGCGACGCCCGGCGCGATCGGCTATCTCGTCAAGGTGTTTCCGCGGCTGTCCGAGACATTCATCCTCAACGAGGTGCTCGAACTCAGACGGCTGGGCGTTCCGCTCAAGCTCTACTCGCTCCAACCGGCGCCCGCCGGCCCTGCGCACGTCGAAGCCGCGTCGCTCCTCCCGGACCTCGTGTGCCTGCCCCGCTTCAATCGCACGGGGGCGCGGCCGATGCTGAGCGCTCACGTCTCGCTGTTCCGGAAGAACCCGCGCCGGTATCTCGCCACGCTGTTCATCGCGGCCTCGCGGCTCCGCCGGTCAGCATGGCGGAGATTCGCGCAAGCCGGCGTGCTCGCGGCGCGTCTGGCCGGGGACGACGTCGTTCACGTGCATGCGGGTTTCGCTCACGCGCCCGCGACCGTCGCGTGGTTCGTGCGGAGGCTCACAGGGGTTCCGTTCAGCTTCACGGCGCACGCGAAGGATCTCTATCTCTCGGAACCGAAGTCGATCCGCCGCAAGTGTGAGGCCGCGCGTTTCATCATCACGTGCACGAAGACGAATGCCGAGCATCTCCGCTCGATCGCGGGGGAATCCGTCGAGTGGAAGCTGCACGTCGTCTATCACGGCGCAGACCTGCGGCGATTCGCCGAGACCGGGGAGTCCGGCGCGGAAGCCGCGCCGCCCGACGACGGCGCCGAGGGCAGGACGTCGAAGAACGCCTCGCGCCTTCTCGCGGTAGGACGTCTCGTTCCGAAGAAGGGCTTCGAGTACCTTCTGGAGGCGGTCGCGGCTCTCGCGGCGCGGCGCATGGAGGTGCGGCTCGATCTCGTCGGGGGCGGCGCGCTGCGGGAAGCGTTGGAGTCGCGTGCGCGCGCGCTCGGCATCGACTCCCGCGTGACGTTCCACGGCGCGCTGCCCCAGGACGAGATCGTGCCGCTCTACAGGGCCGCAGACGTCGTCGTGCTCCCATCCATTCCTCTCGAGAACGGCGACCGCGACGGCATCCCAAACGTGCTCGTCGAGGCGATGGCGATGGGGCTCGCGGTCGTTTCAACGACGGCCGGCGGGATCCCGGAACTCATCGACGACGGAACGACCGGATTCCTCGTCCCGCCGAGAGATGCGTCTGCGCTCGCGGACGCGATCGGCAAGCTCGTGCGGGATGCCCGGCTCCGGCGCCGGCTGGGCGGCGCCGCGGCCGCCGAGGTGCGCGCCCGGTTCGATCTCTCGCGAAACTCCGAGGCGGTCGCATCGCTGCTCGAATCCGCGCGGCACACGCGCTCCGTTCTCTACCTCACGTCCGACTTCGGCATCCCGGTCTATGGCGCGAAGGGAGCTTCGGTCCACGTGCGGGAACTCTGCGACGCACTGGCGAACGAAGCGGTCGGCGTCACCGTCCTCACTCCGCGCGACGAGGCGTTCCCGGGGAACTCGACACGGGCCGAGGTCATCGGCGTTCCGGTCGATCCGGCTGCCGGCCGGCTCTGCGCGGCGATCGAGCGGACCGGCCGCGGCTCGGCACGCGCCCGGCGTCTCTCGGCGGAGGTCCGGCGGATCCTGTACAACCGGCCGCTCTATCGCGCCGCGCTCCGGCAGGCACGCCTCAACCCGCCGGACGCGATCTACGAACGCTATTCCCTCTGCGCGACCGCCGGCGGGCGCCTGGCGCGGGCGCTCGGCGTGCCGCATCTCCTCGAGGTCAACGCGCCCCTGAGCGACGAGGAAGAGGCGTATCGAGGCCTCGTCTTGAAGAGGCTCACCCGCACTCTGGAGCGGCGCATCCTCCGCGGTGCGGATCGGGTGTTCATCGTGAGCGCAGGGCTCCGCCGCTTCGCGCGCGCGCTCGGCGTGCGCGACGAGCGCGTGGAGGTGCTCCCGAACGGAGTCGACCTCGAGCGCTTCCACCCCGGCCGCGACGGCTCCTCCGTTCGCCGCGCCCTCGGATGGGACGAATCGTTCGTCGTCGGCTTTGCGGGAACGCTCAAGGCGTGGCACGGCACCGAGATCCTCGTGGACGCGTTCGCGCGGCTGCACGCGGCCCGCCCCCGCGCGCGACTCCTCCTTGTCGGGCACGGACCGATGCGCAAGTCGCTCGAGAAGCGCCTCGCGCGAGCCGGACTCTCCGGCGTGGCGCACTTCACGGGTGAGGTCACCCACGAGGCCGTCGCCGACCATCTGGCCGCGGCGGATGTGCTCGTCGCGCCGTACACGCCGTCCGAGCGGTTCTATTTCTCGCCGCTCAAGCTCTACGAGTACATGGCGCTCGGCAAGCCGGTCGTGGCCTCCGACATCGGGCAGCTGGCCGAGGTCCTCGACCCGGGCGCGAACGCGCTCCTCGTCCCGCCGGGAGACGTCGAGGCGCTCGAGGCCGCGCTCGAGCGCCTCGAACGCGACCCCGCGCTCGCGCACAGGCTCGCGGGCGAGGCCGCGCGCACGGCGCGGGAGAACCACTCCTGGGCCCGGAACGCGCACCGGATCATGTCGTCCGCCCTCAGGTTGCGATCGTCACGATGGAATCGTCCGGGCGAGCGCGCACGCGAGCCGCGGAAGGCGCCGGTGCGAGTCGGGTACTGCCTCAAGATGTTCCCGCGATTCTCGGAGACGTTCGTTCTCAACGAGATCCTCGAGCTCGAGCGCCAGGGCGTGGACATCCAGGTCTTCTCGATGAAGACCCCCGGCGGCGAGCCGCTCCAGGCGGGCGCACGACGCGTGCGCGCCGAAGTGACCTATCTTCCGTTGCCGCGTCTCCGCAACGTGGGTGTCTTCCTCCCGCCGCACGCAAGGCTCTTCCTGAGGAGCCCGCGCCGCTACGTGGGCGCGCTCCGGTTCGCGTTCGGGCGGGGAACCCGGGAGGCGCTCGAGAAGTTCGCGCTGGCCGGACTCGTGGCCGTTCAGGCACGCCGCGACGGCGTTCAGCATCTGCATGCCCACTTTGCGAGCGGGCCGGCGAGGCTCGCCAAGTTCGCCTCGCTGCTCTCGGGGATCCCGTACAGCTTCACCGCGCACGCGAAGGATCTTTACTGGAACGGAAACGCCGTCCGCTGCACGCACAAGCTGAAGCGCCGTGTCCGGTTCGCGCGGTTCGTCGTCACGATCAGCGAGCACAATCGGACGTTCATCGAGTCGCGGGGTTTCCACGTGAAGGAAGGAAAGATCCGGACGGTCTACAACGGCGTCGATCTCGGCCGCCTCGAGCAGCGCGATGGCCCGAGCGCACGCGCGCGCTGCGGCGAGCCCCCTCTCCTGCTCGCCGTGGGCCGGCTCATTCCGAAGAAGGGGTTCGACGACCTCGTTCGCGCCGCGGCCGTTTTGCGGGCGAGAGGCCGCCGCTGTCGCGTCGAGATCGCCGGCGAGGGACCGGAGCGTGACGCGCTGTCCGCGCTCGCCGCCTCGCTCGGTATCGCAGACGACGTCCATCTCGCCGGTTCGGTGCCGCTCGAGCGCCTCGTCACCGATCAGTATTCGCGCGCAGCAGCGCTCGTCATCCCCGCGGTCATCGCGGAAGACGGCGACCGCGACGGCATACCGACCGTGATCCTCGAGGCAATGGCACTCGGCGTCCCGGTCGTGAGCACGCCGGTCTCCGGGATTCCCGAGGCCGTGGAGGACGGCGAGACCGGGTTCCTCGTGCCGCCGCGCGATCCGGAACGGCTCGCCGACGCGATCGAGAGGCTGCTGGACGATCCCGGCCTGGCATCACGCCTGGCGGCAGGCGGGCGCCGGTTGGTGGAGGAACGGTTCGATCTCCAGAAGAGTGCGGGCGCACTGAGAGAGATGTTCCGCAAGTCGGCACGGTTGGGGGAGACCACCGCATGCGTCTCGTGATCACGCTCGAGCCGCTCCGCCGTATCCGCGGCGACACGGCACGTTTCTTCTACGTCGCGCGGCGCTTCGCCAAGCACCTGCGAAGCAGGCGTCGCGCGCTTGCCGCCGGCATGGGGCTCTCGATCCTCACCGCGCTCCTTCGGATCGCCGAGCCGTGGCCGCTGAAGGTCCTCTTCGACGACGTGCTCGGAAGAGAGCGCACGCGGATCCTCGGCATGAACATCCTCGACGCCGCCGGCGGCGACCGCGGCGTCCTCATCACGGCGCTCGCAGCCTCGATCGTCGTGATCGCGGCGCTGGGCGGCATCGTCTACTACGTGCAGAACGTCCTCCTCTCGCACATCGGCCAGCAGGTCGTCAACGACATGAGGCGGGAGCTCTTCGTGCATCTCGAGCGTCTGCCGCTGGCGTTCCATCGCCGCGCGCGCGCGGGCGACTTGCTCATGCGCCTGACGGGCGACATCATCATGCTCCGCGAGATGCTCGTTGCTTCGCTGCTGACGACCTCGAGCCAGCTCTTCGTGACGCTCGGCATGGCGGTGCTCATGTTCACACTGAGCCCCGTGCTGGCGCTCGTCTCGCTCGCCGTGGCGCCGATCCTCTTCGTCCTCCTCACCGTTTTCAACGCGCGAATCACCGAGGCGGCGTCGCAGCAGAGAAAGCGCGAGGGGGTCATCGCCTCCGCGATGCACGAGGTCCTCTCCTCCATCCATCTCGTCCAGGCGTGCACGCAGGAGAGGAACGAGGAGGAGCGCTTCCGCGCGCTCAACCGGCGCACGCTGCGCGCCGGGATGCGGACGACGCGCCTCGAGGCGCGCATGCACCGCTCCGTGGAGATCGCGGTCGCTCTCGGCACGTGCGGGGTCGTCGGGCTCGGGGCGCACGATGTCCTGGCCGGCAAGCTCACGGCAGGCGAGCTCATCGTCTTCCTCGCCTATCTCCGGCATCTCTACCGGCCGATGCGACAGCTCTCGAAGGTGACCGAGCGTTCGGCGAAGGCGGCGGCGTGCGGCGAGCGCGTCCTCGAGATCCTCGATACGCCGGTGACGATCGCCGATCGCCCCGGCGCGCGAAAGGTGAAGCATCTCCAGGGTCGGATCGCCTTCGAGAACGTGGAGTTCTCGTACGAGGACGGCGCGCGCGCACTCCGAGGCGTGACCTTCTCGGTCGAGTCTGGTGAGAAGGCGGCGCTCGTCGGGCCGACCGGCGCGGGGAAGACGACGATCCTCGCCTTGATCCCGCGCTTCTACGACGCGTCCTCCGGAACGGTCCGCCTCGACGGGATCGACGTGCGCGACGTGATGCTCCGCTCTCTCCGTTCGCACATCAGCCTGTTGCTCCAGGATGCGATCGTGCTCGGAACGACCGTCCGCGAGAACATCGCGTACGGCCGTCCGGGCGCCACCGACGCGGAGATCGGCGCGGCCGCGGCCGCGGCGCAGGCCGACGGATTCATCCGGCGGCTGCGCGAGGGATACGACACCGTCGTCGGAGAGCGCGGGGCCACGCTCTCGGGCGGCGAGAAGCAGCGGATCGCGATCGCGCGGGCGATCCTGCGCGATGCGCCGATCCTCCTCCTCGACGAGCCGACGACGGGCCTCGATCCGCTCTCCGAGAGGGCCGTGCTCGCCGCGCTCGAGGCGCTGACGCGAAGCAAGACGACCGTGACGATCGCGCACCGTCTGGGCACGATCGTCTCGTCGGATCGGATCTTCTTCATCGAGAACGGCACGATCGCCGAGAGCGGCCGGCACGAGGAGCTGCTCGAATGCGGGGGACGCTACCGGAAGTTCATCGAGGCTCAGTTCGGGCCGCTCGCGATCCGGAGCAGCGCATGGGGCTGAGCGGTCCGGCGATCGACGTATCGTTGAGAGGCTTCCCGACGGCTATCGATCCGAAGCGGCTCGCGCGCCGCATCGCGGAGGCGCGCGGCGAGGATCCGGGACGCATCGTTTCCGTCGAGATCGTCCGCCACCGGCCGGGGCGTCGGTGCGTGCTCCGATTCGAGCACCGGGATGCTCGCGGTTCGATCCGCGTGCTCTACGGGAAGCTCTACCGTAACCAGCGAGGCGCCGCGACCGCCGAGATCCAGGGGGCGCTCGCGCGCCTCGCCGAATCGTCGCCCGAGTTCCCGCGAGTGCCGCCTCTATTCGCATACCTCGCGCGCGAGAGGCTCCTCCTCACGGAGGATTGCGCAGGGATCACGCTTGCCGGCGGCGAACACCCCCCCGAGGCGTACCGGCGCGCGGGGCGCGCGCTCGCGCTCCTTCACCGCGCGCGCTTCGCGCTCTCCCGCTCGCATGGCGGCGACGCCGAGGCCGGCGTGCTCCGGCGCGCTGCGGCGCGGCTCGCCGACGCGCGTCCCGACTTGTCGGGGCGCG
>Ga0326597_10014863_pt1 | contig 10186 bp, 9 predicted proteins | sample RVTome_12_FD_203789 | JGI IMG/M metagenome (GOLD analysis project Ga0326597, IMG submission 203789) | Soil microbial communities from uranium-contaminated site in the Upper Colorado River Basin, Wyoming, United States - RVT100D185 | ecosystem: Environmental > Terrestrial > Soil > Contaminated >...
CAAGCGCAGCGCCGCCCCCGGACCGCGGCCGTACCCATCCATTCGACGCTGAAAGGGTCGCAGATTATACGCATCGATCATGCAGGTTTCGGAGCCGCCGCGAGCACCCGAGACATTTCTGCGAGCCCTTCAGGCTCGAACGGAACGTGAGGGCTCGCAAACCGTGGGCGGTGATCGCCGGTGGCGATCTTGCCCACGGCTACTCTCTGGCAGCCTTTCAGGCTGCATTGCCGTGCGTGGTCTTGGTGGTTTGCGGTAAGTGAGCATCGTGGATCCCTGTACGCCGCTGATGCCGCCGGAAGTGTCACGGGCCCGCGGCGGACCGCCGCGGCCTGAGCAGCTTGCGGCCGCGCCGTAAACGTGGCTGAATCAGCCCGGCTGTGGATCGCGCACGCCGCCGAAATTTCGCTCGCGGCCGGCGAAATCAAGGATGGCGGCGTTGAGGTCTGCTTCGGTGAATTCGGGCCAAGGCTTTTCGCAGACGTGCAGTTCTGCATAGCTGATCTGCCACAGCATGAAATTGCTGACGCGCCGCTCGTTCGCGGTGCGGATCAACAGGTCCGGGTCCGGAAGCTCCGCGGAGTACAACGCTTCGGCGACGTGCCGCTCACTGATCTCTTGGGGATCAAGCCGGCCAGCCTGTACCTCAGCCACGACGTGCCGCACCGCGTCCACCAACTCGTCGCGTGCCCCGTAGTTGAGCGCGAGGCACAGGCTGAGCCCGGTGTTCGCGCGGCTGAGCTGCACCGTTTTGTCCATCTCCGCGAGCACCTTCGCAGGAAGTCCTTCGCGCCGGCCCAGGTGGAGAAAGCGGATGTTGTTGTCCATGATTGTCGGGCGCTCGGCAATCAAGTAACGCACGTACAGGTCCATGAGGAAGTCGACTTCATCGGCAGGCCGCTTCCAGTTTTCCGTGCTGAAGCTGTACAGTGTAAGAGCCTCGATTCCAAGGCGTGCGCAATGTGTGACGATGGTGCGGACGTTCTTCGCGCCGCTCTCGTGGCCGCGAACGCGCGGCCAGCCGCGACCTTTGGCCCAGCGCCCGTTTCCGTCCATAATTATTGCGATATGGCGGGGAAGCCCTTCGGGTGGGAGACCGAGGACGTTGCGAGGGTCAAGTGTTTGCTCGGCCATTCCAGTCGTCATGCGGCGGAGCTTGCCGGGATATCGATCACGTTCTTCAGCGGGCCGCGCACCAGCGTCTCCGACCGATCCGGCCCTACGCCGATGAGCGCGACCGGCACGCCGACGAGAGTCTCTATTCTTTCGACGTAGCTCCGAGCGGCGGTGGGAAGATCCTCGAATCTGCGGACGCCGCGAATCGGCTCGTGCCAGCCGGGCTGCATCTCGATTACGGGATCGATTCGTCCGGCCAGCCGGGCGCACGCGGGCGGTGCGGTGATCTCGTCACCATCAAGCCGATAAGCCACGCAAATACCCACCTCGTCAAAGCCGCTTAACGTATCCAAGTGCATCATGGCGATGTCGGTCGCTCCGGAAAACCGAGCCGAGTAGCGGCAGGCCACCGAATCGAACCATCCGCACCGCCGTGGACGCCCGGTCGTAGTTCCATACTCATTGCCTGCGCGTCGAATGCGGTCACCGGTCGCATCGGCAAGCTCAGTCATGAACGGGCCCGACCCGACCCTGGTTGAATAGGCTTTTGTCGTTCCGATCAGCTTAGTCACCAAGGCAGGCGACACGCCTGCTCCGGCACCGATGCCGTGGGGGCCCGTGCTGCTGGAGGTCACGAACGGGTAAGTGCCGTGGTCAACGTCGAGCAGCAAGCCATTGGCGCCTTCGAAGAGGACGGGCCTACCGCATTTCATTGCGTCTTGCAGGTAGCTGGTAGTGTCGCACACAAAACGGGCCAGCCGCGCGCGGGCGGTCCGCAGATCGGAGACGACGCCATCCTCGTCCAACTCGGCGCCGGGACCGAACATCGCACGAAGCGCGGCAACCCGCGCGGACGTTATCCACCGAACGCGCTTCTCCAGGTCTGCGTCGTGTATCAAGTCGGCAAATCGGACCGCCGTGGTGCGCCTCATCTTGTCGGCATAGCAGGGGCCTATCCCGCGGGACGTGGTTCCGATGCGCACCTCGGCGCCCAGTGCCTTTTCGCAGAGCTGGTCCTCAAGCTTGTGATAGCGGAGAACCAGGTGGGCACGGTCGCTGACTTTGAGGCGGCCGGCAACGTCGACACCGCGGGCGGCAAGGCGGTCGATCTCATCGATCAAACCGATGGGATCGGCGACGACGCCCGGCCCGATCACGCTGGTGACCTCGGCGTGGATTATGCCCGTCGGAAGAAGATGCATCGCAAACGCCTCTTCCCCAACGCAAACGGTGTGCCCCGCGTTTGCGCCGCCGTTGAATCTGACGACTGCTTCGAACAAGGGACAAAGTAGATCGACGACTTTGCCCTTTCCTTCGTCCCCCCAGCCCAGCCCGAAGACGCAGGTGTGCTGAATTTGCGACGCACCCATAAGAATGTCTCAATCGTTGGCATTCGGCCGGAAGTGGCGCAAAGGAAAGCTGCCTGCGAGCGACCCTGCGCCCGGCCCAGTGCTGTTTCTTACACGCTATCGGCGATCGGCAAGCGTGTCAAACGACACTCCATGCAGTCCAAACGCGTAATCGTCACGACGGCTTGTTGAGGATGTCCGCGTGGACTTCGCATCGAACACCGTTAGAGGCAATCGTTCGGAAGGTCGCGCCGGGCCGATACAATTTTTGACCTCTCTCCCGTGCTTTAATGGCGGTTCGAGTAATACAATGCCCGGCGAAGCCGAATAAACTGCGCCGTCGGCCCCGATGAACGAGCGCCGCTCTGTGCCGCGGTGCAGTTCGCACGATTGCGCAGGCGCCGCCCACCGGCGGGAATCACTTCGCCTGCGGTTTGGGGCCTTCGCGGTGCCGCGTAGGGTGATTCGCCCGCTGAATTGGAGCCATGTGCCATGTACACAAGCTGTTCGACTTGCGGCGAGGAAAACGCGGCGCGTGCACGGTTTTGTGTGCGCTGCGGCCAGGCTCTCCCCGGCCGACAGCCGGGCCGGGCGGCGAACACCGCACTCTTGGCGGCTGCCGTGATCAGCCTGATAACCGCGTCGGCGGCGGTGGGGCCGGACGACGTGGCTTGGCCGGAAGATATTAGGCTTCCCACGACTACTTCTATTTCCGGGTCGTGGAACGGTGACTTTCGCGGGCCGTTGCGAGAGTGGCTGCCGCGCATTTCTGATAATCGCTCCAAACGCACACGCTGGCAGAATCTACACTTGCGCGCGCAGAAGACGGGGGCGCTGTTCAATTTGCTGAAGCCGGCCGACATCAAGGTGGTCGTAGCGCAACGCCCGGACGGCGTGCGGATCAACGGCACGGATTGGGAGTCGCACGTCCTCACGCGGCTGGTTGAGCTTGTCAACCGGATGGACGGCGCGGATGGCGCTGCGGTCAGATCGTACAGGCTGCGGCGCTCGGAATTCCGCAAGGAATACGAACTACCAAATGCAAAACGCCAGGCCCTTTATGAGCTCTTGGCGATTGTCGATGTGCCGGTCGGCGCATCCGTATGCTCCGAAGGGCTCTGCGTCGACGCGGCGCAGGAGGACCACGAGATCATAGCCGGAGTTGTCGAAATCCTCCACGGAGTGCGGCGGTAGCGCCGCTTGGGCGCGAACCAGCCACCCTCGACCTTCGACCTTTGACCTTTGACCTTCGACCTTCGACTTTCGACTTTGGACTCCTTAGCGAACAGGGCTGTGTCAGAGCCCGCGCCGGTCGGCGCTATTGCCCGGCCGGACCGCGCCGGATAGGTTATCCACGTTGTTCCGTCGAGTGCGTGCGTTGAGTTCGGAGAATTGCGGCGATGGCGTGCCTGGTGATCCTCTGCGGTGAGCAGGAGGGAAAGTATTTTCAGTTGGCGAAGCGGCCGCTCTCCGGCGGACGCGACCCCGCCACCGACATACAGCTCGTCGATCCCAAGGTGTCGCGGCGGCACTTCCAGGTCCGCCGTGAAGACGGTGGCTACGTAATCAGAGAGCTGCGCAGCAAGAACGGCGTGTTGGTGAACGGAAAACGCATCACGGAAGAGCAATTGCTGTGTGACGGAGACGAGATCAAGATCGGTGACACGTTTCTGGCATATTACCACGAAGACAATCCGGACAGGAGCAACGCCCTGGAGCAGTTCAAGCGGGCCTCACGCGAGCTGAGGGAAGACCGCACCGTCGGCGGTTAGCAGCCCGTTGAAGATCTCCCCGCTCAGTTGAAGAAATCCCCACTCATGTGGGACCGACTTTCCAGTCGGTCAAATTTCCGACAACAAGGCGGTTTTGCGGACTGTACTCGCCCGCCGGCAGGCAGGAAGTCCGTCCCGCAGACTCTCACAACAGGCTGTTACGGGCGATCTTCGGCGCAACCACGGCCCGTGAACCCCGGGCGGCTACCGTCCATCCCCAAACACCTTGCCATTCTCCCACACGATTCCGCCCGCACCTCCGCTCGCTACGTGAACTCGCCATATCACAATCTACGCTTCGGTTTCCCACAAACCAATCCGCCGAGTTGAAACCGCCCTTGGAAACCACAAGTTGCGACGGCGTTGCGGCCGATAATCCAAGTATCGAAACAGCTTGGTGCTCGAATGTCGGAAGAAACTCTGGTTAGCTTCGTGCTGGCAACTCGCAATCGGAGCAAGGTCCTCGTCCACGCGCTGGAGCAGATCCAGCGTTGCGGGCTTGATCGCCGGGACTATGAAATTCTCGTGGTCGACAACGGCTCGACGGACGGCACGGCGGGTGCCATCCGATCGGACGTCGATTGCGTCGTGGAACTGTCCTACAACGGTGGAAGCTGCGCAAAGGATTTTGCGGCCGAGCTTGCGGCCGGCCGCTACATCGTGTTTCTGGATGACGATTCCTTTCCGCGTCCCGGTGCGGTTCCGCGCATGATCCAGGTCTTCGAGCAAAACAAGCGGTTGGGCGCCGCCGGTTATACCATCCATCTCGCGGACGGACGCAAGGAAGGCGCCGCACTTCCCGACGTATTCGTCGGATGCGGCGTCGGACTGCGCGCGGCCGCTCTGCACGCGGTGGGGGGACTCGATCGATCGTTTTTCATGCAGGCTGAGGAATATGATCTGAGCTTCCGGCTGGCCGGCGCCGGATGGGACGTTGGCGTGTTCGACGAGCTGCACGTCGAACACAGAAAGACGACGCACTCGCGCCGCGGCGACCGAACCGCCTACTACGATATTCGCAACAACCTGCGTGTGGCCGCCCGTTACCTGCCGCAGCGTTGGCATCGGGCCTACCGCCAGGACTGGTTGCAACGCTACCGATGGCTTGCCGAGCGGGACGGTCATACGGGCGCGTGCCGCCGCGGACTGATCGCGGGAAGGTGTTGGGCGGCGGTCGATCGCCAGACACACCGCCGCATGCGCCTGCCGGTGCACTCGTTGGAACGTTTCTTTTGCTGGGGCCAAATCAGGCGACGGATGCAGGAAATCGCGGAATCGGGCGTGCGCCGAATCGTGCTGGCGGGCCTTGGGAAGAACTGCCTCCCGTTCTGCGCGGCCGCGACGAAATGCGACATAACGGTGGCGGCGATCGGCGATGACTGCTTCCACGCCCCCGGACGCCGCTATCGCGGTATACCCGTGCTGAGATTGAATGACGCACTGGCGCTCCCCGTAGATGCCGTCGTGGTCGCTCAAACGGGCTCCGTCCAGGCCGAGGCGACGCTGGCAACGGTTGTACGGCACACGTCTCTGCCCGCAAGTAGCTGGTTCAGCCGGGAATCACACAAGAACATCCTGGAGCAAGAGTCTGTTACAAGCGGCCGGCCGCACCGAGACGGTCAGCTCGGCCCCAGCCCGCTTTGCCGGCAAACCGACCCGGAAACGGAGCAAGTAGTAGGAGCCCTGCGTTGAGCAAAGTCGCCTTCATCACGGGTGTTACGGGACAGGACGGCTCGTATCTCGCGGAGCTTCTGCTGGCTAAAGACTATGTCGTACACGGCATGTTGCGCCGATCGAGTGTCTTTACGACGCAGCGCGTGGACCACCTCTACCGGGACCGCCACGAGGGCGACGTGCGCTTCCGGCTTCACTACGGAGACCTCCTCGACGGAATCAGCGCCCGGCGCATCATCGGCGAGGTCAAGCCGGACGAAGTATACAACCTCGCGGCCCAATCACACGTGCGCACGAGCTTCGACCAGCCGGTGTATACCGCGCAGGCCGTCGGCATTGGAACGCTCCACCTGCTCGAAGCGATTCGCGACTATAGCGAGGCCAGCGGTAAGCAAGTGCGCTTCTACCAGGCTTCGAGCAGCGAGATGTACGGCAAGGTGCGCGAGATACCGCAGAATGAGGGTACGCCGTTCTATCCAAGGAGCCCCTACGCGTGTGCGAAAGTACACGCCTATTGGCAGACGGTGAACTACCGCGAGGCTTACGATCTCTTCGCGTGCAACGGGATACTATTCAACCACGAGTCCCCCCGTCGCGGCGAGACCTTCGTTACGCGCAAGATCACGCGCGCGGCCACGCGCATAAGGCTCGGCCTGCAGCAGAAACTGTTCCTGGGCAACCTGGACGCGAAGCGCGACTGGGGCTTTGCCGGAGATTACGTCGACGCCATGTGGCTGATGCTCCAGCAGCAGGATCCGGATGATTACGTCGTCGCCACGGGAGAAAGCCACAGCGTGCGCGAGTTTCTCGACGAAGCGTTTCGATACCTTGATCTTGATTGGCGCGAGTTCGTCGAGTTTGATCCGCGCTATCTGCGCCCGACGGAGGTCGACGTGCTCATCGGGGATGCGTCCAAGGCCCGCGATTTGCTCGGCTGGGAGTCCGGGCTGAAAATGCGCGGCCTGTGCCGCATGATGGTCGATTCGGACCTGCGCCTGGCCGAACAGGAACGCACCCTGGTCAACGCCGGCCACCTCGCCGCCCAAGTCGTGTGAGCCGCCGTCTCGCGTTATTCATCCCCTCCGTGTAGTCTCTTTCTGCGCAATCCACGCACGATGAATGAACGTACGCCCGGCGTTCGAGCCGCGGCTGGAAGTGGACTACCTTATTGAGCGTAATCGTTACAGAGCGTTTGACCAAGCGCTACGGACGGCGGATCGGTGTGGCAGATCTGAATCTGGACGTGCCGGAAGGTACTCTGTTTGGGTTCCTGGGCCCGAACGGGTCTGGAAAGACCACGGCGATCCGCATTCTGATGGGGTTCTTGCGGCCGACTCAAGGCCGCGCCAAAATCTTCGGTTTGGATTGCTGGAACCAAGGCCATCGCCTCCGGCGCGACGTAGGCTATTTGCCCGGTGACCTTCGCCTTTACCCCTGGCTGACATGCCGGGAGGGGTTGGATATCTTTGGAAAAGTGCGCAGGTGCGATCTCCGCACCGCAGGAAACGAGCTCGCCGCGGCATTCGGCCTTGAACCGGACGTCAAGGTTCGCAACATGTCCAGAGGAATGCGCCAGAAGCTCGGGCTCATCCTCGCCCTGGCCCACAAACCGAAGCTGCTCGTCCTGGATGAGCCCACGAGCACGCTCGATCCGATCATGCAGGGGAAGTTATGCCAACACCTGCGGACCTTGGCTGCTTGCGGACACACCGTTTTCTTTTCCAGCCATTCCCTCGCGGAGGTCGAGCGCCTGTGCAGCCGAGTCGTGATTCTCCGTCAGGGCAGGCTCGCGGCTGACGAGACGTTGGACGATCTGCGCGCGCGGGCCAGCCGGGCGGTTACGATACGCTGGGGCACGCCGGCCGCCGCGCAGGAGACTCGTCCCCCCGCGGCCCTGGAACTTATCGAGAGGAGCAATCGGCACTGGCGGGGAACACTGGTTGGCCCCGTGACCGCTCTGGTCTCATGGTGCGCCCAACAGCCGATCGACGATATCTCCATCGAGCAGCCCGACCTGAACACTTTGTTTCAAGGTTACTATGCCGACGCCGGGGACGACACGTGAACCGTGGAGTCATGACCAAAACGTGGCGCGAGATTCGCTGGATCACGCTGTTCTTCGGCCTGGGCCTTGCCGTGCTGGAGTTGTTGCTCACCTATATTATCCCGACCGCCTTCGGCGCGGTTCCAGCAGAGTGGTTCCAAGTCAGTTTCTTTCAAGACTTCCTCAAAGGCCTGCTGGGAACGCAGATCGGCGACGTCGTCGGACCCCGTGCGTTGACCTCCTTACCGTGGGTGCACCCGGTGGCGCTGGCGTTGCTTTGGGCTCATGAGATAGCGATTTGCACGCAGTTGCCCGCCGGTGAAACGGATCGCGGGACGATTGACGTGCTGCTGGGACTTCCCGTGTCCCGGACGCGCGCCTACCTGAGCGTCACGGTTGTCTGGCTGGCGGCCGGGCTCTTCGTCGTCGCTATGGGCTTCGCCGGAAACATGATCGGCTCGTCGTTGGCCCCGCCCGATTTCAGGAGCCCCATCGACAGGGTATTGATCGTAGTCGCGAACCTGCTTTGCCTCTACGTCGCGGTGGGCGGTTTCGCCTGTATGGTGTCGACACTTAGCAACCACCGCGGCCGCGCGATCGGACTGGTGTTCGCCGTCGTACTCGCGTCGTTCTTCCTCAGCGTTCTGGCGCCGATGTGGGAACCGGCGCGCAGCATCTCTTTCTTGAGTGTCTTGAACTACTATCGGCCCATGACCGTTCTGGCGGGATCATCGCCGCCGGCCGCGGACATGCTCGTACTTGTGACCACCGGCGCCGTGTTCTGGGCGGTCGGCGCGGGCGTTTTTGCGCGAAGGAACATCTGCACGGTGTAATTTCATGGGCGGTGGAGGGCCGCAGACTATAATAACCGGTAATGGCGGGCGAACTGATCTATCTCGACAATAACGCCACGACGCAGCCTCTGCCGGAGGTCGTCGAGGCGATGTTGCCGTTTCTGCGCGAGTCGTACGCCAACCCTTCGAGCGTACATCGTTTCGGCCAAAGCGTGCGCCACCAGGTCGAGTGCGCCCGGGCCCAGGTGGCGGATCTCATCGGCGCCGCGCCAAAGGAGATTATATTCACGAGTTCCGGAACTGAAAGCATCAACCTCGCGATTCGCGGCTATCTTAAGGCCAATCCTAAACGGCGCCGTTTCGTTACGACCACAGTTGAGCATTCCTGCGTCCTCAAGGTCGCTGAGGGACTCGCGGCGGACGGTTACGAAGTCGAGTACGTGGGCGTCGACCGCGACGGGCGCGTCCGTGAAGATGAGTGGGATGAGAAGCTGACGCCTGATACTGCATTGGCATCGGTCATACACGCGAATAACGAGACCGGTGTAGTATCCAACGTCGCAACGCTCGCCGGGATTTCCGCGCAGCGCGGCGTGCCCGTACACCTCGATGCCGTGCAGTCCGCGGGCAAACTGGCGATCGACGTGACGTCCTGGCCGGTGCAGCTCTTGAGCCTGTCCGCACATAAGTTCCACGGTCCGAAGGGGGTCGGCGCGCTCTATCAGCGACGGCGGACTCGCCTGGAACCGCTCGTCTTGGGAGGGGGACAGGAACGCGAACTCCGCGGCGGCACCGAGCACGTCGCGGGGATTGTCGGAATGGGCGTGGCCGCGCAATCCGCGAAGAAAGACCGCGACGACGTCTCCCGTCGGGTGGCGTCATTGCGCGATGCGCTCGAGTCGGGCATCTTGAACGCATTCGACGCGGCGAGCGTGAACGGCGGTGGGGCGGAACGGGTTCATAACACAACCAACGTTTCCTTCGAAGGTTTGGAGGCGGAGGCGATACTGATTCTGCTCAGCGAAGCGGGGATTTGCGCTTCCGCCGGGTCGGCATGCAGCAGCGGCTCGTTAGAGCCGTCACACGTGCTGAAGGCGATGGGAACACCCGAGCGCGCCGGCCACGGGGCGATCCGCTTTAGCCTTTCGAAATTCAACACCCGCGGCGAGATTGACCACGTGGTGCAGACGATGCCTGAACTCCTTGCCCGATTGACCGCACTGCGTAATCCGCGGACCGTCTGAACTGCTTTACGCGGCGCGCGTGGTCCAAATGGGAATCCGACGGCCCGGAACGGACAATTCACAAGTTTATACGAGCTCGACACCGCGCCACGACGTGGAACCGACTCTCCAGTCGGTCATTCTGGCCGAGCGCTGGGTCAGGCGTCGGGCAGTTTGGCGGGCGCCACGTGGGCTCGGAAGACATGCGTGATCC
>Ga0326597_10014864_pt1 | contig 10186 bp, 15 predicted proteins | sample RVTome_12_FD_203789 | JGI IMG/M metagenome (GOLD analysis project Ga0326597, IMG submission 203789) | Soil microbial communities from uranium-contaminated site in the Upper Colorado River Basin, Wyoming, United States - RVT100D185 | ecosystem: Environmental > Terrestrial > Soil > Contaminated >...
ACCCAACACCGCCCGGCCCCGCGCCGGGCGGTGGCGTTTGGGCTTTATCAGTCGTCTGAACGAAGCGCGTAATCGCATGGCTCACCATCTGGAGCCCGGCGACCTGGATGAGTTGGTCGGTTCGGTGGCCTCGGCGCTGCGTACCAAGTACCCCAGAGGCGTAAACACGCCTGTTGATCGCGTGCGCACGGCGGTCTACTTCGTCTGCGGTTACCTCGAAGCAATCAAGGGGAGCGTTCGATTGGGTCCGGCATATACGGCTGAGGAGGCGTCAGAATGAAGTTCGATGAAGGGCGCTGTGGGATTGGACGCAATTTGGACCCAATTAGCGGGTACCAGCGAACGGCGAAGCTGCCAAGTCATTACTACGTAAACAGGCCCGGCAGGAATCGCTCGCGAGCAGCCGAACGCAGTGAGGGTGCGAGCATTGAGGCCCTGGCGGGCGTGTGAGCAGGAGCGCCAGCGACTGCGAAACAGGCCCGGCAGGAATCGAACCTGCAACCCCCGGTTTTGGAGACCGGTGCTCTGCCAATTGAGCTACGGGCCTAGGATACGTGCGGGTGGGAAGTTAGCGAATCCGGGCTAGGCACGGGAGGCGCAGACTGTGCCGCTACTGTGCCGCTCCCGAACCGCTTCGCTACCGCGGCGTCGAGATCCGCCCCGTCGATGATGTTGTAGCGGTCGAACATCGAGCGGGTTTCCCAACCACACAACCGCATCACTACGCCCTCGGATACGCCCGCTTTCCGAAACTCGCGCGCGGCGCTCCGGCGAAGATCGTGCACCAGCCGCCCTTTCACGCCGGCCCGCGTGGTCGCCCGCTTCCACGCGGAGCGCACCGCGCCGATGCCGAGCGGCTGGCCGGCCCGGTGGAATACGTAGAGCCCGTCGCGCGCGTCGTAACGCCGGTCGAGCAGCGTCACGAGCTCCGGCGCGAGCCCGAACGGGAACACGCGCGGCTTGCCGCTCTTGGAGCGCGCATCCTCGAGCCGGATGGAGCCCTCCTCCCGGTCCACGGCTGCCCACGTGAGTAACCGCCCCTCGTCGCGCCGCCAACCGGTCGCCCGCAGAAATTGCACGAGGTCACGCACGTCGGCGGGAAGCTCAAGCAAGAGCGCGGCAAAGTCGCCGTCCTCCAGAAACCCGGAGCGCGCATTCTGGACCTTGGGCAACGTGAACGCGGGCCCCACGGCGAGCAGGCCCTTGTTGATCGCCAACCGAAACCCGCGCCGGAGCGCCGACAACTCGTTGTTGACCGTTTGCCGAGCCGCGCCCGCGGCCAGGCGGGCCGCGGCGTAGTCGTCGAGGCGCACGCCCGACACCGTGGACACACGGGCCGCGGCGCCGAAGAAGGCGACGACGTGCGCCCAACATTGCGTGACGCGCTCCTTGGAGCGCCGCCCGTCGAGATCGTACTGTTTGAGCGCGAGCGCCTCGAGCTCCCCCACCGTCACGCGATCGGGCCGCCCAACGAGCTTTCCGGTCTTGCGGTCCCCGATGCGCTGGCGGAGGAGATCGAGCGCCACGCGCTGGCTCGTGCTCTTGCTCGATTCACGATGCCGCTTCCCGTCGGTGCTGTAGTCGAGCCACCAGACAGCGATCGTTTTGCCGCCCACCGTGGGACGGTATATCCGGCCTTGGCCTCTCATGCGGGTCTCCCTCTGAAGGACACCGGTAATATAGGCATAATGTGCCTAGCTTGCTAGGGAGGCACAACGTGCCTAGCTTACTGGTATGCCTATGACGCATCGGCAGTTACGGGCCGCCTTGAAACGCCTGGGCTGGAGCCAGCTCGAGGCCGCCCGGCGGCTCGGCGTCGCCCCCCGCACCATGCGGTATTGGATCGCGGGCGAGCGCCGCATCCCCGAATCGGTCGCGCTTCTGTTGCGCGTCTGGGTCGCCAAGTAGTTCACGCCCGCCCACCGTTCTGGCGGTGCTGGTCGAGCCACGCCAACACATCCCGCGCGAGCCAGCGCTTGCTCTTGGGGCCCAAATAGACCACAGGGATGCCCCACCGGTCCACCTGGCGCGGGTTGCACTTGAGCCAGGCGCACACCTCCTCCCTCGTCAGCACCGCGTCGGGAGCCGGGGGCAGGGTCACTCGCCCTCCCCGGGGAACGGCACCCGGTAGGCGGGCCGGTCGTGGTTAAGGGGTTCATCTAAGCCGCTCACTGAGCGTCTTAGTGGAAGGGGCGCAGCGACAGGCTTTTCGCTAAGGCGCTCAACGGGCGGCTTAGATGGGCAGGATAGGAGCCAAACCCCCTGGCCAGCGATGCCACCGGCCCGCCGGGACTGCACCCCAGCCACTTGCCGGGCACGCCGCAACGTCGCGTCGCTGACCCCGGCCGCCCGCGCTTCGCGCTCTACCTCCTTCGCCGTCCGCTCGCCATCGGTGAGGAGGTCACGCAGGAAATCGACCGCCTCGGCCAACTCCCCCCGCTCGCTCGCCCCGGCGGGAGGCGCCACCAGCGCGTCGGCGCGGTGGTGGGACTCGCCGAGCCACTCCACGCGGGCGGCGCCGTTCGAAGCGCCTACAAGTTCGAACCCGAGCGAGGGGGCGAGGGGCGCGTTGTTCGACTTCACGACGGCCAGCACCCGGCGGCTCTCGTCCTCAGGATCCTTGGCCACAAGAAGCGCCGAGCGCGCTTGACCCACGATCCCGATAGACCCGCCGCCCCGATAGATCGCTTGCGTGCCCGCAGACTTGTTCAAGTGGCGGATCACGACGAGGGCCGCTCCTGTCGTCTCCGCCACGTGCGCGAGCGGAGCGAGTGCCTGCCGCATCTCGGCGTCAACCCGCGTGTTCGTGGTGCCGAGGAGATAGCAGACGAGCGGATCGAGAATCACGAGGCGGGCGCCAAGATCCACGATCCGCGCCGCCAGGGCGTCGGAATGCGTCGGGAATACCACGTCGCGCCGCTCGCCCCCGTTCGAGGCGCCGACCATCGCGTACACTTGCGCCACGTCCGCCCCCAGCGCATCGAGCCGGGGGCGCACAGTGTCGGCGAGTCCGTCCTCGGCGGTGAACAACAGCACGGCGCCCGCCTCAGTGGGCGAGCCGTCCGGCATCGGGAGACCGCGACTCACCCGCGCCGCGAGATCGAGCGCGAGGGTGGACTTCCCGAGCCCGGGGTCGCCGTCGAGGATCGTCAGCTTGCCCGCTGGCACTCGCCCCGGCCACAGCCAGCGCAGGGCCTCCGGTTCGACGGCGGAGAGAGGACCGCCCGTCAGGACGTAGCCCGACGGCGCCGCGGCGCGCTTGGGCGGGATGTCGGGAGGGATCGCGGGTAACGGGGTGCGCCGTTGTTGCCGTGCGTGCGCCCGGGCGTCGTCCACAATGCGCTGATAGTTGGTGCGCGTGTCCATTAGGCCGCGGTCTCCCGCTCGATCACTGCCCGCGCCATGGCATACCACCGCGCTGCGAGGTGAGGCGTTCCCTGAGCCTCGCGCGCCCACATCGTCGCGCAGGCCGCGACCCAGAGCGCGTCAAACGTCGTCGCACTCCGCTTATGGTCTCGGAGCTCGCGGCGCCACAACGCCAGGGCGACATCTGCGATCGCCACGGCCTCGGGGTCGGGCGCCTCCAGCCCGCGGCTATGGGGCGGCGGGTCGATCACGTCGAGCGTGTCTTTGTCGGACAGCGCGTCGAGTAGCCCGCCTTGCGGGTCCGATTCCCGAAAGGCCACCGCGGCCCGCCCGTGCTTGCAGGGGCGCAGCCGCCCGCGAAAGGCGAAGTCGGGACAGTCGCAGGTCGGGCCGGCGAGGTCCACGACGTGCGGCTGCCCGCTCCCCGCGGGATCGGTGACACGGTAGCGCGTGCCGCCGAGCGATTGCACCGTGAGCGTCACTCGCCTTCCCGGCTCGCGAGAATCTCCCGCATCGTGTCCACGAGCTCGAGCCCGCGGCCAGACTTCTGTGCCCACGCGAGTTGTGCCGTGAGCTCGTCGCTCGTGAGCGTGTGCAGCGCGCGACCTTTGAGCGCGCCGAACGGCCACGCCTTGCGCCAGGCGACGGGCGGCCCGTCGCCGTCCCACGGCATCGGTGGTTCGGGCTCCTGCAGCGCCCTTGGCTTTTCGGAGAGGGGCTGTGGCGAGTGCCGGCTGACAGCGCCTTCGCCGTCATCGTCCTCCGGGGCCACACCCGTCACCGCGGCAAGCGCGTAGCGGCGGAGGTAGGTCAGTGCACTGCCGACGCCTTGGGCGTCCGCTTTCGCGAGGGGCGCGCCGGCCGTGCCCCGGATCCACTGGCCCGAGCTGTGCAGCAGCATCGTGTCGAGCGTCGCCACGCCGTCGGCGAAGCCGGGGAGCTGCACCACACTGAACCCGTGCCGTGTCAGGGCGGGGCGGCACGCGTCCCACACGCTGGTAAGGTCGGCGTACTTGCTCCGAAAGTGGGGGTTCTCACTATCCCGCACGGCACCCTTTACCTCGGCCTGCACCTTAGTCAGCGCGGCCGCGAGGGCGTCGAGTTCGACGCTGTGCTCCATCATGGTGGTTCTCCTCGGTGGTAGTCGTAGCGGTCGGCGCAATCCGATCCGGGCATTGCCGATGCGCCCACTTGAACCCGCCTACTGAAGTGCTCCACCCGAGCCGGACAAGGCAGAATCGGTTCGGGCCCAGACCGCACCGGCAACACGTTGCCTCGTGCTCGGGCGTCACACGGCGAATCGGGTCGAGATAACCTCACGACGCTCCTCGCCCTTCCCACAAACGAACCCGCTGAACGCCAACATCAGCGCATCCCCGCGATCGGGACTGCGGCCGAGCTGGTCGCGGAGATCGTCCTTCGATTTCATGGTCGCGAGACCCGCGTCGCGAAACACGACGGCCTGCGCCTGCAGATCTTCCACCAGCTGCTCATCGTCTGGGATCGCGACCACGCCGGCGTCAAAGAGGCTGCGGACGTTCGCCCACGCGGCCGCGCGATTGTTGCGGCAGCTTTCCCGCAAGTAGCGATCGCGGGGCGTGCCACTCGGATCGAAGGCGATGACGCCGCGCATCCCGAGCTTCTTCTGCAGCGCCTCGAACACGCCTTTGCCAATCGGGCTGCGCTCGAACACAATCCGCGAGACGGGCCCCAGCGCCTCCGGCCGCGCCGGCCACGCCGCGCAAAACTTGAGGATCGCGGCCACGGTGGCGTCGTCGGTCTTGGCCGAGAGATCGAAGCATCCCATCCCGACCGCGCCGACGCGCACGAAAAGAATCGTGCGATCTTTGCCGCCTGCAGCGGGATCGATGCCGACCACGGTGTCCGGTTCTTCTCCCTTGCTCCACCGCTGGCGCTCCAGCCGCACCGCATCGGAGGCGTAGGGCTCGTAGCAAGCCACCGGGACGCCGCGCCGATCGCCGCGATAGTGCGGATGTGCGCGGATCGCCGTGGTGATCGCGTCGTTGTCCAAGAGCTGGTCCGCCGCGCCCGCGCTTGGCTCGCCCTCGACGAGCGCGCGCCACGCCGGGGAGCCCTCGCCGACCGCATCGCGCATCGTTTGGAGCCAGGCTTCACTAATCGGCGCGCCCTGCGCTATCGCCTCGCGGGCGCCGAGGCGGAAGGTCGTCCAGTTCGGAACGTGGCCCGCCATGAGGTCGGCGAAGAACCCCGCCGGCGCTTCATTGGGGGTCGAGGCGACGACAATTTTTTGCGTACCCGCCGCCCCGGTCAGGCTGCCGATGATGCTGTGGAACGTGGCGCGGGGAACCGCCTTCCCCTCATCGACGAGGGCGAGCAAAAAAGGCGCGTGCATCCCTTCTGAGAGGGCGCCAACCTCCGCAGCACTTCCTTGAGCAAACCACAAGCGTTTCAGGTCCGCGTGCCTCGCGCGGACGTGGTCGCTTTCGATCGTGAACAACTCGCGCAGGATCTCGTCCGCGTGGCTGTTCCACTTGACGAGCTCGCCGAAAAAGCGGTCCCGTACTTGGCGCTCGTATTGGGCGCCAGTCACCACGACGACCGACAACGCCCGGGTCGCCAAGAACCACCACGCCGCCCACGCGAGTGTCGTCGTCTTCCCCGGTCCGCGGCAGCTCTGGATGCCAACGCGGTCGTCCGTCGCGATCGCCTGCAGCCAACGTTCCTGATAGAGCTTTGGCGAGCCGTGCAGGATGTGGCGCACGAACCCGACGGGATCGGGGGCGTAGCCGAGGAGCTCGTCGGCCTTCTGGCGCGCGATGGACGACGGGGCGGCGGTCACTCGGGCACCTTGAGGCCAGCTGCGGCGAAGTGTTCAGCGGTGAGGACGCCCTGGCGGAAGGCCACGCCGCACGCATCGAGCAGCACTTTGGTGACCAGTGGTAAGGCGGCCAATTCGAGGCTCGGTGAGGCGCGGTTGAAGCGGGAAGGCGCCCAGCGGCCTGGTTCGGGCTCCCACCAGCACATCAGACACATGGTCAACCCGGTGCTCGGCACGCCACGCGGCTTGCGCGCCCGACGGATCGTCGGCTGCACCGTCAGCCGGAGGCGCTCCGGGCCGAGCGCCGCCCCCGCCAACTCCTGCTCCGGCTGGTGGGCAATCTTCAAGTCGGCCAGCCGCGGCTCAGCCATCGACCATGAGCTCCAGTACGGCCTCGCCGAGGCTTTTTGGTCTTGCTTCTGTTGGTAGGAGCTCAAGCGCCAGGGTCAGCGCCCGCGCACGCGCTCTCGTCGATTTGAGTTTGGGATAGAGCGCCCGGAGCAACGGCGACACGTCGGGCTGTTCGAGGGCCGCGCCGAGCCGCAGGACGGTCAGGGTGTCTTCACCATGGCCCGCGGCGTCGAGCAGCGCCCGCCACGCGGTGACGAGATCAGGGAGTGAGCCCGAGCCGAGCGTTGCCGGCAGCGACGCAGGTGATGGCTTCACGCGGCGGCCACTTCGGCCTCGGCGGCTGCGATCGTCGCCGCGGCCTCGGCCTCGAGCCGCGCGAGCTTGGCCCGCGCGACATTCACCGGTGCATAAGCCTCCGCGCGCACCCCGTCGAGATAGGCGAGCTGGGCCCGGTGGAATGCGCCCAGCGCTTCGCCGGCTTTTCGTTGGAGCCCCGCGTGTAAGTCTGCTCCGATCGCGATGCCTTCCTCGGCCTCCCTTTTCTCCGCGCGCAGCGCGCCCATTCGCTTTTCATCGGCAGATTGGGCGGCTGCCTTGAGGTCGGTATCCAGCAGCCCGACGCCAGGTGTCGCCCGCGAAACAGCCCCCGGGGTCCACGCGCCGAAAGAGAGGCCGTCAGGCGCGTAGGTGACGCCGTGGATTCGTGTGATCGCGCGGAGCACGCGGGCGTCGTGATCGCGCACGGTCTGCTCGGCCTCGGCGTGCCGTTCGCGAAGCGTGCGGATGTTGGCGAGCGCGGCCGCCGTGGCTTCCTGCGCCGGCGCGGGTCGAGACTTTGTTACGGGAGACATTTGGTCACTCCTCCGACTTGAGGGCTTCGAGTTGTTGGGGGGTGAGGCGCATTAATTTGCCGTCAACGAGGAGGTGCGCCGTTTCGATTTTTGTGCGCCCGACGACTCCGCCTTCCCACTCCCAGCCGCGGATCAACTGACCCTTGAGCGCCTGCCGTGCGGCCCGCGCCTTGAGATCGGCTAGGAGCTTGTCGAGATGCTCGCCGGCACTCATCGCGCCGCCTCGTGCCTATCCACGTCCGCGGCGACCCGCTCGAGCTCCGTGCGCGCGTACGTCGCCAGGGGTAAGTCGGCGGCTTCGGCACAGCGGCTCAACACCTCGACCGTCCGAGGCAGGAGCCACAACTTGAGCAGCACCCGCCGCGGTGATTCCACGTCGTCCGTCATTGCCCGACCTCCTGGGGTGAAAACAAAAAACTCGACTTCCATCGCGGCCGTTCTAGGCCGGAGGAAATCGAGCAGAATCCGATGCTACTGGACCTGGCGCCCTTGCTTCACAATTGGCGCGAGCGGGGAGGGGGTTCTAGCCCCTCGAACGCTTGGGCTCGACGCCGGGGGCATCCCCCCAGCATCTATGTCACCGACGCACTAGCATTCGCCGGTACAAGCAAGGTACCGCGCCGGGTCTGCTGTGGCAAGCACTTTGCCGCACAGAGCCACGGCGCTCACAATCAGGGGAGGCCGGCGATGACGGACGCAACACCGGAACCCGCGACCCCCTGCCCCCGCTGCGGCCGGCCGACTTCCATTTACTACGACGACCGGAACACGTGGGACGGCTGCGCGCGCTGCCGGGTCCGCTGGTGGACCGAAGCGGGCCACAGCGACGCCACCGGCTTCAACCCGCCACCAGCAGGCGCCATCCCGGCCCCGATGGGCCTGTATTCCTGGGCGGAGATCGCGCCGCCCAAGTAGCGAGGGGCACCCTGGCCCCCACTCGGCCCGATCGCCCGTCCTGGGGCAGCCTAGGCCCGCCTAGACCCATTCCCGTTGTGCTGTCTCAATGCTGCCAGAACGCTGTCGCCTCGTCGAACAGCTATGGCAGGATGCGAGGAAAGAGCCCCCCTGGTCCATCTGGTGTCGCCATCATCGAGACACCACGGCGCGGCCCGGGGCGCCGACGGCGCCTACCGTGCCCGTGCGGATGGCAGCCTTAGCGGAAGTGCCCGGATCCAGGCCACTTTGCTAAGGGTGCCATTGGCACCCTTAGCGAGCGAGATCTGTGAGCAGCGGATTGAGAGACCGGTGCTAGCTTATAAGCCTTTGTCATTGTTCACCTTGGGAAGCCGCTGTGCCTGTGTTGTGCCGCTCCCTTCAAGCCGTGATCTCCAGAGCGCGAGCCATCCGTGCTGTCACCACTCGTCACTAGTGACAGCGAGTGTCAAACTTATTGACGCATTGCGCCATTGCAGATTGCACTGAAAAGAGTGGCACGGCGGGTGCGCATCGCGGACTAGCGACAGTGACGGCGCGCCGGGTGCGGGTCCAGCAAGCGGCGTGGCGCAAGCACCGCCGGGAAGCCGTGCTTAGAGGGGGGGATCGAAGATCACCCCCGATAAGCACGAGCTGGACGGCAGGGGGTTGTGGCGAGCCGGTTGCGTGCCAGCGGCCGGCGTGACGGGGCGGGCGCTAGTACGCCCAAGCGGCCGGCGTGCCACGTTCGCCGGCAGACAAAGGCGGCGACGCGGTGCAGCTGAACGTATGTTAGGCCCTCGCTCTGAGAATATCTCCCTCTCAGTCCCTCCCGTTGAGGTCCTCCCGTGCCAGCTACGTTCTACGTCGGCATCGTGATAGGGTTTCTCTTTGCTTCGCTGGTTGGATTGGTGTGTTTCTTACTTTGGCGGCAGAGGTACACCAAGGCGATTCGCAAAGATGCGGTAGAGCGAAGCCAAGCCGTCACGGCCGGTAAGGTCCACGAGCAACTGGTCCCCTATCTGCCCGACTTCCAATTCAACCCGAAGGACGCCCGATTTCTCGGGAGTCCGGTCGATCTCGTGGTCTTCGACGGGTTGGACGAGGGACAGGTGCGTCGCGTCGTGTTTCTTGAGGTCAAGACAGGCGCGTCAGCCCTAACAGAGCGACAGCGCCAAGTTCGGGATGTAATCAAGGCTCACGAAGTCGTATGGGATGAGCTTCGAGTAGCGCGGTTTTCAACCGACGACGGCGTAACAAGCTTGTGAAGTTGTCGGGCGGGGGCCTCGAAGTACTGTGCCGCGATTGTGCCGGTCAGGTTCTCCGGGTGCTGCCAAGTGCACCCCGACAGGCCAGGGAATGACTACAAAACGGGGGGCCCGCATAGGACCCCCCGTCTTTGGAGACCGGTGCTCTGCCAATTGAGCTACGGGCCTAGACTGCTAACGCCTAGACGCACCGACGCCTAGACGCCGAGGACACCTAAGCCTCTCACAGGGTGGCTGACGGGGATTGAACCCGCAACCTCCGGAGCCACAGTCCGGCGCTCTAACCGATTGAGCTACAGCCACCATGAGACTAGAAAGACTAGGCGCACAAACGCGTAGACGCACAGTCGCGTAGACGCGTCAGGCAACCTACCAATTTAGCCGGAGCGAAGGCCGCGACAACCCTGCGCACGACGGCCGTGTTGCGGGCGACCACAAGTTGCCGGATCTTGAAGGAACTCCTTCCACCATGAGATCATGAGTCGCTTCCTCCGTGGCATTGTGAAGTCGTCATCCGTCGCGACGCTGTGCCTGGCAGCCGCCTGCTCCCACAAGCCGCCGCGCGACTTCGCCCCAGACCCGGGACTCGTGGCACGCATCCGGGAGATCGAGCTGCGCGCGCCGCAATGGGCCTGCCC
>Ga0326597_10014865_pt1 | contig 10186 bp, 8 predicted proteins | sample RVTome_12_FD_203789 | JGI IMG/M metagenome (GOLD analysis project Ga0326597, IMG submission 203789) | Soil microbial communities from uranium-contaminated site in the Upper Colorado River Basin, Wyoming, United States - RVT100D185 | ecosystem: Environmental > Terrestrial > Soil > Contaminated >...
CGGAAATTCGCACGGTCGCCAGCGACAGTGACGGGCATCGGTACGACACGGGCGTCTTCACCGTCGACTACCCGCATATCCATCCTCGGACGGCCACCCGCCTCGCGGCAGCGACCATTCGGCGGACCCCGTTGACTCTCCCGCCGCTGACCCGGATCGGCTACATCCGTGGCGCGGCGGATCGGGTTCCCGAAGCGCTGCGAGAGGTGGGGATTCCCGTGGTCGTGCTCACCCATGAAGGGCTCCAGCGAGGCGATCTTGCGCAGTACCAGGCGATTGTCGTCGGCCCGCGGGCGTACGAGACCGACTCGGTTCTGGGCCGCACCAACGCCCGCCTCCTGGATTACGCCCGGCGCGGCGGCCTCGTGATCGTGCAATATCAGCAGCACCGCTTCTTCCAGGGAGGCTATGCCCCGTTCCCGCTTACCGTCGGCGGCCGGCCGCTGCAGCTGGGCGAGGCGCCCGGCGGACCGGGGGGTACTATCGATTCCGTGCGGTCCCCGGGCCCGCCGGTGAGCCACGATCGGGTGACCGATGAGACGGCACCGGTTCGGGTCCTCCAGCCCGAGACCCAGGTGACCCGCTGGCCGAACCGGCTCGGAGCGCGTGACTGGGAGGGTTGGGTTCAGGAACGGGGCCTCTATTTCGCCCGCAGCTGGGCTCCCGCCTTCCGGCCCGTGCTGGAGACCCATGACCCGGGCGAGGCACCGCTCCAGGGAGGGCTCCTCGTGGCTTCAGTGGGGCGGGGCACCTACGTCTACACCGGGTTGAGCTTCTTCCGCCAGCTCCCCGCCGGCGTTCCCGGCGCCTTTCGGCTCATCGCGAATATCCTGGCATTGCCTTCCCGCCGTGTCCGGTAAGCGGGTCCGGGCCGCCCTGGGCCTCGGACTCGTCATCACGGTGGCGTGCCGGTCGAACGGCCGGACCCCGGTTGTGCTCTACTCACCGCACGGCCGTGATCAATTGACCCTTCTGGAGCGCGCGTTCGAGGCCCGCCGCCCCGACATCGACATCCGCTGGCTCGACATGGGCTCGCAGGAAATCCTGGATCGCCTCCGCTTCGAGCGGGTAAACCCGCAGGCCGACGTCTGGTTCGGAGGCCCCACCACGATCTTCGACCGCGGCGCTCGGGACTCGCTGCTCACGCCCTACCGCCCGGTATGGGCCGATCGCGTCGATCGCCGAGGCATCGGGCCGGATGACCTGTACTTCCCGGTCTACCGGACCCCGGCGGTGATCGCGTTCAACAGCCGGATCGTTTCGCGGACGGCGTCGCCACACGACTGGGACGAGGTTCTCGAGCCACGGTGGCGGGACAAGGTCCTGATCAGGGATCCGCTGGCCTCCGGCACGATGCGAGCGATCTGGGGTCTCATCCTGGTGCGGAGTCTGCGGGAGACGGGCGATACCGGCCAGGGGATGGCGTGGCTGCGGCGGCTCGACGGGCAGACCAGAGCCTACACCCTCAACCCTGCCATCCTGCAGACCCGCCTTGCCCGAGCGGAGGGCTGGGTGACCTTGTGGGACCAGCCCGACATCCTGATCTGGCGGTCCCAGGGGTTGCCCTTCGATTACGTCTTCCCCCGCAGCGGCACGGTCGTGATCGACGATGCCATCGGCCTGGTACGGGGAGCTCGACATCGCAGCGCCGCCGAGGCGTTCGTTGACTTCGTGGGGAGTCCCGAGGCCCAGCTGCTTGCCGCGCGGAAGGCATTCCGGCTCCCCGCCCGGCGCGACCTGCCGGTCGGGCAGGTGCCCTCCTGGGTCGCGGAGGTGGAGCGCGACATGGTCGTGGCCGACATGGACTGGGGCTTGCTGGCCGCCAACGGGCAGCAATGGATGGGCTATTGGGATCGCCACGTACGGGGCACCGGAAAAGAGGCGGCGCGGTGACGGGGGGGGGGTTCGTCCGGCTGGAGAATCTGGTGAAGCGGTTCGATTCCGTGACCGCGGTGGACCGCGTTTCGGTCTCGATCCAGCGGGGTGAGATCCTCGCCCTGCTCGGGCCCAGCGGCAGCGGGAAGACCACCACCCTGCGGCTGCTGGCCGGGTTCGAGGCGCCGGACGAGGGAACGGTGGTGGTGGACGGCAAGGACGTGACTCGTCTCCAGCCCGTCGCGCGACGCGTGGGGATGGTGTTTCAGCATTACGCCCTGTTCCCCCATCTCGATGTGGGGGGAAACGTGGCCTTCGGCATCGAGCCGAAGAGACTGCGGGGATCCGAGGTCGAGCGACGGGTTGGGGAAGCGCTGGCCCTGGTCGATCTGCAGGGCTACCAGCGGCGCCGGGTGGGACAGCTGTCGGGAGGAGAGCAGCAGCGGGTTGCCCTGGCGCGGGCGCTGGCGCCCGAGCCCCAGGTTCTCCTGTTGGATGAGCCGCTCTCCAATCTAGACCCCAGCCTCCGGGAGCGCACTCGCCGGGAGATCCGGGACCTCATCCATCGGGTCGGTATCACCACGGTGCTGGTCACCCACGAGCAGGACGAGGCCTTCGAGCTGGGGGACCGCGTGGCCGTGCTGCGGGACGGCAGGCTGGAGCAGACGGGAACTCCCGACGATCTCTACGAGGCTCCGGTGAACCCTTTCGTGGCCGGCTTCGTCGGCCGATCGAGCACGATCACCGTCCAGGTCGTGGGGCCCTCACCCAGGGGGGTTCGGGTGCTGATTGGTGATATCGAGTGGGATGTCGAGGTCGCTCCGGGCGGACCCCCGCGTGCGCCCGGGCAGGTGCTCATGCTGGTGCGCCCCGAAGCCCTTCGGCTCACCACGCCAAATCCAGGTACGCTGCAGGCCACCGTCTCCGGCCGGCGCTTTCTGGGCCCGTCGGCGCTGTTCAGCGCCCGGATGGACGGCGGCGGTGTGATCGAAGTGATGGCTCCTCCGGCCGCCGCACAGGTTGGCGAGCGGGTGGGAATCATGCCGAGCCGGCGGGCGGGCGGCGGGATCCATCTGTTCGCGGTGGGAGGACCCTGATGGCGCCGCGCCGGAATGATATCCTGGCGGTGGGGTTCATCGGGCTGCTGGTCTGGCTGGTGGTCTATCCCCTGATCCTGGCCCTCCTCGAGGGGCTCAGGGGCCCCTCGGGTTGGACCCTTGACTTCGTGCGACTGTTTTTCCAGCGGCCCACTGAATGGCGGGCGCTGTGGGGAAGCCTGTGGATCGCATTGGCGAGCGTGGTGCTGGCCGGTGGCATCGGCGTGCCGCTGGCGTTTCTCTTCACCCGCTTCGCCCTTCCAGGGGGGCGGGTGTTAGCCGCCCTGGTGGCGTTGCCGGTCGTGCTCCCGCCTCTGGTGGGGGTCATCGCGTTCCTGTTTCTCTTCGGTGAAACCGGGGTGGTGTCGCTGCTGGTGCAGCGGGCGTTGCGTCTCGACCAGCCCCCCTGGCGGCTCCACGGCAGCGGCGCGATCCTGCTGATTCACGCCTACTCCATGTACGTCTACTTCTATCTCTTCACCCGCGCCTCGCTGGCCTCGCTCGACGCCTCCCAGCTGGAGGCCGCCGCGAGTCTTGGGGCCGGCCGCTGGAGGCGCCTGCGGCGGGTCATCCTGCCTCACCTCTATCCCGCGCTGGGCGGGGCCGCCCTCCTGACGTTCATGACCTCCCTCGCCTCCTTCAGCGCCCCGTACGTCTTTGGCGGAGGGTTTCGGGTCATGACTACCCAGATCGTCGCCACCCGACTCAACGGCGACAATCAGATGGCCATGGTCGAGACGGTGTCGTTGACTCTCCTGGCGCTGCTGGCTCTCTGGGTGCTTCGGGGCACCCATGCTCCGGATAGTCCGGCTGGAGGGCGAAAGGGGACCACCCGCGCGGCGGTGGCCGTGCCGGGACAAGTCGCTCGGACTGCGCTGGGTGTCCTCGGTTGGGCCGCGGGCGTGGTTCTGCTCCTCCCCCACCTGACCTTGGTGCTCGTCTCCTTCGTGCCCCTGGGAACGTGGACCACCGAGCCGCTCCCACCCAGCTATAGCGTGGAGAACTACCTCACCTTGTTCCGTGACCCGGTCAGGGCCAGACCGCTCGCCAACAGCCTCTGGATGGCGACGGCCGCCACGCTGGCGGCGGTGGCGGTCGCGATCGGGGCGGGCGTGCTGGGCCAGCGCCGGCGGGTGCGGGGCGCACGTCTGATCGAGGCACTGCTCGCGATCCCGTGGGCTGTACCGGGGACCGTGTTCGCGATCGCTCTTGCCTCGGCTTTCAGCGTCAACGCGCCCTGGGCCGGCCGGGTGATTCTGGTGGGAACCCTCTGGATCCTGCCGTTGGCTTATCTCGTACGGAGCCTGCCGATCACCAGCCGCGCGATCCTCGCGGGCTTCCGCGCCCTCGATCCCTCGCTGGACGAGGCCGCGGCGACCCTCGGCGCCGGGCGGTGGCGAACCCTGCGACGGATTACCTTGCCATTGTTACGCCCGGCGCTCCTGGCCGGTGCCAGCCTGGCCTTCGTCACCGCTCTGGGAGACTTCGTCACCTCCATTATGCTCTATACCTACGATACCCGGCCGATCTCGCTCGAGATCTTGTCGAGCGTGCGGCAGTCGGATGTCGGCGTGGCGGCCGCTTACGGGGTGGCACTGATGCTGGTGAGCGCCGCGGTGTTCGCCATAGGCACCGACCGCGGGTGACCTCGCCGACCAACGGCTCCGGAGCCAAATTCCGGCGACTGGCGGTTCTCATCGCCGTCAGCTTCGTGGACATGATCGGCTTCATGATCGTGCTCCCCCTGCTTCCGTTCTACGCGCTCAAGCTGCATGCGACCGCCGAGACGGTCGGGCTGCTCATCGCGGCGTTCTCGATTGCCCAGCTCGTCGCCGCGCCCGTGTGGGGTCGGGTGTCGGACCGGTATGGCCGGCGGCCGGCGCTGTTGATCGGACTGTCGGCGTCGGCGGTCGCCTACGCGGTCTTCGGATTCGCCAGCAGCGTCTGGCTGCTGTTTCTCTCCCGCCTGGTCCAGGGCGCGGGCGGAGGGACCACCGGAGTGGCTCAGGCGTACGTGGCCGATACCGCCGAGCCAAACGACCGGGCTCGCGCCCTGGGATGGTTGTCGGCCGCCACCTCCGCAGGCGTGATGGTGGGGCCGGTGATCGGCTCCTTCGCCGCCCGTTTCGGGCAGGAGGCGCCCGGGCTGGTGGCCGCGACGCTCTGCCTCCTGAACGTCGCGTTCGCCTTGCGCTGGCTTCCCGAGTCCCGGCGCCGGCACCTGGGCCCGGCCCGTCCGCAACGGCCGCTGTGGCACCCGGCCTGGAGCGCGATCCGGCATCCCACATCTCCGGTCGCTCGGCTGCTGTGGATCTACGGCGTGGGGATGCTGGCCTTCTCGTCGATGACGTCGGTGGTGGCGCTCTATCTCGGTGCCGAGTTCGGACTCGACGAGACCACCATCGGCTATGTATTTCTGTACGTCGGAGTGCTTTCCTTCGTGATGCGCAGCGCGCTCCTGGGCCCGATCGTAGATCGGATCGGCGAGACCGGAGCCATGCGAATCGGCACCATCCTGCTGGTGGTGGGCTTGGTGTTGTACCCCGCTCCCCACAGTCTGTGGCTTCTGGCCGCGGTGATCCCGCTGGTGCCGGTGGGCACCGCGCTCCTCTTCCCGGCCACCACGTCGCTCATGTCCCGGTCCTCCGATCCGGGCGAGCTGGGCACCACGATGGGGGTGGCTCAGACCTTCGCCGGCCTGGCGCGGGTTGCTGCGCCGCTCCTGGCCACGTCCATCTTTCAGCGGGTGGGTCATGGGTGGCCTTTCTACGCCGCCGGTGGTGTCGTCGCGTTGGTGGGGATCATGGCCTTTCAGGTGCACGCCGAACGGGTGACCTCCCCGGGGGCGGTGGGCGAGGGAGCGAGGGTTCCATGAGTCTGGAAGATCGGATCGACCGAATGGAACATCGCCTCGCGGCAATGGAAACTCTGGTCCGGCAGCTGGTGGCCGGGACCGGCACGACCCCTGCAACCCGGCCGATCGCCGCCCCGCTCCCGCCACCCCCGTCCCTGTCCCGGTCCCCGGCCCCAGTCCCGGCCCCGGCGGTCGAGACGCCGAGGACGGCGGCTCCGCCGGTCACCTCCGAGCGCTGGATTGGCCAGCGCGTCTTTCTGGGCATCGGTGTGATCGCCCTGCTCCTGGCTGCGGGCTACCTGCTCAAGCTGTCCTTCGAGCGGGGCTGGGTCTCGCCCGTGGTTCGATGTGTCGGCGGAGTGATCGCGGGCATCGCGGTGGGCGGTGTGGGCTGGAGAGTGCATCCGCGGTATCGGGTCTACGGTGCGGCGGTCATCGGCTGTGGTGCCGGGATCATCTATCTCAGTGTCTGGGCCGCGGCGCGCCTGTACGGTGTGGTTCCATCCGCCACCGGCATCGTCGGGCTGGCCTCGGTGTCGATCGCGCTGGCGATGATCGCGTATGCCATCGAGGTCGAGGCGCTGGGTACGGTCGCCGCGCTGGGCGCGTTTCTGGCTCCGGTTCTCGTGGGACGGGAAGCGGCCAACGCCGATTTGCTGCTCCTCTACATCGGGAGCATGGCGGTGGGGCTGGGCCTGGTGGCGGCTCGTCGAAAGTGGCGGCTCACGGCGCTGGTGGTGGCCGCGAGCTATTTCGGCGTCGGAATCGAGGGGGCGGGAGATCGCGCTGTTCCGTGGGGAGTGTTGGTCTACGGCCTTCTCGGAGGCAGTGCCGGGCTCTTTCTCGGTCTCCGCGAGCGATGGTGGGAGACCCGCTTGCTCAGCTTCTCCGGCGGCTGGGGCCTGATCGCGGCTGCCAGCCAGCGGCTGGCTACCCAGTGGCTGGTCCTCGGGGCCGGGCTGGTCCTGGCCGCGCCGGTATGGTGGCACGGCATCCGCTGGCCTCGGCCTTTGCCGTTGCACTGGGGCTCCCAGGGAGAGGGTCCGGGGTGGTCGGCCGGGGAGGAGCTCTACTTCTTCGCCACGCCGATGCTGGTGGGATGGGCGGTGTACGGGCTGGCCCCCGCACGATTCGACCATGCTCCGGGCCTGCTACCCTTCCTGATCTCGGTGCCCTACCTGGTGACCGGGTATGTGAAGCCGCGATCCGCGTTCGCCATCGTGGGGGCGGCCGCGGCCGGCCTGGCAGCCATGCAGCGGTGGGACGGCACCGCCGAGGTATGGGCGCTGCTGGGCCTCGGCGTTTTCTGGCCGGCGCTGGACCGCGTGTTCCGCCGGACCGACGGACGCTGGTACGGCCTGATCACCCTCGGCGTGGCAGCCGCATCCCTGTTCGGGAGAGTTCTGGACCAGCGGACCGCCGCCGACGCGGCATTCGTCGGTCCCTGGGCGCTCGCGCTGTGGGGAACCACCGCCACGGTCGCCGTGTTCGCGGCCGGTCTGTGGACGGTCGATCCCGACCGGGAGGACACCCGGCTGATCGGCGCGGGGCTCTGGGTGGTATCGGGAGCGATGCTGCTCCTCGGCGCCACCGGGGAGATCGACCGCTACTTCGCCTTGCGGAGCGCCGTTCACGCCGACGCGACGCTGGCTGCCGGCCTCGGCGTGAGTGCGTGGTGGCTGGTCTTCGCGGCCACCCTGGTGGTGCTCGGTTTCTCCCGGCGGCTCAAGCCGGTGCGTCTGGGGGGGTTGCTCGTTGCCGGGCTGGCCGTGGTGAAGGTCGTCGTCTTCGACCTGTCCTCCCTCGACGCGTTGTACCGGGTCGGCTCCGTGTTCCTGCTCGGCGTGGTGGCTCTTTCGTTGGCGTACCTCTATTACCGGTTCGATCAGGACGATCGGTAACCCATGCCGCCGGAGTGCCTGCTCCCGGCCTTGAGGAGTCTCTGTGCCTGTTCCGGACCTGCCGACCTCGCCCGCGGCTTTCGCCAAGGCCACGTGGGACGACATCGCCCCCTTCTATGATGAGCTCGCCGGGCGGCCGCTGTCCCCTTCGACGGTGGAGGCCTGGCTGCGCTCCTGGTCGACCCTCGAGGAGCTGATCGGGGAGGCGTCCGCGCAGGCGATGATCGCCTACACCATCGATACCGCGGATCCGGAAAAGGAGGCCGACCACCTGCGGTTCTCCACCCAGGTCCTCCCCCGGGCCGATGAGCGAAGCGTGGGGCTGGCACGCCGCTTGGTGGAGGTGGGGTATTCGAGCCCCGCCCTGGCAATGACCATCGCCCGGTTCAGAACATCGATCGAGATATTCCGGGAGGAGAATGTTCCGCTCTTCTCCGAGCTGGAGCAGTTGGGCGCTCGGTACCAGCGGATCACCGGGTCGATGACCGCGGAGTGGGAGGGGGTCGAGCTGCCGCTCCCGCAGCTGCAGCCGTTTCTCAAGAGCCCGGACCGGGCCGCCCGGGAGCGGGCCTTCCGGGCGCTCGCACGACCATATGTCGAGCAACGGGAAGCGCTCGCCAGCCTGTTCGATCGAATGTACGACCTTCGCCAGCGGGTCGCCCGGAACGCGGGATTCGCCAATTTCCGGGACTACATCTTCCCGGCGAAGTTCCGATTCGATTATACCCCCGCCGACTGCGAGCGCTTCCATCACGCGGTCGAGGAAGCGGTCACGCCCGCGGTGGAGCGCATCCTGGAGCATCGGCGCCAGCAGCTGGGGGTCGAGCGGCTACGTCCCTGGGATCTCTCGGTCGACATCTACCGGAGCGAGCCCCTGCGTGCATTTGCGGATGGCCGGGGACTGGCCACCGCCGCGCACCGGGTGTTTGCCGCCGTGCATCCGGAACTCGGTCGCCTCTTCCAGGTCATGATCGATGAGAGCCTGCTTGATCTCGAAAGCCGGAAGGGCAAAGCACCCGGCGGCTACTGCGAGACGCTTCATTTCCGGGGCCGTCCGTTCATCTTCATGAACTCGGTGGGCCTGGCGGACGATGTCATGACACTGCTCCACGAGGCGGGGCATGCCTTCCACTCTTTTGCGGCCCACGCGCACCCGCTGATCTGGCAGCGCCACCCGGGCTCCGAAGCCGCGGAGTTGGCGTCGATGTCCATGGAGCTGCTGGCCCAACGGCACCTCGGAGGCCCGGCGGGGTTCTTCTCACCGGTGGATGCCCTCCACGCCCGGTTGGAACACCTGGAAGACATCCTCGTGAGCCTGGTGCACATCGCGTCCGTGGACGCGTTTCAGACCTGGATCTATACCAGTGGCCAGGGTCAGGACGCCGAGGCGAGGGACCGGGCGTGGCTGCGGATCCGCAGCCGGTTCGAGCGCGGTCCGGAGTGGAGCGACTTGGAGCGGGAACGGGTGGCTCGCTGGTATCGCCAGCTTCACATCTTCATGTACCCGTTCTACTACATCGAATACGGGATCGCCCAGATCGGGGCCCTGCAGGTGTGGCGGAACAGCCTCACCGACCCCTGCCGCGCGGTCACGCAGTATCGCGAGGCCCTGGCCGCCGGCGCGGTCCAGTCGTTGCCCGAAATCTACCGCGTAGCGGGCGCGGGGCTGAGCTTTGACGCCGGGCTCCTTGGGGAGCTGGTGCAGCTGGTCGAACACGAGATCACCCGTATTCGAGGGCAGCTTCCGGCGACCAGGCCGCCCGGCAGTTGATTCTCGCCGATCGCCAGGCAAGATTCCACGGCCGCACATCTCGTTGGCGGCAACGGCGCGAGCTCAGGTGGAGGGACTGGATGGCTAAGGAAGAGGGAATCGAGATGGAAGGGGTGGTGACCGAGGTGCTTCCCGATCGCAACTACCGGGTCATGCTCGAGAACGGACACGAAATTCTCGCCTACGCCGCGGGGAAGATGAGCAAGTTCAAGATCCGCGTGCTCGAAGGCGATCGTGTCAGTGTGGTCCTGTCCCCCTACGATCTCACTCGGGGCCGGGTCATCTATCGCCACAAATGACCGCGCGGGCAAGCGCTGTCATCCCGCCCCTGAGCGGTGCGAAGGGGTCGGATCCAGGCCCCGCGAAACGGGCCGCCCGATGGGCGGCCCGTTTGGCGTCCGGGTGCGGGCTACTTGACCTTGACGACGTTCTCGGCGGCAGGCCCCTTTGCACCCTGCACGATGTCGAACTCCACGCGGTCGCCCTCCGAGAGGCTGCGGAACCCGTCAGCCTTGATGGCGGTGTGGTGGACAAAGCAGTCCTTGTCCCCGTTCTCCGGAGTGATGAAGCCAAACCCCTTTGCGTCGTTGAACCATTTCACAGTGCCGAGGGTGCGCGCCATTGCTGCTACTCCATGGGTTGTTTGACTGCCCCGGTCCTGGCAGGACCGCCGGGTTTCTATGAGCGC
>Ga0326597_10014867_pt1 | contig 10185 bp, 10 predicted proteins | sample RVTome_12_FD_203789 | JGI IMG/M metagenome (GOLD analysis project Ga0326597, IMG submission 203789) | Soil microbial communities from uranium-contaminated site in the Upper Colorado River Basin, Wyoming, United States - RVT100D185 | ecosystem: Environmental > Terrestrial > Soil > Contaminated >...
GGAGGACGAGAACCTGCACCTGCGTGGCTACATCCAGGGCGTGCCAGCCGAGGCGATCAGGCACTGAAGTCGTTCGGCGGAGACGCGTGGCGGAGGGAGAGGGATTCGGTCGCTCTGAGATCGCGAATTCCCTAGGCATCTGAGGAATCCGATACGACAGATTCGACCGATCCGCTCGAAACCCGCGGTGCGGGTACAAAACAGGTACCGCGGATTGCCGTCCACAGCCTTCGCTTGGAGTCCAGCTCGCCTCTCGATTCCCCGTCACCACGCGACGTGTGAAGGCCTCTCCGCTCGTCGCGTCATGAAGCCCCCAAAGCGCAGTGTTACGCAGGTCGGTCCAATGCGGCTTCGCCGAGGCTCGCCGCCACTCACATGCCATTCTGACGGCTCACACTGCGGGTACTTCGCGTGGCAGCCGCGTGGCGTTATGCCGCGAGTGTCACCGGCTCGGCCGCGATTTGCCGGTCAGCTTACTATTGGTTAGCCAGACGCAAGCAATGCGACGCACGGTGTGGATCTTGTCCGTGTTCGTGAGCGTTGCGGTGGCCTGTTCCGGCCAGGCAGACGTTCCTCAGGTCCAGCCCCTAACTCTCGACCGACACCCGCCGTTGCCGCCCGGAAGCGACGACTTCGCACACCAGTCGTTCGGGGCGCCGCTATCGATCGGCGACGCTCAAGAGATTCTCCTCCGTACGGAGGCCTTCGCTTTCGGCGGCATGCCGCCCAAGCGGCAGGTTCAGGCCTTCAACCTGCTACTCGAACAGCGCGACGCGGTGGGGAGATTCCGGTTGGTCGCCCGTGGTGCTCAGCACGCGGGCCGCTTCTACGCTCTGTGTGCGTTCTGGTTGCTCTCGGTGAACGAAGCGGGGCCGCTGGCGACAGACCTGGCACGGACCGAGGCCAAACTCGTTGTGTACGACCATGACGTGATCCATGTCCTTGCCGCCTCAGAGATCATGAGTCAGCTCGGCGATCGAACACTCTGTGAGGAGATGAAAAGTGACGGGGATGGAGCCCGTCGGTTCTTCGACAAGGCTGGCTAAACTAACCGCCGGCTGCAGCCGACGGTGCGCGGGCGTAGAATCTGGAGCGCGCCGCGGCTGAGCCGTGGTCGTTAGGCCGAGTTGGACGGAATCATGGCAAAGCGACGACAGGACCCTGCTCCGATAGAAGCGCGCGTCTTCCAAACGACTGATGAGATCGACCATGGAATCGCCAAGCTCCAGCGCCGAATCTCTGAACTGGAGCAGTTGGACATCGCCAGGGCCAAGGTGAACGACACAGGGGAAATCACCGTCGCGCGGAGCAATGTGCGGGAAGCGATTCGCGAGATCTTCGGGCCAAACTCACCGGAGTTCCATGAACACGAACATCTGGATATCTGGGCCGGTCCGATGTACATGGGAATGCACTCCTCAGAGATTGTGGAAGGCACCATTCGGGGGCGCGCGCAGGTCGTCGGGATTCTGAACGGCCTGATCGCCAGACTTCGTGAGAAGCGTGAAGACCTAACCTCTGGAGCAACTCCAAGGCCAGCCACGTACTTCGACCATTTGAACCTGCATCCTCGAATTGTGGACGTTTCCCGTGACCTGTTTCTTGATGGCCATCACTGGGAAGCCGTCTTCGCGGCCGCGAAGGCGCTGATGAACTACATCAAGGAGCGGTCAGGTCGGCACGATTTGGACGGTGCCCCTCTGGTTCGGACGGTATTCTCGAGAAACAGTCCTGTTCTGGCCTTCAACGACTTGGCGAGCCAGACCGACCAAGACGAACAGGAAGGCATGATGCACATGTTCGAGGGAGCGGTCCTGGCCGTCCGCAATCCGGGAGGGCACGCGTTCCCGGAAGGGTCCGAACAGCGGGCGGTGGAGTACGTGTCCTTTCTGAGTCTTCTGGCCTATCGGGTTCAGGAGGCACGGAAGGCCAAGGCGTCGGCCTAACCGGCGGCTCAGCGGACGTCGCGGGCGTTAAGATCGGTGACGCGCCGCGGCTGAGCCGCGGTCGTTAGGTCGATGAACGAAGGCGGAGCAAAGTGTCACTGGTCGTCACGGTTTACGTATTCGAGGGCATCGTTATGGCGGCGGACAGCCGCCTCACGTTGGAGTTCCAGGTTGCTCAGGGTGCCGTCACGAAGCACCACTCCGTGCCCTCATCGGACAGCACGTACAAGTTGTTCCAGGCACCGAACAACGTTGGCGTTTCGGCCTTCGGTGGCGCGTCTGTCGGGACCACGCCAGTCGCGGCGGTTGTTGAGGCGTTCTTCTCGAAGGAACTCGGAGGCGGAGACAAGGATTCGGATGCCGTGGCGGCCATGCTTCTTGAGCACTTCAAGAGCCAGCCAGGTCCACCGGCGACGCGATTTCACGTGGCAGGGTACAAGGAGGGTGCTCAGAGGGTGCTTGAAGTTGACGTCGCCGGCAACGCGGTCAAGCAGTTGAACAGCTCTGGCCCGGGTGCGGCGTGGGGTGGTGAGGCCGACCCCCTTACCCGTCTCCTGCAGAAGGTGGGGTCGCTCGACCAGCATGGCCAGCTCGTCAAAGAACTACCCCTGTTTGGCACTGCTTTTCAGCACTTCACTTTGCAGGACGCGGTCGACTTTGCTGTCTACGCCATTCGCACCACGGCCGACACCATGCGGTTTCAAATGCGGGCCCAGACGGTCGGCGGCCCGATCGACGTGCTGGTAATCAAGCCGAGCGGGGCTTCGTGGTTGCGTCAGAAAGAGCTACGACTACCCGGCACGGCCTAACAATCGTATATGGACTCCTCCCGTACGTCAGTAAGAAACATCGATCGGTAGTGGGCTAATCCCCACGGCTTTAGCCCACTACCCATCGATCGTGGCGGCGACTGAGATCGGATGCAATCGTATATCCGGCCTGTGATGGAGCGGTCATCGCTCCTGGCCATCATGGGCATCCGCGCACCGAGGGCCAATCGCTGAACAGCGACCTTCGCGGTCAACGTTGTTATCGGCCTGGCTCGGTGCCGGTCCGACCGGTCACGCCATGAACGTCATCTCTCACTGAGCATCTCGTTCGGGAGGTCCTCCTGTCATGCCGCGGTCGCGCGACCGTGGACCGCGGCGAAGTCGACGTCACGCGTCCACACGGCCCAAATCATCCGGGCGAGCTTGTTGGCCACCGCGATGGCCGCCTTGTTGTGGCCGCGGCGCGCGGCCAGCGTGGTCGCCCACTGTTGGAAGGCGGTGGCGCGGTCCGGTGTGACGCGCTCGGTCCGTTGGGCCGTGAGGAGGACGGCTCACGCGCCGTGGGTCAGGAGGCAGCGCAAGTACCGGTCGCCGCGTTTGCTGATCCGCCCCAGATAGCGGCGGCCCCCCGTGGACGATCCGCGCGGGGTCAACCCCAGCCAACTGGCGAACTGCCGGCCGCGGTGAAAGGCGTGGATGTGGCTGACCGCCGCCACGATGGCGGTAGCCGTGAGCATGCCGACGCCCGGGACCTGCTGCAGCCGGTGTGCGACCGGGTGTTCGCGGGCGACACGCGCGAGCTGCTGGTCGATCGTGGCGATACGCGCCTCGAACGATCGCACCTCGTCGAGGATGAGGCCAACGGTGTGGCGCACCAGGTCCGGGAGCGCGAGATCCGTGTCTTCGAGCATCACCGTGATGCGCGTGAGCGCCACGCGGGCCCCAACGCGGATCGGCAGGCCGTGTTCGCGCAGAATGCCGCGCATCACGTTGATGCGAGCTGTCCGGGCGGCCTGCCACTGCGTGCGGACCCGATGGAGCGTCTGGAGCGCCTGCTGCTCAACGGTCTTCACCGGAACCGGTTGCAGGCCGCCGCACCGATTCGCCTCGAGCAGGGCCCCCGCGTCGGTGCGGTCAGTCTTGTTGCGCCGGACATACGGCCGCACGTACCGCACCGGCAGCAGTCGCACGGCGGCGCCGCGTCCCTGGCAGCGCCGCCCCGAGTAGTGGGCGGTTCCGCAGCTCTCCATCACCACGGTCGTGCCCACCTCCAGCCCGTCCACGAACCGCTCGAACTGACGCCAGTTCAGGCGCTTCCGTTCCACGATCCGACCGGCCCGGTTGGCGCGCGCCACTTGAAAGACATCCTTTGCCAGATCGAGGGCCACCGTCGTAGCATCCATAGCGGTCTCCTCCTGGTTGCGTGGCGTCACCCACTCTTCGCAGCCATGATGCTGCGGAATGACCGGGAGGAGTCCATGCCATCACTGCAGCCGACGGCGCGGCGCTAAGATCTAGTACGCGCCGCGGCTGAGCTGCGGTCGTTAGGCCGGCTCGAGATCATATGGACAAGAGATACCAAGTCTTCATCAGTTCGACTTTTCGCGACCTCCAGGATGAGCGACAGGCTGTTTTGCGCGCCGTCCTCGAGCTTGATCACATGCCGGCTGGAATGGAACTGTTCCCTGCCGGCGACGACGAGACATGGCAACTCATCAGGGACGTGATTGACGGATCGGACTACTACGTCTTGATTATCGGCGGGCGATATGGCTCGATGGGCGAGGCGGGAATCGGTTTCACTGAGAAGGAGTACGACTACGCGATCGCCGCGAGGAAGCCGGTCATTCCACTGCTTCACCGCAATCCTGACAATCTTCCGCGCGAGCGAACGGAAACAGATCCTACGGCCTGGAAGCGCTTGAAGGACTTTCGAGCAAAGGTGGAGGCAAGGCACACTTGCGTCTATTGGGAACAGGCCGACGATCTCAAGGCGAAGGTCATTGTCGGTCTCACTTCGACTACAAAGAGACATCCTGGAGTTGGCTGGGTTCGGGCCGATTCGGTGCCATCGGATGCCACGCTTGCTGACGTCCTAGCGCTCCGGAATAGGGTGGCAGAATTGGAGGCTCAGGCCGCCGCCGATCGGACGGGACCGCCTCCTGGCACCGAGGATCTGGAACAGGGCGAGGACGAGTTTGAGGTCAACGTCGCTTTCGAGGCCCGCACGCCGGGGACCTATGACGGGACTGCGTACACGGGCACAGCACTGATTTCATGGCAGGACATCTTTGCCTCGATTGCCCCTACTCTGATCAACGAGGCGACGGATTCGGATCTGCGAAGCGCGTTTAGGAGTTGCTTCAGCGACCGGAGCCTAGCCGTGTTCTCGCGCGAGCGAAAACTCAAGGGCTTTGAATTGAGGGACTTCCGATTTCGTGATGCTGATATAGACACGTGTATTGTCCAGCTCCGGGCCCTGGGGTTGATTCGCGAGAGCCAACGCGCGCGTAGCGTCCGTGACACAGAGACGTACTGGTGCCTGACGTCCTATGGTGACTTCCAAATGACCAGGCTCCGCGCGTTACGCCGCGAAACCCAGCCACCGAGTGGTAAGTCCGACGAGACGGCAAGAGATCGTGCCGAGCCACTCGCACGCAACTGACTGGGAGTAACGAACCGCGGCCTAACTTGGCATTCAGCCATCAGCGGGGCGTGTCATGATGAGCGCCGCTGCGGCTCATGCCCAGCGTTAGGCACACGGCTGAGGACGTTATGGGCCCTTCGGTCTACGGAATGCTAGTCGGTGTGGTGATAGCGGTGTTCACTGTAATCCTGCCGCAACCGGCCGGCTCTGCGATCATGTGGGGTCTCCTCAGTTGTCAGCTGTCCTGGAGTGCGGTGGCGTGCTGGCGTCGGACGGGGTTCCCTTTTGCGACTGCTGCGATGGTGGACGGCGCCGTCGTCTCGGTGTGCCTCTTCCTCCTCACCTTGTCCGGGTCCGACGTGAGTGGCCTATCGCGAGAGGCCTTGGTATTGCTCGGCGGCGGCACCATCGGCATGGTGTTGTTGCTTGTGATCGAAGCGCGGACCAATCCGACGAAATGGAGACGGTGGGCTCAACACATGAGGCATCAGACCGTATGGAACATTGCAACCGGGCGGCACTTTCCGAACCTCCGACAGGACGGTGCCTAACCCACGAACATCGGCGGGCCCGGTCAGAACTGCCGTCACCGCAAGACCAGCGTCACGCCGGTCGCCCCGAGCGGGACTCCGCCGCGCGCGCCGCGCGGAGTCCTGTGATCCGCGGTTGTCGCATTGCCGTCCAGGTCGATCCTGGCCTCAACGAGCAGCTTCGCTGGTAACTCCCCTCCCGCCATCGAGTGCTCGGGACCGAGCGAGAACGGGAGCGGGAAGGACGTGGCCTCGAGCCTCGCCGCGGCGACCGGCGGTCCGGAGGTCGTTCCCTCGGGCCGCGCGAAGACGAACACCACGGCGGGAAGCCGTACGTCGATCACGGACGTGTCGAGGACGATGAGCCCGCTGATGCGGCTGCCTTCCGCTGGCGGTGCGGTCGAACCGAGCCCACGTTCTGTAATCCGGTCGGAGGCGGCCGAGTTCACGAACACGAGCAGGAGGCCAATCAGTCCGGCTGAGGCCATGCCCCAGGCGAAGCCCCTCGCACTGCCCGCGCGCCCGGGTAGACCCTCGGCAGGCGGCCGACGAGGACGTCGCTTCGCCTCCTCCGCGTCAATCGCCCGTAGGACCTCGGCCGCCTCCCGCTCGAGCACCGGGCGTTCGAGCGCGGACGGACTCGAAACCTCGATGTCCCGCAGGTGCTCGATCAATGAATCACGCCGGGCCACCAACTCACGGAGCGCCAGCGATGTTGCGATGGGTTCGACAGCGGCCGCCGCGCGGCGCGCACGCCATGCGAGCAGCGTACCGACGAGGCCGGCGGCAAGCAGCACGACGACTACCGGCACCCAGTCCGTCTGCACGGGACCATCAGCGCTGCCTGCCGCCAGGCGAAGTTGCTGATGACGAGCCCGGCTCCTCTTTGCCGTACGCCAACTCGCGGACGGCTGGCAGGTATGCCTCCAGCCCGGGGTCGATCGCGACGTTCGCGCCCGCGGGAATAACCGATGGCCGTCGTACATGCATTCGGAACACGATGATCACTCCGCCTACGAGCATCACCATCGGGAGACTCCAGACCAGAACACCGATTCCGGTGGCTCGCGGCGCGAGCCGCACGAACTCACCATAGGAGTGCTCGAAGTACTCCAGCACCTGACGGTCCAAGTACCCCTCCGCAAGTAGTGCCTGCACTTCGTTCTTCATGTTGACGGCCATCGCCGCCGGTGAATCCCATACCGACAGGCCCTGACACACCGGACACCGCAGCCGTGAGGCCACTGCTTTCGTCCGGACGCTGAGCGCGTCGCCGGCCAGGCGAGCACCTGCGGGCACGCCGACGACAGATTCGACGTCGACACGTGCGACACGCACCTGGGCGTCCACCCCCGTGGTCGGCACGGTCAGCAGAGCGGTCAGGGTCAACCATGCGCCACACATTGCGAACCGCGTATCGACACCGGGCGCCCTGCGGAAACGCACAGGGATCATGGCGCGTTCCTTCCGATTGCCCGACGGACGCCATCCACCAGCCGTTCGGGTGTCAGCATGCCAGTGTATTTCGCGGCAATCACACCCTCTGGGTTCACGAAGAAGGTCTCGGGCACGCCATAGACGCCATAGGCGATCGCCACCTGCCCATCCTCGTCGAGCAGGGATGGATACGCCTGACCGCGCTGGCGCAAGAAGTCACGAACAGCACGCTGCCTGTCGTCGTAGACCACACCGACGAATTGCACCTCGTCGCCGAGCGCGCGAGCGCCGGCCACGAGCGTCTTGTGCTCCTCCAGACAGGGGAAGCACCACGTAGCCCAGAAATTGACGACAACGGGCCTGCCACGCAGGGACGCGAGTGTCACCTCCTCCCCCGTGTCGACATCAGGAAGTGAAAACGCCGGCGCGGACCGGCCCACCATCGGCGTCCGGATCTCGTGCGGGTTCCGTCCCAGACTCACCGCAAGAACTACAAGCACCGGTGCCGCAACAGCGGCAGCGATCATCAGGACTCGTGGGTTCATGCGCGGCCTCCGAGCTCGGCTCGCCCGGCTCCCTTGATGACGCCCCGCCTCGTGGCCGCTGACACGCCATCCGACCGTCGCGGCAGGAGCGCCATGACTGCGCCTATGGCCATGGCGACGGTGGCGACCCAGATCCAACCGACCATCGGATTGATCAGCGCCTGGACCGTCACCGCCCGTCCGGTCGGATCGATGTTGAGTATGGACACGTACAGGTCAGACCATGGCGACGTCCGGACGTCGGGCGTACCTATGGGTTCGCGCGAAGCGGGGTAGTAGTTCAGGCGAGGCGCCAGCGTACCGGTGGGGACTCCCGCCATCGCGACGCCGAGTTCTGCCACGATCGAGTCGCGGTTCGAGTCGTGGACCGCCCTGGCTCCGACGAACGTCAGTGTGTATCGACCGATTGCAGCTGTCTGCCCTTGCGCCAGGTGAAGTTCCTGCGATTCCTGCATCGTTCCGCTGACGGCAAGTGCAATCGCGATGACGACCACGCCGGCGTGCACGACGAACCCTCCAAGGCGCCGCCGGCCCCGGCGTGCCAGATCCTCCAGGACGGCCACTCGCAGGCCGCCGCCTCGTCCGAGGCGGCTTGCGAACGGCCGCCACATCTCGCGAACGGTCACGTGCGCGGCATATCCGCTCAGCGCGAGTGTGACGACCAGCCAGGGATCTCGAGCACCCAGCATCCATCCTGCAACGGCGAGCAACCCACCGCTTCCCAGAGGCTGCAGCAGTCTCCCGCGCACCTCGGCCCCGCTCGGGCGACCCCACGGCAAGGCGGGCCCGACGCCCATCAAGAACAGGAGCATCACCCCGATCGGCGTCACCATGCGGTCGAAGTACGGTCGGCCCACACTGATCTGCCGGTCAGTCAAGGCCTCGACGACCAACGGGAAGACCGTTCCGATGAGAACAGTCAGCGTGAGAACGACGAGCAGCAGGTTGTTGACGAGAAACGCACCCTCGCGGCCAGAAACGGCGCCGGAACTCGGCTGCGATTCGAGGCGGTCGATCCGCATCGCCAGGAGCCCGACAGTCCACACGATGGCGATCGCGAGAAACACGAGCAGCATCGGTCCGATGGCGCTCTGAGTGAACGCGTGGACCGAGTTGAAGACACCCGACCGCGTCATGAACGTGCCGAGGATGGTCAGCAGAAACGTCGCCAGAACCAGCGTCGACGTCCATCCCTTGAGCGTGCCCTTCCGCTCGGTCACCATCATGGAGTGGAGTGCCGCCGTCGCCGTCAGCCACGGCAGCAGCGAGGCGTTCTCCACGGGATCCCAGGACCAGTAGCCACCCCACCCGAGAACTTCGTAGGCCCACCGCCCTCCGAGCACGATCGCGATGGTCTGGAACGTCCACGGCAGCAGAACCCAGGTACGCAGCGACCCCAATATGTCCGGTCCGAGGGTGCCGCGGAGAAGCGCCGCGGAGACGATGCCGAAGGGAATGGTCATCCCCACGTACCCGAGGTAGAGGAACGGCGGATGAATCGCCATCAACACGTGGTTCTGGAGCAGCGGGTTCGGACCCGGCCCGTCGAGCGGCGGAGGCACGACTGAGGCGAACGGCTGCGCAGGACCGGCGACGAGCAGTGCGAAGAAGGCACCGCAGGCCAGCCAGACGCCGAGGGCGCAGCCGATGTACTCGGGATGGCGCCGCGCGATCGCCCGGGTCGCGAGCGCGATGTATGTTCCGAGCACGGCCAGCCAGAAGAGAATCGACCCCTCGAGTGAGGACCAGAGCGACACGACCTTGACCCAAAGCGGAAGCGCCCGCGAGCCGACCTGGGTCACGTACCCCACGCTGAAATCCGTTGTGACGAGCGCCCAGATCATCAGCAGGTTCGCGACGATTACCAGTGCCGCGAAGGCGAACGCGCTCCGTCGCGCCCATCGGAGTCCAGTGCCCCCCGGACGCCAGGCTGATGAGAACGCGAGGATCGAACCAATGGTCGCGGTTCCGAGAGCACCGAGAATCAAGAGCTGCCCCATGAGCGGCGTCACGACTTCTCCCTCGGATCGAGTCCCTCGGTCGACTCGATGAGCCGCCGAGGATCGACATCCTGAGCATCGATCGGCGCCCGATACTCGTTGCCGTGCTTGACCATCAACCGGTCCGACGCGAAGTAGCCGTCGCGGGTCATCGTGCCCTCGACGACGACCCCGATGCCCTCGCGGAACATTTGAGGCGGAACGCCGGTCGAGCGAACGTGCACGGTGTCGGTCGCGTCAGTCACGTCGAATTCGAGGAGCGACGAACCGGCCGTGAACTTCACCGATCCAGGTGCGACCAGCCCGCCCA
>Ga0326597_10014868_pt1 | contig 10185 bp, 9 predicted proteins | sample RVTome_12_FD_203789 | JGI IMG/M metagenome (GOLD analysis project Ga0326597, IMG submission 203789) | Soil microbial communities from uranium-contaminated site in the Upper Colorado River Basin, Wyoming, United States - RVT100D185 | ecosystem: Environmental > Terrestrial > Soil > Contaminated >...
TCGACGAGCTCGCGGACCTCGCGCAGCGCAGCTACATCATGGAGAAGGGCCGCATCGTCTGGGAAGGCGCGACCGCCGATCTCACCCGCAACGAGGAGCTGCGGCTCGCCTATCTGGGCGTCTAGCCGGCCGCCCATCCGCCGTCGACGGCAATGTCGGCGCCGGTCACGTAGGAGGACTGCCGCGAGGCGAGGAACAGGCACGCGGTGGCGATCTCGGCAGGCTCGCCGAAGCGGCCGGCCGGAATCCGCTCGCACACCTTCTGATAGGCAGCCTTGTCGGCGGCGATGCCCTTGGTGATGCCGGTCAGGAACGGCCCGGGCGAGATCGAGTTCGCGGTGATGCCGTAAGGCGCCCATTCCACGGCGAGCGAGCGCACGAGCTGGAGCATGCCGGCCTTGTTCGCGCCATAGCTTGCCCGCAGCGCGATCGCGCTGCGCGCCAGGACGCTGCCCACCAGGATGAAACGTCCCCAGCCGCCTTTGCGCAGCAGCGGCAGCCCGAACCTGGCGAGATAGAAGGCGCCGCTCAGATTGCCGCGCAGCGCGCTATCCCATTCTTCCGGGCTGATGTCCTCGACCTTGTTGCGCAGGTTCACGCCCGCGCAGTCGATCAGGATATTCAAACTGCCTGCGTAGCGCGCCGCCAGCGTCGAAAACAGCGATTCCACGGATTTCGGGTCGCGCACGTCCACGCTGGCCCAGGTGCAGCGTGCCTCGTGGCGCCGGCCCAGCTCGTCCGAACGTTGTGTGAGCGTCGTCTCCGTGCGCGAGGCGATGCAAACCTCCGCACCATGGGAAAGCAGCGCCTCGGCCATGGCCGCACCGAGGCCGGTGCCGCCGCCGATGATCAGCGCCTTCGCGCCACGAAAGTCAAACGGCAGCATCGGAGTGCGATGCCGGCGCTTTCTGGGACACGCGCTTGACGAGATGCGTCCTGAACATCTTGATGCTTTCGATCTGCACCGCCTTGGCTTTCGCCGGGTCCCGGCGCTCGATCGCCTTGAGCAAGGCGCGATGCGCGTCGATCAGCACGCCGCGGATGACCGGATCTCTCATGGTCCAGCGGCGGATCAGGTGCAGCGAATGCATCGTCTTGGCCAGTGTCTCGAGGAGCAGCGGGTTCGTGACGCGCTGCATCCACGCGCTGCGAAAGTGCATGTGCGCGGTCAGGAACGCGTTGACGTCCTCGTTCGCGTGCGCGGCGACTTCCTCGGAGATCGCCTTGCGCATCTCGCTCAGGCCGACGTCCGTATTGTTGGCGGCGGCCTGCATCACGGCCTGCGGCTCGAGCAGTAGTCGGATCTCGGAAAGGTTCACCATGTCCTGGGCGTTGAACTGCGGAACGCGGTAGCCGCGCCGCGTGGCCACGAGCAGGCCTTCGGAGGCGAGGCGTCCGAGCGCGTCGCGCACCGGAGTACGCGACACGCCGAGCTGCTCTGTCAGGTCCTTTTCGACGATGCGCTGGTTCGGCCGCAGGTTGCCGTGCGTAAGCTGCTGGCGCAGCGCGGCGTAGACGTTTTCCTTGACGGTGGTCGGGCGCGGCAGCGCGGCAAGGCGCAGCTGCAAGTCTCGCGCGCGGTTCATGCGGTGCCTTCCTTGACGCCCCGGTCGTAGATCCACGAAATCGCGCCACGGCGCTCGCGCAGCATCGCGCGCTGCGTTGCCGTGCCGGCCGGATCGAAGGTTTTGTTTTCTTCAAGGACCACGCCGTAGTCGTCCAGGGCCGCGCCGACGGAGATCTTGCCGTCGATGACGTCCTGCAGCACCAGCGCCGGTTCGCGCTCAAGCGCATCCCCGTAGCCCGCGCCGCCGGTCGCCCAGCAATGGATGCGATCGCCGGCGGACAGCTGGAAAACGCCTTTCGAGGGGATCGGCGTGCGGCTGCCGTCCGCGCGCTGCAACTCGGCCCGCGCGAAAGGCGGCGGCTGACCGCCGTACAGCCCCCAGGCCTTGGTGCGGTGACGATCTTCCCGCAGGGTCACGGTCGCGTCTCCGCGCAGCAGCTCGATTTCGCGCTCCACGCCGAGGCCGCCGCGCCTGCGGCCCGCGCCGCACGAGTCGGCGACCAGGGCGTTGCGGTGCACCCGCAAGGGATAGTGCAGCTCCAGCGATTCGGCCGGCATATTCATGGTGTTGGCGATGTCGGTCTCGAGCGAATCCACGCCGTCGTCCTCGGGCTGCCCCCCGGTGCCGCCGGTGCTGAAGTCGGTGCAGACGAAGCTCCTGCCGCTCGCGGGGTCGTGCCCGCCGAACACCAGGACGCGCACCAGGCCGGAAGGCGCCGCGGGGATCTGGCCCGGCATCGCGGGGACGAGGGCGCCCAGGATCGTGTCCGCAATGCGCTTCATGGTAATGGTGCGCCCATTGACCGGCGCCGGCGCGCGCGGGTTGACCACGGTTCCTTCGGGCAGGTCGACATGGATCGGCCGATAGCAGCCGCCGTTGTCGGGCGCATTGGGGTCGCCGATCGCTTTGGCGACGAAATAGACCGCCGACATCACTGCCGCCCGGTCCGCATTCAACGGCCCCTTCAGCTGCTTGTCGGAGCCGGCGAAATCGATCTTGAGATCCGACTCGCTCACGGTGACCGTGGCGCGGATGCGCACCAGTTTGTCGGCTTCCACGCCGTCGCTGTCCAGATAATCCTCGAAGCTGTACGTGCCGGGACGGATGCGGCCGATTGCCCGGCGCGTGAGCGTTTCGGCGCGGTCCAGCAGCTCGGCGATGTAGGCCAGCAGCTGCGCGGCGCCGTGCTGCCTGAAGAGCAGCCCGAGGCGCGCCTTGCCGACGTTCAGGCCGGCGAGCTGGGCGCCGAGGTCGCCGAGCACGATCTGCGGGATGCGCACGTTGCGCTCGATGAAGGCGTGGACGATGGCATTTGGCCGGCCGGCCTCGTACAGCTTCACCAGCGGGATGCGCAGTCCTTCCTGGAAAATATCCGTCGAATCGGTCGGCAGGCTTCCCGGCGTCTTGCCGCCGACGTCCTGGTGGTGCGCGATGCACGCGGTGAAAGCGACGACGCGCGCATCATGGAAAACCGGCGAGACCAGAGCGATGTCCGGGAGGTGCGTGCCGCCGTCGTAAGGGTCGTTGAGGATGAAGACATCGCCGTCGACCATCGAATCGGGCCTGAACTCGGCGAGCACGCGGCGCACTACCGAGGGCAGGCAGCCCAGCTGGGCCGGCAGCGCCGTCGCCTGCGCGATGACTTCGGCGTTGAGATCGAACAGCGCGGCCGAGCAGTCGTGCCCTTCCTTGATGATGTTGGAGTAGCCGCTGCGGACCAGCGCATCCTGCATTTCCTGCGCGATGGCGTCGAGGCGGTTGCGCACCACTTCGAGGGTGATCGGATCGAGCCGCTCAGCTTTCATTTTCCATGACCTCCAGGACAATCGAGCCGTCCGCGAGCACCTTTGCCGCCTGCCCGGGATAGATGACGAGCGTGGTATCGGCCTGCTCGATGATCGAAGGACCCCGGAGCGCGCTGCCCGGCGGCAGGCTGGCGCGCGCATGCACGGGCGTATCGACGTATTTGCCGAGGGACGGGAAAAATGCCTTGCGCGACGAAGCCGGCGCGACCGCTGCGCCCGTCGCGCGGCGCTGCGCCGCGGGCGGCGAAGGCAGGCGATGCACATGCACGGTGCGCAGGTTGACGAACTCGACCACCCTGCGGCTATCCGCGTGGCCGTAAAGCGTTTGGTGAAGCCGGTGAAAAGCCGCCACGGCCTCCGGCAGCGCTGCCTCGCCGCGCGCGGGGATCTCCACCGTGAGCTCGTACGACTGGCCGACGTAGCGCATGTCGGCGTACTCGCGTACCTCGATGCCGCCGGGCGCAACGCCGTCGCGCCGCATCTTCTCGCGCCCGCGCTGGTTCAGCCGGTCGAGCGCCCGGCGCAGCGATGCGCGGTCGACTTCGTCGGCGCGCATGGCGAAGGTCTCGGTCTGGTCGTGCTCGATGTTCGCGACGAGCAGGCCGAACGCGGACAGCACGCCCGGCGCCTCCGGCACCAGCACGCGCGGCAGCCCGAGCTCGAGCGCCACCACCCCGCCATGCAGCGGCCCGGCGCCGCCGAGCACCAGCAGCGAAAAATTGCGCGGGTCGTAGCCGCGCTGCACCGACACGCGCCGCACCTCGTCAGCCATCCTGGCGTTCACGATGCGGTGCACGCCGGCCGCCGTGGTCACCGGATCGAGGCCGAGCTTCCCGCCGAGCCGCCGCATCGCCGCTTCCGCTGCTCCGAGGTCCAGCGACAGCGATCCGTCGCCGAAGTTACGCGGGTTGAGATAGCCGAGCAGCAGGCTGGCGTCGGTCACGGTGGGGTCGGCGCCGCCGCGCCCATAGCACGCGGGTCCCGGCTCCGCTCCGGCGCTTTGCGGACCGACGCGCAGCCCGGCGGCGCCGTCCACCCAGCCAATGCTTCCGCCGCCCGCGCCGATGGTATTCACGTCGATCATTTGCGCGCGCAGCGGAAGCCCCGCAACCCGCGTCTCGTTCGCGAGCAAGGGCTTGCCGGCGCTGATGAGCGCGATGTCGCAGCTCGTGCCCCCCATGTCGAGCGAGATGACTTCAGAGAATCCGGCGCGGGCGGCGACGAACTGGCTGCCGACCACGCCCGCGGCCAGGCCGGACAACAGCACCGAGACCGGACGCCGCGCTACGGTGTCCGCGCTGGTAATGCCGCCGCGCGATTGCATCACCTGTAGATTGGCCCGGAAACCGATCTCGACCAGCGCCTGCGACAGGCGCTGCAGGTAGTCGCCGACCGCGCCCTGCAGATAGGCGTCGAGGGTCGTGACGACGCAGCGCTCATATTCCCTGAAGGTCGGATCCACCTCGCAGGAGAGCGACACCCGCACCTCCGGGTGGGCGGCGGCGATGATTTCGCGCGTTCGGAGCTCGTGCAGTGGATTGCGGAAGGAGAACAGGTAGCACACGGAAATGGCGCTGACGCCATGTTCCTTCACGAGCCTGGCGCATGCGGCGCGTACGTCGTTTTCGTCCAGCGGACGCACGATGCTTCCGTCGGCGGCGATGCGCTCGGCAACGCCGAAGCGGCGGTGCCTCGGCGCCATGAAGCTCGGCGTTTCGGGCCGCAGGAAGAGCTCGTACATGCGCGAGCGCTTCTGGCGGCCGATCTCGAGCGTGTCCTCGAAACCGGAGGTCATCAGCAGGCCGGTGACGGAGCCCTTGCGCTCGAGCAGCGCGTTGATCGCCACCGTGCTGCCGTGAATGAAGCGCGTCACGTCGGAGGCCGCCACCTTCGCCGAAGAGAGAACCTTCTCCACGCCATGGCGCACGCCCGCAATGGGATCGGCCTTCGTGGAGGGCACCTTCGTGCGGACGATTTCGGTCCCTTCGCCCCGCAGGACGATATCGGTGAAGGTGCCGCCGATATCGACACCGATCTCCATCACCCGGAGATCTCCGCCGGTTCGGACTGCGCGATGGCGTCGAACGGTACGGGCTTGAACGGCGGACGCACGCGCGGGCGCTGCAGCGACTCGAGCGCCATGCCGGTCTCCTGCGAGACGAGCTGCGCGACCAGGCTGCGGCAGACGCGTCCCTGGCAGGGCCCCATGCCGGCGCGCGTCCAGTCCTTGATTCCCTTGACGCTGGCGCAGCCGGCGCGCACGCAGGAGCGGATATCGCCGGCCGTCACCTCCTCGCAGCGGCACACCGTGGTGGCGTCTTCCATGCCTTCCCGCAGCCCGGGGCGCGGCCCAAAAAGCTCGTTTAACGCATCGGCGAACCGCATCAGGTGCGTCCGTTCGTCGGCGGGGGCGCGGCGTTTGCGCGCAGCCTCGTGCGCGTCGATCGTGCCAACATGTTCGGCGGCACTGATCCCGGCGAGCCGGCCCTCGGCCATGGCCACCGCGGATCCGGCGATGCCGGTGATTTCCCCGGCCGCAAAGACGCCGCTCACGCTGGTGGCCATCGCGGCGTCGCATTTCACGAACCATGCTGCCCCGAAGCCATCCCAGCGCAGCTCGCATCCGCAGGCGTCGGCGAGCTCGATGTTCGGCAGGAACCCGTAGGCGAGGGCGAGCGCATCCGCCTCGAGACGTCGGGTTGATCCTTCTATTGAATGCCATCCTCTGTCCACGGCGGCGATCTCCACGGCTTCGACCGAGTCACGTCCGATGGCGCGGACGATCTTGTGGCCGAATATGACCGGCACGCCGCGCAAGCTGCGCCAGTAGTTGAACGCTTCCTTGAAGCGCGGCCACTGGCCCCACAGAGCGCCGGCGTGCGCCGCCCATTCGAATGGACGCGTCGCCTCCACGATGGCGACGATCTCGGCTCCGGAGCGCACCACCTGTTGGGCGACCGGCATCGCGAATGGTCCGGCGCCGGCGATGACCACGCGCCGGCCGGGTTTCACCCATTGCGTGCGCGCGATCGTCTGCGCGCCGCCGGCCGTCATCACTCCCGGCAGCGTCCAGCCGGGGAACGCGACCGGGCGGTCGTAGGCGCCGGTCGCGATGACGATCGCGCGCGCCTGCAACGCGCTCGACTTGCCATCGCCATACAGCATGAGGACCTTGTCGTCGAATACGCCCCAAACGAGGGTATCGGTCAGTACCTCGACGCCTTTGTCGGCGACCTGCGTGCGCAGTCTTTCGCCGGCCGCGTGCTCGGCGCTCAGCTGGGATGGCTGGAGCTGGAAGTCGGAGGCGGCGCGCTTGAAGAACTGGCCGCCCATGCGGCGGTATTCGTCGAGCACGACGACCTGTGCGCCGCTTTCGCTCGCCGGGATCGCCGCCGCCATGCCGGCCGGCCCGGCGCCGATCACCGCGACGTCAGCCCGTCGCATGTTTTCTGCGCGTGACGATGCGCATGCCGGGCTGCGCCGGTTCGAGGCAGGCGCGCACATTCAGGCGGTCGTCGACGGTGACGAGACAGTCGAAGCAGGTTCCCATGCCGCAAAGGAATCCGCGCGGTTCGCCCTTCACGGCGGTTTGGCGCAGGGAGCGCACGCCTGCGGCCCACAGCACGCCCAGAACGGTTTCTCCCTCGTGCGCGGGAAGCGGCCTGCCGTCGACCTCGAGAGTGAAGGCGGCACCGCGCTCGACACCGGGGGTGCGAAGATCCGGATCAGCTGGATGCATAGAACGTCTCCTTCGCGTCCGCGAGGTCGGTCGCGTCGGTGCCCGCGAACCGCGACATGCGGTAGGGATGGATGTCGAGCGTCGTGCGGCCGTCGGTGATGAGCTCCACGAGAAGCTGGCCGACGATCGGCCCGAGCGTCACGCCCCGATGCATCACCGCATGCAGGAATCCCTCCAGGCCTTCGACCTTTCCCATGATGGGGTAGCCGTCGGGCGGCACCATGCGCACCCCGGCCCAACTTCGCACGAGGCGCGCGCGATCGAGAGCCGGCAGGAGCCGCCTGGCCCAGCCGAGGATTTCCCGCGTTCCCTGCACCGAAGTTGCGGTGTTGCGCACGCCGGATTCGCGGGTCGCGCCGAGAACCACGGTGCCGCAAGCCGTCTGCTTGATGTTGTGGATGTAGGTGTTCAGGAATGGCGGCATGCGGTCGGTGACGAACATCTGGCCGCGGGAGTAGGCGATCGGCATGCGGATGCCGGCCGAGCGCGCCAGCGCCTCGGCGCCGGCGCCGGCGACGTTGACCACCCACCTCGCGGGGATGGTTTCCCGGTCGGTCTGCACGCCGACGACTTTCGTGCCTTGGCGCAGGATCGCGCGAACGGGGATCCCGGTGCGGATCTCTGCACCGAGGCGTTTCGCCGCGGCCGCCCAGGCCCAGGTGACGGCGGGCGGAGTGACGTGCGCGTCCACGGGGCAATACGTGGCACCTTCGACGACGTCCGAAACGGCCGGCTCGATTTCCTGGACTTCCTTGCGGTCGAGCAGCCGGCAATCGACGCCGCAGGCGACCAGCCCGGCCGCGCGCTCCTTGCGGCTTTGCAGCTCGCGCGGGTCGTAGAACGGGTCGAGGCTGCCAGTGCGTGCAAAATCCATCGGCGGCCCGAGCTCGTCCTGCAGCTGCGCGTAGAGCGCGAGGCTTGCCTTGGAAAGCGCGACGTATGCATCAGGCACCCGTGCCGACGAGAAGCTGTAGATGCCGACCGACACGCCGCCGAAGGCCGCGCCCGAGGCGCCGGCGGCGAGATCGAGCTCCTCCAGGAGCAGCACGCGCAATCCCTTGCGTGCAGCAAATAGTGCGGTGGCGGTTCCGAGCAGGCCGCCTCCGATGACACACACATCGACGTTGCGCATGAGGTTCGAGCGTTGACAGCGCGACGCCGGATGCTATATGGTTTCCCGCCGTATGTCATTACGTATACATCACTGCGAGAGGGAGGCCAGATGTCGATGCGAAACGTAATCCATTGGGTGGCGGCAGCGTTGTTCAGTGCGGCCGTGGCGCCGGCCGTCGCGCAGGACAAGGTCGTCCTGAAGATGGGCCTGCTGGGCACGACCGACTACTTCTACTACAAGGGTGCCAAGCGCATGGCGGACCTGGCCGCCGAGCGCAGCAAGAACCGCATCGAGATCCAGCTTTTCCCCAACCAGGGCCTCGGCAACGAGCGCGACATGATCGAGGGCATGCAGCTCGGCACGGTCGATCTCGCGGTCATCAACACGCCGCTGCTCGCGAGCTTCGACCAGCGCTTCATGCTGTTCGACATGCCCTTCCTCTTCAACGACTGGAGCCATGTCAACAAGGTATTGAGCGGCCCGGTGGGCCAGCAGCTGATGAAGGCGCTCGAGTCGAAAGGACTCAAGGCGTTCGCCTTCTCCACCGCCGGATTCCGCCACGTCGTCAATCATCGCCGGCAAGTGCGCACACCGGAGGACCTCAAGGGCCTGAAGATCCGCACGCTGGACAACCCGGTCCACGTCGCCATCATGAACTCCATGGGCGCGAACGCCACACCGATGCAGTACGGCGAAGTGGCCACGGCGCTGCGCCAGCGCACCATCGACGGCCTGGATTTCCAGCTCGGGTCCACCGCCACCGAGAAGATGTACGAGGTGAACAAGCACATGTCGCTCACCGGCCATGTGTTCACCGGCGTGATCTACCTCATGAGCCTGAAGCGCTACCAGGGCCTGCCCGCGGACCTGCAGAAGATCATTTCCGAGGCGGCCGTGGTCGGCGCCAACACCGAGACCGAGCTCTACAACAAGTTCGAGGCCGACGCCAAGGGCATCCTCGAGAAGAACGGCATGACGGTGATCGAGGTCAACAAGGCACCGTTTCGCGCGCGCGCGGCTTCCGTCTACGAGAAGTTCCAGGGCCGCGTCGGCAAGGACCTGATCGAGATGGCGCGCAAGGCGGGCCGCTAGCGGCCCGATGCTGCGCCGGTATGTCGAGGCGCTCAGCGACCGGCTGAACCGCATCGCCGAATGGGCGCTCGCCGCGCTGGTGACCGTGACGGTCGTCAGCGTGACGGCGCAGGTGATTTTCCGCTACGGCGTGCAATCCTCGCTCACCTGGTCCGAGGAAGTGGCCCGCTACAGCTTCATCTGGGCGATCTTCCTCGGCACCAGCGTCGCCGCGCGCCGCGGCCAGCACATCGCCGTCGACGCATTCGCTGCGGCGCTTCCCCAGGCCCTGCAGCGCTGGCTGCGGCTCGCGAACCTGCTGATCTGCGGCGGGTTCTTCGCGCTCTTTACCTACGTCTCCGTGCTGCTGGTGCAGAACGCGTTCACGCAGCGCTCCTCGTCGCTCGAAATACCGATCGCGTGGGTGTACGCCTCGGCAGTCACCGGCGCCGTGCTGACGGTCCTGCATCTGGTCAATGCAGCGCTGCAGCCCTCGACGCCGGAGCGCGCTTGACGGTACTCGGCATCCTGCTGGTTCTTTTTCTGCTGCTCATGCTGCTGGGCATTCCCATCGCCGTGGCAATGGGAGTCGCCTCGGTGGCGGCGCTGCTCATCGGCACGAATCTGCCGATCGTGGCGGTCGGCCAGCGCATGCTGGTCATCCTCGACTCGTTTCCCTTCCTCGCGCTGCCGTTCTTCATCCTCGCGGGACTGTTCATGGAGCAGGGCGGCATCACGCGGCGCCTGGTCGATTTTGCTGCAATCTTCGTCGGCCGCATTACCGGCGGCCTGGCCCAAGTGCTGATCGGCTCGAACCTGGTGGTCTCGGGCGCGTCGGGCTCCGCGGTGGCCGACTGCGCCGCCACCGGGACGGTGCTCATTCCGGCC
>Ga0326597_10014869_pt1 | contig 10185 bp, 11 predicted proteins | sample RVTome_12_FD_203789 | JGI IMG/M metagenome (GOLD analysis project Ga0326597, IMG submission 203789) | Soil microbial communities from uranium-contaminated site in the Upper Colorado River Basin, Wyoming, United States - RVT100D185 | ecosystem: Environmental > Terrestrial > Soil > Contaminated >...
AAGGGCGCCGCCATTGGCGGCGCAACGCGCCTTGCCGCCGCCGCCCGGGAACACCCTCGGTGTTGACGAGATAATCCTGGTCAGGGTCCTTCGGGTCGCGACAGAGCGAAACCACATCACCTCCTTGCCTCACCCGCATCGCCGGGGAGGCGAGGCGGCGGGCCGCTGGCGGGCCGCTGCCGAACCGAAGGGAGCGCATCACAATGCGTCATTACGAGATCGTGTTTCTGGTCCATCCGGACCAGAGTGAGCAGGTCCCCGCGATGGTGGAGCGTTACCGCTCCATGGTCGAGGGCGATGGCGGCAAGGTCCACCGCCTCGAGGACTGGGGCCGGCGCCAGCTCGCATTTCCAATCGCCAAGGTGCACAAGGCGCACTACGTGCTGATGAACGTGGAGTGCGAGCAGAAGGTGCTCGACGAGCTGAACAGCGCCTTTCGCTTCAACGATGCGGTGCTGCGCAACCTGGTCATCTCCCGCAAGAAGGCCGTCACCGAGCCCTCGCCGCTGGCCAAGGCCAAGGACGAGCGCGACGACGATCGCCGTCGCGAGCGCCGCAGCCGGGACGATGCCGATGACGGGGATGCCAAGCCGGTTGCGGTAGCCGCCGAGGCCGACGCCGAAGCCGATGGCGATGGCGATGGCGACGGCGACGAGCGCTGATCGTCAGCGCGGCGATCGCTCACCAGGAGAATTCAGATGTCCAGATTCTTTCGCCGCCGGCGCTATTGCCGGTTCACCGTCGAGGGTGTGGAGGAGATCGACTACAAGGATCTCAACACGCTCAAGGCCTACGTCACCGAGACCGGCAAGGTCGTGCCCAGCCGCATCACCGGCACCAGCGCGCGCTACCAGCGTCAGCTTGCTCGCGCCGTGAAGCGCGCCCGCTTCCTGGCGCTGCTGCCCTACAGCGACGCGCACACCGCTTGACGGTCTGCATGCCGCATTCCCGGACGATGGCCGGGTGTGCGGTGACGATGGGGAGGGCCGCGTGCGCTCGCTGCTGGCGCTGATCATGCGGGGCCGCACGCAGGCCATGACCGCCTCGGCGGTATGCGCTGTGCTGTCGCTGCTGTTGCCGCCGCTGAGCTACGTGAGCGGCAGCGTGGTGGGACTCGCGACGCTCAAGCAGGGGCCTCGCGAAGGGGCGATCGTGATCGCCGGCGCGGTACTGCTGGCCGGTGTGTTCTCGCTGGCGATGGCTGGCACGCCGCTGCCGGCGCTGGCCTTCCTGGCGATGAGCTGGCTGCCGGCATGGCTGCTGGCGGCGATCCTGCTCAGGACCCGCTCGCAGGGTGCGGCGCTGGTAGGCGCGACGCTGATCGGGATGGTCGCGGTGATGGCGGTTCATGTGGCGGTGGAGGCGCCCGTCGCGTGGTGGCGGGAGCTGCTGCAGCGGTTCTTCGCACCGGTGTTCGAGGCCAGCAGCCAGCCGGACCTGGCGCAGCAGATGGAGCTGGTGCTGGACGAGTGGGCGGCACGCATGACCCGCTTCTTCGGCGCGGGAACGGTGATCGGGCTGGTGGTCACGCTGCTGCTCGCGCGCTGGGGGCACGCGGTACTGGACAACCCGGGCGGTTTCGGACGGGAGTTCCGCGAGTTGCGGGTCGGACTCGGTGCGCTGGGCACGGGTGCCGTGGTGGGTGTGATCGCGCTGTTCGTGGGCGGGCCCCTGGGACAGCTGGCGCATGACCTGATGGGCCCGGTGACCGCGATGCTCGCCTTCCAGGGCCTCGCGGTCGCGCACGGGGTGGCGCGCGAGCGTGGCTGGGCCACCGGCTGGCTGGTCGCCATGTACGTGGCGCTGGTGGTACCGCCGCACCTGGCGCTGTCGGCGCTGGCGCTGGCCGGATTGTTGGATGGCTGGGTCGATTTCCGAACGCGTGCGCGCAGGAAAAGCTGAGCGCCCGCACTACACGCTTACTGACGAGGACGTGTGATCATGCAGGTGATACTTCTGGAAAAAGTGCACAAGCTGGGCGCGCTGGGTGACCAGGTCAAGGTGCGCCCCGGCTACGCACGCAACTTCCTCATCCCCAAGGGCAGGGCCGTGCTGGCGACGCCGCAGAACATGGTGCAGTTCGAGGCGCGTCGCGCCGAGCTCGAGCGCCAGCAGGCCGAGATCGAGACCGAGGCACGTGCGCGCGCGGCCAACATCGAGGGCGTGCGGGTGGTCGTGACCCGTCGCGCGGGTGAAGGCGGGCGGCTGTTCGGCTCGGTGGGTCCCGGCGACGTGGCCGAGGCGGTGAGCGCGGCGGCCGCGCCGGTGCAGCGCTCCGAGGTGCGCATGCCGGGCGATACCATCCGCCAGCTCGGCGAGTACAGCGTCGGCATCCAGTTCAATGCCGACGTCGCAGCCACCATCACGCTGGTGGTCGCGCCCGAGGAGTAGCCGCGCGTCGGGCGCCCGGCCGCTGAGCAACGCCGTATCGGCGCTGCTCAGCAGCCGGCGCCGGCCTGTTCGCGCTGGCGGTGCTGGCGTTCCCATGCGCCGCCGCAGCCCATGCTGGCGGGCGCTCAGGGTGAAGGCGCGCCCGCCCTGAACGGCGCCCGCGGCGGTGCTATGCTCCTGTCCCGGCCGGCGCCCGCCCGGCCAGCCGAGCCCGCGACAGATCCGAACGATGGCCGAATCCGTCCTGTCCGAACGCCGCGCCAGCGCGGCCAGCGCGCTGAAGATGCCGCCGCACAGCATCGAGGCGGAGCAATCGGTGCTGGGCGGCCTGATGCTGGACAACGCGGCCTGGGATCGCATCGCCGACAGCCTCAACGAGGCTGACTTCTACCGCCGCGACCACCGATTGATCTTCGCCGCCGTGCACACGCTGGTGGACCAGAACCGCCCCTTCGACGTGGTCACGCTCTCGGAGTGCCTGAGCAGCAGGGGGGAGCTCGACGAGGCTGGCGGGCTGAGTTATCTCGGCGAGCTGGCGCACAACACCCCCAGCGCCGCCAACATCGTCGCCTACGCCGAGATCGTGCGCGAGCGCTCCGTGGTGCGCCAGCTCATCGGTGCCGGCACCGAGATCGCCGACAGCGGCTTCAATCCCGATGGGCGCAGCGTCGCGGAACTGCTCGATGGTGCGGAGCGGCGCGTGTTCGAGATCAGCGATCGCGGCGCGCGGCGCGCGGGCGGCTTCACGCCGGTGCGGGACGTGCTGGTTTCGGTGATGGATCGCATCGAGAAGCTGTTCGAAAGCGAGAACGCGATCACCGGTGTGCGCACGGGGTTCGACCGGCTCGATGACATGACCTCGGGACTGCAGCCCTCGGATCTGATCATCGTTGCGGGGCGTCCCTCCATGGGCAAGACCGCGTTTGCGATGAATCTGTGCGAGACCGCCGCGATCAAGGAAAAACTCACCGTGGCGGTGTTCAGCATGGAGATGCCCGCAGAGCAGCTCACGATGCGCCTGCTCTCGTCGCTGGGCCGCATCGATCAGCAGAAGGTGCGCAGCGGCAAGCTGGCCGACGAGGACTGGCCGCGCCTGACCTCGGCGATGTCCATGCTCAACGACACCAACATCTACATCGATGACACGCCGGCGCTGACGCCCACCGATCTGCGCGCGCGCTGTCGCAGGCTCAAGCGCGAGAAGGGTCTTGGCGTGGTGCTGGTGGACTACCTGCAACTGATGCAGGTGCCGGGCACGCGCGAGAACCGCGCCACGGAGATCTCCGAGATCTCGCGCTCGCTCAAGGCACTGGCGAAGGAGTTGCACGTGCCGGTCATCGCGCTCTCGCAGCTCAACCGCTCGCTGGAGAATCGCACCGAGAAGCGCCCCGTGATGTCGGATCTTCGCGAGTCCGGCGCCATCGAACAGGACGCGGACGTGATCCTGTTCATCTACCGTGACGAGGTCTACAACCCCGACGGGCAGGACAAGGGCAAGGCCGAGATCATCATCGGCAAGCAGCGCAACGGACCGATCGGAAAGGTCACGCTGGCGTTCCTGAACCAGTACACGCGCTTCGAGAACTTCATGCCCGATGATTACGGGGCAGGCCGTTTCCTGCCGACTTCCGGTGACCAGGGCGGCGGTCGTTATCTGCCGCCGTGAGGGCGCCGGTTTGAACGCGCCGCTCGGCGCCGTGGCGCACCTGGACGCAGGGGCTTTCGCGCACAACCTCGCCAGGGTACGCGCTCTGGCGCCGGCCTCGCGCGTGCTGGCGGTGATCAAGGCTGATGGCTATGGCCACGGACTGCTGTTCGCCGCGCGCGCACTGCGCGACGCGGACGGCTTCGCCGTTGCACGCCTGTGCGAAGCCGAGCGGTTGCGCGCCGCAGGCATGCGCCAGCGTATCGTGCTGCTGCCCGGGGTGGACACGCGCGAGGATCTCGCCTTCGCGTCGCGTCTGGCGCTGGACGTGACGGTGCACCACCCGATGCAGATCGCGCTGCTCGAGCAGGCGAGCGCAGGGTGCAGGCTGGATGTGTGGCTGAAGGTGGACAGCGGCATGCACCGCCTGGGCATCGCGCCCGCGGACGTGGCCGATGCGCATCGCCGGCTGTCGCGCTGCGCCGCGGTGCGCGCGCCGGTGCACGTGATGACCCACCTGGCCGATGCCGACGCGATCGCGCAGGCTCCCACGCGACGCCAGCTGGAGGTGTTTCGCGCCTGCACCGCGAGCCTGCGCGCGCCAGAGAGCATCGGCAACTCGGCCGGCATCATCGCGTGGCCCGAGGCCAGGAGCGAGTGGGTGCGTCCCGGCATCATGCTCTACGGCATCTCGCCGTTTCGCGGCGACACCGGGGCGGACCACGGCTTGCGTGCAGTCATGACGCTGGCGAGTCGCCTGTTCGCGATCAAGCGCGTCCCCGCAGGAGGCGCCATTGGCTATGGCGGGATCTGGATCGCATCCGAGGACATGCCGGTCGGTGCCGCCGCGGTGGGCTACGCCGACGGTTATCCGCGCCAGCTGCCCGGCGGCACGCCCGTGCTGGTGGACGGCACGCGGGCGGCGCTGGTGGGGCGCGTGTCCATGGACACCGTGACGCTGGATCTGCGCGGGCATCCGCTGGCGCGCGTGGGTTCGCCGGTGACCCTGTGGGGCGCCGGCCTGCCGGTGGAAGCGCTCGCGCGTGCCGCCGGGACGATCGGCTACGAGCTGGTGTGCCGCGTCGGCTCGCGCGTGCCCCGATCGCCGGCGCCCGCGAATCCCGCGAGCACCGCCTCGATCTGATCGAGCGCCTGCGCCACCGCGAGCTGCGAGGTATCGATGCCGCATTCGGGCTCGCGCGGCGCTTCATAGGGGTCGCTCACGCCGGTGAATCCCGGCAACTGGCCGCTGCGCGCCCGCGCGTACAGCCCCTTCGGATCGCGCGCTTCGCAAACCTCCAGCGGGGCGGCCACGTGCACCTCCACGAAGTGGCCGTGGGCGCGAACCAGGCCGCGCCGGGCTGCGCAGGCTCATCGTGGGGATTGTCCCGGGCACGGCCTGTGCAAATGGCTGGACGCTGGCATCATGGCGAGCCTATAGGCATTCGCCGCCACAGCCCACCGCTCATGCCCTCCGCCCGCTCCAGGACCCGTTACGTGTGCACCGCGTGTGGCGCGCTCAGCAGCAAATGGGTGGGCCAGTGTCCCGAGTGCGGCGAGTGGAACGTGCTCGAGGAGTCCGCGGCGCCGGGCGCGGGCGCCGCGTCGCCGGCGGGCTGGGCGGGCGCGCCGGGCACGGCGTCGCGGATCGTGGACGCCGCGCAGGTGGATGCGCGTGCGCAAAGCCACGACCCGACCGGGATCGACGAACTGGACCGGGTGCTGGGCGGCGGGCTGGTGCCCGGATCGGTGGTGCTCATCGGCGGCGACCCGGGCATCGGCAAGTCCACCTTGCTGCTGCAGGCGACCGCGAGCCTGCGCGATCGCGCGCTGGATCCGCTGTACGTGAGCGGCGAGGAGAGCCTGACCCAGGTGGTGCTGCGCGCGCGCCGCCTGGGCCTTGACACCGCGGGCTTGAAGCTGCTGGCCGAGACCAGCGTGGAGCGGATCATGGAACTGGCCGCGCAGGTGCGCCCGCGGGCGATCGTCATCGATTCCATCCAGACCGTGCACGTGGACAGCCTGCAATCGGCGCCGGGCAGCGTGGCGCAGGTGCGCGAATCCGCTGCGCGGCTCACGCGCTTCGCGAAGAACAGCGGGACCGCGGTGTTCCTGGTGGGCCACGTGACCAAGGAGGGCTCGCTCGCCGGTCCGCGCGTGCTCGAGCACATGGTGGACGCGGTGCTCTACTTCGAGAGCGAGAGCAACCAGCGCTTCCGCGTGGTGCGCGCGGTGAAGAACCGCTTCGGCGCGGCCAACGAGCTGGGCATCTTCGCGATGACCGACGCCGGGTTGAAAGGGGTCTCCAACCCGTCGGCCATCTTCCTCAGCCGCCACGAGGAGCACGTGCCGGGCAGCGTGGTGATGGTCACGCGCGAGGGCACCCGGCCGCTGCTGGTGGAACTGCAGGCGCTGGTGGACGACTCGCCGCTGGCGAATCCGCGGCGCGTCGCCGTGGGTCTGGAGCACAATCGACTGGCCATGCTGCTCGCCGTGCTGCATCGCCATGCGGGGATCACCGTACATGATCAGGACGTGTTCGTGAACGTGGTGGGCGGCGTGCGGGTGGGCGAGACCGGAGCCGATCTGCCGTTGCTGCTGGCGGTGATCTCCAGCCTGCGCGGCCGCGCGCTGGGCCGATCGCTGGTGGTGTTCGGCGAGGTGGGCCTGGCCGGCGAGATCCGTCCCGTGCCCAATGGCGAGGAGCGCCTGCAGGCGGCTGCCCAGCATGGCTTCTCGCGCGCGATAATCCCCGCCGCGAACAAGGTGCGGCGCGTGCCCAGGGACATGGAAGTCGTCGCCGTGCGCCGGCTTTCGGAAGCGATAGACGCGCTCGCCGCACCGTGATCATCCGCAGTCGCCGGCCGTCACGGCAGGGGTGGTGAACGTTGCACGGACCTCTCAGCCGTCGTCGGACTGCGGCGAGCGGCGCTTGAGGCGTGGCGCGATGCGCACGGTCTTGACCGCGCTGCCGGTGCTCTGCACCACCTCCAGCGGGTAGTTGGCGATCAGCACCGTGGTGCCGGGTTCGGGAATGGCCTCCAGGTACTCCACGATGATGCCGTTGAGCGTCTTGGGTCCATGCGTGGGCAGGTGGAATCCGTGCGAGCGGTTCAGCGCACGCACGTTGGCGCTTGCGTCGACGATGAAGCTGCCATCTTCCTGCGGGTGCACATCGGTGCTCAGGTCGGCGGGATCGGAGGTGTACTCGCCCACGATCTCCTCGAGCAGATCCTCCAGCGTGACCAGCCCCTGGATGTCGCCATACTCGTCCACCACCAGCCCTAAACGCTCTTTGTGGCGCTGGAAGTTGCGCAGCTGCACGTCCAGCGGCGTGCCGCCCGGTACGAAGTAGGGGGCGTCGCACAGCGACGGGATCTGGCTCACCTGGAACTCCTCGCGGCGCAGCATGTAGAGCAGCTTGCGGATGTGCAGCACGCCCTCCACGTTGTTGATGTCGCCGCGGCACACGGGCAGGCGCGTGTGCTGGGTATGCACCAGTTGCTCCTCGATCTCGTCCTTGTCGTCGTCCAGGTAGATGGCGTTGATCTCGCCGCGCGGGATCATGATGTCCTCGACGCTGACCCGCTCGAGATCGAGGATGCTCACCAGCATGCGCTTGAAGCGGCGCGAGATCAGCGAACCCGCCTCGTTGACCACCGTGCGCAGTTCCTCGTGGCTGATCTGCTGGCGGTCGATGCCATCCGGCGCCATGCCCAGTACGCGCAGCATCCCGTTCGCGACCCAGTTGATCGCCGCCACGATCGGGTAGAGCAGCTTGAGCAATACCCCCAGCACGATGGAGGCGGGGAATGCCACTCGTTCCGGGTGCAGCGCGGCCATCGTCTTGGGCGCAACCTCGCCGAAGATCAGGATGACCAGCGTGAGCGCAAACGTGGCGATGGCAAGCCCGGCCTCGCCGTACAGGCGTATCGCGAGGATGGTGGCGATGGCCGAGGCCAGGATGTTGACGAAATTGTTGCCGAGCAGGATCACGCCGATCAGGCGATCGGGGCGCTCCAGCAACCGGCTCGCGCGCATCGCGCCGCGGTGGCGCTGGCGGGCCAGATGGCGCAACCGGTAGCGGTTCAGCGACATCATCCCGGTCTCGGAACTCGAGAAGAACGCGGACAGAACGATGAGAAGGACGAGGACCGCGACCAGGATGGCTGTGGGAACGTCGCTCAAGCGGGGCTCTGGGACACGGGAGTTGCCGGCAAGGATCCGGCGCGCGGCGCGAGGCTGTCAAGGCGCATGCGCCCCCCGCCTCGCCCGGGCCGTGCTAGGCTTTTGCGACTTCGCCGCTGGCGGCGCCGCCCGCCGCCGGCACGGTCCGGATCCACCCCAGCGACGGCGAGCAATCATGTTCGAGACCCTGACGCAGCGTCTGGGCCGCACCCTGCAGGACCTGCGCGGGCGCGGCCGTCTGACCGAGGACAACATCAAGGACGCGCTGCGCGACGTGCGCATGGCGCTGCTGGAAGCGGATGTGGCATTGCCCGTCGTGCGCGAGTTCGTCGAGCGCGTGCGCGAACAGGCGCTGGGCCAGGAGGTGTTGAGAAGCCTGAGCCCGGGCCAGGAACTGATCCGCGTCGTGCGCGACGAGTTGACCCGCGTGATGGGCCAGCGCGGCGAGGTGCTGGATCTGGACGCGCCTGCGCCGGTGGTGGTGCTGATGGCGGGGCTGCAGGGTTCGGGCAAGACCACCACGGTGGGCAAGCTCGCGAAGCGGCTGGTCGATCGCCAGCGCAAGAAGGTGCTGGTGGTGAGCTGCGACGTGTACCGGCCGGCGGCCATCGAGCAATTGCACACGGTGGCGGACCAGGCAGGCGCCGTCTTCTTCGCGTCCGCGGTGGGCGAGAACCCGGTGGACATCGCGCGACGTGCGCTGGACGAAGCGAAGCGGCGATTCCACGACGTGCTGATCGTGGATACCGCCGGGCGCCTGCACGTGGACGAGCAGATGATGGCGGAGGTGAAGGCGATTCACGCCGCCGTCGCACCGCACGAAACGCTGTTCGTGGTCGACAGCATGACCGGCCAGGACGCGGCGAGGACATCGCAGGCCTTCAACGAGGCGCTGCCGCTGACCGGCGTGGTGCTGACCAAGATCGATGGTGATGCGCGCGGCGGTGCCGCGTTGTCGATCCGTCACGTCACCGGCAAGCCGATCAAGTTCCTCGGCAGCGGCGAGAAACTCGACGCGCTGGAAGCGTTCCATCCGGATCGCATGGCCTCGCGCATCCTCGGCATGGGCGACGTGCTCAGCCTGATCGAGGAAGTGGAGCACAAGGTCGACCGCGACAAGGCCGAACAGCTCGCGAAGAAGCTCACCAGGGGCAAGGGTTTCGACCTGGAGGATTTCGCCGATCAGCTGCGCCAGATGCGGGGCATGGGCGGCATCAAGTCCATGCTCGACAAGCTGCCCGGCATCGGCGCGTTGCCGGCGCAGGTCAAGAACCAGGTCAACGACCGCGAGTTCCAGCGCATGGAGGCCATCATCAACTCGATGACGCCGCAGGAGCGGCGCTTCCCGGCGGTCATCAAGGGATCGCGCAAGCGCCGCATCGCCGGCGGCTCGGGCACCCAGGTGCAGGACGTGAACCGGCTGCTCAAGCAGTTCGCCCAGATGCAGAAGATGATGAAACGCATGAAGAAGGGTGGCGGGCTGGGGCGCATGATGCAGGGCCTGAAGGCAGACATGCCGCCCGGGTTCCCGCGCTGACGTTTACAGGACGCCCTGGCGCGGCCTACAATCACCGGCTTTTGCAGGCTCTGCGGAATTCCAGCATGGTTACCATTCGTCTCGCCCGTGGCGGCGCCAAGAAGAGGCCCTTCTACCACGTCGTGGTGGCCGACTCCCGCCGTTCCCGTGATGGTCGCTTCATCGAACGACTCGGCTTCTACAACCCCATCGCGGTGCAGGGCGAGGAGAAGGTGCGCCTGGACGCCGGGCGCATCGCGCACTGGCAGTCCCAGGGCGCGCGCACCAGCCCCGCGGTCATCAAGCTGCTCAAGAGCGCGCCGGCACCGGCCGCCTGACCCGCCGCGGACCCTGGGAGAGCCTGGGGCGGTGGCGGACGAAGCCCTCGAGCGCTCGCGCCGCGGCGGGCAGCGCGTGGTCCTGGGGCGCGTCGCGGGCCCGCATG
>Ga0326597_10014870_pt1 | contig 10184 bp, 9 predicted proteins | sample RVTome_12_FD_203789 | JGI IMG/M metagenome (GOLD analysis project Ga0326597, IMG submission 203789) | Soil microbial communities from uranium-contaminated site in the Upper Colorado River Basin, Wyoming, United States - RVT100D185 | ecosystem: Environmental > Terrestrial > Soil > Contaminated >...
GCTTCCTGCGCGCGAACGCCATGCCGCGCCAGCCCCAGACATCGATGTGGTTGAGGGCGAGCGCGCGCACCGCCACCTGGACCTCGCCTTGGCCGGGCGGTCCCGGCGCCGGCACGTCCTCGAGGACCAGCTCGCGCTCAGATTTGAGGTTCAGTGCACGCACGAGCGCTCAATCATGGCTGGAATGACGATCGGGCCCCGGGCTCATTGCGGTTCGCGGGCGAGGACCAGGCTCACGTTCTGGCCGCCGAAGCCGAACGAGTTCGACATCACCGTCGCCACCGGCTGCTCGCGCGCGACATTGGCGACCACGTCCAACGCGATCTCCGGGTCGGGGGTCTTGTAGTTGATGTTGGGCGGCAGCGTGCCCCGGTCCATGGTGAGAAACGAGAACACCGCCTCGATGGTGCCGGCGGCGGAAAGCGTGTGGCCGATCATCGACTTGTTCGAGCTCACCGGCACGCCGGCCAGCGCCGCGCCGAACACGGCCGAGAGCGAGAGATATTCCATCTTGTCGTTTTCCGGCGTGCCGGTGCCGTGCGGATTGACGTAACCGATCGCGGCAGGCTCGAGATCGGCATCCTCGAGCGCATTGGCGAGCGCCCTGATGATGGCCGATCCGTCCGGCTTGGAGCGGGTGCGGTGGAAGCTGTCGGCGCGCTCGCCGCAGCCGCGCACGACGCCGAGGATATCGGCGCCGCGTGCCCGGGCGCTCTCGAGCGATTCGATCACCAGCGCCGCCGCCCCCTCTCCCATCACGAAACCGTCGCGATCCCTGGAGAACGGGCGCGCCGCCTCCTCGGGCGGATCGTTGCGGGTCGACAGCGCCGACAGCAGCGAAAACCGGACGAGCGACTCGGCGTTGACGGTGACATCGGTTCCCACGCACAGCACCGCCCCGGTCTCGCCGCGCCTGATCGCCTCGGTGCCGTACTGGATGGCGCTGGCGCCCGATGCGCAGGCTGTCGACATCGACACCGGCTGGCCGCGGGTTCCGAAGGTATCGGCGAGCATCTCGGCGACGCATTCGCGCTGGGTGAACTCGAAGCCCCGGCGCCAGTCGCCCGCGCCGGCGACGTCGAGCAGGGCGGAGAACCGGTCGTTGGCGCTCGAGCCGCGCGATGCCGCCTCGCGCGCCACGGCGAGCCGCAGCGGCCACTCCACCTCGAATGGTGGAACGGCCGCGACCAGCATTCCGGGAAAATCGCCGCGCGTGCCGATCCCGGCCTCGCCGATGGCCTCCTCGATCGCCCGGCGGGCGACCTCGTAGCACATCTCGCCGGAGCTATCGCCGCCGAAATCGATGAACCCGATCTGGGCGGCGACGGTGGTTCGCAGGTTCTCGGTGGCGAACCGGTGGATACGCGCGACGCCCGATCGCCCCGCTGTCAGCGCCCGCCAGTTGTCCTGTTTGCCCTCGCCGAGGGCGGTGACCACGCCCATGCCCGTCACCACGGCGATCGGGCGGCCCTTGGAATCGCGCATCGCGCTGGTCATCATCCCTCGCCTCGATGTCTGAAAGCCGCGGCCTCAGCGTTCCGTCGAGGCCAGGAGGCCCGCGCCGGCGCCGCGCCACTGTCCCTGCGTGGTGACGAGCACGTGATCGGGCGCCAGACTCGACGGCTGCTCGAAGCCCGAACCCTCGAACGGATCATAGGCAGCTCCCCGATCGGCGGCAATCGCGGCGAGCGCGAGGCCGGCCGGAAAATGGGCCTCGGCGGCGAGCCCGAGGACGCTGGCATAACCGCGAACGACCGGCTCGAAGCCGTCCGCGGCCAGGCCCTCGAGCACACCGCGCTCGTCCGAGGTCTGGGGTTCGATCCCGCTCGCCCCCGACATCACCAGAAGCGGCCCCGGCCCCAGCGAGCGAACCGCATCGCGCACCGGCTGCAGGGTCCCGCCGCGGCCGGACGCGACCTCCCCGATCGCGGCATAGGCGTGGGCGCCGCGCGCTGCTGCGTGCTCGGCCTCCTCGATGACGAGAAACGCGCCCACATTGCCGAGGATGGCGCCGCCACCCTGACCGGCCCGCTGCCACACCGGCTTGAAAGCGTGCATCCACGCGAGCTTCATGCCGGCAAGGGCGAGCAGATGCTCGTTCCGGCCGGCGACGAACGAGCCGCCGACGAGAAACAGCCTGTCGCGGCCGGCCCGGACCCGCCGCACCGCGTTCTCGACCGCCGCCACGCCTGCCATCTCCGCGCCCATGAACGAGGATGACGAGCCGGTGACGCCATGAACGATCGAAATGTTGCCGGCCAGAAGATTGGCGAGCTGGGAGAGAAACAGCGTCGGGCGCAGCGTGTCCATCATCAGCCGGTTGAGCCCGGTCTGGTCGGCCGGCAGGTCATGAACCTCCTCGAAGATGGCCGCATCGGATTCCGGGTCGCGCTCGCCGGTGCCGGCCGCAACCAGCAGGTTCATGTCGGCCTTCGCCGCGGCGTCGTCCCCGAGCCCCGCATCGCTCAGGGCAAGGCCCGCGGCATAGGTGCCGAGCAATTGCCACGGCCCCATCTGGCGCCGGTCGCCGCGGCCGGGAATCTGGGTCTCGAAGGCGACCTCGCACAGGGGATGGAAGCTGTAGGGGGCCGCCGTCGTCTCATCGACGACCGGCTCGGCCACCTTGCCCGATTTGAGCCGCGCCCAGTGCGCCTCGACGCCGTCGCCGAGCGAGCTGACAAGGCCGACGCCGGTGATCCAGGCATCGGGGCGGGTCGCCTCGCTCACGGCGCGGCGAGCTCCGGCAGGCCGATCTCCGCGGCGCGCTCCTTCAGGTGGCGAACGAGGCCCGGGTCGGGAAACGGCAGGTACCGCATCGCCAGTTCGGCGCTGCAGACGGTCTTGCCGGCGCAGGAGATCGAGGTGCGCGAGACCGCATAGCCAGAGCCCTCGTGGTCGAGCCGGGTCACGATTTCGAGCTTGCTCGACGGCGCAACGAAGCTGCGCAGCTTGGCCTCGCGCACCGCGAACAGGAACGGCATGCTGGAGAACGCATTCTTCATCAGCAGATAGAAGCCGGCGGCCTGAGCCATCGACTCGATCAGCAGGACGCCGGGCATCACCGGATAGCCCGGGAAATGGCCCTGGAAAATGGTGGCGTCGGCCGGCACCTCGGCGACGGCGACAAGACCGGGCGGATCATCGCGGATCGCCTCGACGCGGTCGATCAGCTGAAAGAACTCGATCCGCATGCGCCGGGCCGGGTTTCAGGACTCTTTGGCTGCGATCAGCCCTTCGATCTCGGTGCACAGATTCTTCATCACGAAGTAGCGCTCCGAGGGTACGGAGGCGTTGTTGACTTCCTCGGTCCACTCCTCGACCGGGATCTTGATGCTGAACTTCTTGTCGATCGCGAACACGATATCGAGGAAGTCGAGGCTGTCGATCTGAAGGTCATCCACGATGTGGGAGTCGGGCTGGATGCTGTCCCGATCGACTTCGCTCGTCGTCGCAATGATGTCAGCGACCTCGTCAAACACCTCGGACATGTTCCCGTCCACCACGATCAATCCGGAAAAGGGAGCGCACCACGTCGTGGCGCCGCCCGTGTCATTCCGCATTATCCCCCATCATGTCAACCTCGTGCGCGGGGCATCGGCATCGCCGGCGCGCACCAGCTTCTCCGCCGCCTTGAGAACGGTGCCGGCGTCCAGCCGGTTGAGACAGTCCATATGCCCGAGCGGGCATGTTCGCCCGAAGCACGGCGCGCAGTCGAGGCGAAGCGAAACCGAGACCGCGCGCCTCGAGAGCGGCGGCGTGTGGTCGGGCACCGTCGAGCCGAAAACCGCGACCAACGGGCACCCGACGGCGGCGGCGACATGCATGAGCCCTGAGTCATTGGTGACCACGAGGCCGGCGGCGCCGAGAAGGTCGACGGCGTCGGCGAGGCTGGTCTCGCCGCAGATCGCGACCGCTTCGCGAGCCTGGCCGACGATTTGCCGCGCGATATCCCGGTCACCGTCCGATCCGACAATGGCGATGCGCGTTGCCGGGCCGAACAGCCTTGCCGCGAGGACCGCGCGGGCCAGCTCGGCATATTTCTCCGCCGGCCATCGCTTGGCCGGGCCGTATTCGGCCCCTGGCGCCAGCGCGACGAACGCGCCGGGGGCCAGCTCCCAGCGCGCGCAGAGCCTCTCCTGGTTCGCCTTGTCGACACGCAGCTCGGGCATGTGAAGCGGACCGGGGCCGCTGAGCGCCTGAAAGGCCTCGGCGGTGCGCCGGCGATCGCCCCTCCTCGCCCGCACGTCGTTGACGAGGCCGTGACGCAGCTCGCCGGCATAGCCGGTGCGGCGGGCGACGCCGGCGAACCACGGAATGAGCGCCGACTTGAGCGAGCCGGGGAGCACGTAGGCCTGGTCGTAGCGGCCCGCAAGCCGCCGTGCCTCGCGCCAGCGGGTGGCAAGCTGCAGGCCGCCATGGCGCAGCGGGACCTCGATGACGTCGCGCACTTCGGCCATGCGACCCGCCAGCGCCGCCGTCGCAGGCGGTGCCAGAACATCGATCGCGACCCCGCGGTCGCGCGCCTTCAGCTCCTTCAGCAGGCACTGGGCCATGACCATGTCGCCGACCCAGGCGGGCGCGATGATCAGGATGGCGCGTTCTTCAGCCACGACACATAGTCACCGGTCCCGGAGGCGACATCCCGGAACGTTCCTTCGAATCCGGCCGCCCTGAGCCGCGTCAGGTCCGCTTCGGTGAAGCTCTGGTAGCGGCCCTTGAGGTGACCCGGAAAGTCGATGTACTCGATCTCGCCGCGGCCATGAGCTTCGATCACGGCCTCGGCGAGCGCGCGGAAGGTTCCGGCCCGCCCGGTGCCGCAGTTGAAGACGCCGCTCACTCCGGCTTGCCAGCACCACAGCGTGACATCGACGGCGTCGTCGACATGGATGAAGTCGCGCGCCTGCTCGCCGGCCTCGTAGCCGTCATGGGCGCCGAACAGGCGCGGGTTGGCGCCGCTCATGATCTGGTTGTGGAGGTGGAACACCACCGAAGCCATGTCATCCTTGTGGGATTCACGCGGCCCGTAGACGTTGAAATAGCGCAGGCCGCATACGGGCGGCCCGTCCGGCGGAACATTGTGCCGGACATACCGGTCGAACAGGAGCTTCGAATAGGCATAGATGTTGAGCGGCCGCTCGCAAGACGGCTCCTCGCGAAACGCGCTGCCGCTGCCGTAGACGGCGGCCGAGGAGGCATAGACGAGCGGGATCGACCGTTCGAGGCAGATTCCGAGCAGCGCGCGCGAATACAGGTAGTTGACCCGCATCATGAAGCGCCCGTCGGTCTCGGTCGTGCGCGAGCACGCCCCCAGATGAAACACGGCGCGCGGCGCGGGTCCGCTTTCCAGCCGGGCGAACAGGCGGTCCATGTCCTCGTAGTCGGCGATCTCGAGATCGGCGATGTTGACGACCTTGCGCCCGTCCGAGAGATCATCGACCAGCAGGATGTCGCGCTCGCCCAGCCGGTTCAGCGCGTGGACGAGGTTGGAGCCGATCATCCCGGCACCGCCGGTCACCACGATCATGGAGCGAGTTTCCGGATCTGCTCGATCAGCGCGCTCGTCGACACCCCGCCCACGACCGGAAGCGCCAGCACTCTGCCGCCGTTGGCGAGAACCGCGTCGGCGCCGGCAATGTCGGCGACGTCATAGTCCGCGCCCTTGACCAGAACATCCGGCATGACCCGGCCGATGAGGTCCGCCGGCGTGTCGTCGAACCCTCGCGACGTCCGGGTGCCGTCGAACGGGGCGACCCAATCGACGCATCTGAGCGCCGCCACCACCTCGAGCCGGTGCCGGAGCGGGTTGATCGGCCGGCCCTCGCCCTTGAGCCGCCGCACCGAGGCGTCGGAATTGATCGCGACGGCCAGCCGGTCGCCGAGCCGGGCGGCCTCGCTCAGATAGGAGATGTGGCCGGCATGGATGATGTCGAAGCAGCCGTTGGTCATCACCACCCGCTGGCCGGCCGCGCGCGCCGCTCCGGCGGCCCGTGCCAGCTCCTCGCCGCTCATGACCCGCCGGTCGGCGAGCTCGGCGGGCGAGACCGCGGCGGTTCCGAGCTTTGCGACGACGAGCCCCGCGGCCCGGTTCGCGAGCCGCGCCGCGCGTTCCATCGACCAGCCGCTGGCAAGCCCGGTCGCCAGCGCCGCGATCACCGTGTCGCCGGCACCGGTCACATCGAACACCTCGCGCGCCTCGCTCGGAATGTGGACCGCCACCGTGTCCCGGGCAAACAGGCTCATGCCACGCTTGCCCCTGGTGACGAGGACGGCACCCAGCGAGAGATCGTCGACCATCGCCCGGGCGCGCCGTTCGAGATCGGCCTCGCCGCAAGCCTCGCCGGCGGCGCGCGCGAACTCGTGCGCGTTGGGCGTGATCGCGCTCGCATGGCGGTAGCGCGAGAAATCATCGCCCCAGGGATCGACCAGCGAGATGCGCCCGAGACGGTGCGCCCGCTCGAGGAGCGACGGAATTTCAGTTAGTGCGCCCTTGCCGTAGTCGGAAAAGATCACGACATCGTGGCGTTCGATCTCCTCGGCGAACGCGCGCGCGATCTCGTCGATCTGCCCGGCGAGCACCGCGCGTTCGAAATCAAGCCTGATGAGCTGCTGATGCTGGCTCAGGAGCCGCAGCTTGACCGTCGTTCCCGCCCCAGGGGCGGCAAACAGCCGGCTTTGCACGCCGGCGGCGTCGAGCAGCGATCGCAGCGTGGCTCCCTGTTCATCCTCGCCGACGGCGCCGATCAGGCACACGCCGGCGCCGAGCCGGGCGATGTTGACCGCGACATTGGCCGCGCCGCCGCAGCGCTCGTCATTGTCCTCGACGCGGACGATCGGCACCGGCGCCTCGGGCGAGATCCGCTGGGCAGGTCCGGTCCAGTAGCGATCGAGCATGACGTCGCCCACCACCAGAACCCTGGCAGTGGAGAAATCGAGCTCTTCGGCCGGCATCGACTGGTTCATGGAGGCGGACAATCCAGTTTTGATCCCGCGACGGGAGACGCGCATCGAGCCCGCGGGCGCTGTTTCGCCCATCGGCCGCAGCAGACGCCGGGCCGATGTCGCTCGCGCCCGGATATAGCACCAATGGCCGGTCAGCGTCTTCCCGCTGCTGCCCATCTCGTTGGGATCGGCGGCCGAGGCTGGACACGGCCGCGCCCGAACCAATAAAACTCATGGGAGAGCCCGGCCGCGTCTGTCAGCCGGCCGTGCCGATCACGATGTCCGCAGGTCAGGATTGGGATCAGTTCGCGCCCGTCCCGCGCTGTTGCGCGCGCTTGGAGCCGCCGCGCCGCCGGAGGAGGTGACCGTCTGCGGGCGCACCTTTCGGCGCGGCGAGATCATGAAGCATGATTCCTGGGCCGCGACCGCGCTGTACGAGGACGAGGCGGGCACCCGCATCACCTGCAAGTTCAACCGCCAGCAGCCGATCTTTTTCATACCGATGGCCTGGCTCGGGCGCTGGCTGGCGGCGCGGGAAAGCTGGTTCCTGCGCGAGCTTGCCGACATCGAGACCGTTCCCGGCGATCTCGGCCCGGTCCGGGCAGGCGGCCGGGTCCTGCCCCATGCCATCGCCCGGGTCTTCATCGCCGGCGCCCCGCTGATGAAATTCCAGCGCGTGGGCGACGACTTCTTTCCCGAGCTCCTGGCCACATTGACCACCCTGCACGAGCGCAGCCTCGCCTATGTCGACATGAACAAGAAGGAAAATGTCGTCGTCGGCACCGATGGCCGGCCCTATCTCCTCGATTATCAGATCAGTTTCCGCCCGCCGCGCGGCCGGCTCGGCAGGTCCTGGCTGATCCGGGCGCTGCATCGCCAGCTCGCCGCGTCCGATCTGCTGCATTTCATCAAGCATGTCGGCGACTGCCGGCCGGACCAGTTCGGCACACGCGCGATCGGCCTGCCGCCCGAACCGCCGGTTCTGCTCAGGCTCCACCGCCGGGCGATGAAGCCGCTGCGGGCCGCGCGGCGGCGGCTTCTGGTCGCGCTCGGGGTCCGCAGCGGTGCGGGGCATGCGGAAACCGAATTGGAGCCGGAGGATGCGGTGCGCCGGCGCCTGCGGCGGGAATAGCCGCCCGCATGGCGCGGCCGGCTGTCCGGCCGCCGGCGCGTCGCCATGCTTGCCCGTCTCGGGGCGATATTGCATCTTGCGCGGACTCCCGCACGCTGCGACAAGGCTGAGTGGTGCACACCCTCCATCGCCATATCCTGATGCGAGTGCTGGCTGCGACGGCACTCGTCCTGGCGACGCTGGTCCTGATGGGGTGGTTCACCCAGGTCGTGACGCTGCTCGACTTCGTGGTTGTCAACGGACGCTCGCTGCTCGAATTTCTGGGCGTGACCGTATTGCTCGTTCCGCTCATTGTCGCGCTGATCATGCCGACGGCCCTGTTCGTGGCGACGATCTTCGTGCTCGATCGGATGAGCGCGGACAGCGAGCTTGCGGTGATCGGCTCGGCCGGGATTTCCCGCTGGAGGCTGCTCAGACCGTTTCTGGTGGCGTGCGTGGCGGCGGTGGTCGTGGCGCTCGTATCGAGTCTGCTGCTGCAGCCGATGGCGATGGCCGAACTGCGCAAGAAAAAGTCGGAAATCCGCGCCGACGTGATGGCGACCCTGATCGACGAGGGCCAGTTTTCCGCGCCCCGGCACGGCCTGATGATCCATGTGAAGGGCAAGGCGCCGGATGGCGATCTGACCGGGATCATCTTCGAGGACTCGCGCAACGCCGACCGGCCCGTGACCTATCTCGCCAGCAGGGCGCGGCTCGTAACCGCCGGGGCGCAGGTGTTCCTGATCCTGACCGATGGCAGCGTGGTTCGCGGCCACGTCGACCATCCGACCGTCGAGCTGGTCCATTTCGAACAGTACTCGCTCGATCTTTCTGGTTTTTTCGAGGACACCGGCACCGAGCGCCTGCGGGCCGGAGAAATGTATCTGGGCGAGCTCTTCAACCCCCCCGCGGACCGGGCCTACGCCTCGGCTGACCCGCTGGGGATGCGCGCCGAGGCTCACAACCGGCTGTCCAATCCGTTCTATTGCCTGGCCGCGGTCATCATCGCCTTCGCCGCGCTCGCAAGGCCGCGGACCAGCCGGTCGAGCCGGGTGTGGGCGATTGTCGCGGCAACGGTCATGGCGAGCGCGGTGCGCATCGGCGGCATTGTCCTCGTCAGCGCCGCCGGCCGGTCCGGCGCGTTCGTTGTGCCTCTCTATGCGCTGCCCGTCGCTGCGAGCATCACCGCCCTCGCCTTCATGGTGATGCGCGATGGCGGCTTCGCGCGCGTGCCCGCCGGCATCGGCGTTGACATGCCCGGTTCCCGGCGCGGCCTGATCGCGGGACGGCCATGATGGCGCCGTCGACCCTGTCGCTCTATATCGGCCGGGTGTTTCTGGTCACGATCGTCGTGGTCTTTGTCTGCTTTCTCGCCATCATCTATGTCGGCGACCTGACCGAGCTGATGCGCCGTGCGTCCCCGCACCCGGAGATCGCCTTCACCACCGTGGCCATGATCGCGCTGTACAAGCTGCCGGGAACGTCTGAGGTGATCCTGCCGTTTTCGGTGCTGTTTGCCTGCATGATCGCGTTCTACCGACTGGCCCGTCACAACGAGCTCGCGGTCATGCGCGCGGCCGGAATCTCGGTCTGGCAGTTCGTGAGCCCCGCCTGCGTCGCGGCCGCGATCTTCGGCGTCTTCACGATCACGCTCTTCAATCCGCTGGCGGCGGGGACGATCGCGACCTACGAGCATCTGGAATCCGAGCTGCTCGGCGGGCGTGCCGGCGGCACGGTGGCCAATGTCGGCGCCAGCGTCTGGCTGCGCCAGTCGAACGCCGCCGGGACCGCGGTGGTCAATGCCGCGCGCGGCCTCGAGCGGGGCACCGAGCTGCATCAGGTCGTGGTCTATCAGTTCGATCGCGGCGACCGGTTCCTCACCCGCGTCAGCGCCGAGCGCGCGCTCTACGAGCCCGGCCGCTGGCGGCTGGAGGAGGCCTGGGTGGTCGGGCGCAACGGCGAGCCGGTCCATCATCCCGAGTACTGGGTGGAAACGTCGCTGTCGCGCACCCAGGTTGCCGAGAGCCTGGGCTCGGCGAAGGCGATCTCGTTCTGGGACCTGCCCGAATTCATCCAGATCGCCGAGCGCGCCGGCCTCGCCGCCCACGAGTACCGGGTCCAGTTTCACATGCTG
>Ga0326597_10014871_pt1 | contig 10184 bp, 12 predicted proteins | sample RVTome_12_FD_203789 | JGI IMG/M metagenome (GOLD analysis project Ga0326597, IMG submission 203789) | Soil microbial communities from uranium-contaminated site in the Upper Colorado River Basin, Wyoming, United States - RVT100D185 | ecosystem: Environmental > Terrestrial > Soil > Contaminated >...
TGCCGACGCAATCGCCATGATCCTGGCAACGGTCGGCGAAGCGTTCGACATGGGTGATTGGGAGGCGGTCCGTCGTGCCGCCTTTCTCGCTCAAGTCGCTGGCTACGAGCCCTCAGAGCCGGTGGAGCCGGAGTTCGCTGACGCGCCTTTCCAGCCGCTCCCGGCGCCGCTCGCCGAGCTGGACTTGGCGCTGATCTCTGCCGGCGGGGTCTATGAGCGGGCGGCGGACCCGCTGGGCCCGGACGGGCCGAGCCAGGAGGAGATCTTGCCGCGTATCGGGGAGTTTCTGAAGGGGGCACCGACCCTTACCGAGATCCCCGGCGACGTACGACTCGAGGTTCTGAGCGCCCGCCACCCCGGCTACGACGCCCGCACCGCACAGAGGGATCCCAATACGGTCTTCCCGCTCGAGCCGCTGCGGGCGCTCGAACAGGAGGGCCGGGTTCGGCTGGCCAAGACCCACTACACGTTTGTTGGTGCCACCTCCCAGCTACGTCTCCGGGAGCGTGTCGGCCCGGATTGGGCGCAGAAGCTCAAGAACGCCGAGGTCGGTGCCGCGCTCCTCGTCGCCACCTGACCGGTCTGTCACGGGTCGGTCGGACTCGTTGCGCGCGCTTTGGAGGAGGCAGGGATTCCCACAGTTGCCGTGTTCGTCCGCGCCTTCCGGCATGTTGCCCGTCGGCTGCGGTTGCCGCGGGTGCTTGTCACACCCCACTTGATGGGAAGGACCGTCGGCCCGGTCGGCGATCTAGACCGGCAAAGAAGGGTGGTCACCGCCGCACTCGATCTTCTGAAGGAAGCGACCGAGCCGGAGACGCTCGTTGAGCTGTGACCCACGGCGGCGTCAGGTGTGGCCGGAGGTGCGTTGGACTCAGTCGACTACGGCCGTCGCCTGGATCTCCACCAGGTAGCGAGGATCGGCGAGGCGGGTGACACCGACCAGTGTCGACACCGGGACGTCGTCGCCGAAGAAGGCCACGACCTCCTGGTGACCCTCCGACAGATACCGGTCGACGTCAAGGGTGAAGATGTTGATCCGCACCACGTCCGAGGGCGACGCCCCTACGGCCTCAAGCGAGTTCCCGATGTTCTCCATCGTCACCCGCACCTGGGTCCGCATATCGCTCTCGCCGACGAGGTTCCGATCGGGATCCATGCTCACTGTTCCCGCGACGTGGATCTGGGTTGTTCCGGTGGCCTGGATCACCTGGGTGTAGAAGTTGTTGAACGGCTCGTAGACGTTGCCAGGGTTCTTGCGCTCGACCGCCATCACACTTCCTCCTCGCTGGAGCGAGGCACACTACTCCGGCATATCGGCCAACCTATGTGTTGAGGCGCATCTCCGCCAGTTGCTGGAGGACGGGTTCGAGGTGACCGTGGTAAAAGACGCCACCGCCGCCGCCCAGCACCCCGAGCTGGGGGATGACTACCAATCCGCTCTGGTCAATTTCGGGTTCCTCGCCAACGAGGTTGTCACCACCGAAGAAGCAGTCAACGCCCTAGGGTGACAGGCGAGGTGGGAGCGCCCAGCTAACCGGCCGAGGACACTGCCCGCGTAAGGTGCCCGACGATGACGTCCTTTTTGACGAGTCCGGACTGGCGCCATCTCGGATGCATCCCACCATTGACCGGAGTGAGGACCACGAAGGTCGGAGTCGATCTGACCTTGAACTTGTAGAAGAGCTCAGGAACGGTCGCCACGTTGGCCTTGACCACGATGACACCCTCCTGGAATTCCTCTGCGACCTCGTTGATGATCCCGTCCATCACCTGACAGGGGGCACATCCGGATTGGTAGAAGTTCACGAAGACGGGCTTGCCGTCAGAGAGGAGTCGCTCGAACTCTTCGATCGATCCCACATGGGAGGCCTTGTACCTGCGTTTGAAGAGACCCATGTAGTCCAGTGTCGGCAGTCGGACTCACAATCGTAAGTCAATGGTCGTTGTTCCGATCACTTTCCTTTTAGCCGATTAGTAGGCACGAGTGGCCGAGCCAACCGCATCTCGCGTCATGGGTTCTCCATCGGCTGGCCGCGTTTAACGACAGCGAATTCGAACACGGCTACACCGTCGCCTGCCTCCGGGATTTGGCGGTGTGGTCCGACAGCGACCTCGTTCCGCTCCCTGGCACCGAGTATTGGCCCAAACCGCTCGTCTGTTCTGGGGTGACGTTTGTTGCTACGGAACCCAAGTCTTGACGCCGTTTGAGATGACGCCTGGCGCTCCAACGATCTGGTCGTGTTCCCCCACACCCGACTCGAAGCCAGATCGGTAACCGGTGATGTCATCTGGACAATCGCCACAGACATGTGGGACAAACCATTCGTACTAGCCGACACCAGCCAGGTTCAACCGGTCGTGGCAACACCGCCTTGTTGAGCGGTGCGTAGAAGGTCGTCGAGTGCTTCGGCAGGTGTGCGCCATTCGAGGGTCTTGCGGGGTCGGGTGTTGAGAGAGTGAGCAACTGCGTCGAGGTCGTCTCGCCGGTAGCGGGAGAGGTCGGTGCTTTTGGGGAAGTATTGACGTAGCAGCCCGTTGGTGTTCTCGTTGGTGCCTCGCTGCCAGGGAGACTGGGGGTCGCAGAAATAGATCGCCAGGCCGGTGTCGATGCGGAGCTCGGCGTGTTGGGCCATCTCCGCGCCTTGATCCCAGGTCAGTGACCGTCGCAGCTGGTTAGGCAGCGTTGTGATCACGCGGGTGATCTCGTCGCGGACCGCTTCGGCACCGTGACCAGCGAGCGGCGGCCCGTTCTTCACTCTTGGCTGGGTGCCGTGGCCGTCCATCGGTGGCAGGTGCAGCAGCATCGTGAACCTGGTGGTGCGTTCGACGAGGGTGCCGATCGCGGACTTGTTCAACCCGAGGATCAAGTCGCCTTCCCAATGGCCCGGCACCGCCCGATCGTCGGCTTCGGCGGGTCGTTCGGTGATCATGATCTCTGGGGTGACGAACTTCTTTCCGCTTCCTTGGGTGCGTGCCCGGGGCACGCGCAGCGCTCGCCCGGTGCGCAGACAAGCCACGAGCTCACGTTTGAGCGCACCTCGTCCTTGGATGAACAGCGCCTGGTAGATCGCCTCGTGTGAGATCCGCATAGTCTCATCATGCGGGAAGTCGAGCCTCAAGCGGTTCGAGATCTGCTCTGGACTCCATGCCTTGGCCCATCGCCGATCCGTCCGACGGCCGTGACGTCGACCAACGAAGCGAACCTCTGGTCCGGGCACCAGCTCGCCGTCCGGTCGGGCGATGTTTCCGGCGAGCCGGTCCTGGACGTATTCACGCAGCCGGTCATTGGACACCAGCTTTGCAACCTTCGGGCGACGAGCCTGCAGTTCGGCCTTCCACTGGGCGATGCCGGCTCGATACTCGAGACGCCCGCCTCGCGTCGCCGCGTTGCGTCGGAGCTCTCGTGAGATCGTCGAAGGCGACCGTCCCAGCTCTCGTGCAATCGCACGCACTCCGAGTTTCTGAGCGTGCAGCAGCGCGATCTCTTCCCGTTCCTCAAACGACAGATACCGGCCCGACGGCGAGCTGAGCTGAATCGATGGCATCCCGCCACGTTCGCGGAACCAGCGCGAACCGACCGGACCCGACACGCCACACGCCTTCGCCGCGTCCTCGCTCGACAAACCTTCTGCGATCTTGACCCAGAACGCCCGCTCGACATCCCGTCGAACCGGCGGCCGGCCCGGAGACCTCATCGCCGGACGCCCTGTCTGCGTCACCATCCATCCATGCTGTCGCCCCATGCACCACCTCCATCTCGAGGTGTTGCGACCACCCGTTGAATCCGCCCCATTCTCATCGTGCTGAATGGACGGTTCTCTGGGCCTGAGTTTGAGCCTCTGCTCGACCTGACAACTACGACCTCACCACAGGTGAGCTTCTCTCTGAGAGGACTATCGAATTGGAGGCGGAATTCGGAGGGGCTTCCGTCTGGTCCCCATCTGGGACGGCCTCCGGATCATCTGCGACGAGTCATACGGCGGTCCATTTGTAGTGGAGCAGGAAACCGGTCGGATCGAACCATGTCCGACCTCGACCACGGCATGCCGGCGGTCATCCAGAAGACATCTGGGTAAACACGCTGCACCGAATCGCGGCTGGCAGACCGGCCTTGCTCATCCGGGGCGATGGCGTCAGGTCGAGGGACGAGGAACAAACGAAGCGTCGCCAGAAACCCGCGAGATAATGGGTAGGGAACTGCGATGAGAAAGATCATCTTGATGATGTCGGTGTCTGTTGATGGTTTCATCGAGGGACCGGACCGCGAGATCGATTGGCACATGGTCGACGACGAGCTGCACAACCACTTAAACGAGCAGCTCAGCGCGATGGGCGCATTCTTCAACGGACGTGTCACCTATGAGCTGATGGCGAGTTTCTGGCCCACGGCCGACGGGGACCCTTCGAGCACTGGCCCCATGATCGAGTTCGCCCGTATCTGGCGGGAAATGCCGAAGATCGTCTTCTCGAGGACTCTGGAGAGGGCCGATTGGAACACGGCTGTGGTCCGAGACGTCGTTGTCGATGAGGTGATGGAGCTCAAGGATCAGCCAGGTGGAGATCTGGCGCTCGGTGGGGCCGACCTGGCCGCAGCCTTCATGCGACACGACCTGATCGATGAGTACCGGATATACGTCCACCCGATCGTGCTCGGGAGGGGCAAGCCCCTGTTTCAAGGATCAGACGCCAGGATCGAGCTCCAGCTTGCCGAAAGCCGGGCCTTCGGCAACGGCGTGGTCCTTCTTCGTTACCAGCGCCCTGACCCACAACACTAGGAAACAGGGACCCCGCACCGCCCAGTCAAGGCTCGGCGTCACCGGTTCGCCGACCGTATGCCGCTTATCATCGGCCGATGATCACTTAGGAGGTGTCGGAGGCCATCAATGCGGAGCCACGTGCCGTATTCGGCTACTTGTCGAATGTCGATCTCTATCCGAGATGGATGTCCCTGGATTCGGCTGAGATGGTGACGCCGGAAGTTCAAGGGCTCGGCCTTCGCTGGAGGGCAGTGACCGGCGCAGGTCCGTTCCTGATGGAGAACTCCGAGTTCGATGAAACCCGCATTGTGGGTTATCGAACCGTCGAGGGGCCATTCGACTGGACCGGCGGCTTTCGTCTCGAGCCGATGGAGGGCGCCACACGCATCACCAGTTATGGCCAGATCGAGCTCAGTCGCATCCGCCATCTGATGGCGCCGATGATCGCACGGGCCGTCCGCAAGTCCGAGACCGCCGAGCTGACCACCCTGAAGCAGCTAGTCGAAGGTGAACAGGGTTGATTGAATCGTGGTGACCGCCAAGCCGTCTCAGGTGTAGGTTCGGTTGCTCGTTTCCGAGGAGGAGCAATGTCCGTCTACAAGGTGATCGAGCTGGTGGGCACCAGCACACAGTCATGGGAGGATGCCGCCAAGTCGGCTGTCGAGACCGCGGCGAAGTCGGTCCGCGACCTGCGGATCGCAGAGGTCGTCGAGCTCGATCTTCAAATCGACGACGGCTCCGTCGCCGCATATCGGGCCAAGGTGAAGGTCTCGTTCAGGCACGAAGCGAGCGACTAGCTAGGCCTGCAGCACCTCATCGGCGATCCATCCCTGCATCAGGGCGCGGATTCCACCCTCGACAACCAATGCCGAGCTGGTCGCCATGGCCACGCGTTTTCCGGCTGCATCGGTCATCTCGGCCGAGGCGATTCGAACCTGTCTCCCCATGTGTTGGACCTCGGCGGTCACGGTGAGGTCGCCGCTGTTCATATAGGCAGGTCGTGTGAAACGCACGTTCATGTCCAACGTGCCGAACACCTGGCCAGGGCCGAGTGACGAGTACACCGCTCCACCCATCGCCGCCTCGAGGAACCAGGCGAGCGCCCCTCCATAGAGAGTGGGACCACCTGCGGAGAACCACGCTGACGTTGGGATCCTGGCCGTGATCCGTCCTCGCTCGGGGTCATCCCAACGGACCCCGGTCAGACGCATGATGTTCGGGGTGACCTCGCCGGCGATGATGCGACGCTGAATCTCGATCGGCTCACCCTCCAGCACGCTGGCCAGGTCGAAATAGCTCTCGGTGGGTGCCTCCCGGAGGTATGGATCGGGGGGATCGGTCGGCCCGGTGTCGGGCTCGGCATAATCGGCATCGGCGTCGACGGGGATGTCGACGATCAGACATCGGGTGGTCCCGTAACCCATGGTCCGGCCATGACGGTCGGAGATCTCAACGGCCGACAGCCCCACCTGACGGCCCTGGTGGATGCTGGTCGCCCGACCGATGATGTTCCCGGTCTCACGTGTGATGGGCCTGACGAATGAGAGATTGAGCTCCGAGGTCGTCACCACCTTGCCGGGGGGGAGACCGGTCCATATCGCCGAGGCCAGCGGGGCGTCGGCGAAAAGCGCCCACGTCCCCGCCCAGACGACTCCAAAAGGGTCCTCGAGCCAGCGGGTGATCGGCATCGAGAAGGTCGTCTTCCCCAACCCCGCCTCCGTTGCCCTCAACCCGGTCAGCCGCCAGATCGGCGGGCCGGGTAACTCACCGCGCACATAACGTCGCGTTGCCTCCAGACCCGACACCTGGAAGCCACGCATGTCACCTATCGCACCGCGAACCGGCTCGTCGATTATGAAGTCCATGAGAGCGGCGACGCTACCTCTACGCGGTGGGCAGGGGTGGTTGCCACCATGAGGGTCGATCGTCCACCTCGACGGACGCAACCCATTTCACCCACCAGTAGCCACGGCGACCTGGCGCCACCAGTCTCACCGGCCCGCCGTGACCGTCGCTGAGCGGCTCTCCTGTCATGTGGGTGGCCAGGAGCAGCGAGCTCGCCTGGTCGAATGGGAACCGTCTCCAATACCCGGAGGCGGAGCGGACCACGATGCTCTCGCCGGCCAGTCCTTCGAGCACCCGATCGAGACGGGTCCCGCTCCAGGGTTGGGTGGAGTACCAGCCACCGGTGCAGTCGAGGGTGGCTTCGACCACATCACCCCCACCCTCCAACGTCGCCACCGTCATCGATTGGTCTCCGACGACGACATGATGAGCAACACGATCGAGATGTTGGACGCGGTCGTTGAGCCACTGGGTGATCGGCACTTGCGCCGGGTCGACGATCTCGTGTGACCCGGTGAACCGGCGAGCACCGCCACGGGCCCCGGCTGCGTCGAGAAGTCCCTCGACGGCCAGCCACAGGCCACCGGCGGCGGCGAGCACCCCGCCCGCCCTGAGGAGATTGCGTCGGCTCCAGTCGGCGCGTCGGAAAGGGACGGGGCGTTGCAGCGTATGGACCAAGATCAGCGACACCATCAGAAGGCCCAGCGAAACATGGAGCTGCATCGTGGTCATGGGACCGATGCTCTCCGCCATCCCGGTCACCAGCACGACCCCGGTGGCGATCACACCGAGCGTCACCACAGTTAGGGCTATCGACATAGCCCGTCCGGGTCGCACCCTGGCAATTCCTCTGCGAGCGATCATCCCTTTCCAGGGCATCACGACGATGATGGCCAGGGCGACCACCCCGTGAGCGATAACGATCAGCCGACCCGATGCGGTGCCCACCAGGAATGCACCGATCCCCGTTAGGAGCGCCATTACCGCAAACCCGAGAAGGGCAAGGTTGGTTCGCCTGCCGGCCATACCTCAGATGATGGCGGGTGATACCAGCTAATCCGGCGCTAACTTCGATGGACGATGACTGATCGATTGGACCAATGGATGGACGGTTATGTGCTCGCCTGGAGCAGCAATGACCCGGACCACATAAGGGCCCTGTTCACCGAGGAGGCCGTCTATGACCCGCAGACTGCCGATGGGGAGTGGCACGGCGTGGACGAGATCGTTGCCAACTGGCAGGAGATCGACGACTCCGAGGACAACTGGGACTTCGAGTGGCTCCCCCTCGTCGAGACCGACGAGCTGGCAATCGTCACCGGGCGCACGCACTATTTCGAGCCCCCGGCCAGCTACCGGAACCTGTTCGTCATCCGGTTTGGCGAAGATGGGCGGTGTTACGACTTCACCGAGTGGTATATCGAGGAAGACAGCGGATGACGACGGCCTTCGTCCTCGGGGGCGGGGGACGCTGGGGGGCAGTCGAGGTGGGCATGATCCAAGCCCTTGACGAGGTCGGGATCGAGCCCGACGTCATACTCGGGACCTCGATCGGTGCCCTCAATGGCGCCGTCATCGCCGACTATCCCGGGAGGGAAGGCGTCGATCGGCTCACCGGTTTCTGGGAGGAGGCAACCCGGGCGGACCTCTTCCAGACCCGATTCTTCGACCGAGCGATACGGGTGGCAACACTCAAACCCTCTCTGCACGAGACTGCAGAGTTGCGACGAGTGATCGAGAAGGCGATTCACCCCGACACTCTCATCGAGGATCTCCAAACCCCGTTCCAGTGTGTCGCCGCGTCGATAGAGAAGTTCGCCGAGCGCTGGTTCGTCAGGGGGCCACTGGTGGATGCCTTGCTCGCCTCCTCGGCGGTGCCTGCCCTGTTCCCGCCGGTGGAGATCGACGGCGAGCACTTCTACGACGGTGGCCTGGTCGACTCCGTTCCACTGGGCCGCGCTGTCGCGCTGGGCGCCACGGTCGTGTACGTGCTGCAGGCGGGGAGGCTGGAGTCGCCCTTGCGGGCACCGGAGCGTCTCTACGAAGCCGCTCTGATCTCGTTTGAGATTGCCCGACGTCATAGATTCGCCACTGCGCTGGCGAACATCACCGACGACATCGAGGTGCACATGCTCCCCACCGGGAGCCCGGTGGCGTGGGATGACCGTAGTCAGCTCAAATGGAACGACACCGGGGGAATCGAGGAACGGATGAAAGGCGCCTACAGGGCCTCGATCGCCTATCTGGAGGAGATCTCAAAGGGTTGAGACCACCCGCCAAGCCAATCCGGCGCCTCATCCTGGCGCCCGCCGTCGTGGTGGGTGTCCTCGCCGCGACCCTGACCCTGCCGGTGATCCTCCTCGGAGCCGCGTTCGTGTCCAGATACGTTCCCGGCAAGTGGCGAATCCTCAAGATCGCCTGGTTCCTGTTCCTCTATCTGCTCGTCGAGGCGGCATCACTCACGATGATGTTCACCCTCTGGATACTCTCGGGCTTCGGGCTCAGGATCCGCACGCCCGCTTTCGTCGACGCCCATTTCCGGTTGTTCGCCTGGATGCTGCGTCGAATGGTGGCGTCGGCCAAATTCACCTTCAAGCTCTCCATCGTCAACGAGGGCTCACGGCCACGCACCGGCGGGGGAGAGCGCTCGCGTCCGATCATGGTGCTGAGCCGGCATGCCGGGCCCGGTGACTCCATGATGCTGATGGACGCACTCGCCAACGGGTTCAAGCGACGACCGTGCATCGTCATGAAAGAGTTCCTTCAGTGGGATCCTGCCATCGATGTGATGATCAACCGTCTTCCCTCAGCTTTCGTGCCGGGTGGCTCCCGAAGTCGGGACGCCGCGATCGAGGCGATCGCCAGCGTCGCCGCGACTCTGGACCGCAACGACGCCTTCGTCATCTTTCCCGAGGGGGCCAATTACACCGAGAGACGTCATCTGCGATCGATCGAGAAGCTGCGGGAGATGGGGCGCCCTGACCTGGCGGAGCGTGCCCAGGACCTCAACAACACGCTGCCTCCCCGCTCCAAGGGCGTGATGACCGCCCTTGAGGCCGCATCCGGGCCATGCGATGTCTTCTTCGTCGGCCATGCCGGTCTCGAGGCCTTTGTCACTCCAGGTGACATCTGGCGGGCAATTCCCATCAACACCCACGTCGCGGTGCGGATCTGGTACGTCCCCGCGGAGGCCATCCCTCCACCCGAGGACCAGGAGACCTGGTTGTTCGACATGTGGTCGGAGATCGATACCTGGATCACCGATCGCCTCGAGGACACCTCGGAGCCGTTCGACGACCCCGACGAGTACTAGTGGCCCGTCTCGTAAATACTTGTGGCGTCTCTCCGGCCCTCGACGCCCCTGGCTGTGTCGAAGTGCTCGCCGCAGCTCCCCGTGCGAGACGCGCGCTTTCTCCTTGCCAGATGACGCCGTTGGCTCGGAGACACGCGCACCCTATTCACGCGACCGACCACTAGCCGATCGACGGCATCCAATCCGGACGATGCGCCTCGAATCTGGAGATGGCGTCCTCACTTATGAGGGTCACCGCGATCGGGTCCAAACCGGCGAGAAGACGGGTG